>Ga0315906_10001484_pt1 | contig 34733 bp, 28 predicted proteins | sample LakEriMetagenome_4_FD_203526 | JGI IMG/M metagenome (GOLD analysis project Ga0315906, IMG submission 203526) | Freshwater fungal communities from buoy surface, Lake Erie, Ohio, United States - Buoy 2 MA122 | ecosystem: Environmental > Aquatic > Freshwater > Lake > Lake biofilm | place: USA... | reverse complement strand
CTAGTTTCATTATTGTTAAATAAATATTAATAAAATTTTATTGATTTTGAATTATAAAATAATTCAAAAATTAAGTTATTTACAACAAATATTACTTTTACTTTACAGAAACATTTTTTTACTAAGTATCTTCTTTTATACGTAAGGGTGCAGTAAAAGCAAGAGGTACATGTAAATGTTGGTGCACTTGGCTGCCATCACTTCTCCCCTGGAGAGCTCAGCTACTGCAATTTGGGTAGATTTCTAGGTAAAAAATAAAGCGATAAGTTAAGGGATGGTTCTACGTGATTCGTAGTGCCACCCGTTTACTGAAGCCCACAATATTAACATATCCCCATCATCATATAAAGTTACTGAAATTGTGCCATCACCATACCCTGAATTGAAAGTGATTTGGATATTACCATTTCCACCTACTGTTGTTATTATTTTTTGAAACCCTAATGTTCCATTTGGAAGATCCACCGCAAAACTTGAGGTTGCTATTACCTTTGTTATTGGTATACTCGGATTCAAAGTTTTACTTGCTGTTACTGTTTCTACTTGAGTTTTTATCAAACTGTTTAGTTTATCTTCAGCTATATTTGATACTTTGAAACTCATTTCTTCTTTTTATTTTAGCAAATATTTTAAAATTTTTTATTTTTATTTTTATTTTTTTCTCCATTGAATTTAATTAACCACTTATTATATTCTTGTAAAAATTCATCCAATTCATTCAACCACATTTCTGATTCTGATGTTTTTATTAATTTATTTAATCTATTTTTCAAAGAACTGATCTCATTGTTTAATGAGATTATTTTATTTTTTGTAAACGTTCTAACTTGTAGCTTTAATAAATAATCATAAGAACCTACTTCATCTTCTTCCGAAGTCAATTCTTTATCATATTTTCTTTCTTCTAATTCTTTTACTATAATACTTTCGTCTACATTCATAATGTCTAATTGATTTGATATTACTTCATTTATAAATCTTTCTTTGTTATTTATATGCCTTAATTCCTTCTCAAATAAATTTATCATATGTTTTTTTCTTTTTGCATACAAAGAATATCTCAACACACAGAAATCATTTATAATTTCAATTATAGAGTATTTTTTTAGTTTATTATTTTCATCAAATAAAACCATGTTTGAAATATGCAAATTTGAAGATAACTTCATATTCTCTAAATTACATATAAATCCATCGTCTGCTTCTGTTATTTCAAAGTCAACTTTATCTGGTGTTGAGTGATTTTTCATTCCTTTTATTTTTTTGTCAATAAGCCAATCTTCACAATTTTCTTTGAATTTATCTATTGACATACCAATTGGTAATTCAGATACATAAACTTTATTTTTTTTCTTTGTTAAAATACCAAAAGTTGTTATTTTATTATTTGAAACTTCAACATTTCCTAAAAATCCTCTATACCAAGGTTTAATTTCTGGTAAAATACAAGATTCTATGCCACCATCTTCTTTATTTATTATTCCTTTATTTTCAATCCATAATTTTACACATTTTACTATATCAATTGGATTATAACAAGGTATATTACAGCTCCACCCTGACCCTATACCACATGCTCCATTTACTAATATCATAGGTAATATTGGAACATAAAATGTAGGCTCAACTTTAACACCATCATCATCTACATAATCAAGAAGTACATCATCTTCTTCTCTAAAAATTAAAGGTGTTATTGTTTCCATTTTTGTAAAAATATATCTCGGTGACGCAGCATCATCACCCATACTTATTCTAGTTCCAAACATTCCATCTCTGTATAGTAGAGGAATATTATTACTACCTACGAAATCTTGTGCCATTTTTATTATTGTATCAAATAGATTACCTTCACCGTGATGATATGCGCTAATTTCTGCTGTATATGCACCTAATTGTGCTACTTTTAAAGATGGTTTATTATTTGTTAATTTTCTTTTTTTTACAGCAAATAATATCTTACGATGACTGCATTTTAATCCATCAAATAATGATGGAATACTTCTTTTACAATCGCTATAAGAAAATTTTATTAACTCACTATCAAGAAATGAAGATATATCAACTTTTGAAAATTTTCCAAATTCATCTAGAGAATATTTGGAAATATTTGGATTATAATTTTCTATCCATAATTTCCTTTGATCAGATAAATTCTTATTAAATACATTATTTATAGTCGTATCAGTTAGTTTATCATAAAAATATTCTACCATTTTTTCTCCAAATATATCTGGGACATCTTCTGGTTTTGTAGTACCTAAACCCTTGTAATACTTTGATTTGAAAGACTTTTCTTGTTTTCTAACAAATTCTTTGAACCTGTTCTCATCATAAAATAATATATCTTCTTTTGCATTAAAAACTCTGACTATAGGAGTTTGCATACTTACTAAAAAGGATTCTTCTCTTTTTAACAAAGATGGAAATAAAAAATGTATAAAGTTCATAATCAAGCCTGTTATGTGTCTCTAATACCAGTTCATCTAGACATTTACTTCTAGAATCATTACATATTTTAACTCAAACTATTAAGTTATGTATAAAACTAATAATTCTCATTAAAATCGTCTTTTCAGACGGGGATAGACTATATCTTAAGCAATCATTGAGATTTGTTAAATCTCTCATGCCCACAACCATTTAGTCGTTGAACCTTCTCCATATCCTAACATAACGGACTTAGGAGCTTGGCTGCGGATTGTCTCTAAAGTGTTTTTATAAAAACACTTACAACATAAGTTGTTTCTTTAATTTTTTACTCTCTTAGTGATTAGCTAAGACCTTTATATTGTTTCCAATATAAATTAGTATTAAAGATCTAAAAGATATCCCCGCAATTTGGATGTGTCGCCTGTTATACCAGACTAGCAATACTTTTAATATCACTTGCCCAAAAATCTTAGGCCATCAGTGTCAGCATCAGTTAATAGTATAACTTTACCATAGCTTAATGTTTTGAAGTTTTCTTCGTTAGTGTAATCTATTCCATATTGCAATCCAATTGATTGGATCAAGTTTGTTATTACTTTGTTTTTAGATATTATTTGAGGAGTTGAATTACGAACATTTAAACATTTTCCTGTCAAACTCAATATTCCAAAATAATCTCTACCACTTTTTCCATAAACTCCTTTAGAAATACCAGCTACTCCAAATGTTTTTGCTGACAAACCTTCGCAAATTATTAAACTACAATCACTACTATTCTTTGTTCCTGATAAATTTGCAGGATCATAGCCATCAATTTTTACATATCCCTTCTTCTTTTTTTCAGTCTTTTTTAACACTAACATTTCTTTTGATTTTATAATATCTTCTATGTCACTCATTATAGACCATTTTAGAATCTTATTTATATCAGATGGTTTAACTACTGCTTCTACCTTTGGAAATTCTAAAAAATGTTTACTTTGTGATTCAAATCTTGGGTTTATTACTGAAGTTGTTATGAAGATTCTAAAGAACTGTTTTATATCTTTTACACTCAAGTTTATTTTTCCTGTATTTGTTTTTTTACCATTTACTTTTTCTAGTAAAGGTTTAAATATCTTTTCTGACCAGGCTTCTAAATGTGTACCTCCAAATTTAGTAAAAATACCATTTACAAAAGTCAAAGATTCAAATTCTGTAGATGGTGTCAATACCACTTCTGATAATCCATGTTTTAGAAAAACACTTTCATCACTTGGACAATCAAATAACTTTGAATATGACAACAAACTATTTACTGGAATAAGTTCATCGTTGAAATATACTTTTATTTTTGTAAGTAATGCAGTATCTATTACACATTTCATATATTGATTAATAATATCATCAGAATATGATTTCATTCCAAACCTTACAAAATCTGGAAAATATATTATATGTGTATATCCTTTTTTTGTTTTTGATTTTCCTATTATTGGTTTTGATTTCTCTTTCATATTATTAATCCATGTTTGTTCAAAAGTTTTATTATTTTTTGGATCTTGTGCTTTTACTATAAATTTTGTTGAAAATATATTACATCCTTTTGATCCTATACCATTTGTACCTGACACTAGTCTTTCTTGATTTTCATCATCAAAATTACTTCCTGCTAATAAATTACCAAAAATTAATGTATGATTATACATTTTTTCTTTTTCGTTGATTTCTATTGGAATATAATCTCCGTCATTAATTACACTTGTTTCTCCTGTTTCTTTATTAATATTTATACGAATATAACTACATACTATATTTGCTTCTATTGATCTTTGATAATTATCTATAGCATTGCTCAATATCTCAATAAATATTCTCAAAATAGCTGGAGATGATTCTATATTTTTCATACATATTTTATAATTATTTTCTTCATCTTTGATTGCTATATATTCATTTGATTTTCTAAGTGTAGTTGCTCCTATATACATTTCTGGTCTCAAAAGAACATGATCAGTCGGATCAAGTTTTGTATAATTCTTTGAAACTACTTTATTTTCTGACATAATATATATTATTTTTCGTAATAATAATATATATAAATCATTTTTATTTTATAAAACTTTATTTTATATTATAAAGATCTGGGTTATTTTGTTCTTTTATTTTTTGGTCATAAAGCATTTTATCTATTGTATATCTTGTTTCTTGATCTAAATCTGAAACTTGTTCTTGCGCGGGTCTTATCAAAGACATATCTATTTCTTTATCACCTTTGATTAAATAGCTCCACCATTCTTGCTTTTTTAATTTATCAAATTCAATAATTAACGTATTTTTATTATTATTTTTTTCCAAATACCAAGTTGATGTTTCAGATTTAACATCGTATTGCAATTCACCATTTATGTAAATATCTCCTTCAAATTTAACTATTATTCTTTTTGTTTTTATTTCTACAAAAATATCTTTTTTTATTATTTCTTTTTTTATTGGAACATTTACAGATAAATCATAAGCTGTTTGAGACCAACTATATTTATCTGAATATCCACCATTATTTATTGGTTTTTGTTTTTCTTCATTAACTTCATCTTCTTTATCAAATTCATTAGTTTTTTCCTCAATAATTTCTGAAATTTCAACCATATTTATATTTATTTTACATTTTTTTATATTACTTTTTATTTCCGTTTTTTTGGAAAAAAATAACAACATTAATCATGTCTGAAAAATAACTCATTCTTTTAATTTTACTAAATCTTCAAGTTTAAGAAAAATATTGGATGAATCGATCAAGAAAGAAAAAAATCCATATCTATTTGAAACGTTCGAGCACGTAATTAACGGTAGAAATGTTGATCACGAAGACGTAATATATATTTAAAATTCCTAAACTGTTTTTATAAGAAAATTCTTATAAAAATATTATTTTGTATTCATATATTTTTTGTGATTACCATTTTGTTAATGGAAGATCTACATAAACTATTCCAGATTTTATATTATCCACTGTTATACGTTGTGTCGGACTATTATTTCCTACTTCTATATAAAGTTCTGTGTCCTCAGGTATTTTCAAATTATCTATTGGAAAAGTTATATTAGTTTCACCTTTAATTATCTTAAAAGTTGATGAGTCACTTTGTGTAATTACATATGCCGTCGGATTCATTGCATAAAATCGTGCAATAAATTCTGTTTCTTGTGAACTTTTTACATAAAATGACACTCTATTTATGATACCTTTATTCAATCTACCCAAACTTATTCTTTGAGGAAAAGGCTTACTCTCAATAGTTAAATTATCTTTAGATAAAATTAAATTATAAAATAAATTCGCTCCATCTTTCCCATTGGTTCCATTTATTCCATCTTTTCCATCTTTTCCATTTGTTCCATCTTTTCCATTTGTTCCATCTTTTCCATCTTTTCCATCTTTTCCATCTTTTTCTCTAAAAACGTCTGTACCAAAAGCAATTCCACAAAAAATCACAATAAATACAAAGAGTAAAAGAGTAGGAAGATATTCTTTAAACATTATTTTATTATAAATAAATATATTTATTATTTTTTTTATAAAATAAAATGGGTTTCATCAAAAACCTATTTGTAAAGCAAAAAAGACTTTGAAGAGTATAAAAAACTTCCAACATCTAAACAACATCAAATAATAAACACAATTATAATAGAGCAAAGTTCCATGCTAATCAGAAAAAGATATGAAAAAAGACATGAAAGTTTTTCGAAAGTGGATTATGAAATAATCAGAGAGATTTTATTTTTATAATAAAAATAAAATTCAATAAAAAATCAATTTAAATTTATCTTGGACAAGTTATTACAAGTTGCTCATCTTTATAAACTATTTTTTTTTGAATCTTCTATAAACAAATTTATTTGAAAATGATCAATTAAATTACCTAGATAATTATACTTAATTATCACGATTTCACTGATTGACTATTTATATTTTTAGTAATATTATATTCTGTAAATTCTATTATAAAACCATTTTCTGAAATTCTTGTTATTGTTTTTTTTGATATATATAATTATAATAATTTATTATACTGATGAATTAATATTTCTTGACATTATTGTCAATGATAAATTATTAAATCCAGTTTGATAATATTCTGAATTTATATCTATTTGACTATTATAATTTTCTATTGTTTGATATGTATTTATTGGTAACATCATCTCTATATTAGAGAATACTCCATATGATGTTGTTGACGGTAATACAGTACTACTTACTAAAAACCATAATGTTCCATTAAACGAATATGCTACTGATGATGATGTAATTGCTGTTCCAGCTATTATAAATTTTGTACTATCCCAACACACGTTATTTGCTGTTGTAAATATTGTAACACCTACTCCTGTCCATAATGTTCCATTAGTTGAATATGCTATTGAATTAGTTCCAGATCCTACTGCTAAAAATAATGATCCATTATAACAAATTCCATTACCGGTACTAGAAAATATACCTACACCCAATCCTGTCCATGTTGTTCCATTATTTACTGAATATGCGATTGAATTTGTTCCAGATCCTACTGCTATTGTTAAACCTCCTCCATAACAAACTCCATTACCACTAGTTGAAAATATTGATGTTGATCCTGATATTATAGACCATGTTATTCCATCTGTAGAAGATGCTAAAGTATTAGTTCCACTTCCTACTGCTATAAAATTATTCCCATTCCAACACACATTATTTCCTTGTGTAGAAAATATTGATAAACCAACTCCAATCCAATTTATTCCATTTCTTGAATATGCTATAGTATTTATTCCTGAACCTACTGCTACTAATATATTTTCATTACCAGATATTCCATATCCTGATGTTGAAAAAATTGTACTTCCTAAACCTGTCCATGTCAATCCGGTATATGAATATGCTATTGTGTTTGTTGAACTTCCTACTGCAATCCACAATATTCCATTCCAATAAATATTTCTCCCTGATGAGAATATTGTTGTTCCTAATCCATTCCAATTTAAACCACCATCTTTTGAGTATAATATTGTATTTCCACGTGTATTATCTCCTGCTAATACTATCATTTTATTTATATTTACTTTTCCTGATAAAATATTACCATTCCAATAAATTCCATATCCTGATGTTGTAAAAATTGTATTTGATAATCCTGTCCATATTGTTCCATTTATTGAATACGCTATAGTATTTGTACCTGAACCTACGCCTATAAATTTATTTCCACACCAACAAATATTTTCACCCATTAATGTAAATATTGTTGAACCTAATCCTGTCCATTGAGTTCCATTTAGTGAATATGCTATTGTATTTGTACCTGATCCTAATGCTATAAATTTATTATTACCCCAAGTTATTCCATTCACTTGTGTAGTAAAAATAGTTTTTCCAAGACCAATCCAACTTATACCATCTGTTGTTGAATATGCTAATGTATTTGATGATCCTTCACCACCTGAAACAAGTGTACTACCATTTGTTGTTATACTATAACCAATTACAAAAATACTTGTACCTAATCCTGTCCATGTTTTACCATTATTTGAATACGATATTGTATTAGATGTACCGTTTCCAACCGCCACAAATTTACTACCATTCCAAATAATATCGTTTCCACTAGTGCTAAATATTGTTTTACCCAATCCATACCATATTAATCCATCATAAGAGTAAGCTATAGAATTTGTTGATCCATTTCCTACTGTAACAAACATATTTCCATTCCAACAAATACTATTTCCTTTTAAAGAAAAAATATAAGAATTTCCAATTACTGAATTCCAAATTTTTCCATTATATGAATATGCTATTGTATTAGTTCCTTCTCCAACTGCAATCCAAATTTTCCCATTACAAACTACACCTTGACATGATGTAGAAAATATAGTAGCGTTATTTGCAGTCCATTGGGTTCCATTTGAAGAATAACTTAAAGTATTTATTCCACTTCCACCTGCTACAAATAAATTTGATGAAAATGTTATACTATTTTCTCGTGTGTTATTAAAATTAATTCCATTTCCTTCAGTAAAAATACTTGTTCCTAGTCCAGTCCAAACTGTTCCATTTATTGAATATGCTAGTGTATTTGTTGTTCCTTTTCCTGTTGATAAAAACATTGTTCCGTTCCATCTTATACTTGTTCCATTACTTGAAAATATTGTTTTTCCTAAACCTACCCAATTACTTGTTGTAAATGAATACGCCAATGTATTTGATGATCCTTCACCTACTGCTATCCATAATATTCCGTTCCATTCTACATCATTTCCCCTTATTGAAAAAATACTACTTCCTAATCCTGTCCATTGTGTTCCATTTGATGAATATGCTAAAGTATTTACTGTTCCTTCTCCGGTTGCTATAAAAACATTACCGTTCCATTTTATTCCATTACCTTGTATTGAAAATATGCTACTTCCTAATCCTGTAAATGTTGTTCCATCTGTTGTTGAATATGCTAGAGTATTTGACGATGTTATTGTTGAAGTTGATGATACACCATTTCCTATTGAAAATGGATATATTGTTGATCCGATACCTGTCCATATAGTACCATTACTTGAATATGCCAATATATTTAATCCATTTCCTGTTGCTACAAAATAATTTGTTGACCAATAAATTCCTTTTCCTTGTATTGAAAATATTGTTTTTCCTAATCCTGTCCATTGTGTTCCGTTTACTGAATATGCTATACTATTTAAAAATCCTTCTCCTACTGCTACAAATATTGATAAACTTGAACTCCATGCTATATTATTACCACATGAACTAAAAATACTTGTTCCTAATCCTATCCATTGTGAACTATTTGAAGAATATGCTAAAGTATTTGATGTCCCTTTGCCTGTTGCTAAAAAAATACTTCCATTCCATGTTATTCCATTTCCCTGTATTGAAAATATTGACGAACCTAACCCTGTCCATTCTGTCAAATTTAATGAATATCCTAAAGTATTTGATGATGTTGTATAATATCCATATTCAACTGATGTACTCTCACCAATAGTAGTACCTAAACCTGTCCACGTTATTCCATTAATTGAATAAGCTAAATTATTTGTACTACCTGAACCTAATGCTATCCATAAATTATTTGCATACTTCACACCATTAACATTTGAAGAAAAAATTGCTTTTCCTAGACTAACCCACTGTGTTCCATTTGTTGAGTATGCTAATGATGTTGTTGAGCTGGAGGATCCTCCAGCTACCCATTTATCAACACCGTTATATCCTAAAGATCTAACATTACCATCAGTAAAAATTGCTGTTCCTAATCCCGTCCATGTTATTCCATCTAGTGAATAAGCTAAAGAATTTGGTGAACCGAAACCACGTCCTCCTGCAACCCAAATATTTCCATAATAAACTGTAAAACATCCAGATGGAAAAATTGTTCTTCCAAGACCTATCCATTGAGTTCCATTTGTTGAATAAGCTAAAGTATTTGTACTTGTATTTCCAATTACATTGAAACATGTTGCTACCCACAATCCATTTCCATAATAAGAAGAATAACATACATCACCATTAACATTAAAAATTGTTGATCCTAATCCCGTCCATGTTATTCCATTTAGTGAATAAGCAATAGTATTAAAACCTCCAAATGCACTTCCACCTGCTATCCAAATATTATTTCCGTAATTTATTGAAATTATTGAATTATAATCACCAAAAATTGAATTGGTAGCAAGTGTATAATTAATTCCATTGGAAGAATAAAAAATTCCGCCTCCTGATCGTCCTCCAATCCATAGATTATTATTAAATTTCAAGGAATCAAATCTAATACTAGCCGATAAAGTCCATATAGTTCCATTTGATGATTTAAACAAACTAGAAGAACCTGTTTGTGTAATAATCCAAAAATTATCTGTGAACCCACTTATTAAAGATGATGAACTATTTCCTAACGTAGAATGTATTGTTACACCTAAACCAGACCAGATAATTCCAGTTGAACTGTATGCAACAGTATTTGTACCTTGCCCAGTAGCTATGAAATATAATCCAGAATAATATACTCCGTTACCTGAAGTAGTAAATACAGTTGTTCCTAAACCACTCCAAACTGTTGCATCAAGTGAATAAGCTAAAGTATTTGTTCCTGATCCAGCTGAAATAAAAATGTTATTATTTGTTGAAACTCCATTACCTGATAATGTAAATATCGTAGCTCCAAGACCAACCCATTGTGTACCGTTTGTGGAATAAGCTAAAGTATTAGTTCCTGATCCTGATGCAACAAATATTGAATTTCCGAAACATAAACCATTTCCTTGAACAGAAAATATACTTGACCCTATACCAGTCCATTCTGTTCCATTAATTGTTGAATAAGCTAATGAATTAAAATATCTATTTTCATTAGTACCGATACCATAAGCAGCTGAAGTTACAATAGTACTTCCTAAACCTACCCATTGTGATCCATTTGTTGAGGATGCTATGTAATTACTTCCACCTTGACTTGCTGCATAAAATTTCCCTAGATAATTAACATATATAACAGAATTACCTTGTGATAAAATTGAATTACCTGCACCTGTCCATATAGTTCCATTTGTAGAATAAATAATTGTATTTAAAGACCCTGAACCGACAGCTACCCATAATCCAAGAATAGTAGAATATGTAACACCCCGTGTATTTGTTTGAAGTATAGTAGCTCCTAAACCAATCCATTGAGTTCCATTTATAGAATAAGCTAATGTATCAGTAGAACCTGAACCGCCAGAAACCCATAAATTATTACCATAATATACAGTAGAACATCTATTAGTAAATATTATATTACCTAAACCAATCCATTGTGTACCGTTTGAAGAATAAGCAATAGTATTAGTACCAGAACCTACAGCAACCCATAAATTATTTGCGTAATGAATAGAATTACATTCACTATTAAATATTGTATTTCCTAAACCTGTCCATATAGTCCCGTTGGTAGAATAAGCAATAAAATTTGTACTATTACCTACAGCTACAAATAAATTATTTCCAAATTTAATAAATTTTCCTTCTGTTGAAAAAATAGTTTTACCTAAACCAATCCAGTGTGTTCCATTTGTAGAATATGCAATAGTATTAATTGTACCATTTCCAACACCTACCCATACATTATTTCCATAATCTACATTATATCCATAATTAAATATAGTAGCACCCATATTTGTCCACGTTGTTCCATCAGAAGAATATGATATAGAATAACCCATTGCAATTATTAAATTATTTTTTGATCCAGATGCTACATTTATAGTTGTTCCATCAGTAGTTATTTTGTTTCCAATTTCAAAAATTGTAGTACCAAGTCCCGTCCATTGAGTTCCATTATATGAATATGCAATAGAATTTATACCATTTCCTACAGAAATAAAAAGAGTTCCATTCCAAATTAATCCGTTTCCACTAGTACTAAAAATAGTTGTTGCCAGACCGGTCCATGTACTTGGTACAGAATTAGTTGAATAAGCAATAGTATTAGTACCAGCACCTACAGCAATCCAAGTATTAGATTTATTGTTCGTAATATCATATCCTGAAGTAGTGAAAATAGTAGTACCTAGACCTGTAAAAGACGTAATATTATTTCCAGAATAAGATATAGTGTTTGTTCCAGTTCCAACAGTAGCATAAATAAAAATATTATTTCCACCACCTGCATATGTTCCAGAATTATTTGTTGAAATACCATTTGCAATATTAAAAATAGAATTTCCAAGACCTGTCCATTGGCTTCCATTTGTAGAATATGCGATAGTATTAGTAGAGCCATTGCCTACTGCAATAAAATAAGTTCCTGACCAAACAATAGAATTTCCAGAAACAGAAAAAATAGTTTTTCCTAAACCAAGCCAAGTTCTTCCATTCAAAGAAGTTGAATAAGCAATTGTGTTTGTTGTACCTTCACCCAATGCAACAAACACAGATGAATTTAATGTTACTGAATTTCCTCTAGTTGAAAAAATTGAAGTACCTAGACCTATCCATTTATTTAAATTATTAGACGAATAAGCAATCGTATTAGTACTTTCACCTACAAAAACATAGGATATTAAAGAAGCAATTCCAGAAGAAACAATAACTTCTCCATTATAAGCTATTCCATTACCTATAGTTAAAATACTTGTTCCTATTCCAGTCCAATTAACTCCATTAGGACTATAAGCTAAAGTATTTGTTAAACAATTAGCAACTGCAACAAAATTTGTTCCAGTCCAAATAATTGAATTTCCACTAGTACCAAATATAGTTGTTCCTAATCCAGTCCATGTCATTCCATCAAATGAATAAGAAATAGTGTTTGTTCCAGCACCTAATCCAACCCAAATTATTCCATTGTATATCGCAGAATTTCCAACGCTAGAAAAAATTAATGTTCCTCCACCTATCCAATTTATACCATCAATAGAATATCCAACAGTATTATTTCCACAACCAAGAGAAATCCAAATAGGAGTTATTGTGTTTCCAAAAGTAAAAGTTTGTGGATATACTAACGAATTATTATTACCTATTGATGAAATAATATTATTTGATGAGTAATTAACTGGATTAGAATAAGAAATTATTGAATTTTTTTTTGTTTGTTTTGACGATAATTGATTTATATTAAAAATAGTTAAATCATTGCTTGTTAATTCTTTTGTTGAAGAATTATATTTAATAGTATTATTTGTATTTTTATCAAGTTTTATCGGATCTACAAAAAATCCTGGGGTATTTGATGTTGTTCCTGAAGAATTTGAAGAAATAATGATGGAATTATTAAATTGAGTAGTTAAATTTGTATTATTTCCAATATAAATAGAATTATTACTTTGAGAGTATCCTGCTTGATATCCTATTGAAACAGAACCTGACGATTGATTTAAGTATCCAGCTTTATATCCTATTGCAATAGAATAAGTTCCTTGGTTTGTATATCCCGAATTTTCACCTATTGAAATACTTCCAAAATTTTGATTATTATTACCAGAATTATATCCAACTGATATTGATGATGAACCTTGATTATTATATCCAGCTTCATTACCTATAGAAATTCCAAAACTTCCTTGTCCTGTAAATCCTGAATTAGATCCTATAGCAATACATCCAGATTGTTGGTTTTGTGATCCTGAAACATAACCTATTGCTATAGATTGGTTTCCCTGAATATTACTTCCAGAGCCTGTATCTGGTAAATAAATTGTTAAATTATTTACTGATGAACTAGTTCCAACACTAGATAAAATACTTGTTCCTTGTCCTGTCCATATTGTACCATTATTTGATGTAAATATTTTAATAGAAGCTCCAAAATTTGCATCAAAAATATAAAACGTATTTACAGAAAATGATACAACGAGACTACCATTATCTCCTCCTCCTATAGTTGTACCTAATCCTGTCCATTGTGTTCCATTATAAGAATATGCAACACTATTCAATGGAGGAAACGTGTTTGATGTTGCAATCCAAATACCATTTCCATAAGCAATACTTTTCATTACATTATTAAAAACTGAATTTAACCCACCAAGACCAACCCATTGTGTTCCATTTGTTGAGTATGCTATTCTATAATTATATCCACCAACAGCTAACCACAATCCATTACCGTATTTTAAATCACTACAATTGTTCTGAAAAACTGTATCAATTCCTATACTTGTCCAAACTGATGCATTATAAGAATAAACTATTTCATTTGATCCAGGGTTACCATTTGATCCAAGAGCAACCCATATACCATTATCATATTCAACACTACCACGATTAATATCATTCAAAACAGTACTTCCTAATCCTGTCCATTGTGTACCATTAGTACTGTATGCAAGACTATTTAAACTTCGTCCTAAAATTACCCAGTTATTATTTCCATATGCAATTTTATATACAGATGAAAATAATGATGAAATACTTCCTGCTGATGTCCAATTAATTCCATTATAAGAATAATAAATATTTCCTACGCTTGAAGAGAAAACAAAGAAAACTCCATTATTTGCTATTGTTGATATTGAATCTGAAAGTGAAAAATTATTCCAAGTTAATCCATTATCATAAGATATTTTTTGTAACGATAACGAACTGAAAATAATAGTATAAGATACTTGCTTTAATCCATTACCTATACTAATGCTATTTTGTCCTTGTGATGAAAGACCTGCATTATTTCCTATACTAATTGAATAATTTTGTTGTCCTGTAAATCCAGCTTTATATCCTATAGCTATAGATCCTGTATATTGATTATGTTGTCCAGCTTGATATCCAATTGCTATAGATCCAATATATTGATTATTTTGTCCCGCTTGATATCCTATTGATGTACAAAATAAACCTTGATTACTATATCCCGAACTGTTTCCTATTGATATTGAACCGGATGATTGGTTTATATAACCTGATTGATATCCTATTGATATATTATAAGCTCCTTGATTTGAATATCCTGATTGATATCCAATTGAAACAGATCTTATATTTTGATTTGTATTTCCTGACTCCCATCCTAATGAAATACTTCCTGATTTTTGAGCATAGTATCCTGCGCGGTATCCTATTGCTATTGCACCTGAACTCTGTCCTGACATACCTGCTGAATTGCCTATAGCTATTGATTGTGGTCCTTGAGTACTTAAGCATGCATTATAACCTATCGCTATTGATTGCGTTGACTGACCTATATTTCCTGCATAATTTCCTATTGATATTGATGCAGATGACTGAAAATTTGCTGAATTACTTCCTATTGAGATTGCATTATCTGATTGAGTATTTAATCCTGAATTATATCCTATATTTATCGCATTAATTCCTTTTGTATATGAATTTCCTGATAAATTGTATCCTGCATATGCTCCTAAATTTATTGAGTTTGTTGAAACGACATTGTTACCTGATAAATACCCTATTGATATTGATAGATTTCGTTGATTAGTTTGTCCACTTTGATATCCTATTGATATTGATCCAGATCCTTGATTATTTTGTCCACTTTGATATCCTATTGATATTGAACCTGTTGTTTGGTTTGTTTGTCCACTTTGATATCCTAATGATATTGCATACTTTGATTGACCTGAAAAACTTGATTGTGTTCCTATACTTATCTGAGAATCTGTAATTGATTTTCCATCATATCCTGATTGATACCCTATTTTTACTGAATTTGGGGAAAAATTTAAAAATCCTGATTGATGTCCTAAAGAAATTCCATTTTGCGATTGTCCTGTATATGAAGATTGATATCCAATAGATATAGAATTTATGTTACTTCCATATTGTCCTGCCATATTTCCTATTGCCAAAACATTTGAGTGTACTATACTTTGTTTAGCCTGTGTTCCTATTGAAATACATCCTGATACTGATGATGATGGATTTAAACTATTTTTTCCTAAATGAATATTTTTTCCATCGTAATCCCATTTATTAGTATTTAAATTATAATAAACATAATCAGAATAATATTGAGCTGTCAATATATTTCCATTTGCTCCTGTGCTTCCTGTTGATCCTGTTCCACCAAATTCTCCTGATATTCCTATCGGTCCTGTTTTTCCAATTACTCCTGATTCACCTCCTAAACCAGTATATCCAGCGTATCCAGTGTATCCTGTGTATCCTGTGCATCCTGTAGCTCCTGTCACACCTATGAATCCAGTGCACCCTGTATATCCTGTGCATCCTGTACATCCTGATCCACCAGAAATACCTGTAATACCTGTGCACCCTGTAAATCCTGTGCATCCTGTCCATCCTGATGAACCAGAAATACCTGTATAACCTGTTAAACCTGTGAATCCTGTATAACCTGTTAAACCTAAATATCCTGTGAATCCTGTATAACCTGTAAATCCTGTAAATCCTGTGAATCCTGTATAACCTGTAAATCCTGTGAATCCTGTATAACCTGTAAATCCTGTATAACCTGTAAATCCTGTAACTCCTGTGAATCCTGTTCCAGCTTTACTACCAGTAGGTCCTATGCATCCTGTGTATCCTGTAACTCCTAAAAATCCTGTGTATCCTGTGCATCCTGTGAAACCTGTGTATCCTGTAAAACCTATTGAACCACTTGTTCCTGTGTACCCTGTATCACCTCTTGAACCAGTGTATCCTGTAAACCCTGTATATCCTGTAAATCCTGTAAATCCTGTATATCCTGTGCATCCTGAATATCCTGTGCATCCTGTAAATCCTGTCCAACCAGTATAGCCTGTATATCCTGTATTACCTTTTATTCCTGTGTATCCTGTACTACCTAAATATCCTGTTGATCCTGTGTATCCTGTGAATCCTGTGTATCCTGTGTATCCTGTGCATCCTGTAAACCCTGTGCATCCTGTGTATCCTGTAAAACCAATGAATCCTGTGTATCCTGTGTATCCTGTAAAACCGGTATATCCACTATATCCCGTATATCCTGTGAACCCAGTGTATCCTGTAAACCCAGTATATCCTTTATAACCAGTATATCCCGTATATCCAGTGCAACCTGTAAATCCAGTGCATCCAGTGCATCCTGTGTATCCTGTAAAGCCGGTGCATCCTGTGTATCCTGTAAAACCGATATATCCACTATATCCCGTAAATCCCGTAAAACCAGTGCATCCTGTGCATCCTGAATAACCAGTATAGCCAGTATATCCCGATGGACTAAATCCGGTTGGACCAGATTTTCCAAAAATTCCATTAAATCCTGTTGCACCGGTACTATTGTTATTTATAAATCCAGTTATTCCTATTCCAGTATAACTTGGCCCTTGTATTTCTCCAAATGAAATCCAGTTATTTGGAATTACTGTTGAGCAAATCCACAAAACATTTCCTATAATGTAAGAATCGCCAATTGATGCGTTTGTTGGAAGTGATGAAAAATCATTAACATTACCTTTTAATATAATACTACTCATATTTATTCCATTTATTATTGTTCCTGATGGTAATTGTAGTTTACCTGCCACTGATGTACTTAAAGAATTACCTATATAAAAACTATTCATGACATAAAGCTTATCAAAATAATTACTTGTATCTCCTATGTCATAACTATTTGTTAAATATGGAATTATATTTTTATCTAATATTCCCCCAAAATAACCTATTGGTCCATTTGGTCCTGTAGATTGTCTATCAGGTCCTGTTGGACCTGTTGCTCCTACATAACCATAATTCAAATTAATTGGACCAGATTGTCCTGTATTTCCACCAAAACCAGTTAATCCTGTATATCCTGTGCATCCTATGTATCCTGTGCATCCTGTATATCCTGTGCATCCTGATCGTCCAGTGTATCCTGTATATCCAAATGACCCCAAATACCCAGTGAACCCAGTGCACCCTGTATATGCTGTATATCCTGTATATCCTGTATATCCTTTTGCACCTGTGCAACCGGTATAGCCGGTGAACCCTGTATATCCAGTAAACCCAGTATATCCTGTGAAACCTGTATATCCTGTATACCCAGTATACCCAGTAAACCCAGTATATCCTGTGAACCCTGTGTATCCTGTAAACCCAGTATATCCTGTAGATCCTGTGTATCCTGTGAAACCTGTGCATCCTGTGTATACACCAGTGTATCCTGTGTATCCTGTGTATCCTGTGCATCCAGTGTATCCAGTGCATCCAGTGTATCCAGTGTATCCTGTGTATCCTGTGCATCCTGTGAATCCTGTCCACCCAGAGTATCCTGTGCATCCTGTTGGACCAATAGCATAAGAATATGTAACTTCTCCAGTATTATAATTAAAAACTAAATTAGCTAAATTACCATTGTAAGAATTAAATTTTAAATTCTCAATAAAAAAAGAATTAGGTGAAGTTAAATATAATTTTGTTTGTATATTTTCAAGAATTACTGCATCAGAGTTATTTGTTGAATAATTAATATAATATGAACCAGTAATACTAAATGGAGATCCAATAGAACCAGTTGGTCCTACTTTTCCTAAAATACCTGTATTACCTCTTGAACCAGTGAATCCAGTAAATCCTTTATAACCAGTGAATCCAGTGTATCCGATACCTCCAGAATATCCAGTAATACCTTTTTCTCCAACTATAGATCCAAAATTAATCCATCCATCATTACTAGTATAAATCCACAAATTATTACTTATAACATAAGAATCTCCTAATGATGAAGGTGATGGAAGTTGAGAAATATTATTTTTTAATCCTCTAATTAAAATAGATCCAGTGAAATTTCCACCAATACTTGTTGGTAATGAAAAATCAATATTTTTTTCGTTAGGATCTAAAGACAAAGATGGTCCATTTAAATTAAAAGAGTTAGAATAAATATTTTTAATATTATAAGAATTAGAACCTAAATTATATGCAGAATTTATATCGGGAACAATACTTTTTATTAAAATACCATTTTCATCAATTATACTCTGTTCAGGAGAAACACCAGTTGGTCCTGTAGAAAATGGAATTTTAGATAATACTGTATACACAACATCTTCTATAGTTTTTTCAGAATTAATATTTTGAACTTTTAGAAAACTCATTTAATTTAAAGACATTTTTTTTTACTTAAATAATTAATAAAATAAATAATTTTATTTTATTCTAATAAAATATATAAAAAACTGCAAAGAAGTATGACAGTTCTAGTTCTATCTAAAACCAATACAAACTTAAAAAAAGTAAAAAAATTTACCCAGAACTCACTTTAATAAACAAAAAACTTAACTTTTCATCGCATCAAGAAGTCCGTTAATATAAAAATATATTAAATGTGTATATCGTTTTAAAGGCCTTTAACCCATGTGTAACTCTATGGGAGAATATAAAAGAACTATATTTCTTTTATAATTTATTATGTAATAAAGACTTTATAAAAATAGTTGTATAATATTTATTATAATTATAATAAATATTTATTAAATTAATCTCTTTGCATTTTGAGTATTCTTTAACCCAAATGCAACCAGGTATATTTCCAAGTTGATGCACCATCATCTATTGCACTTCCTGATTTATTATATAAATATACTGTTAAAGTATTATCCGCCGTTATATCGCATCCAACGAATACTAATCCAGAGTTCAAAGTACTTGGTGGTTGTAAAAATATTCTATCTGAAGAATATGATCCAGTTAAAGTTACAGTTGCACCTACGGTACTTCCAGCTGTAATGTTTACAGGATTTACAGATAAAGTTCCACAGCTTACTGAATAAATGCTGGTTCCTACATACGGTCCAGTTGAGCCGACTCTTAACCCTGAACTAACTACTGCAGATCCATCAACAGTCACATCACCTGTAGCATTAATATTATTTACACTAGTTTCATCTCTGACACTCAAATTTTGAGTTCTAACTACATTAGATTGTAAGGTCTTTAATTCTAATCTTGAAGTACTTACTTTAAATGACATTTTTTATTTAAAGAAATATTTTATTTTTTTTTTTTTTATAAATTACTTGTAAGTTACTTTAGAATAATTGAACAGTTGAATCTTGAAGTCATTTTCTATAGTTGCATTATTTTTTACAGATAAATTATTAGTTCTAATATTTTTTGACTGTAATGTTTTTAATTCTAATCTTGATATGCTAATTTTGAAAGACATTTTTATTAATAAAATAAAATATTTTATTTATTTTTCTTAATAATTCATATTAAATTCAAAAGAATTCGGTCTTTTTTCTTTTAGTTTAATTGGTGCATGACTCCTTAATTTATTTTCATTAAAATCACCAAGAACTGTATTCCATATAGAATATTTATTCATACATTGTTCATAACCCAAAACATTTGTAATATCATAAACAATACGTGTAATAGTTTGACCTACTAAGCTTCTAATATATATTTCATTATTTCTATCTTGATCAAAACCTATTGGTGGATTATAACTAAAATAAACTGTATTCATTACCCATAATATTTTATCATCCGGGACTACTATATCACGACCTTTTTCATCTACTCCTTTAGTTAATAATGTTATTTGTTCTGAAATGTATTTTACTATTCTACTGCTAAAAAATTCTTTGACATAAATATTATCATTTATTGATGATCCTACAAATTGATACTGTCTATCATTATTATAATAAATATTTCCTTCTTGTGAAAAATTTGATCTATCTGTTTTATAATAGATATTTTGCTTATTATCTTCCATTTATTTATTCATGATTTTTTTTAGATTTTATTAAAATAATAAAAATGATTTTTTTATTATTTGTATTATAATTTTGTTACAAATGACCACTGAAATTAATCAAGAAATACTGTCAATATTATTTATTTTGGATCAATCCGGATCTATGTCTTCTATGGGAGATGAACCGTTACAGGGATTAAACAGCTTTTACGATAAACAAAAAGAGTCTGGTGATTTTTATTCTACCTTGTTAACATTTAACAATGATGTTAAATTTATTCATAAAAATATTATTGGTAAAGAAATAAAAGAATTGAAAAAAAAAGATTTAATTCCACAAGGTTTAACAGCTTTATATGATGCTATTGGAGAAGGCATAGAATATCAAAAATCTATAAAATTAGAAAATGTTTTAGTTGTTATAATGACAGATGGTGAAAATAATGCTTCTCAAAAATTTAAAAAAGAAGATATACAAACATTGATTAGTCACATGGAAAAAAAATATGGATGGTCATTTTCTTATTTAGGTGCCAACCAAGATTCTTTCAGAGTAGCTACAGATATCAATATTAAGAATTATCAAAATTTTGAGTTCACTAGAGAAGGTTGTGGTGAAGTTTTTAGAAATATAAGTGATACAGTTTCAAGGTGTGTTACATCAAATAGCTTGAATAGAATTTGAATTTGTAATAAATTATCTATTAAGTACAATTTTCTTTTTTTTTACACCTTTGCACATTTAAAACGCCGACTTAACGACGAAAAAAATAAGCAAAAAAATGCAAAAATTTGGTTATAATCCGTCTTGAAACGGATATGAAGTTTAAGAATTTATTAATCTACAAAATGCGTCTGGTCGTTTTCCTGTATTAAATACGGAACTTACTATATTCAGCATATTTTGAACAGCATTCTTATCTCTGTTATGGAATATTTCGCTTTTATGCTTAACCGATTGACATCGTAATAATCCATGACATATTTCTGTTTTATTTTGTTTCTTATATTTTGGTTTTTGACTTGGTCTTTCTAAAAAATGTTCCAATTCGTTATGACAACAATTGCACAATTTTGAAGTTCTAAATTCATTTACTAAAAATGTTTTATATCCCGCATTCTTAAATATTCTTCAAAGATATAAAAATTATTTGCGATGAAATAAGCAAAAATATTTATGAATACCAGTTATTTCACATAATATATGTAATGTAAAACCGATAATAAACATATTATTAGGTTTCAATAATAAAAATAATAATACAAATACTATTCCTTCTAATATAGATTCAAAAATTAATAAATTACAAGGATAATCTCCTATGATATTAAAATTTGTTTTACAATAATAATTATGTAATCCAAAATAACCTGATAAGAAATGTTTAATAAATCCAATTATAAATACATTTTGTAAACTAAAATCTTTAAAAAATAAAGAAATAATAAAACTATAACAAACCAATAATGAAAGATTCGATAAATAATTGCATTTAGAGATTTAAACACCAACATCAAATTTAAATATGAAATTATAACTGAACAACCACATTACGATGAATACGGTTCGAAAAATTGGTGGAACGGAATAGGAATTTTTATTATTGGAAAATAAAAACTCAACAATTTTTTTATAACTAAAAAAGTTATAAAAAAAAATGATTTTTTTAATTTTTTTTTCAAATTATTCAACAATGCTTTCGGTGACAACTCTTACAAATACTGCTATGATGCCTCCTTCTCTACGTATTTCATCTCTGAAAGGGAGTGATTGTATTTCAGCGGTGATGATGCCTAACGTACCAAAACCCTGTTCCAAAAAGGGAGAGTCTCTTTCTGATATTGACGATCGCGATTATATTGTTCAGATGTATGAGAACTCGTTAACAGCTGAGCGTATTTTTCATGTAAATGAAAAATATATGTCTCTATCTCAAAACGAAATTAATTTCAAAATGAGAGCCTTACTAATTGATTGGATGGTTGATGTTAGTTTGAAGTTCAAGTTCGTCGACGAGACTCTCCAAATTGCAGTAGCAATAATGGATATGTTCCTATCTAAGAAGAGAATATCAAGGGGTAAATTCCAATTAATTGGAATTACATCTTTATTGATTGCTTCTAAGTATGAGGAAACTTACTATCCAGAGGTAAATGATTTTACCTACTTAACCGACGATTCATATTCATTTGATGAGGTTGTTTCTATGGAATCTACTATCTTGAAATGTCTAGATTTCAAGATAACCTTTCCTACTGCTTCTAAATTCTTGACTCATTATATCAAGAAAATATCGAATGAAAATATCATTTCTTTCGATATTTCTAGATATTTGATTGAGAATTCATTACTTCATGGTAAGATGCTCAAGTATTTACCATCTATGATAGCTTGTTCTGCATTGTATATTGCAAATGAAAAAACTGGATTGGTTTTGAAGAACAAAATGCTATTGAAGTATTGTAATTACAGTCTAGATGATATATTAGAGTGCTTGACTGATTTAAAGTCTATTGTAGAGGAAAGAAATCCTAACTTGACTGCACTTTATAAGAAGTATAAAGTCTCTAAGTATTCTAAAGTTTCTTCACTTTTTTAATTTTATATATAGTAATATTTTATTAAGAGTAAATATAACGAATTCTTTATTGTTTTTATCATCAAGAAGTAATATTTCAAGAATATCAAATATTTTTTTTCTATTTTGTTCAAAATATCTGATATTATTACATTTTTCCCACCATTTATTTAAATTATCACCAACATACCAAGGACTACCTTGAAGATATGATTTACTAAATTTTGAATTTAGTTTGTCATATAAAGGTTGAATATCATTTAAAATTTGAGTGTAATTAGTTGTTGAGAGCATGGTTTATATTTTTATATTATTATTCTTATAAATATAAAAAGAAAAAAATTATTTCAACATCCGTTGACCATTTCTTGATATAGGATATTGTCTCTGTTGCCATTGTTCAGAGTTTCGTTTTCTCATTAGTCTCTCTAGCATTTCTGTTCTAAAATTTATCATTGAATTTGTGTAATCTTCATCCGCTAATTTATGAATATTAGATGTGTATGGATTATGTGGTTTAAGTGGTCCATAAGAATCACCGAATGATGCAGTATCGATTGCATTTCTAGTAATATAATTAGGCATCTTGACAGCATTTACATCATCATAATAAAATCTTGGTTGTCCTAGATTTTCATCAACATATGATCTATAAGATGTTCCGTAACCATAGAATCTAGGGTCATAAGTATTAGAAACATTGATATCTTCAAAAGGTTCAATTTCATCAAAATTACTTGGTTGGAACTGTTGAGGATAACTATTTATATAACATTTTTATTATTCTAAATATCTTTTTTTCAAAATTTCGGAATATTAATCACATCATTTATTAAATATTTTTTAGTATCTTCATTACTCATTAACATAGCACACACACTAAATGTACTATCTGCTGTTCCTATTATATATCTATTACATTTTTAGCTGTGTCAAATGCTTCACCAAAACCAACATATTCGTGTCCGAGAGATTTGTGACTAATAAATTCTGTTACTTCACCAGAGTCTTTAAATATTTCATTTTTATTTATATGAAAATAAAAATATATTATATTATATTATAAAAAATCACATAAGCTATAATTTTTTAGATTTTAAATGTTGGTTTTCTAGTATCATTGTTACCAACAGTTCCTGTATAGTATGGAGAGCACCAAAATGTTCTTGTCTGATTATTGGCGGCGACATCATCCCCCTCAAACATTCTATAAAATCCTGTTAATCCTTGGACATTACTAATACATCCATTGTAATTCTTATAGCTGTCATTATTTCTAACAGCGTTAGTTAAAGCTCTATTCCTTTTATATAAATCATTATAATAACTTTCTTTTTCATTTAAGAGTGTATCTTTTTTTGTATTATCATCTTTTATTTTTGCTATTTCGGCATCTTTTTCTTTGTTAATAAAAGTAATTAATTTTACTTTTTCTTTTTCAAAATTAATTAATTTTGCATCTTTTTCTTCAATTAAATTATTTGAATCAATGTTTTTTATAATAGAAACAAAACTAATAATAATTAATACTACTATAATTGTAACTGAAATATTTGATATATTCATTTTATAATATAAAAATAATATTATATTTAGTATTTTTTTTATATATTTAAAAACAAAATAAAACTATTATAATAATGACTAATAACACTAAAGAATCCAGTTTAACAGCACCTTCAGATAGAGACTTAAAAAATAAGTGGTATCCAGAAACAAGTAAAGAAGCACTTACAAAAGAAGAATTAACTGAAGCAATGAAAGATCTTAATGTTACATCTTTTGTTGATAAATTTCCAAAAGTAGATAGAACATATGCAGATCCTCCAATATTTAACCAGACTATAGGTCTTATTTCTTTTGTACCAGCAAAAGATGCAGTTCCAAACAAAGACGGAGTTTATGGATTTGTTAAAATGAGAGGAAATTATGCTTCTGAATTAGAAAGTCAGCAAAGAGCAGAATATTTAATAAGAAATGTAGATTCATATCATCAAATTTATCATGGTTATGTAGGTAGACCATTACCATTATGTAATGATTCTAAATATTCAGCCGAAGTTTCCGAGATAGATATAAGAAAGCAAATTGCCGATAATTTGTCTTCTAGTATAAAACAAAAAAAAATGGACGAACAACAACAAATTAATGAAATTAAAGAAAGAGAAGAAAAATTATTACAAGAATCAAAAAAAGAGGAAATTGATCCATATGATAATTATATAACCTTAAAAGTTAAGAAAGCACAACTTTCATGGACATATTTGGAACATATTAAGAAATTGAAGGAGGTTAAAAGTATCATAATTAAAACTAGAGATGATATTGAAGAATTAGACAAATCTCATCCAGATTATAACAAAACTTATTATGAAAAGTATATGAATGCTCGTAAAGATGCTGGAATAAAAGAATCTGAAGACCACACAAAAGAAAGTTTCATTAAATTTTTAGTTGAAGATGCTATACTACCAGGAATTGATGATAATTCTTATATATTATCTTAAAAATATTGTTTTCAACAGCAGTAAAAAATAAAAATAATAAAATTAGTCCAAGCTAATTATAATTTATTTTACTACAAATATTAATACTGTTTTTCAAAATTGTAAAATAACTATATAGTCTTTACTTATCAAATATTTATATATACTTTCTATAAATATTGTCTTATCTATTACTACATTATCTATGTTTTTGTAAAAACACAAATTTTCTTTTGATAAATCTTTTATATTATCATTTACATTTGATAAAATATCAAATAAAAAAAATACTGAATGAATTTGTAAAGTTTTACTAAACTTCTTTATTACTAAATATTCTTCATAAATATATTGTTTATTTATATCCATTATTTTTTCTAAATCATACAATATAGCAATCTTTTGATTATTATTATTTTTTATTTCTGGATGACTTTTTATATAGTTAATAATCTCTACTGTAAAACTATTTTTTTTTTCCATTATTTTATTATATTAATAAAAAAATAAAACTAGTATATTTTCCATATAGGTTCATACATTTGTTGATTACGTTTTCTCATTTGCAATGCAATTATTTCTTCTCTTTGAGAATTTGTATCTTTCAAAAACGTCAAAGAATCTGGATTAGATATTTTTGTTTCTATTCTTATATACTGTGGTTTTAATGATCCCATCGGATCTACATAAGATGATGATCTAATTAAACTTTTATTTGAAAAAACTGGATTAGAATAAACATCCTTAATATTTCTTTTATCTAAATGATATGTTATATATCCTCCTTTAATTGAATCAAACGAATTATAAGTTGTTGCTCTCACTTTTTCTAAACCTGGAAATTTATACACATAATCAGGTGTTGGTACAGTATCTTTATATCTATTACAATAATAACTTAATCCTATTTTTTTTTCTTCTTCCAACATTATATTTTTATTGTATATATAATAAAAATATTTAATATAATTTTTTATATCATTAGCTCTTTACTTTATTAATGTTTACTTTATTAATGTTTACTTTTTCGCAATAATTATCTATTATGCTACTTGTGCTACTTGTGCTACTTGTGCTACTTGTGCTACTTGTGCTACACCTCCTGTTCCTGTCTCCGATTTTTTGACTGACATTACAAATATTAATAGTATACAACATACAAATAAAATTGAACTTATAACAAATCCATAAAAATAAAATTTTTCATCTCTTTTATATGCTGTATATGTTTTATTTTTTGAATTACATGAATCTTCATCACACATTTCCGCTGAATTGTAATATACTGAAGTTCCATATATATTGTATGGCTCACCTGATACTGAACTACTATCTTTATTATATCCTTCTTTTGGATGAGAAAAATCTAGTGCTACACAATCATTATTATCCAAACATTTCTTAAAAGCTTTTTCATAAGTAATTGAGACATCACCACCGATACTACTTGAATTACATTTATTACTATTACAATATAATGGCTTATTTTCTTTTGTAGAAGCATATTCTTTTTTTCCATAATTTAAATATAATGTTCCAAAAATTAGTATTGAAATTAAACAAATAAAACTAAAAAGTATTAGTAAATAAGGTATACCTGATTTTGTTTCTTTTGTTGCTATTTTGGCTCCTACAAATACAGGTGCCACCAAAGGCACAAAAAATATTACTAAAACGAATATAATAAGCGCCCATGCACTAGTACCTACAGCTTTTTGTGATATATCTACTAATGTTTTTGCTGTTGCTTTCTGTCCTAAAATTGTATCTACTGTAGTAGATCCTGTCAAATTACATATTTGCAACTGACTATTTATATTTTCTTGATTTACATCATTTACACCTTTACATTCTAATAAATTAGTTTGCTGTACATCTGCTTGATTAGTACAGCATAAGGTTGATTTCAAATAGTCACATGCTGTTTGTGTTGAATTTATTACTTGGCATTGATCTGTGTTACTTTCATTAGAAGCCAGTAAATCTTTTGCTGATTGTAATAGTTTTGTTATCGCAGAAGACTCTACACTAATATCAAAATTTTTTACTGCTTTAAGAGCTTGTTGTAAAACACATTGTTGTTTTATATCATTCTTGTTTTGTTGTGTTACATTTTTTACTGTAATCGATTCATAATATTTATCTAGTAGATCTTTTGCATTCGGAAGTTTTGAAAGAGCAACTATTGTATCTGACTGTATTTTTGCACATTTTTCGCCTGTTATTTGATTTGTTTGTATTACTTTTGTATTATTTGAACATAATTGAATTGCATCCGTATTAGTAATACTTTCTTGAACAGAATTTATTATATTTTGAAACTTTGAGTTTGATTTATTACTTGCTCCAAGAGCCTTAAGAATTCCTGCAGGTGACCAATCTGACATTCCTTCACTCATTTTATTTATTGCATTATCAATTATTGTTTTTTCACTAGTACATGCATCAGCAGCTGTCATATTTGGTCGTACTGAAGAATCGCACTGCTTTGTACTTGTTTCAGTTTTACAAAAATCAGACATTTTATTCAAATCAGACATTTAATTTATTAATATATAATAAAAAATTTAATTTTCAAATAATAATATAATAATAAAAATTTAATATTTAAATATTAAGTTATCACTTATTAATAATAATGAAAATTGATCTATGTGTTGTTGCATCTGACTTAAATAGAAAATACTCTGAATTTTTACCGTTAGTTAAGCATTGTTGGCAAACTAAAGTTGGTGTTAATATTAAATGTATTTTAATATCTAATTTTATACCTGATGAATTGAAATTATATTCTGACGATATTATTCTTTTTAATCCTATTGAAAATGTACCTACCGCTTTTCAAGCACAATGTATAAGAATATTATATCCATGTATTTTAGAATGTGAAAACGGGGTTATAATTTCTGATATGGATTTAATTCCTCTTAATAAATCTTATTATTTAGATAATATTGATAAATATTCTAACGATAATTTTATTGTATATAGAAATGTTATAGAGGAGTACAAACAATATCCTATTTGTTTTTGTGTTTCAACACCAAGAATTTGGAAAGAAATATTTAATATTAATAATATCCAAGATATAAGAAATAAAATAGAATATTGGTTTTTTAATTTAGTTCCTACTAATGATTATGAGATATCATCACCTTATTCAATTGGATGGGCTTTGGATCAAATAGAATTATTTAAATCTGTAAATGATTGGAATTTAAAAACTAATAATCTAATTAAACTTTGTGATGATTCTTCTTTATTTAATAGACTTGATAGAAACGATGTTGATAAAATAATAAATAACTTAGATAATTATATTAATAAAATTAACAATGGTGAATATTCAGATTTCCATTTACCTCGTCCTTATATTAGATATAAATATTTATTGGACATTTTAGTCGGATTAAAATAAAATTATATTTATAGTTATTTATTATTTGACTAAATAATTTTAGTCACAATAAATAACAAAAAAATGAGATAATAATAATTATATAATAAAATAATATATTATATAATATAATGCCAACAACATCAGTAATCTGTATAGGAGATCCACATTTTAAAGTTGAAAATGTTTTAGAAGTAAAACAATTCATGGAAAAAATATTAGTAGTATTAGAATATAAAAAGCCAAGTTTTATAGTAATTTTGGGAGACATTTTACATACACATGAAAAAATTCACACAGATGCAATGAATATGGCATATAAATTCATAAATGCAATTAATAAAATAAGTAAAACTTATATTTTAGTAGGTAATCACGATATGATTTCCAATCAGATATTTTTGACACCAGATCATTGGATGAATGGAATGAAAGAATGGAAAAATACAATAATAGTAGATAAAGTAATTAAAGAAGAAATTAATGGTAATTTATTTGTATTTGTACCTTATGTTTATGCTGGGAGATTTCAAGAAGCTTTATACAGTTTAAATGATGATGATAAAGAATATTATAAAAAAGCAAAATGTATTTTTGCACATCAAGAATTTTATGGGTGTAAAATGGGGGCAATAGTATCAATAGATGGAGATAAATGGGATTTAGATAATCCAAATATAATTTCAGGACATATACATAATAATCAAAAACCACAAGAAAATATTTATTACCCTGGATCTTCAATTGAGACATCATTTGGAGAATCTCAAAATAATATAATAGCTTTTTTAGAATTCAAAGATGAAAATAAAAACTATTTTTTAGAAGAGATAGATTTGAAGTTACCAAGGAAAAAAATAGTATATTTAGATGTAGATTCGGTAGAAAATTTTACACTACCTATAACAGAAGACAAACTAAAAGTATCTATTTCAGGAGAATTTGAGGATTTTAAAGTATTGAAGAAGACAAAAAAATATAAAGAATTAGTAGATAATGGAGTAAAAGTAGTTTTCAAACCAAAAAGATCAGAAAAGAAATTGAAGAATGAAAAAATGCAAGAAAACATAGAAAAGAATGAAGGAGTAAGTGATTTTAAACTTATTCTAGAAGATATGATAGAAAATCAAAAAAATCCATATCTAAGAGAGGCATATGAACTTATAATTAATAATAAACAAATAGATTCATCAAGTATAATATACATGTAAAAAGTGAAAAATATGATGTTGTTTATTTTTATTATAAAATAACGGTAATAATATTATTTATATTTATTCATATTCATCATTATTCGTTGTCCTTCTTCAAACGCATAATCATCATATTCTTCATTCATTTTTCTAATATATTCAGCGAGTCTATTTTCTTTTTTAGCTAATTCACGTTCATATTTTACTTCTGCTTCATAAAATCTGTCATATAAATCTTGTAAATTTTCATCATAAAAACCTATTGTTTCTTGTGCATTTTCTATTTCATAAAAATGTCTACATCTCCCATTATTTTCTTTAAATTGACATTCATATGAAACAAATCTTTGAGAACAAGGATATTTATCATGTTTACAATTTTTCAAATGCTCTTCTAAATCTTTTTTACATTTTTCACTTTTTTTACATTCTGTTTCGTTGTCATATATTTTATTCATACAATTATTTCTATTATCGTATATTTTATTATAGTATTCATCTTTATCTTCTTTGTATTTTAACATTTTTTCTTTTAATTCTTCTATTTCATAGCAAGTTAAAATACCATCATAAAAACAACTAAAACGATATTTAATAAGTTTAGAAACGGGATTTTCCATATTGAAAATAAAACAAATATTTGCAATATACAAAAAAAATCATTTTTATGTGGTGTTGATATAAAAAAATATTATATTAATAAGAAATGGATAATTTAATATTAAACTTAAATAGAGATGAGTTTGATAATTATTTACACTATATAGAAAAATATAATTCAGAAGATTGGAAAAAGTTTATATCTATAAATGAAAAAAGTTATGACCGAATAATGGTATATAAAAATGAAAATATAGAAATTTATATAATAACGTGGAACAGTAATCAAAATGCAAGAATTCATGATCATTCAGAAAAAGGTTGTTATCTAAAGATATTACAAGGATGTTTAGAAGAGAAAATTTATGATAATGAATTAAATTTGTTATCAACAAATATAATTAAAGAAGGTGATATTTCATTTATGCATAATAAAATAGGATTCCATTCAATTCACAATAACACAAACAAAATATCAGTAAGTCTTCACATTTACAGTCCTCCAAATCATAAAACTAAATTTATCTAACAAAAAAAATTTCCTGAATCAGTTTTTACTACTAAAAAAATAGAAGGTTATATAAAAATAAATAAAATGAGTGTAAATAAGAAAAACACTAAAAGTGTAAGTAAGAGGATTAAGAAAAGTGTAAGAAAGAGAATTAAGAAAATTGTAAAGAATGACTATAAAAAATAAAAGTAAGAGAGCTAATAAATTTTTTATAATTAAATATATAATATATTTAATTATTTTATTTTGTGTTAACTTGGTTACAAACAAAAATTGAAATCTAATTGATCTTGCTAGAAGTCTTATTGTTTGCTATAGAATAAATATATACCAACTAAAAGTAAAAAACCTACAGATAAAACCAAAAATATTGGATTCATAAATAAATCAATAATAAAAGGCTTAGAAGGAATCTTGTATATTTGTAATTCGCTTATATAAGATGAATCAATACGGTATTTTGATAGAATTTGATAATCAAATATAAAAACAGTATCAAGTTTAAATAAATTTTCTTCTATTTTTTTGTTGTTATTATCTTTTATTAAATCTACAAAAATTCGTAAGATGTATTTATTATTTAAATAGTTTTTTTCATCAATAGTATCTTCGTCGATTACAGATACATCTTCAACAGGAATATATAAATTTGATGATACTGAATTTTTGATATCATTTTTGATTCCCATCTTGTTAACAATAGTAACGTTTTTTATTGTATAGCTAACAATTTCAGTCTTTGCATTTTCACTAATTGTAACTGTTTTTCCAGAATCAGAAGAGCTAGATGAAGAATCAGAAGAGCTAGATGAAGAATCAGAGCTAGCACAATTACCAGAGTTACTTTGTACAATATTAGATACTGCACCAACATTATTCTCTATACTAGAAACTTTATAACAGTCTGGACACCCTTTCATTCCATCCAACATAGTTGAAGTTTTATATCCTTTTGAGTTACATGACGGAAGTATACAAGTTACTGGATAGACTCTTATAGTATTAGATATTGAAGCTTTTTCTAAATTAGTTTTTCCTATTATTGAATCGTTTCCATAAAAGCAATCACAGTTTTGTCCAGTAGAGCTAGTTTGTGGGTATACTTTATTACAGCTATTTGCTATAATTTCGTCACACTCTGTTTTATATAACTTTTTATTTTCAGGTTTACTATCTATATTTACACAAAATTTATTACATATATCATTTGACAGTATTGCTGTGTCTTTATTTTGTTTACAATAATTTATAATTGCATCAGCACAGGGAGATCCATCAAGTGTAAAGCAATCTTTACATTCATCAGAACCTAGTTTCTCTATAGTGCAATAGTTTCTTAATATATTTCTATAATTTTTCATTGCATCATCATCAATGCCGTTATTAGAAGAACGTGTGTTTAACCATTCTTTACAATATACATTATTTTTCATTATATCCATTGTATTGCATTTTTCCTTGTAAACATCTCTTTGACAAGCTTCACCTCCACGTTGATAATTAGGATGACATGTTGGTTTATATAAAACAGGTATCTCTCCACTTAGAGTTATACCTGGATTATTAACAGGCTCCACACCACAACATTGGTTTTTGTTAGCATTATAGTTACCGTTCTTTGTACATTCAATTTGTGTACAAGCAGCGCACCAAAATGTGTCTCCACATTGTTGTGTGTCAACATCAAATTCATTGTACTTTTTACATGCATCGTTTTTAGCAGCTTCAGTTTTTGTAAATGTGTTGCAATCTCCAACTCTATATTTTGTATAACTCATTTTTATTATATTAAGTATAAAAAATTTATTAAATAAAAACATAAAATATGGAAGAAATTATTTTAGACATCGCCGAATTTATTGATGATAACGATGGTGATGGTAAAAATTTAGATAAGGAAGCTATAAGAATATTGTTTAATCAATAAAATTCAATATTATATTATTGTTTGAAAATAATATAATGCAAATGTATTTATAATTATTTTGTTTTATTATTTTGTTTATAAGTATGATAATAAACAGGAATTCCGATTCCAGCAGATATAATAAAAATATCAATAATAATCTTTAACACAATAACTTTATATTTCATAATATTTATTTTTTTTGATTATAAATTAATACTTTATGCCATCCGAAATTTGTTTTATTGAAAGAAAAAATCTCAGGATGTTTAAAATATAGGTAAAGAATTAAACTTTGATCATCATCGGCTATTTTTAATTCATCTTGAAAGAAATCAAGCGTCATATGATATATATTTTGATATTTTTTTATAACATCTGCACATCCAATAAAAAAGAATCCACCAATTTTTTCAGGTGCATACTTTAATTGATAGTAGATGTCATTATCATAATATTCAATGGAATTTATTAGATAATAATTAATTTTAGTCAAATCAAAATTAGATATGTCAAGTAATTTATTAGGAATATTATTTTTGTTACTAAAAAATCCAAAATCAACCCATGAAAATATATTTTTATTAGATAAATTATTATCAATAACAAAACAAACGAAGTCAATTTTACAATGATTTATTAAAGTGTATTTAGGATATTTACATTCTGGAAAATTAATACGGTGTTCTACTAATAGCTTAAAAGAATCACTATTCATAATATTAGTTTCTTTTTCCAAAGTGTTCCATGCATAAAGTAGTGATAGTATTTTATTATTTAATGAAATCAATTTGATATTACATTCACCGTATTTATTTAATAAACTTTCTAACTTTTCTTTATACTTTTCATCAATAAATACAATCATTTCATCATTATCACAATTTGTTTTTTGAAAAAGTTTTATAAATGGACTAAAGTGTTCTAAATATGTATCAAAATTTCTAGAAAAATTACTCCATTTATCTCTTTCAATATTTAAATATGCGGTAACATAGCATACTGAATCTTCTTTATTCATAATTAATTCAACGTAATATTTTTTTATATCAATAATTATTTCTTTCAATAATAATAAGCAAAAGAAATAGTCATTATAATATTTTTTGGTTCTTTTTGATTTTTTTATCGTTAAACTAAAATCCAGTAATCTCAACAACTGAAAATCATAACAAAAGTACATATTACTAAATCTAAATCTAAAATAAAATCTAGATGAAAATCAAAATCTAAAAGAAAACCACAATCTAGAAAAATAAAAAATAGAAAAATAAAAAATAGAAAAATAAAAAATAGAAAAATAAAAAATATAAAAATTGTTTATAAATAATAAATGAATAAATCAAACAGACGACCATTAGCTGATATAACGCATATAGCGCATATATTGAGTAATAATTTTTCAAATCGCGAAGGAGAAGATATGGATTTTACAGGTGATTATAGTAGTAGACCTCATGATTTAGAAGATATGGATTTGAC
>Ga0315906_10001481_pt1 | contig 34743 bp, 37 predicted proteins | sample LakEriMetagenome_4_FD_203526 | JGI IMG/M metagenome (GOLD analysis project Ga0315906, IMG submission 203526) | Freshwater fungal communities from buoy surface, Lake Erie, Ohio, United States - Buoy 2 MA122 | ecosystem: Environmental > Aquatic > Freshwater > Lake > Lake biofilm | place: USA... | reverse complement strand
TCTCCAAATGAATTCGAATATATTAATAAAAATAAGTTTGTGCTTAAAAGTAATAAAATCAATACTTTTAAAAAAGTAGCTATACATGTTTAGAAATTCTCAAGTCATTTGTACGGAAAAATGGTTGTATTCCAAAAACAAATAAATAATAAGATAATGCTAATTTCATAATTTGGTTCCTATTGATGAATTATTAATCTTATGCTCGCTTCCTGGTTTTTTAATTGACATGCATTACCCATTAAAATATATTTACACCCTATTAAGTGATGATTATACAATAAAGGACAATATAAGGTGCATTTTTACACCTTATTATAGATTATAGTAGATTTTTATAGACAATGTGATTGATTAAAGTGCTTGATTTTATGAGTGATGTGAATGATTATAGATTATTATGAATAATGACTCTATTTTCCAATACAGAACTTACTAAAAATCTCCCCCAACAAATCATCAGAGGTAAACTCCCCTGTTATATCAGTTAGGTTATTATGCGCATAGCGTAATTCTTCAGCAATTAACTCTAGCTGATGCCAATTAGCAAAAGCGTTATCAATATGGGATACCGCCTGCTTCATAGCTTCTAAATGTCGGGTTCGAGCAATAAATACATTATTGCAACTATTATCAAAGCCTACTAGCTTTAATATTTCATCACGTAATAAACCCAAACCTAATTGCTGCTTAGCAGAGATATAAATATTAGATACGCCATAATTGCTATCAATTCGTGGGTTAGAATTAGTAATATCGATTTTATTATGTACAAATAATCGGGGTAATTCGGTAGGGATTTTAGCTAATATCAACTCATCTTCTGGAGTAATACCAATGCTATCATCAATTAAAACCAAACATAACTCAGCATTTTGTACCGCGTGTAAAGCTCGCTCAATTCCAATTTTTTCAACAATATCTTCAGTATCACGAATACCAGCGGTGTCAATAAGATTAAACACCACTCCATTAATAATAATCTTTTCTTTTACAATATCGCGTGTTGTCCCAGCAACTGCTGTGACAATAGCAACTTCTTCATTCGCTAAAGCATTAAGTAAGCTTGATTTGCCCACATTAGGTCTACCTACGATAACAATATTTGCCCCATTATTAAGTAATACCCCTTGCTTGGTATTTGCAAGTAGGCCCCCAATTGATGTTTGCAACAGGCGTAGCTTATCTTGAATTTTGGCTTCAACAATAAACTCAATATCCTCTTCTGGAAAATCAAGCGTGGCTTCAACAAACATGCGTAAATTAATCAACTGTTGATTAATCGTATCAATGTGCTTAGAAAATGTTCCTTTTAATGATTTTAGCGCACCCCTTGCTGCCATCTCACTCTCAGCGTGGATTAAATCTACAATGCTTTCAGCCTGAACCAGATCAATCTTACCATTCAAATAAGCTCTACGGCTAAACTCTCCCGGTTGAGCAATTCTACACCCCAACTCTAAACAACGCTTTAAAATCATTTGTAATACAATTGGGCTACCGTGCCCTTGTAACTCAATAACATCTTCGCCAGTAAAAGAATATGGTGCAGAAAAATAAATAATCAGCCCCGAATCTATTACTTCATTATCTATATTATAAAAATCAGTATAGCTTGCTAACCTAGGCTTTAGATTATTTTTATGAGAAATTTGTGTGACAATCTCCAATAGATTATGCCCTGAAATACGAACCACCCCAATACCAGCATAGCCTGTAGCTGTTGCAACTGCAACAATATTATCTTGATTTAATGTCATTCTTAGCTTGATGCCTCACCATTGTTTAACTCTTGATTATACCTAATTATATTATCATTAATCGCTATGCTACTTACCTTATACGCAATAAATACTTTGCATGCAAAAAATGCTGTTACAATAACACAAATATTATCTAAAGGGAACATAATTATATCTAATTGACGCATATAGGAAATTAAAACCATTAATAATAAATATCCCATTATAAAAGCATTATCTCTAAATGCTCTAATCACTCCGATATCTTTATTTACTAGCAACCCATAAAGTAAAATAATAACAATAACTGCAATAAATAAATATATGAGATTATTTAAACCAGACCAATAAATTAGCAGACTACAACAAATAAAGCCTAAATAACCAATAAACTTATAACCGGATACCTTAAATACTCGAGGCACATCTGGCATTTCTTTACGTAAAATAATTAAGGTAATTGGACCAGAAAGATAAGCAAACACTACCATTGAAGATAAAAAATCAACTAATTGTTGCCAGGTAGGAAAAGGTAATAAAAAACATGCGCCAACTAATAAATTAAACCATAAGCAATGAGCTGGAGATAAGTTCTTATTTAATCGAACAAATATACTATTAGGTAAAAAGTCTCGAGCCAAACTTAACAATATTCGCGCAGTTATAGCCGTATAAACATTAGCTGTACCAAGCGGAGAAATAACTGCATCAATAAATAAGATCGTAAATATAATATGAATACTAAATAAAGCAACCAATCCAAGCAATGGAGCAGAAGAACCAACCGCAAAATCAGTATCTCCAACACAAAAGATAAAAGCCAAAGATAATGAACAATAAAGAATAAAGCCAAAGATAATAGGAGAGAATAATGAATACGGTAGAGTTTTCTTGGGATTAGCAACACTATTGGCTAAAATCAAGCCATTTTGAAATCCACTAAAAGCAAAAGCTAAACCGCTAGCGGTAATTGCAAGTAATACATCCTCAAATGAAAATTTGTGATTGGTCATTAGGGTATTTACATTGTGCCAATTGCCAAAACCAATAATTAATATCCAAGCAACTAATAAGGGAATAATAATCTTCCAAATGCTAATAATACTGTTGGCTCTGGAAACTCTACTTAAAAATAGAGTATTAAACTGCGTCAGTAAAACCATTATAAGAAAAGCAAACCCTAAGCCGTAATAAGACAATGTAGATCCAGTGGTGTGATTAACAACCAACCCACTAAACCAATATCCTAAATATTGAATACACGACTGAACCTCAAGTGGTAAATACACAACATAACTTAACCAACCAAGCAATAAAAATACAAAGGATACAGCTTTGTTATGAGTAATGCCCATAAAGCGTGAAATACCACCCACAATGGGTAGTATTGTAGATACTTCAGCAAAAGATAAAGCTATAACAAAAGTCATAATCGCTACAATTATCCAAGATAATACCACCCAAGCCCCAGCAGTATGAAATCCATAGTAAGGAGAAAATAACCAGCCCGCCCCTATCATGCCACCAGTTGATAATAATATTACTTGTATCGTAGGTAATTTTGCTGCCGATAGCTTTATCGTAGATATTTTTTTCATTCACACCCTCACTCGTCAATATGGATTAACATACAACTATGAATACACTCTCTTAATTAAACCACTGGCAATGCATTCGCTATTTTTTGTTCGTCTATATAATTCATAAGATAATAACATAACTCTTTGCAACCTTCTCCAGTTACTCCAGAAATAATAAAAATCTTATCAAAATTAGTATTGGTATCATATTGCTTAAACTTATTAATAAAATCATCGACGTATTCTGCCCGTTCTTCATCTAATACCAAATCAATTTTATTAATTACTAAATAACGCTGCTTATTATATAACTCTTCGTCATATTTTTTTAATTCCCCAGTTATAGCAACGCTACTTGCAACAACATCGACTAAATCATCCTGTGGGAAAATATCAACCAAATGTAATAAAATTTTAGTGCGTTGTAAATGACGCAAAAACTTGAAACCTAAGCCAACACCTTCCGAAGCACCCTCAATAAGACCAGGAATATCTGCAATCACAAAGCTTTTTTCTTCACCAACACGTACAACACCCAAGTTAGGATGTAAAGTAGTAAAAGGATAATCTGCAATCTTCGGTCGTGCTGCAGAAACAGCACTAATAAACGTAGATTTACCAGCATTAGGTAACCCTAATAATCCAACATCAGCTAAAACTTTTAGTTCTAGGCGGAGCTTTCTACGATCGCCCTTTTCCCCTGGAGTAGCTTGGCGTGGAGATCTATTAGTTGAAGACTTGAAATGTAAATTTCCTAACCCACCCTTGCCACCTTTAGCAACAACAACTTCATCACCATTAATACTTAAATCAGCAAGCGTTAGACCAGTCTCATCATCAACAACAACTGTACCAATAGGAACTTTTAAATATACATCTTCGCCTTTATGTCCGTAGCAATCCGCACCTCTACCACTCTTACCATCATCTGCTAAATATTTCTTGACAAACCTATAATCAACTAGTGTATTAAGATTCTCATCTGCTCGCATAATAAGGCTACCTCCACGACCGCCATCACCGCCGTCAGGACCACCTTTTTCGATATACTTCTCACGTCGAAAAGATACACAACCATTACCACCATTACCAGCAATAACTTCTACTTTTGCTTCATCAATAAATTTCATAACCATACCAATCAAAAAAACCCCACAGAAATTAATGTGGGGTTTAGAAATTACACCTAGCAATCAATAAATACCAACCTCAAACTTAATTAAATAAAGATTTAATTAAAAAGAAATTAGTATAATGAATTTATTCAGCAGGAATAATGCTAACTAAACGACGATTGAACTTTCCACCAACAGAAAACTCAACATAGCCATCAGCTTTAGCAAATAAAGTATGATCTTTACCTATTCCAACATTTGTACTAGGGTGAAACTGAGTTCCACGTTGTCTAACAATAATACTTCCAGCAGGAATTAATTGACCGCCATAAGCTTTAACACCTAGCATCTTTGGATTGGAATCTCGTCCGTTTCGCGAACTACCACCAGCTTTTTTCGTTGCCATCTTAGTTGTACCCCTTAGTTGTTAATTGCATCAATGGTGATTTCAGTGTAATACTGACGATGACCTTGACGTTTTTGATAATGTTTACGACGACGCATTTTAAAAATACGTACTTTTTTATGTCGTCCCTCTTGAACCACAGAAGCAGTCACACTAGCACCTTCAATAACAGGCGCACCTACAACTACATTTTCACCGTCAGCAATCATCAATACTTCAGAAAGAGTGATTTGGCTGCCAATGTCTGCTGGTATCAGTTCTATTTTTAATTTATCGCCAACAGCAACTTGGTATTGTTTGCCGCCAGTTTTTATAACCGCATACATTTTGAGCTCCTTATATATTTTATAATATTATACGAAATAAGAGCCAGATTTTACCATAAAATACGTCCATATGTCAATTAGAAGAGCCCATTTTTGATACTCTAAATTGTGAAGGCTTGATCATTACACTAAGCACATGGCTTTCTGGTTTATAATTATTCATTAACATTAAAATATTTCCATCAAAATTACACCCCATGACGTAGTTTTCGCTCTTTGCTGAATTACCCATAGCTCTAAGCATATTGCTTTGAGGAATATACCTCCAACCGCCAATACTTTTACCACCAATTAAATTAATATAAGAAAGTCCATTACCACTTAAGTTACTTGATAAACAATTATAATCACTATTTATCATAATGGTACGGTTTGAAGAATTTGGAATAACTAGGCTCTTTGATTCTGCTTTATAAAATCCGACCTCAATGGTAACCGAATAATCAGAGTAATTAGAAATCTTAAATAAACAATCAGCAAAACCATATGAGTACATCAGCATTAAAATAAATGTTAATAATCGCATAGCATTAACCTAAAAAATTACTAATAATGTCACAGTGTTCATCATTATACAAAAAAGGAGCATGTCCAGTATTTTTTATTTCTACTACTTGTGTTAATGGGTGGATTTTCTGCATTTTGCTTATAGTTGCTTTGCTTAATAAAGTAGAATTCTCACCATGAATTACAAGGGTAGGAATAGTTACCTCACCCCAATAATTCCACAACTCAATATTCTTATTCTCCGATGCCTCATTAGTAAATGTCTTACTCAAATTTACATCGCGTTTTAACTCATATCTACCAGTTAAGTTTTTCTGAAATGAATTGCGCGCAATATGCTCCCAAATATAATCTGGTAAATCCCCAAAGTCTAAACTTAAACTAATGATATAATCCTTAGCATCGCTGAAGTTATTGAATTCAGGATGACTATTGCTATAACTAGCAATGCCAACCAAACCATCATACTCTAACTCTGCACCAATATCATTGAGAATTAATTTTTTAATCGGATTTTGCGGCAAGTAAGCAATTGCCATGCCAACTAATCCCCCCATAGATGTTCCTAAAACACATACATTCTCTAAAGATAATACACCAATCAGCTTAAGAATATCCGCAGCATAATTAAATGTATCATAGCCATTCGCATTAATTAAATAATCGCTATTACCACGCCCAACAATATCTGGAGCTATAACCAAATATCCTTGCTTAACAAAATGTTGTGCAATATAATCCCAATCGCGGCCATTGCGATTTAAACCATGCAAGCAAACTAGAGTTTTGCTACTTTTCTCTTGAACTCCCCAAGAGTAATATACCATACGATACTCTTCGTTTGCATTCTTACAGTTTATATAATTAACTTCTGCGAACATATTGATAACCTTTAATAGTATATTAACTGAAATAAACACATACTCAAACAGATTTAAGTTCCACGGAAGAGATTAAATACGCAGTGTACTAAAGTACATAAGGAGTTAATCAACAAATATAGGAGTTTAATATGGCAGAGTATATGTTTATTTTTTCCAAGTATCTTTGAGTCCTACTGTCTTATTAAATACGTATTTATTGCTTGAGCTATCATGATCACATCTATCTGCCACAAAATACCCAAGCCTCTCAAACTGGTAGCAATCTTCCGCATTAGAACTTATAATTACAGGCTCTATATACCCTTTAACTATAGTTAGTGAGTGTGGATTAATAAACTCTTTAAAATCCTTGCCATTGACTCTATCTGGTTCGGCTTCAGTAAATAACCTATCGTATAACCTAACTTGTGCTTCAATTGCATTTGTAACACTCACCCAATGAATTACACCTTTAACTTTACGCCCCTCTGGGTTTTTACCCAAAGTATTTTTATCAATACTACAGCGTAGTTCTACAATATTTCCTGTTGCATCCTTAATTAATTCATCGCACTTTATAACGTAACTATGTCTTAACCTAACCTCAGAATTAGCGGTTAGCCTTTGCCAACCAGAAATAGGATCAAGCATAAAATCATCCCGTTCAATATAAATTTCTCGAGTCAGCTCTACTAAACGCTCACCTAACTGCGCATGCTGTGGATGAAACCCAGCACTTCGACTAGCAGTATATTCATCAAAATTAGTTAAAACCACTTTTAATGGATTTAAAACCGCCATAATACGTGGGGCTTTATTTTCTAACTCTTCACGTACTGATGCTTCAAGTAATGACACATCCACTATATTAGGTGATTTAGAGATTCCACAACGTTTGGCAAATAATTGCACCCCTTCTTTATTGTAGCCACGGCGACGCATTCCAGATATAGTAGGCATCCTAGGGTCATCCCATCCAGATACCAGATTATCGGTTACTAATTGATTAAGCTTACGCTTACTTGTGATTGTATATTGTAATTCTAGCCTAGAAAACTCAATTTGTCTTGGATGACTAGTTAATAAATTAGCTTTAACTAAATGCGCAATAACCCAATCATACAAAGGGCGATGATCAGCAAACTCTAAAGTACAACAAGAATGGGTAATATTTTCTAAAGCATCAGAAATGCAATGAGTATAATCATACATCGGATAAATACACCATTTATCACCAGTTCTAATATGATGAGCACGCTTAATGCGATAAATAACTGGGTCTCTTAAATTAATATTACTTGATGCCATATCAATTTTTAAGCGCAAGGTTTTAGCTCCATCGGCAAATTCACCCTCACGCATCTGCTTAAATAAGTTTAAATTTTCTTCTACGCTACGCTTGCGATATGGGCTGTCTTTACCTTTTGTTACTAGCGATCCTCGGTATTCTCTCATCTCATCAGCATTTAAATCACACACATATGCCAAGCTTTGTTTAATAAAAAATTCGGCAAATTCATATAATTTGTCAAAATAATCCGAAGCATATTTAACTTCACCATCCCAATTAAAACCTAGCCACTTAATACTTTCTTTGATGCTTTGAACATACTCATCTGTTTCTTTTTCTGGATTAGTATCATCAAAACGTAAATTACAGATTCCATCAAATTCTTTAGCCAAACCAAAATTTAAACAAATAGACTTAGCATGCCCAATATGTAAGTAACCATTTGGTTCTGGCGGGAAACGGGTAATTATAACTTGGTGTTTACCTGTTTTTAAATCTTCTTCAATGATATTCTTAATAAAATTACTCGCCTCTACTTCATGGCTATGAATTGTCACAATTTGTCCTAACTCAAAATTATATTTCTAATGCGTACTTTAAATAAATATTGTAACATGTTATAATCAATTACTCGTAATAAATTTACCCGTAATTAATTATTTATAAAATTTGACAATATGAAAATAGCTTTTATTTCTGATTTACATTTATCACCACAAACCTCAGAGGCAAATCAAGTTTTCTATAATTTAATGCAAAAATGGAAAAATGAATTGGATGCTTTATATATCTTAGGAGATTTTTTTGATTATTGGCTAGGTGATGATGATGATAATGATTTTATCAATCAAATCAAAGTCACTTTAAAACATTTTAGCCTAAAGGCACCAATATATTTTATTGGTGGTAATCATGATTTTGGAATTGGTAAAAAATTTGCCAAAGAAACTGGTATAAGCATACTTAAAGATTGCACCTTATTAAACGTTAATAATTATAGAATTTTATTGAGCCATGGTGATGTGTTCTGCTCATTAGATATTGGCTACCAAAGGATGAAAAAAATCCTTCAAAATCCTATTACCATGTTTATACTCAGAAAGATCCCCTTGTCATGGCGGTATAAGCTAAAAGATATGTTAAAAAACAAATCTAGTAGCACATCGTATAATCCTTACAACCAACACATATATCAAGTAGTTGATAACACAGTTGCACAATTTGCTAAAAAATATAAAGCTGATGTGGTAATTCATGGACACACTCACAAGCCTAATTACTACCAAGTTAAATTAGATGATAACATTGTAATTACCCGTATTGAAATACCTGACTGGGTCAATCGCAAGCCTGGTGGTTACGTTATATTAGAAGATACAACCATAAAAATCTATGATAGTAATGGAATCGCTATATAAATGAGTAAAATATCCTCAATAAATTCAGCAACTAGAAGTTCGGGTATAAATGCAACCGCCGCTTCTAGCTACACGCCCCCAGCTGGTGGAGTCACTTATAAAGAAAAATTTAATTTTCCAGAAATTCAGCTAAAAGAACGCTCTAAACCAAATGCAGCACCCGAAGAACGACTAAATTTTAAAACTTTATTACGCCTATTTACCGAGATTATTCAATCTGAAGTAGATATTATCCCAACTCTAGCACGTGATCATGGCAAATATATTGTTGAAGCTTCTTTTAAACCTACAACAGATAAAACCAAACATCATACCATCCATGCTCCACTTCGCGGAGTAAATAAGCCATTAATTGCTCCTAGCATACTGGCTATGAATAATAACCTAGGCTACTCCATAACCGAATATGTAAAAGATATTGTGGAGAACTCTACTGATGAAGATATATTGCGCTTAATTGTAGTAATAAGTCACGAATTTGGTCATTATTTATCTTTTGCCCGTGGCAACCATGATAATGCCTTAAAAATAGGCATTTATCTCTTCCATAGCAAACAAGTAAGCCCAGATACTGCAAATTTTACTTGGCTAGTATTCCGTGAGGAATGCACTGCTTGGAATTATGGCTCAGAAGTTTTAACACGCGGGGGGTTTAATCTTTGGGATGAGTTTAATAAAGTAAAATCAGATAGCTTACGGACATATTTTATCGCACTAAATCTTGCTAACGCAAGCTTAGAAATATACTATAAACTATCTTTACTTGGCGATGACTTTAGAAACAATTGTGATTCTGATTTTTTCCACAAAGTGGCACAACAAAAATCTGAAGATAAATAAAATAGCTTTCCTATATAAGAAAAGCTATTTGAAAATAAAGCCCACGCATTTTTTTGCAACTACTTAGTAATGGAGAGATTCAACTACTCAGATTCGCAATTATGGCTATATTTTTTAGTTTCGCCGTGTACTAAATGTACATAAGAAGCTAAGAAATATAGCAAAAATTGATGCAGGTGAGTAGTTACGTTTTCTTATTCATTAAAGAACTCAACAATACTAATATTCCCATAGCCGCATACCCCAAAGATAATTCTAGTGGAATATGACTTATTGAGCTTGGTAATAAATACGGCAAATATATTTGTCCATTAATAAATATTGAGTGAATAATCCCAAAATATGATAATACAGATAAACCAACACAACAAACAAAACTCTTAATATATTTACGATCAATTGCAAAGCATAACATTGCACCCCATAAAATCCCTGTAATTATAAATCCATTACCCATTATAACAATCACCAGTGAGTCACTAATTGATGGGGTAAGGTTTTTAAACATATCAGCTTGCAATTTATCTACACTAACTAAAGAACCATCAGTTAATTTTATTTGTAACAACCTTGCAATTGATGGAAAAAAAGAGAACAGAATAGGTACGATATATTTTTTATCGCATTGAATAAAGCCTTGCATCGTGATTTCAAATGCCACAAAAAGTAATATTGGAGCAACTGCAGCTTCTGGTATTAGATGTACAATAAATCCCACCAAACCAAAAATACCGCCAATACCTACAACAATAATGTTAATCAGTAAAAAGCCTGCACGTGCATCAAGTTTTTTATATGCTGGAAAGCCAGCATAAGGTGTAGTTTGTGATACTCCTCCACAAAGGGCAGAGGCTAATGTTGCAATAGAGTCAACAATTACTAGGCTTCTTACACGGTAGTTTTCTCCAACACAAGCAGAGCTTTCAGCAACTGACATAGTACCAAAAACCACCAATAAAGCAAAAGGAATAATCAATGGTATAAATTTAATAATATAACTCATTGCCCCTAGAAACGCGAAACTAGGCATGGGTAATAAAAACCCTATATGGGTTGATAAATCAGGCATTGGGCCACTTAAACCAAAAGGTATTAAGGCATAATATAAAGCCGTACCAACAAGAATAACTGCTGGTATCCCTGAAATATTAAAAGGTAGTCTAACTTTGGCAAACATAGTAAGAAGCATAATACATAAAGCCGTTAACCCTACAACAGGAGTACGCAAAATAGACATTAAAGGAATAAAACCAATTAAAGCAACAGCTACTCCACCGATTGCACCTAAAAGAGCAGCTTGTGGTATATATTCTTTAATTTTCTGGGCAAAAATACTACAGAATAATTTTATTAACCCTAAAATAAATAAGCACCCAGCACCAATATGCCATGCCATAATTCCAGCATCATGAATTGATGAAATATTTTGTTTCGCCATAGTAAATGCAGGCCCGATAATACACACAACAAATCCAATTGCTGAGGGAGCATCTAATCCTAAAGGTAATGCAGTTACGTTACGATGTTCTCTTTTAGCCAGTCTAAAGCCTAACCAAATACATAGGATATTACCAACTAAAACTCCAAAAACAGTACCAGGAATCATTCTAGTTAGAATTATGTCTGCTGGAAAAGCATAACCAAACTGAAGAATTAGAGAAATAAACGTAAGAATTGTTAAATTATCAAATATAATTGTAGCCGCAGCTCCAATATCACCACTAGATAACCATTTATATTTAAAACCTGCACCACTCAAAATAAACCACCTCATAAAAGAATAAATTTAAGGCAATTAGTATAACATTTTAGCTTGTTTTAGTTAAATTTATTTACAAGTTTTGGCATAAACTAACTTACTAATGATTACCTGGGGGCAATACCAAAGTGCAGATATGCAGCATCAGTTGCAATACGCCCCCTTAAGGTGCGCTGTAATAAGCCGCTTTGCATTAGATATGGTTCAATTACATCTTCAATAGTATCTGAAGATTCCCCGATGGTTGCAGATATATTATCTAACCCAACAGGCCCACCATTAAACTTATTAATCACTGCATCGAGTAATTTCTTATCCATAACGTCTAAGCCAATTTTATCAACATCTAGCATAGTTAAAGCCAAATCAGCAATATTTTCATCAATATTCCCGTCTCCTTTTACTTCAGCATAATCCCTAACCCTACGTAACAATCTATTAGCTATGCGCGGAGTACCCCTAGAACGCATTGCTATTTCTATTGCTCCATCTTCAGTGATTTTGAGATTAAGTAAATTTGCCGAACGCTTTACTACCTGAGTTAATTCACCCAGAGAATAAAACTCCAAACGTGAAATAATCCCAAATCTATCTCGTAAGGGATTAGTTAACATTCCTGCGCGGGTAGTCGCACCAACTAAAGTAAATGGAGGTAAATCAATCTTGATACTTCTAGCTGAAGGACCTTCACCAATCATTATATCTAACTGAAAATCTTCTAATGCTGGATATAAAATCTCCTCAACAACCGCGGATAAGCGATGTATCTCATCAATAAATAAAACATCATGCCGTTCTAAATTGGTTAGAATAGCCGCCAAATCTCCAGCTTTTTCTAAAACAGGACCTGAAGTCTGCTTTAAATTTACCCCTAGTTCCTTAGAAATAATATGTGCCATGGTGGTTTTCCCCAAACCAGGAGGACCAAATAATAATACATGATCTAATGCTTCATTACGATTTTTGCATGCTTGAATAAAAATCTTTAACTGCTCTTTAATTTTACCTTGCCCAATATACTCATCTAATGATTGTGGACGCAAAGCACGCTCTATTATTTCTTCAGCATTAGTTTTTGTAGGAGTAAGAATACGCTCTACATCTTCTATTTTCTTAAGAGTAGTTAGATTATCGGTTTTAATCATATAGCAACAGCCGCTTTAATTGCTGGATATGGATCGTAACCAACGAGATTAAAATCTTCAAATTTATAAGAAAAAATATCATTTATTTGTGAATTAATTTCCATTTTAGGTAAAGGCTTTGGTTCACGAGATAACTGCAACATAACTTGTTCCATATGATTATTATAAATATGTACATCACCAAAACTATGTACAAAATCACCCAGCTCTAAACCACATACTTCTGCAATCATCATAGTTAAAAGGGCATAACTTGCAATATTAAAAGGCACGCCTAAAAACACATCAGCAGAACGCTGATATAACTGACATGAAAGCTTATTATCTGCAACATAAAACTGAAATAAAGTATGGCAAGGCATAAGTGCCATTTTATCTAACTCTCCCACATTCCAAGCTGATACAATTAAACGGCGTGAGTCTGGATTAGATTTAAGTTCTTTAATCAGCGCTTTGATTTGGTCTATAGTTCTACCATCGGCTGTATGCCAACTTCTCCATTGTGAGCCATAAACAGGCCCTAGATTGCCACTAGCATCTGCCCACTCATCCCAGATTTTAACACCATTATCCCTTAAATACTTGATGTTAGTATCTCCAGCTAAGAACCATAATAACTCATGAATTACTGATTTTAAATGAACTTTCTTTGTAGTAAGAAGAGGAAACCCATCTTTTAAATTAAATCTCATCTGATAACCAAATGTAGAAATTGTCCCTGTACCAGTACGATCAGCTTTCTGTACACCATGTTCTAAAATGTGCTTTAATAAATTGTGATATTGCTGCATAAATTACCACCTTTTCAAATTATAGGCTAACTACGAAGTACTTCAAAAATTTTCTCAGTAGTTAGTAATAAAGGATATTGTACACAAGCTTGATCTATATTTTGCCAATATAAAGCTTGCCCCTCAAGTCCACTCACTTCACCATCCCAACAATTAACTAATACAACATCTAAATATACATCACCATGAGGATAGGACTGAGTAATCGAGATTAAATTTGTTAAATGTAAAGTCCTAACATCTACTCCAATTTCTTCTTTTAATTCTCGAATTAGAGCCTCAAAAGTTGATTCATCTGCCTCAATTTTACCACCAGGGAATTCCCAGTACCCAGCATGTGATTTATCCTGTGGACGCTGCGCCATTAATACTAAATTATCTTTACGTAAAACACCAGCTACAGCCCGAATTATTTTGGCCATATTCTATGATACTTTTCTAATAGCTGCTCATTTGTTTCTGGATTCTTTATATCAATATCAATACACGCAACTGGACATACAATCTGACACTGCGGCTCATCATAATGACCTAAACATTGTGTACACAATTCAGGATCAATCTCATAGATCTCAGGCCCTTGATAAATTGCTTTATTTGGGCACTCTGGTTCACAAACATCACAGTTGATACACTCTTCTGTAATAAGTAATGTCATATTTTATACCTTAAATTTAATTATAAGCTAATTGGATTAACGCTGACTTAACAACACCAGCCTTAGCTTGTTTTAATATAGAATAGTTTGTTAAATCTGGAGTTTTACGATACTCAATATAAACAAGAGTATTTTTAAAAGATTCTTTTTGTGAATAAATTAATTGTAAACTCTCATTAAGTAAGTCAGAATCATAAGGGGGATCTAAAAATAAAATATCAATATGCTTATCTTGTTTTTTTAAATAGGATAACCCATTCTCGCATATGATTTCTAAGTTCGATAGTTTAAGTAGTTTTTTATTATTCAATAAATCTTTTACTACTGCTTTATCTTGCTCAACCATTATAGCAGATAAGGCATTACGTGATAATGCCTCAAAACCTAATGCTCCGCTACCAGCAAATAAATCTAAACAGATCTTGCCAGTTAAATCTTGTCCTAGCCAATTAAATAAGGTTTCCCTCACTCTATCAGGAGTAGGACGTAGACCGTCTACATTATCTTTAAATTGCAGAACTCTAGACCTATGCAGACCTCCTACTATCCTAACCCTGCCCATATATACCTATATAAAATCACTGAATAGTACACTCTAAAGATACCCCTCAAGATTAGTTAAGGAATCTTTTAAAGTGCCGACATCTTTTGCCATATCAATTAAAATTTGCCAATTCTCTTTGTATTTTTCTAATTTAGATAACGATTTTGAATTACCCCATTGCTGAATATCATCTATAGGAATGATATAGCACTCACCATTATTAGTATCAATGCCAACAATTAAATCACAATCCTTATTTGTGTATTTGTATACTCTACTCGGAGCTTCGCGACTTATTTGCTGCCCACTCCTATAGCCACCAGTAAAATTAATGCTATTGACTCCAGTACCTTTAATTTGTATTCTTAATAGCTTTTTAGAACCGCCAATATCTACAATGGCATCATATTTAGCATTAGTAACATCAACTCTTGAACAAGGAAATCCAGCTTTGATTACACGCCCAATAGCTATCATTTCATCAGCATTGCCATTCATAGTTCTGAAAACACCTTCTTCGATTTTTGTAAGATTAATCTCCCACTTTTTATCCAGCATAACTAACCCAACGCTAATAAGATATTTTTTGCGATTTTTTCTACCACTGGAACCGAAACACTATTGCCTAATTGTTTGTACAATACTGCATTGCCATATTCAGGAAATGCAAAATCATCAGGAAACCCCTGCAATCTTGCACATTCGCGAGGCGTTAATTTTCTTATACCTTTATCATCCAATATTAAAGGTACATTATGTCCACCAGTACCCATATTAGCTGTTAATGTAGGGCATAGATTACTTTTATTTTCTCTTACATAATGTCTACGCCATTGATAACAAGTATTTCTATTATTCATAGCTTCTTTTAACAACGGATACATCTTACTCTTTTCATAATAGAACGAATCAGCAACATTATTTTCTAGTATAGATGTTATAGATTTTCTTTTAACTTCTTTTAGTGGAAATTGAAAACGCATAAAATCATCTTGTTTTTTAAAAGCAACTATATACACACGCTCCCTATTTTGTGGTAACTCTGAATATTCACAAGTGTTTAACACATTATGAGTAACATAATACCCTAACTCCTCTATTGTTTGTATTATATGTTGTAAAGTTTTACCCTCATTATGAGATTTTATATTTTTTACGTTTTCTAAAAATACTACGCGAGGATTTATTTGTTTAACTATTCTTATTAGCTCAAAAAAAATAGCACCACGCTCATCATTAAAGCCTTGTTTATATCCTGCAATTGAAAACGCTTGGCATGGAAAACCTCCAGTTAATATATCTATGTTAGATAATAATTCAGGGTTAATGTTTTTAATATCATCACAAATTATATTATGTTTTAGATTTTTAGTATAAGTATTACAAGATTTAATATCAATTTCATTAGCCCATTCGATTTGAAAACCTGCATTTTTAAACCCTAAGTCTATGCCACCAATACCAGCAAATAAACTACCAACTTTAAAATTGCTCATGTTTCTCTCCTTAAATACATTTATTTCAGCGTAACTACTCAGCAACCTTGATTATTAGGTTTCGTCATGCTGAATTTATTTCAGCATCTCCTTTATTTTAGATCCTGAAACAAGTTCAGGATGACGTTGCTGAGTAGTTACAAAGAAAGCGCAAATCATGACGTATAATTAAAAAATCAAAGCGGTATCCTAGAATGTCATACCAATGGATACCATGCCACCAAAACTATACTGTGGCTGATAAACACTAACTGTAGTGCCATTCACATTTCCACCAGTTAAAGTAGTAGTTGCAGGCGCAGTAGCTGCGTATTGGTAATTATTATAAAATAATCCCGTACCTAATTGTAACTGTTGGTACACATTAAATTTAGCACCCAAAGTTGTTGTGAATGTTTGGCTGTTTTGTGGCTGGATTCCATATAAAGGACCAGATTGATCCCAATTGTATGCCCATGACTGATCTAAATATACATCAATATATTGATTAATCATATATTGAGCTTTTAAACCAAGCCCACCAGTATAGAAAAAATCATTCGATACATTTACTTGTCCATTCGCTAATATAGTTGACATAGCCAAATTAGTATTTCTACCTAATAAAATATATGGCGTTAAAAGAATAGCCTGATCGGCAAAATTTAAAGGAGGATAAGCATAACCAACTTTAGCATTGAAACCACCAACAAATGGGTCTTGAGTTGCAGGCATTCCATAACCCATACCAGTACCAGTAGATTGATTCCCTAAAGAATTAGTATTTGTCATAATATAAGCATTAAGATTTGCCCATATACCATTATTAAATAATCGTTCGGCATCAAAAGCCATATTTTGGCTTACTTGTAATGATTGATTAGCACCGCCATTAGCTAAAGTCATTTGTGAAGAACTAGCTCCAATACTAATTTGATTATCAAATTTCTGAAAATCCTTATAGTCTGTATAACTTTCATTATAATAATTTGCAGCAAATGCTGAAATACTTGTTAGTACTAGTGCTATAACTAATATTTTTTTCATGTAATAGTATCCCTAAATAGCTTTTACTTAATTTTTATTGAGTGATTTTAATTTGGTTTAATGCTACTAAATTTAACACAAACTCTGCTTGTCCATGATCTTGCATCAATGCAATAATACCACTTAACTGCTCTAAATCTAACGCCTCTGCCGTATACAACTGGGTATTATCCACATGTAAACAATTTACCATTTCATTTGCAGATAAGCCTTTCACCCCACTCAAAGAGCAAGCAGTAGTTGAGTTTAAATTAGGCACTGTAGAATCATAATCTAAATATACTAAACTAATTGGGCTACTTGTAACATATGACCAAGTATCTGCTTTTCTAATAACTGACATTAACGATGGATCACTCAATACAGGATCAGCAAAAGCATTAACTGAATTATTTGAAGTGCCGCCATTAGCTATAGTTCCCATTACAGTTTTTGCAGGGTTTCCGCCAGTAAAAAACTGATTGGCTGCCATTGCACTAGCAAAAATACTACCCCCTATATCTGAGGCTTTATAACTACTATTCATAAAAAGATTTTGTAATGAGTCTGTAATTGGACAAGATGTGGTAATAATTGATGAACCTGTAATTACACTTGCAACGTATAACCCTATATCTACACAGCTTGCCATATTCACAAAACTACTACTTCTAAATAAAACCGCATATGCTGCAGGAGTAAAATTATAATTAATAAAAGCAGTAAAGGCATAACTAGCAAGAGATGCCTTGCCTGCAGCCATAGAAAAATTAGCCAACATTTGCTGTACTGGCAAACTATTTAATACAAAAGGACTAGATTGCATGATTCCTGGTGAGGCATTGTACGTATTAATTCTAGGATCTACATTATTATTAGTTTGGTTATAGGCATAAGGAAGCATTGCTCCAGATAAATTATAAGCACCAGAAACACCAACTGTACGCTTCAACGTTAAGTTATTTGTAGCTAATACATTTGAGTACTGCCCAGATAACAAGCGTGATGCCCAAAGTGCATAGGCTCCGCCTTCAGAATACGAAGATATATAAAGACCTAGGGCTTCAGAATTTGGAATTGCAATACTAAGTTGACTTAGAAGTTGTCTGGTTGCAGTTAACATATTTATGCCACTTAAAGCATTGGTTTCTGCATATAATACATATGGATGCATTACTCCAACATCAATACCTTGCCCTACATAATCAGGGGCAACTACAATATATCCTTGCGATGCATATACTGAAGATAATAGCCATTCTGTATATTGTCCAGCAGCACTGCTGTTATCTGATGGAACACCATTTTTAGATAATACTGTTGCATGGTAATAAAGAACCACCCCTTTAATTTTATCAGCAGGAATACCTTGTGGAACAATAACTAACCCTGATACTGTTTCATTCGATGCTGCACCACCAGCATAGTAATATGCTTGCCCAGGGGTATTATAAATGATTTTATACTGCTTAACCCCAGTAACACCCTCTACATTAGAGGTAATAAAAGTATCAAGGTTTAGTGAAGCACCAAATAAATTTTTATTAGCAGAGCCTTGTATGTAATTGTAATTAGCGTCACATAAATCAGAACCAAAGTGCGAAGCAGTTCCAATATCACTATCAATAACAACAGCTTGCTCATCAATTCCCAAACACGCACCTAATGGCCTTACAGAATCTTGTAAAATATCAACAGAAGTGGCTGCTGTGCCAATCATAGAATAACTTTGCAGTTGTCCATATGTATTAGCGTTGGTACTAATCCCCGTACCTGTACCACAAGCAACAAGAGTAATTCCGCTTAATAGTAGCAATAATTTTTTTAAATATTTCACACTTAACCTTATTTTACGAATTTTTAATAATAACAGCTATTATAGATTAATTTGCTACCAAACATGAAAGTTTTCATCATGCATCGCAAAATTACATATTTTTATATTGTAGCCCTAGTTTTATGAAAATTAGTTACAAACTCTTCAAACCTCGCGATTTTAATTGCATCTCTGATTTCCTGCATCAAAGTTAAGTAATAATGTATATTATGTATTGTATTTAACCTTGCCCCTAACATTTCTCCAATTTTAAATAAATGATGTAAATAACCCCTAGAGAAATTTTTACAGGTATAACACTCGCAAGTAGAGTCTAAAGGTTTTATATCATCTTTATATTTAGCATTTTTTATTTTTATATCACCAAAACGAGTAAATAACCACCCATTACGAGCATTTCTTGTAGGCATTACACAATCAAACATATCAATACCACAACTTACCCCATAAACTAAATCTTCTGGAGTGCCAACGCCCATTAAATAATGAGGCTTATCAGCAGGTAATTTATCTTTTAAATACTCTAACATTTTGCTCATTTCTTCTTTTGGTTCGCCAACTGACAAGCCACCAATTGCAATACCATCAAAACCAATCTTCATTAACTCATCTAATGATTCTTTACGTAAATCTTCATACATACCACCTTGGACAATACCAAACAAAGCATTTTGGTTATTTTCTTTATCAAAAGCATCGCGCGAGCGTTTTGCCCAACGTAAACTCAACTCCATTGATTCTCTAGCCTCAGTATAAGTTGCTGGATATGGGGTACATTCATCAAAAATCATTACTATATCAGAATTTAACACCGCTTGAATTTCCATAGATTTTTCTGGAGATAAAAATAATTTAGAACCATCAATAGGGTTCTGAAAATATACCCCTTCTTCTTTAATTTTACGAAGCTTACCTAAACTAAATACCTGAAACCCGCCAGAATCAGTTAAAATTGGCTTTGTCCAACCGTTAAATTTATGCAGCCCACCAAATTTTTTTATAATATCTAAACCTGGACGTAACCATAAATGAAAAGTATTACCTAATATAATTTGAGCATTATTTTGATGTAAATCTTCTGGAGACATAGCCTTGACTGCTCCATATGTACCAACAGGCATAAAGATTGGAGTTTCAATCACTCCGTGCTGTAGATGAAGTTTGCCCAATCTAGCATAACCATCATTTTTTAATAGTTCAAATTTTAACATTTAATGTTTAACCTTAATTTTTAAAGATTTATGAGCAATACCTAACCCTAAAATCGCAATAATAATAAGTAAAATTGCCCAATATGCAACAACAGTGATAGTTTGATTAAAAACTATTCTAGCATATAAAACTCCACTAATAGCAGCTACTGCATTTACCAAAGTAAAAAATACTGGCCCCTTCATCTGAATGATCACAAACAATAAAACATAACCCAGTGCTGAAATAAGTATTTCTATTAAAATCAGCAATGAGTTAAAATCATCTAATCTTAACGGATAAAACTGATGTGAGTACAATGTTATTGGCGAAATAACTAATGCTGAGATTAGCAACATCCATAAAGAATAGTTTAATACATTACCAGTATTTGGTTTAAACCGAGATACAAATACTGTACAAAAGGCGTAACATAACGGAATAATAAGGGAAAAATATAACCAATTATTGTGTAACCCTAAGTATAAATTAATTTTTATGGGTGTAACTAAAATTAAAACTCCAATAACCCCAAAAATTACAAATAATAATCTAAATTTATTAAATTTTTCTTGATGAAACAATAATGCTAATGAATAAGTAAAAATTGGTGCTATATTAGCTAATATAGTTAGGATTCCAGAATCTAGATGCAAAGCTACATAATATATCATTAAATTTGGAATAGCAATACCAAATAAACCACAGCCAAGAGCATATTTGAATCCACATTTAGCTAAAGATACATCACGCCTAAATAGCTGAATAATTAATAAACAACAAAATGGGCCAACTGACTGCCAAAAAGCATATCCATTAGGTGAAACACCGTGATGCATTACATATCCAGCTATAGCATAACCAGTTGCCCAATCAATACCTAAAATTACTAGAAGTGCTACAGGCAATAACATTTTAGCTAATTTTACCATGGCAATGTTTATATTTTTTACCACTTCCACATGTACATAAAGAGTTGCGATTCAAAGTTTTACCATCATTGGTAGACTTTGATACAGGGACTTTAGAACTTGCATTACCTAACATGGAAGACGCACTCTGATGAGCAAAATCCGCACTGCTATTTAAGGTTGAGCCTTCATTAAAAACATCTTTTGATTCTTGGATTTTCACAGTCAATAATGCTCTTGTTGCATCATTTTTGATATTATCCAACATAACTGAAAATAGATTATAGGCTTCTGTTTGAAACTCACGCTTTGGATCTTTTTGTGCATAGCCACGCAAGTGAATACCTTGACGAAGATGTTCTAACTGAGTTAAGTGTTCGCGCCAGTAATAATCAATATATTGTAATAAAACACCACGCTCAAATTTATTTACTTGCAATTTACCGACATCACCAACTACAGAATTAAAATAACTAATTAATTCATCACGCTTGAGATTGGGATACCCAACTACGTACTCCACAAATGATATCTCTGGATAAATTGAATTTTGTGCACAAAAGTTATCTAAAGCAGAAACGTCCCATGTAGAAGCATCGCTACCTATTGCTTCATTAATAAACTGTAGCACCTCTGAGTTTACTTTTTCTATAAAAACTGACATTTTATCAAAGTAATTCTTATGGGCAAAAGCAACAATTTCGTCTTTAATTTCATCTTGATGAGTCTTAGAGTTTAATTTTAATTTAGCCTGAATATCATAATTTATTAAAAATGTAGTATTTAATATTTTTTCTAACTCTACAACATTCCATGTATCATCCGCACTATTAGGTCGGATATGCTCATCAAATACATTACCAATAACACCCTGTATCATCCCTAAGGTTGTTTCGGATACATCATTGCTTTTTAGAATCTCACCACGCTGATAATAAATAACTTTTCGCTGTGCGTTAGATACATTATCATAATCTAACAGCTGTTTACGAATATCAAAATTATGCCCTTCTACTTTTCGTTGAGCTGACTCAATAGAGCGAGATAACCATTTATGCTCAATAGATTCACCAGGTGCTATACCAAAACGTTGCATCATTCCACGCATCCTCTCACCACCAAAAATTCGAAGCAACGGATCATCCAAGGATAAATAGAACATGCTTAACCCAGGGTCTCCTTGACGCCCAGAACGCCCACGTAGTTGATTGTCAATCCGACGCGACTCATGGCGCTCAGTACCAACAATAGCTAACCCTCCAGAATCCAGTACCTGCTTATTAGCGATTGCCCAATTCTTCATTATTTCTTTAATCTTATCTTCTTTTTGCTCATCACTTAGAGAAGAGTCTATTCTGATTTGGGCAATTTCTGGTTTTATATTACCACCCAAAATTATATCAGTACCCCGACCAGCCATATTTGTTGCAACAGTTATACCACCTGGACGACCAGCTTGCACAATAATGTCAGCCTCACGAGCATGCTGTTTAGCATTTAGCACTTCGTGTTTTAGTCCAGCCTTAGTTAAAAATTTAGATAACACTTCGGAATTTTCAACTGAAGTTGTACCAACTAAAACTGGCTGCATCCTATCATGACATTTTTTAATATCTAACACAATTGCATTATATTTATCTTGCAAATTCATATAGATTTTATCGTTATAATCACTCCTAACCATTGGTTTATTTGTTGGAATTACAACCGTTTCTAATGAATAAATCTGTTGAAATTCGTAGGCCTCAGTATCTGCTGTTCCTGTCATACCAGATAACTTTTTATACATTCTAAAATAATTTTGGAATGTAATAGATGCCATAGTCTGGTTTTCACGTTGGATTTTCACCCCTTCTTTAGCCTCCACAGCCTGATGCAACCCATCTGACCATCTACGCCCACTCATTAAGCGCCCAGTAAACTCATCAACAATAATTACTTCACCATCTTGCACTACGTAATGTTGGTCCTTTAGATAGACATAATGTGCTTTTAAGGCTGCCAATAGATGATGCATTAAACTAATATTTTGGACACTATATAAACTATCGCCATCTTTTAATAAGCCCATATCTAATAAAATTTGCTCTACTTTTACGTGACCAGATTCAGACAAAACCACATTGTGGTTTTTTTCATCAACCCAGAATTCACCGCTATCACTATTTTCTGCTTCTTGCAAAACTAACTGGCTAGGAACCTGGTTTAATTTAATATATAAATCTTCTGCCCCATCAGCTGGACCAGAAATAATCAATGGAGTTCTTGCTTCATCAATTAAAATAGAATCAACTTCATCAACTATTGCAAAGTTTAGATCTTTTTGAACCTTATCCCTAACATCAAAAACCATATTATCACGTAAATAATCAAAACCAAACTCATTATTTGTTCCATAAGTTATATCGCAAGAATAAGCTTGGGATTTTTCTTGATGCGACATGTCTGGTAAGTTGATGCCAACGCTTAAACCTAGAAAGTTGTATAGCCTTCCCATCTCAAGTGCATCACGTTTTGCTAAATAATCATTTACCGTAACAACGTGAACACCTTCCTCAGACAAAGAATTTAAATAAGCAGCTAACGTTGCAACTAGAGTTTTCCCTTCTCCTGTGCGCATTTCAGCTATTTTGCCATCATTAAGTGCAATGCCACCAACTAGCTGCATATCAAAATGACGCATGCCCAAAACCCGCTTACTAGCCTCACGACAAACAGCAAAACTTTCAGCTAAAATATCAGCTAAAACCTCGCCATTTTTTAATCTGTTTTTAAACTCAAGCGTTTTATTTTGCAATTCATCATCAGATAATTCTTGTATGCTTGCCTCTAAAGCATTTATTTGTAATACAATCCGATTATAGCTCTTAAGCAATCTGTCATTTCGTGTACCAAATATTTTATGTAATACTTTTTTTATCATTGGGTTTACTTTTTAAAATATAAAATTTATAGGTGGTATTTTACCACAAAAAACAAAGATACTATATCTGTTACTGTTTAGTTGGTCTTATGTTTTGATGATGAGTGAAGGTTAAAATATCTTTTGCAATAAGTTCAGGTTGATCATGCACTAAAAAATGACCACCGCTTTGATACTCAATTAAAGTAGGATGTTTAAGATACTTTAAAAAGAATTGCAGGGCATCAATATTTACTACTAAATCATCTTTTGCTCGTAATAATAATACTGGCAAATCTATTTGTTGTAGCTGTAAAGGAGATACCCCATTCCATGAAATAATGGCAAGATCTTGAAAATTTTTGGCTTTTTGAGTATAACGATAATGGTAATCACTAAACTTAAGCGCAGTTGAAGTTATATAATCCTTAGCTTTGATAGATAACGTTTTAGAAAAAAAGAAATGATAAATATGCTCTTTAAACTCATCTTGAGTATATTTTGCCATTGTTGCCATAAACAACATGAAGTCCATACTTATATATGAGTTATTTGGGACTGTTGCCATCAGAATCAACCCTGAAATCTTACTAGAATAAGAGCAAGCTAATTCTTGAGCAACAGTACCACCCATTGACCACCCAAGCACCAATGGTTTCTCAATACCTTTTGCCTCAATAAAATCAAGAACATCTAAAGCCATCCCATGAGTACTTGCTTCATTATCAGACTCGGATAAACCCACATAACGGTTATCTATCAGATATAAAGTATGATGCTTGGATAAAGCATAAATAACCTTATTATTCCAATGAAATAAAGTACCAGAATATCCAACAAGCATAACAAGTGGTTTACCACTACCAATTACCACATAGCCAACATGCCCAGATCTCGTTGCTATACTATTATAGATGATTAGCTCTTTCATTTTAGACTATACCTAATCAGAAAAAACTTTTAGATATCCTTCCATAGCTTTTTCTTTAGACATACCTTTTACTGCATTCCATGCTTGCCACTTTGCGCGCTCAACCATATTAATGATAGACGGACAATCTCCAACCACATCACCATCAACAGCCTGTTTATAAAATGCATATAGCTTTAGCTTTTGCGAGTTATTTGGCGAAAATTCAATCGTAGAATCGCGAACGGATTTTAACATATCATCAAAACGTTGTTGTAAATCACTCATTAATCATCTCCTAATATTTATATGCTATTTGCTTTTTTGATCACGTATAGCTAATTTTAATATGTTGCTTGGTCTAAAAGTAACCACTCTTCTAGCAGTGATTGGAAACTCCTCACCAGTCTTTGGATTACGCCCTACACGAGCTTTTTTACTGCGAAGCATAAAATTACCAAACCCTGGAATCTTAACGTCATCGCCTTTTTCTAGACTAACACTCATAATTTCAAAAAAATCTTCTATGAATTTTGCCGCATCGCCTCGCTTTATTTCAGAATGCTGCATCACAACCTGAACTAATTCACTTTTAGTTATTGTCATAAGTTATTAACCCTTTCTTATCTCAATTTAATCTGTAATTGTTGCTCTACTTGCTGTATTATATAGCTTAAGCTAGTACCAACTTCTTCGTCTGTAAGAGTCTTAGTTGCCTGAAATATTAATTTTATAGCAACGCTCTTACAACCATTTAATACATTTGTACCTCGATATATATCAAAAACATCAAGCTGACATAAGTTATCAATCCTAAGGGATTTAATGCAATTAGTCAATACTCCAACATTTAAAGATTCATCGACCACAAAAGCTAAATCACGCTCCACTTTTTGGAATTTGCTAACCGCTTTAACCTCAAAATTAAAACTATTATTAATTAACGCATTAACATCTAACTCAAACATATATGGAAGAATATCCAAGCTTAACTCTTGTCCAACAAGCGGATGCAATTGACCAATAATACCTATTTGTTTATCACAGGCGTATATTTTAGCACATCTACCACTATGTAAAATAGGATAATCCATACAGGTAATAAATTTAATTTCACCAAGAAAATAAAGTAATCTTTCAACATCACCCTTTATATCAAAAAAATCTGCTTCACGTTTACTATTTACCCAATTTACTTTATTGATATTACCATATACTAATCCTGATAGTTTTAACGGCTGTAATTCTGCATCTTCTGCATAAAACACCCGAGCTAATTCAAAAATTTTTACACTATCAGCTCCACGATTTATATTATATTGCAGTGTCTTAATTAATCCCGCAAATAGCGTAGAACGCATAGTAGATAACCCAGCTATAGGATTTTTCAAACTTATGTTATCAAATCCTGGTGCTTTAAATAAATCACTGTAAGAATCTTCCAAAAAGGCATAACTTATAATTTCATTATAACCACATGAAACTAGCTGGGATTTAATATTATCAATTTTTAGCTGGGCTGGGTTTATATTCTGCATTGTATAACCAGAATGAGGTAAATTAGCAGGAATATTTTCATAACCATAAACCCTTGCAACCTCTTCTATTATATCTTCCTTAATATTAATATCAAATCTAAAGCTTGGCACTAATAAAGATATATAATCAGCATCCATAGCTAAAATCTTAAACCCCAAAGAACTTAAAATTTTACAAATATCAGAGTTATCAATTAATACCCCAATAAAGGTATTAAAGTCACTAAACTTAATAACTAAAGATTTAACTGGAATTAAGTCTGAGTTTTTCTGGCATGCTAGCTGTCCAATTGTGCCGCCCAAATATTTAGTAATAAAATCCGCAGCATGTAAAAGTGCATGCTCTTGTATATTGGTATCCACACCACGTTCAAAACGATATGCCGCATCAGAGCTAACCCCATACTGCTTTGCCTTACCTACTATAATTTGTGGATTAAAAAAAGCACTCTCAAGAATAATATTTTGTGTAGTAGGTTTAACTTCCGAATCTAAAGACCCCATTACCCCTGCAATCGCAACAACCTTATCATTACCATCTGCAATTACTAATGTATCATTACTGATTAAAGCTTCGGTTTCATCAATTAGTTTTAAATTCTCTTCATCATGAGCAAATCTGACAACCAGTCTTGCTCCAACTTTATCTAAATCAAATGTATGCAGTGGCTGACCAAGTTCTAACATAACATAATTTGCTATATCTACAATTGGTGATACACTTCTAAATCCACTATTTAATATCCGCTCTAATATAAAACCAGGCAATATTGCTTGATTATTTACCCCAACAATAGTAAGAGCAGTATAGTTTGGACATGCAACCTTATCATCTATAGTAATATTAATATCTAATTTTTTAATACTAGAGTATTCAAGCTGCGGAACTTCAATAGTTTTATATTTATATGCAGTTAATGCAGATATCTCACGTAATAAACCAACAACTGATAAGCAGTCTCCACGATTAGGTGTAATTTTTAATTCAGCTATACCGTTATCAAGTCCTTCAACCTCAATTCCTGCATGAGTTAATCTGTCTAGTACTAAATCCCAATCAGGCTTGTCTACAAAGTAACTCTCTAACCAATTTAATGATATTTTCATAATAATGCCCCACTCATACCCTGGAATTGTCGTAAAAAATCCAGATCATTTTCAAACATCAAGCGCAAATCATTTATATTATATTTAAGCATGGCAAATCTATCTATCCCCATACCAAAAGCAAACCCGCTATATTCTTCTGAATCAATACCCATATTACGTAGTACATTAGGGTGAACCATTCCACAACCTAAAATCTCTAACCACTTGCCATTTTTGGATAATATATCTACCTCAGCTGATGGCTCAGTAAAAGGGAAAAATGATGCACGAAATCTTACCTGTAAATCATCATTAGCAAAAAACAAGCGCAAAAAATGAATAATAACCCCTTTTAGATTAGCAAAATTAATGCCTTTATCTATCCACAACCCTTCTAGCTGATGGAACATTGGAGAATGAGTAGCATCCATATCTACCCTGTACACACGTCCTGGAGCTATAACTTTTATTGGTGGTTTATGCTTTTGAGCATATCTAATCTGAATTGGTGAAGTGTGTGTACGTAGTACATTTGAAGTTTCAGTATAAAATGTATCCTGCATGGCGCGTGCTGGATGATGATCAGGGATATTTAATGCTTTGAAATTATAGTAATCTGTCTCGATTTCTGGACCATCCGCAATATCAAAACCTAATCCAGAAAAAATATTCAACATTTTACTAAGTGTAATTGAAATTGGATGTAATGAACCTAAGGCAGAATTACGACCACTTAAGGTAACATCAATTGACTCATTATTTAATTTATTTTCCAGTTCTTTTGCTAAAATTAGCTCTTTCTGGTTAAACCATGCTTGCTCAAATTGTGCTTTAATTTGATTTACTTTTGCCCCAAATTCTTTTTTTTCATCTATAGGTAAATTTTTTAATTCTTGCATAAGTGCAGTAATTAATCCAGATTTTCCAATATATTTAGCCCTACATTGGTCTAAATCATGCATAGTCAGCAAAGTTTTTAAGGTCTCTAGACTCTCACTTAATATTGTACTTAATCTATCCACAAACACCCCCCCACCCAACAATAAAGAATAAAAAACGGTGACAGATAAAATTACTTACTGCCACCGTCTATAAATTGATAGTATAAACCTATTAATTATCTAAAGCGATTTCTTACGCCACTTTGCTTTTTGCAATTTCCACAAATTTAGCAAATGCTAATTTATCAGTAATCGCTAGAGCTGATAAAACTTTTCTATCTACAGCAACGTTAGCTTTTAATAGACCATTAATGAATCGGCTATATGTAAACCCTAGCTCACGACATCCAGCATTAATCCGCGCAATCCACAAACTTCTAAATTGGCGTTTTCTTTGACGTCTGTCACGATAAGCATATTGACCAGCTTTCATTACAGCCTCTTTAGCCACGCGGTATACACTACTACGACGGCCACGATAACCTTTAGCTAAAGCTAAAATCTTTTTGTGTCTTGCTCTTGCAATTACACCACGTTTTACTCTTGTCATAATTAGCTCTCCTTACGCATACGGCATCATAGATTTAACACTGTGAACATCAGACGGGTGAAGCATTACTGTACCACGCAATTGTCTTTTGTTTTTTGTTGTTTTTTTGGTTAAAATATGACGCTTAAACGCTTGAGAACGCTTAATACCGCCGCCACCTAATACCTTGAAGCGCTTTTTAGCACTTGATTTGGTTTTCATTTTAGGCATGGTTACATTACCCTTTCGAATTATGTTTACTTTTTGATAGTAGGTGGTTAATTAAATAACAACTTTTGGTACCCAAACTATCACCAACCTCAAGAAATTTTGAATAAAATTCAATTTCAGAGTCGAATATTATAACATAAAATACAATTTTAGATTGTTATTTCACAATTTACGCACCGCAAATTGTAAAATTAAACTTGAAGTATTTTATCCATGTGTGATAAAATACTTGGTTACCACTGTATAAAGCCGTTACAAGAGGTTGGCGTTATTGCCTTTTCTTTTGTTTAACACACGATATTTAGGAATTAAATATGAAAACTTTTTCAGCAAAGCCACAAGATATCAATCACGAGTGGTTCGTTGTTGATGCTAAAGACAAAATTTTAGGTCGTTTAGCAGCTAAAATAGCACATATACTACGCGGAAAACATAAAGCTATCTATACTCCACATATGGATACTGGTGATTTTATCGTAGTAACAAATGTAGAACATCTAGTAGTTACGGGAAAGAAAACTTTACAAAAGATTTATTATCGTCATACTGGTTACCCTGGTGGTATTTACTCACGCACGTTTGAGCAAATGTTAAATAAATGCCCAGAAAAAATTCTAATCCATGCAGTAAAAGGTATGTTGCCTAAAGGACCTTTAGGTTACGCTATGATTAAAAAATTAAAAGTGTATGCAGGAGAGTCTCACCCACACTCTGCACAACTACCAAAAACTTTAGATATTTAATGGGAATATATTTATGAATACTAATAGATACTATGGAACTGGGAGACGCAAAAGCTCTGTAGCACGTGTTTACCTTATTGCTAAAGGCGAAGGTAAAATCTCTGTTAATGGACTTTCGTATGAGGAATATTTTTCGCGCCCGACACATTGTATGGTTGTTCGTCAGCCATTAGAATTAACGGAACATTTATCTAATTTTGATATTAAAGTGAATGTTCTTGGTGGCGGAGAATCTGGTCAAGCAGGGGCAATTAGACACGGAATTACTCGTGCATTAATTGAATTTAACCCTGAACTAAAGCCAGCTCTTTCAAAAGCAGGATTTGTGACACGTGATGCTCGTGAAGTAGAACGTAAAAAATGTGGTCTTAGAAAAGCACGTAGACGCAAACAATTCTCTAAACGCTAATCTTTTACTTATAATAGATTATACATCGTTAAGAGTAATTTTTACTTATTCAAAAAATACCCCAAGTTTTGGGGTATTTTGTTTTATTTAGGAATGCCGTATGTACTATTTTGTTGAACGTTCTGTTGCAATTGTTAAGCCAAAACAACCATTTTTAGACTGGATCAATAATACATTTCAAGATATGCCTCAGCCCCTAACACTTGAGAGTATCCGCATAGATTGTAACTCTTATTTAATTCCAGAGGTTAATGAAATTGAGGATGGGGTCAACTTTATTGATGAAAAATTTTCTGACTTATTTGCAATGGAGTTTGCATCATGGACAGAAGATGAAACGCTTTGGCCACAAGAACTATCATTAAAGGTATTTTGGGAATGGTTTGATGTTGAAATTTATCCAACTGCTATAGACCTAAGTGAAGGCACAATTGATGGCGAGGATAAAGCCAACCCAAATAAGCAGATTGAAAATACAATACATTAATAATGTTAGAGACTAAACTAACTGTATCAGCAATTGAAGCCGTGTTGGTTTTTATATTAATATCGATATTATTTTTACTATTTTTATATTTACCAACTCAAAAATTATTTATAATTACTTGCATGTTGGTAATCACTTTCTTTTGGCTGCTGCGGCTTATATTTTTTAAACACTATCAATTTAAAATATGTAGTAAGCAAAATAGTTTAACTCTATGTTACAATAATGCAGTAGAAATGGTAACTTATAAGAAATTTTATGAAATAACTTTTTTACTAACTATTTTATATCTTAAAACTCCAAATCACATAAAAATTATACCTATTTTTATAGACAGTATGCCTATAAAACATTATAAACAAATTAGAGTATATCTGCGATGGCATTAAAAACACTTACCCAATCTATAATAGATAAATTATCATTACCGCATGATTCTTCTTGTAATATGAACACTGCTAAACAACTAATAAAAACTCTAAATATAACTCCAAGCTATCCAATTATTCTAGTAAGTGGGACTAATGGAAAAGGCTCAACATGCGCATACTTAACTAATATTCTAACACTTGCTGGTTATAAAGTTGGCACATACACCTCCCCACATGTATTTCAATATCACGAACGCATTTGTATAAATAACCAGCCAATTAATGACCATACTTTAGGCGAACTCCTTAAAAAAATTGCCGAGTCTTCTGATTATAAATTAGGAATCTTTAAAACCTTTACTCTAGCTGCACATTTATTTTTTATTCAACAAAAAGTTGATCTTGCAATTATTGAAGTTGGCATTGGTGGTAAAAATGATATAACAAATTTATTTGAGCCAACAATAAGTGCAATAACTGGGGTAGACTATGATCACTGTGCAATCCTTGGGAATACTCTTGAAGAAATTGGTATAGAAAAAGCTGGTATATACCGCAAAAATAAATGGGCATTTTATGGTAGCAAAGATATGCCTAAAAGTATCAATACGTATGTAGATAGCATTGGAGCTAAACTACAGTCTTTAGATAAAGACTTTGGAGTCATCCGCAATGATCTTAGTTTTGATGTTTGGTGCAATGAACGTAAATTCTATACTTTACCTTATCCAGCTTTACGTGGTGCTGAACAGGTATATAACGTAGCTTTAGCTTTATCAATATTAGCAAAACTTAGCTTAGAATTTCCTATTTCAGTTGGCGTAATAAAGTTGGCTATTTTAAAAACTAAACTTATAGGACGTTTTCAGATCATGCCCGGATCTCCGCAAATAATTTTTGATGTAGCACATAATCCACAAGCTGTGAAAAGCATGTTACATAATATGGTAAAATTACCCTTTGCAAAAAATACAATCGCAGTTTTTGGAATTGCACAAGATAAAGATATAAAAAAAGTTATAGAGCTATCTAAAAAATCATTTAATATTTGGCATATTGCAAAACTTAGCACTTCTCGTGGATTAAATAGCGATGAAATAAAAAAAACTATGCTACAATACGATATAAACCCAGAGCAAATTATTGAACATGACAGCATAGCTAATGCAATGCAAACTGCACTAAATAGTGTCCAACATGATGAGAGAATTGTCTGTTTTGGATCCTTTTTAGCAGTTGAAGAGGCATATAAAAAACTTATTTAAGAAAGTTATATAAATTAATGCAACACAATTTTCAACCTAAAAATAAAAGCCACTTGATTCGTGTAACAGAAGAAGCAAAGCGCAAATCACGTCATCGCCTTATGGGCAGTATATTCCTTCTTCTTGTTGCATTAGTTGTCTTACTTAATGTAACCTCAAAGATTAAGCCTATACCGCTAAAACCTCAAAATATTGAAATAAAAAACACTAACCAACAAGTTAGTAATGCTATATATGCCCTCCAAGAAAGTCTTCCGGTAAATGTAAGTGGCAATTTAAAAGCCCAAGAAGCATCCCAAATATTAAGTACTAGCATATCTGATAAACACTTATCTTCAAACACCATCAGCAATTCTGATAATATAAAACCTAATACTTTAGGAACAACTTTTAAAGCACAAGTAATTTCAAAAAATATACAGGATAATGGGACATCTATAAGTAAAGATATCTCCACAAATAAAACCACTCAATTCATCCCACGTATTGTAGAAGAAAGCTATCAACAACAAACACCTGAAGATATTTTAAATGGGACAGTTGCTAGCAGTAATCATTCAAACCATTATTTTATCCAACTTATTGCATCAAATAATAAAGCTAAGCTAATTAAACTACAGCAAGATTTAACTAAAGAAGGTATATTGACTTTTATTCAACCGATACAAACCACTAATGGTACTATATATCGTTTGAGAATGGGACCATTTGCCAACAAAGATGCAGCTAATAAAAATTTGGCTACTATTTTAAATAATAATAAACGTAATGCAAATAACCAATGATGCAAATAATAAGTGATAACTATAACCTAATTTTCTTAGGCATAGTAGTTATATCTGCAATTTTTGCCTTAATTCGGGGCGGCATTACTGAGATATTATCTATTAGCTCTTGGTTTATTGCTCTTTGGCTAATGCATAAATTTGGTAATTATGTTAATAATTTTATTCCCCAAAATGTATCTAATCCATTTTTACGAAGTGTAATAATATACGCCGCTATCTTTATTTTAGTTGCTATTAGCATTGCAATTCTAAAAAAAATCTTTGCAAGTCTAATTAGCACTCTTGGACTGGGTGGGCTTAACTATCTACTTGGTTTTATTTTTGGAATTCTTCGTGGAGTGTTTATTTGTGCTTTTCTTATCATAATAATAGAAATATTTAACCTAGACCCATTACATAACTGGAAAAACTCAACAGCATATCCAATTATTAGACCAATAGTAAAATTAATAATCGATGCTATCCCAGAAAATATAAAAAACTTACCTCCTCCATCTAAACTTTTTTAAGAGTATATATACATATGTGCGGAATTATAGGAATAGCGTCTAATCAACCAATCAATCACGTTTTAGTAAGTGCATTAAAAGGCCTTCAACATCGCGGACAACAAACTGCTGGAATAGCTACCATGGATGGCAACCTTATGCATCTAAAAAAATATTTAGGGCTAGTCAAAGAAGTCATTACAGAAAATGACTTAACTTATTTACAGGGCAATATTGGAATTGGGCATGTTCGTTACCCTACTTCTGGAGCAGCAAACGATCCAGAACAAGCGCATCCTTTTTATGTGAACTCACCTTTTGGGATAATGCTTGCGCATAACGGTAATCTAACTAATGCTGATATTTTACGCAATGATGTACTTAAAAAAAACCATCGTCATGTGCGTACTTGTTCTGATTCTGAAATACTAACTAATATTTTTGCTTTTGAACTTGAGCAATTAACCACAAACCTTCAATTAAATAATGATAAAATATTCTCAGCTATTAGCAATCTAAATCAAAGAATTACTGGGGCATATGCAGTTGTAAGTCTTATTGCTGATTATGGTATGGTAGCATTTCGTGACCCGTTTGGGATTCGCCCTTTGATTTTAGGTAAAAAAG
>Ga0315906_10001480_pt1 | contig 34757 bp, 31 predicted proteins | sample LakEriMetagenome_4_FD_203526 | JGI IMG/M metagenome (GOLD analysis project Ga0315906, IMG submission 203526) | Freshwater fungal communities from buoy surface, Lake Erie, Ohio, United States - Buoy 2 MA122 | ecosystem: Environmental > Aquatic > Freshwater > Lake > Lake biofilm | place: USA... | reverse complement strand
GCCGCCTGCTGACCTACTGGTCGGACGTGGCCACTGTGGACCTGAAGTCGGGTGGACCGATCGACACGGAAGAAAAGCGCAGTGCCGAGCTCGCCAAGTGCCTGGAGTACTTCACCCGTCTGTGGAATGAGCGGGTTAATGTGCCACCGCGCAACGATCTGGTGTCGATGCTGGCCCATTCGCCGGCCACCCGCAACATGAGCCCGGTCGAATTTTTGGGTAATACCATGCTGCTGATCATCGGCGGCAATGACACCACGCGCAATTCGATGTCCGGTGGCCTGCATGGGCTGCTGTCCAACCCGGCGGAATTTGCCAAGCTGCGCGCCAATCCGGGCCTCATTCCGAACATGGTCCCCGAGATCATCCGCTGGACCACGCCGCTGGCACATATGCGCCGGACCGCTGTTTCGGACTACACGCTCGGTGGCAAGTCCATCCGCAAGGGCGACAAGGTCGTGATGTGGTACCTGTCGGGCAACCGCGATGAGGCAGCCATTGAGCAGGCGGACCGTTTCATCATCGATCGCGCCCGCCCGCGCCAGCATATTTCCTTCGGCTTTGGCATCCACCGCTGCGTGGGCAACCGTCTGGCCGAGCTGCAGCTCAAGATTCTCTGGGAAGAAATGTTGCCGCGTTTCCCGGTGATCGAGCTGGCAGGCGAGCCGGTCCGCACCTTCTCGAATTTCGTGCACGGGTTCACGCATCTGCCGGTGCGCATTCCAGGCTGACCCTGCCGCGTGCGCAGGGCTTGCGCACGCCCCTCGTGGTCACCCCTTTTCTTTTGAACCGTTTTTCAGAACTTAGGACTGTCAGATGAAAGCAGCTGTTTATCACGGCGCAAACCAGCCCCTCACCATTGAGGATGTCCAGATCGAAAAGCCTGGCCCGCGCGAGGTGCTCATTCGCACATCGGCTGCGGGCCTGTGCCACAGCGATCTGCATTTCATGGAAGGCAAGTGGCCCTGGCCGGCACCCGCCGTGCTCGGTCACGAGTCCTCAGGTGTGGTGGAGGCCGTCGGGCGCGATGTCACCTATGTGAAGCCCGGTGATCATGTGATCACGTGCCTGTCGGTCTTTTGCGGCCACTGCGCCTGCTGCCTGACCGGGCGCATGTCGATCTGCGAAGGCACCGATGTGAAGCTGCCCCCGGGCGTGGCCAAGCGGCTGAGCTGGAAAGGCAAGCACCTGAACCAGTATCTGAATCTGTCGTCGTTTGCCGAGCAGATGCTCGTCCACGAGCACGCACTGGTGAAAGTGACCAAAGAGATGCCCATGGATCTGGCCGCACTGATCGGCTGCGGGGTCATGACTGGTTACGGCGCCGTGGTGCATACCGCCAAGGTGCGCCCCGGCAGCACGGTCGCGGTGGTGGGCTGTGGCGGCATCGGCCTGGCAGCCGTCAATGGCGCGGCCATCGCCGGAGCCGGTCGGATCATTGCGGTCGACAAGGACCCAAGCAAGCTCGAGCTTGCCAAGAAGATGGGCGCGACCGAAGGCGTGCTGGCCGGCGACGATGCGGTCAAGCAGATCATGGAGATGACCGCCGGTGGCGTAGAAAACTCGTTTGAGTGCGTGGGCCTGAAGCAGACCGCCGAGATGTGTTTTGCCATGCTGCGCCCGGGCGGCACGGCAACCATCGTGGGCATGATCCCGATGGGCGTGAAGATCGAGCTCCATGGCCCCGACTTTTTGCGCGAACGTCGCATGCAGGGTTCCTCGATGGGCTCAAATCACTTCCGGGTCGACATGCCCCAGCTCATCGAGTTCTACCGGCAGGGCCGCCTGCACCTGGATGGCCTGATTTCCTCACGCATCAAGATCGAACAAATCAATGAGGGCTTTGCTGCGCTGGCGCGCGGCGGTGTGGCGCGCAACGTCATCATGTTTGCCTGAGCCCGCATGCTGAGCCGCTTCGACGACTATCCGCTGCACCAGACCCCGGAGCCGATTGCGCATCCGGTCTCGAATGACCGTAATACCTACGACCGCTTTTGGTTCAACGGGTTTTCGGCAGACGGGGCGCTCTACTTCGGGATCGCGCTGGGCCTGTATCCGAACCGGCGCATCATGGATTGCGCGTTCAGTGTTGTGCACCGCGGCGTGCAGTACTCCTTTCATGGATCGCGGCGGGCACCCGACGAGCGCGACGTGCTTGAGGTCGGGCCGTTTCGCATCGAGATCCTGGAGCCGATGCGCACCCTGAGGGTCAGTCTGACGGCCAACGAGAGTGCGCTGGCCTGTTCACTCACGTTCACCGCTCGCAGCATGCCGCTTGAAGAAGAGCGTCAGACCTTGCGGCGCGAACAGCGCGTGTTCATGGATGTCACGCGATTCACGCAGTTCGGTCGCTGGGAAGGCTGGATCGACTGCGCCGGTGAGCGCATGGACATCCGCCCCGAGCAGACCTGGGCAACACGCGACCGCTCCTGGGGTATCCGGCCGGTGGGCGAACCGGACGTGGGTGGCGCGCCGCTCAATGTGGCGCCGCAGATCTTTTTCCTGTGGGCACCGATTCATTGGGACGACGGCTGCAGCCATGTGTGCGTGTTCGAGGATGCGAAGGGGCGTTCGCTGCATGCCGAGGGCAAGCGCGCAGCGTTCGGGCTGCCTGAGCCGGGCGCATCGACGCAGGCGTCAGCCGCGCAGATCGTGCGCATGACCGAGGTCAGTCACCAGTTGCGCTATCACCCCGGCACGCGTCGCATGCAGCAGGGCACGTTCACCGTGGTCGAGCCGGGTGGCGAGCAGCGGGTGATCACAGTGGAACCGCTTGCGCTCTTTCAGATGAAGGGCCTGGGTTATCGCCACCCGCAGTGGTCCCATGGTGTCTGGAAAGGCGAGCTGGCCACCGGGCACGACAGCTGGCGTCTGGCCGACCTGGATCCGCTGAATCTTCATAACGTGCACATCCAGCAGCTTGTGCGGGCGCGCGAAGGCAATCGCACGGGACTTGGGATTGTTGAGCAGTTGTGCGTGGGGCCGCATGCGCCTTCAGGGTTGAACGGCCTGCTCGATGGCGCACGCTGACCCGTTCGATCCCGGGCAGGTCGCCAGACGTCTGGAAGTCTGGTGGGTTGAGCGGATGGGCGAAGCGGTACGGATTGATCCCTGCGTGCGCATTGCAGGCGGTGCGTCTCGGGCCACGTACCGGTTCGTGGTGCACGCACGTGATCGCGCCGACGCACCTCAGGCCTTCGTGCTGCGTCTGGATCCGGTTTCCAGCCTGATCGAGACCGAGCGGCAGCGTGAATTCATGGCGCTGCAGGCCTTTCACGGAACCGATGTGCCGGTGCCGCAACCTCTGTGGCTTGAATCCTCTGCGCAGGCGCTCGGCTCGCCTTTTTTCATCATGCAGGCGATCGACGGGGCCGAAGCCGGCCCGCTCAAACTGATGGCGGCCCCGTATGTGCAGCATCATCGGCACATCGGGCAACAGAAGTGGTCGATCCTGGGCCGCATTGCCGCGGCAGACCCTGATGCCCTGGGGCTCACGCAGCACATACCCGCGCTTGCGCCCACGGCGTGCTGGCGCCATGAGCTCGACCACTGGGAGGCGGTCCTGGAGGCGGACGCGCTGGAGCCGCAACCGGTGCAACGTGCTGCGATCCGATGGATGCGCCAGCATCCGCCTGCGGCGCCGGCACGTCTGTCGGTCGTGCATGGGGACTATCGCACCGGCAATCTGATGGTCGACCCACAGGGCACGCTGTGCGCGGTGCTCGACTGGGAAATGGTGCATCTGGGCGATCCGCTTGAAGACCTAGCCTGGAGTTTGAATCGCGTGTGGTGTTTCCATCGCGATGAACGACGTGGTGGCTTGTTGCCGCGCGAGCAGGCCATTGCTGTGTGGGAGGCGGCGAGCGGGCTGAAGGCCGACCCCCGGTCCCTGCATTGGTGGGAGGTTTTCAATTGCCTTAAGGGGCAAGCCATCTGGCTCTCGGCGGCGAAAGAGTTTCAGTCCGGTACAGTCACCGATTCGATGATGGCGCTGGCTGCCTGGATGATGTGCAACAGCCAGGATCGCGCCACGCTGGAATTGCTCGGTCGTCTGGAGGCCGCTTGAAGCCTGACTGCGATGTGTATCTCGGAGTGCTTGTGCGCGACCTGCTCGAGGAGGTTGCGCCGAATTTAACGGGTTCCTGGGAGCAGGCGGTTGTCATGCGACATGTGGCGCTGCTGCCAGTGGTCAGGCAAGAACTCGAGCGCGGTGTGCAGCGGCGGGTGGAGGAGAACGCGGCCATGCGAGCCGTGTTTGCGCAGGCGCTGCAGGTGGTGAACGATGCAGACTTGCTGGCGAGACTGAAGGAGGCGGTGGCTTCCCACGAAGAGAGCCTGCTCGTGAGTGTGCTCGACGCGAGCAACCACCGTCTGCGCGCCCTGCTGACCGATCTGCATGCTCACATCGAGACAAGCCGCGAGCCCCGTACCGTACCCGCCGTGCAGGCACTTGAGACTGCGATCTGGCGTGAGCTGGCGGCATCGACCGAGCGGCGGCACGTGGAGCTTGGGCGCTTCTGATGTTGCAATGCCATGATCCGTATCACTCATGAACACCCCCTTCGAACCGACCCAACCTAGGAGAAACACCATGTCTTTCATCAACGACCGCCGCCGCGTGCTGCAGGCCGGCGCTGCCCTGGCGGCATCGACTGCCCTGCCGGCTTTTGCTCAGGATCTGAGCAGACCGCTTCGCATCATCGTGCCGCTGCCAGCGGGCGGTGTGGCCGACAACTCGGTGCGCATCTTTGCCGACCAATGGACGGCGCAGACCAAGCAGGCCGTGACGGTGGACAACCGACCTGGCGGCTCGTACATGATCGGCATGCAGCAGATCATTGCGGCGCCGGCCGATGGCAACACCTGGATTCACCTGAACAGCGAAATGACTGCTGCGCAGGCCACTTTCCAGCGCTATGACCTGAACCGCCAGCTGGCGATGATCGGTCTGGGCGGCAGTACACCGGGCGCGATTTTCGTCAGTGAATCGGCGCCCTGGCGCAGCGTGAAAGAGCTCACCGACTGGATCCGCGCCAACCCCAACAAGCTGTCGTATGGCGCGGTGCTGGGCGGCGCAGGGCACTTGCATGCCGCCAACTTCCTGCGCAAACAGAACCTGACCGGGACCGTGATCGCTTTCAAGGGCGGCCCGGACTCCATGACAGCGTTGGCGCAGGGCGAATTGCAGATGTGCATTTCGGCGCTGCCGCTGATCATCCCGTTCAAGGGCAAGGTGCGTGCACTGGCCGTCATGACCGACCAGCGCTCGGGGCTGGCGCCCGATGTGCCCACCTACAAGGAGCTGGGGCTGGACTTGCCTGAGCTCGACTATTGGGGTGGATTTGCTGTCCCCGCGGGCACGCCTGCGGCCACGATTGCATCGATCAATCGCACCATGAATGATGTGCTCAAGCACTCCAATGTGACCAGTAAGTACATGGCGCAGGGAATGGTGGCCAAGGGTTCGTCGTCGGAGGCGCTGACGAAGATGATTGCCGACGATCTGCGCTGGATGGCACCTTACGCCAACGAGCTGAATCTCAGGGCTGGCTGATAGCGCCCTCGCGTGCGGGCCACGGTGGCCCCGCACGCACACTCACTGTGACTGGCTGCAGCCTGTGCACCCGTGTGCAGGCTCGCGCAGCACCTACGGGTGCGTCCCGGCATGCGTGTCACGATCAGTCTGGTAGCGAGTCTGCAGTGCGGCGCGCGCGGCTAAGATGCGCCGTCAGGAGATATCGCCATGCACATCACCGATCTGTTTTTTCGCGGCTTCCGCACCCATCCTGAACGCCTGGCTTTCGCGGGGGAGGGCGGTGATCTCACCTATGCGCAGTCTTATGCACTGAGCAATCGCATTGCGCGGCGCTTGCGCACCGGCGGCTTGGCCACTGGTGACAAGTTCGCGGTGCTCAGCCCGAACACACCACTGGCCATGCTCGCCATGCTGGGCGGCCTGCGCGCTGGCGGCGCCTGGTCCAACCTGAACATGCGGGCCGCGGTGCCCGACATTCTGCACATCCTTGCGGCGGGCCGTTGCAGTGTGCTGTTCTTTCATCCGGCGGCAGCAGGCATGATCGACGAGATCCGTGCCGGGGTGCCCACGCTGCGCGAGCTGGTGTGCATCAATGGCGATGATGCGCGGGCGCCCTCGCTCAGCACATGGCTCGGTGAGACCGATGACGCGCCGCTTGATTTGCGCCTGCCGGAAGAGGCGCAGGGCTTTCAGGGCGCCACCGGCGGCACCACCGGGCGCTCCAAGCTCACGGTGGGCACCAACCGCATGATGCTCACGGCCGTGATGGCCTGGGCGACCTGCCTGCATTACGACGCTCCGCCCGTGAACCTGGCGGTCGCACCGATTACCCACGCGGCCGGTTTCGTGGCCTTGGGGATGGGCCAGTTTGGTGGCACCACGATCATGATGAGCACGCCCGATGTGGGGCACATGATCGACCTGATCGAGCAGCACCGCGTGGACACGCTGTTTTTGCCACCCACGCTGATCTATGTGCTGCTCGCGCACCCGCGCGCTGCCACGGCCGACTTTTCTTCCCTGCGTTACCTGATCGCCGCGGCATCACCCTTTGCGCCCGAGAAAATCGCTGAAGCGGTGCAACGTTTCGGCCCGGTGGTGTGTCAGGCCTTCGGGCAGACCGAGTCGGGCTTTCCCACCACCTTCATGTCGCCGCGCGAAATGGCTGAAGCGGTGCGTGACCCGGCCAAACGCCATCTGCTGCTGTCGTGCGGACGGCCCACCGTGATCGTTGAAGACATGGCCATCATGGATGAGTCGGGGCGGCTGCTGCCGGCCGGCGAGACCGGTGAGGTGGTGCTGCGCGGCCCCACGGTGATGAACGGCTATCTGGATGACGAGGCGGCCACCACCGAGATCCAGCAATTCGGCTGGCATCACACCGGCGATATCGGCAAGCGGGATGCCGATGGCTATTTCTACATCACCGATCGCAAACGCGACCTGATCATCTCGGGTGGCTTCAACATCTTTCCCTTCGAAGTGGAAAGCGCGCTGATGAAGCATCCGGCGGTGCAGGACTGCGCCGTGATCGGTGTGCCCGACGATAAGTGGGGCGAGGCGGTCAAGGCCTGCGTTCAGCTCAAACCGGGTCAGTCAGCTAGCGCCGATGACTTGATCGCCTGGGCGAAGGAGCAGGTGGGGTCGATGAAGGCGCCCAAGTCGGTGGACTTCATTGAGTCGCTGCCGCGCAGCCCGGTGGGCAAGGTCCTGAAGCGCGATCTGCGCGTGCCGTACTGGGCCGGCAAGACGCGCGCAGTGGGCTGAGCCTAAGTCGGCCACCTGCGTGGGATCACCGACGTGGGCTCACCGCACAGGGCTCAATGTCTGAGCCCGCGTTGCGAGCTTAGGCGAAGAAGCGGTTCTGCGGGCGCGTGAGCCCCAGGTGATCGCGCAGGGTGCTGCCCTGATACGCCGTGCGGAAAATGCCGCGGCGCTGCAGCTCTGGCACCACGAGGTCGACAAAATCGTTGAGCCCCGCAGGCACCGTGGGGAACATCACGTTGAAGCCGTCGCAGGCTTCGGTCTCGAGCCAGTGCTGCATCGTGTCCGCAATCTCCGAGGCGGTCCCCACCATTTTCAGACCACCGTAGCCGCTCACCCGCTGGGCCAGTTGCCGCACCGTGAGTGACTCGCGCCGTGCTTGTGCCACCAGTGCGTCCTGACCGCTCTGGCTGGCATTGGTGCGCGGCAACTCGGGCAGCGGGGCGTCCAGCTCGAACTGCGAAGCATCCACCCCCAAGCGCAGCGACAAATTAGGCAATGCGCTTTCCACATGCACCAGGCTGTCCAGCAGCGCCTGACGGTCGACGGCCTCCTGCGTGCTGCGCCCCACCGTCACCAGCGCACCGGGAAGAACCTTCAGTGCACCGGGCGCGCGGCCTGCCTCACGCAGACGCGCCTGCATGTCGGCATAAAAGTGGCGGGCGTCATCGATGGTGCGACTGCTGCCGAAGATCACTTCAGCGGTACGTGCAGCCAGATCTTTGCCGGCCTCTGATGCGCCCGCTTGCACGATCACCGGCCAGCCCTGGACGGGTCGCGCGATGTTCAGCGGCCCGCGTACGCTCAGGTGCTCGCCATGGTGGTCAAGCACGTGCATCCGACGCTCATCAAAGAACAGACCGCTGCCCTGATTGCGCAGCCAGGCATCGTCGGCCCAGCTGTCCCACAAGCCCGTGACCACATCGAAAAACTCATGCGCGCGCCGGTAGCGCTCATCGTGCTCCACATGCTCGGTCATCCCGAAGTTCAGCGCCGCATCGGGGTTGGAGGTAGTGACGATGTTCCAGCCCGCACGCCCGCCACTGATGTGATCGAGCGACGCAAAGCGCCTGGCGATGTGATACGGCTCATCGAAGGTGGTGGAGGCCGTCGCTACCAGCCCGATGCGCTCGGTGACCATCGCCAGACTTGAGAGCAGCGTCAGGGGCTCGAACGAGGTGACCGTGGCGCTGCGACGCAGGGCTTCGATCGGCATGTTCAGCACGGCCAGATGGTCGGCCATGAAGAACGCATCGAAGCAGCCGCGCTCAAGCGTCTGAATGAAGCTCACCAGGTGCTTGAGGTTGAAGTTGGCATCGGCCTGGGCACCGGGGTAGCGCCACCAGGCGGTATGGATGCCGACAGGGCGCATGAAAGCGCCCAGATGCAGGGTCTTGGTCATGGGAGTGCGCGCAGCGGTGGTTAATCAGAGGGTGATGTGCTCCAGCGCCTGGCGGTACTTTTCGATGGCCTGCTCTCGGCGCAGCGGCAGGTGATACGAGGGGAAGAGCGTGTCGCTGGGGGTGTAGTCGCGCAGCATCTGCTTGGCGAGCGTGGCCTTGTGCACTTCCACCGGGCCGTCGGCCAGACCCACGTGAAACGACTGCATCACCAGGTGGCCAAAGGGCATTTCCTCGGAGATGCCCAGTGAGCCATGCAGCAGCAGCGCGCGTGAGGCAATGTCATGCAGCACCTTCGGCATGGCGGCCTTCACGGCCGAAATGTCCTTGCGCACCTTTTTGTAATCCTTGTGCTTGTCGATGAGCCAGGCGGTGCGCAGCACCAGCAGCCGGAACTGCTCCAGTTCGATCCAGGAATCGGCCAGCCGCTCCTGCACCATCTGCTTGTCGGCCAGCCGCTCGCCCTGCGTGCGCCGTGAGATGACCCGCTCGCACATCATGTCCAAAGCGCGACGTGCCTCGCCGATAGTGCGCATGGCATGGTGAATGCGCCCGCCGCCCAGCCGCACCTGCGCCACGACGAAGGCTTCGCCGCGCCCGCCCAGCATGTGGTCGGCCGGCACACGCACCTGATCGAAATTCAGGTAGGCATGCGTGGGAGTCTTCTCGGTTGCAAAGCCCACATCCCGCACGAACTCGAGCCCAGGTGTGTTCCGGGGCACGATGAACATCGACATGGTCTTGTAGGGCGAAGCGTCGGGGTCGGTGACCGCCATCACGATCAGGAATTCGGCATAGCGCGCATGTGAGGCGAACCATTTCTGGCCGCTGATCACCCAGTCGTCGCCCTCACGCACAGCGCGGGTCTTGAACACCTTGGGGTCGGCGCCGCCCTGTGGCTCGGTCATGGCAAAGCACGAGACGATCTCGTTATCCAGGAGCGGCTGCAAAAAGCGGCGCTTTTGCTCGGGGGTGCCGTAGTGGGCAAGGATCTCGGCATTGCCGCTATCGGGTGCCTGGCAGCCGAATACCGTGGGGCCATACTGGGAGCGGCCCAGGATTTCGTTGAGCAGGGCGAGTTTGACCTGACCGTAGCCCTGGCCGCCCAGCTCGGGGCCCAGGTGACAGGCCCACAGTTTGCGGCGACGCACCTCCTGCTGCAGCGGGCGCACCAGCGCATTGCGCCGCGGGTCGGTGACATTGGCCGGATGGCCCAGCACCAGGTCCAGCGGCTCGATTTCTTCGCGAACGAAGCGGTCTACCCATTCGAGTTGCGCCTGATACGCGTCGTCGGTTTCGAAATCCCAGGCCATGTCGGTCTCCTCAGTAGTCGTTGTGTCCGTCAGGCCGTATTGTCAGCCCGTCTGCCCCAAGAGGAACACAACATGAGTTATGACGCACCGTTTGCAGGCCTGAAAGTGGTCGACCTGAGCCAGGGCATTGCCGGCCCGTACAGCGCGATGCTGCTCGCCCAGCAAGGGGCGCAGGTGATCAAGGTGGAGGGCACGGGCGAAGGTGACTGGAGCCGGGTCCTGGGCAAGCGCTACGGCGACCATTCAGCGTTTTCGGTGATCGGCAATCTGGGCAAGCGCAGTGTGGCGCTCGATTTGAAGACCGAGGCCGGCAAGTCGGTGCTGTGGCGGCTGATTCAGGGCGCCGATGTGTTCATCGAGGGGTTTCGCCCCGGTGTGATCCGTCGGCTGGGTTTCGACTATGAAGCGGTCTCGGCACGCGAGCCCGGCATCATCTATCTGTCGATCTCGGGCTTTGGCCAGAGCGGCCCCCTGGTGGGGCGCCCGGCGATGGACCCGGTATTGCAGGCCTTCACCGGGCTGACGGCAGAGAACCACGGCGAAGACGGGATTCCGCATCGGGTGCCGGTCATCCCGGTGGACATGGTCACTTCGCTCTATGCGTTTCAGGCGCTGTCCTCGGCCTTGTATGCGCGGCGCAGCGAGCCGCGTGGCCGCTATCTGGATGCCAGCCTGATGCAAGGCGGCGCGGGACTGCAGGCCATTCGCATGATCTCGGCCATTTTGGAAGGCGGCCCGGTGCGCCCGGGCGGCGTGCCCAATGGTTCATTCCAGACCGCCGATGGCTGGATCACGATTGCCGTGATTCACGACCGCGAATGGCGTGCGGCGTGTGAAGCGTTTGAGCGGCCCGAGTGGGCGACCGATGCGCGGTTTGCAACCGTGGCCGGGCGTTTTGAGCATGAGGCCGCATTGGTGACCGAACTGCGCGCGCACCTGAAAACGCAAGGCTCGACCCACTGGTGTGCGCGCCTTGCGCAAGCGAACGTGATGCACGAGCGTGTCAACCGCTACGCGGATTTTGTGAAGGAGCCACAGGTGACTGAGACCAACGCAGTGGCTTGGCTGTCGCAGCCCGGCGTGCCCCGCCCGGTGCCGGTGGCCAATCTGCCTGGTATGGCGCCGTTTGTGGACGGGTCCTTCAAGGGCACCTCGCCGGCACTGGGCCAGCACACGCGAGAGGTGTTGCGTGAGCACGGGTTTGAGGAAGCGAAGATCAACGAACTCGCCGCTCAGGGTGTGATTGGCGGCGCCGGCTGCTGATACGTTGAGCTGACCGACTGTGCCCGGCTCAGGCGGTCAGCGATCGGTCTGAACCGCTCTGACCGGGAGGTGGCGCCGCTGGTTCGGGCGGGCGAATCGGGGTGGGGGCCGCGAGTGCCTGTATCGTCTCGCCTCGTTCGTCCTTCGTATCGGCTTTGTTTTGATCTCTCTTCGCAATCTGGTCCTGCGCCGCAGTGCCAAGGTCCTGCTCGATCGCACCTCGGTCACGATTACCCCTGGTGAGAAAGTCGGTCTGGTCGGGCGCAATGGGGTGGGCAAATCCACGCTCTTCGGTCTGCTCAACGGCAGCCTGCATGAAGATGCCGGTGACTTTTCGTTTCCGCGGCAATGGCGCCTGGCTCAGGTGGCGCAGGACATGCCTGAGACCGAGGACAGCGCCACCGCGTTCGTGATCGGGGGCGATACACGGCTCACCGAACTGCGCGCGGCACTTGAGGCGGCCGAGACCCGTTTTGCCGCCGACCCGAATGACGAGGAAGCGGGCATGGCGATTGCGCATGTCTACAGCGATCTGGCCGACGCAGGCGAACACGATGCCAGCGCGCGTGCGCAGGCCCTGATCCTGGGGCTGGGCTTTGGGGTGCACGAGCTTGAGCAGCCGGTGAACAGTTTTTCGGGTGGCTGGCGCATGCGTCTGCAGCTGGCCCGTGCGCTGATGTGCCCCAGCGACTTGCTGTTGCTCGATGAGCCGACCAATCACCTCGATCTGGATGCGCTGGTCTGGTTGGAGGCGTGGTTGAAGTCGTATGCCGGCACGATGATCGTGATCAGCCACGACCGCGAATTTCTGGATGCAGTGACTTCAGTGACGCTGCACATCGATAACGCGCAGCTGGTGCGTTACGGCGGCAACTACAGCAAGTTTGAGGAAATGCGTTCAGAGCAGCTGCTGCTGCAACAGGCGGCCTTCGCCAAGCAGCAGGACAAGATTGCGCATCTGCAGAAGTTCATCGATCGCTTCAAGGCGAAGGCCAGCAAGGCCAAGCAGGCACAAAGCCGTGTGAAGGCGATCGAGCGCATGGAAAAAGTGGCGCCCATGCTGGCCACGGCCGACTTTGAATTTGCGTTCAAGGAGCCCGAGCGCTTGCCCAACCCCATGCTCTCGATCACGGGCGCCGACTTTGGCTATGTGGTGGAGGGCGCGCCGCGTGTGATCGTGCGCAAGGTGAGCCGCTCAGTGCTGGCGGGGCAGCGCATTGGCATTTTGGGTGCCAACGGGCAGGGTAAGTCGACCGTCGTCAAGACGATCGCCCGTGATCTGAATGCGCTAGGCGGCACTATTACCGAAGGCAAGGGCCTGACGATCGGATATTTCGCGCAGCAGGAGCTTGATGTGCTGCGCCCGCAGGACACGCCGCTTGAGCACATGACGCGGCTGGCGCGCGAGGCGGGTGGCGCATCGAAAGAGCCCTCGGGCGAGCAGGCCCTGCGCGGCTTTCTGGGCAGCTTCAATTTCGGCACCGACATGATCCGCCAGGCGGTGGGCACGATGAGCGGCGGCGAGAAGGCGCGGTTGGTACTGGCCATGATGGTCTGGCAGCGGCCCAATCTGCTGCTGCTCGATGAGCCCACCAACCACCTGGACCTAGTGACGCGCGAGGCGCTGGCCATGGCGCTCAATCAGTTTGAAGGCACACTCATGCTGGTGAGCCACGATCGGGCGCTGTTGCGCAGTGTGTGCGATGAGTTCTGGCTGATCGGGCGGGGGACGCTCGCGCCCTTCGAAGGCGATCTGGACGACTACCAGACCTATCTGCTGGAGGAGTCGAAGCGCCTGCGTGATGAGGCGCGCAGCAGCGAGCCGACACGCGCCAAGGTGGCCGTGCACTGATCAATGGAATGGTTTTCAGATGAATGACATCCCGATCTGGCTGGTTTTTGCAGCGACCTTCGCGCTGGTGGCATTGGGCGTTGAACTGGGCTTGAAGGGCGGTCGCGCTTTGGGCGCGGGCCGAGCGGGTGACACCGAACGTCAATCAACCGCCTCGGTGATTTCGACTGCGGTGACTGGCCTGACCGCCTTCATTCTCAGTTTTACCTTCGGCCTGGTGGCTGACCGCTATGACACCCGCTCGACCCTGGTGCGCGACGAGGCCAATGCCATCGCTGCCGTACATCAGCTGCTCGATATCCTGCCCGCAGCTGAACGCCCGCAGGCGCAGGCGCTGATTCGTCAGTATGTGGATGTGCGGCTGGCGGCTCATGCCTCACACGACCCGGCCCAGATGCTTGCAGCGGCCGGGCAAACACCACCGATTCAGGCTGCGCTGTGGCAAACCGCGCTCGCCCATGCGCAACGTGACCCGAACACGAACCTCTCCGGGCAACTGGTGCAGGCCGTCAACGCGCTGGGCGATCTGCAGTCCAACCGCATTGCAATAGGGCTTCAGAACCGCATTGCGACCGGCATCTGGGCGGCGCTGGCGGTCTTGCTGCTGATGGGCGCCATGACCATCGGGTACGTCAATGCGGTCGATGAAGCGAGGCGCTCGCGGCTGGTGCCTGTGCTGGCAGCCGCCTTCGCGCTGGTGGTCACCCTCATTGCCGTCCTCGACCGTCCGCAGAGTCGCTTTATCAGCGTCTCTCAGCAGCCGTTTCTGGATCTCAAGAACAGCTTGCCGCCTGCCCGATGAACACCCCCTCACACCCCCATGTTCAGGGCTGCGCAACCCCCTTGCTTCGCGCCGAGCGCCTTGCCTTGGTGCACCCGGGTGCGGTGGTGTTCACCGAGCTGTCGTTCGCGGTGTATCCGGGCCTGACCCTGGTGCGAGGCGGCGACGGGCGCGGCAAGACTGGCCTGCTGCAAATGATGGCAGGCGTACTGGCACCCGGTGGCGGTGTGCTGCATCGGTCCGTGCAGACGGTGTATTGGGTTGATCCTGATGCAGCGTCCAGCGGCACGCAGACCGCGAGTCAGTGGCTGCAGGATCGACGCGCAGTCTGTTCGCAGTGGGATGAGCGCATGGCGCGCCGCTGTCTCGAAACCCTCGCCCTGAACGCGCATCTGGAGAAGTCGCTCTTCATGTTGTCGACGGGCACACGCCGCAAGCTGTGGCTCACGGCCGCATTGGCGGGGGATGCCGAGCTGGTGCTCCTCGATATGCCGTATGCGGCACTGGATGCAACGTCATGCCGGGCGCTGAGCGAGTTCCTGACTGAGAAGGCGGCGCAAGCGCTGCAAGCCTGGGTCATCGCGGACTACACATTGCCCGAAGGGCTGTCGGAGGCCGTGCTGACCGGGGTCGTTGATCTGGGCGATTGAGCTTGCGCAGGCCCGGGTCAGTATTGACCTGCCCGGTGGTTTTATCATCTGAAGTTAACTGAGAACAGCCCCTGGCTTGGTGGATGCTGGAGCGGGCTTGCTATGCTGAGCCGAATCTTGGCTGCCCCTCTGGATACAAGGACTCCTTCACATGAATGACGACCCGCGCTGCTGTGGCAGTGGTACCTGCATTATCGATCTGGAGGGCCGCTGCTGGTGTGGTCAACAATGGGATGGCGAAAAGATGTGCCAGTCCCCGTTGAACCATCCAGTTGCAGTCGAGCTTGCTGATGAGGTTCAAGTCCATTCCGTGCCTCATGCACACACCCGTTGACGTGCACGATAGGCTACCCTTGCCTTCAACAGCACAGGCCGGCGGCGTAGCTCTAACAACGCGATGACGCATCCATTTTTTTGGCGAACCATTTGGGTCGCGTTGCTGCTGGCAAACAGCACGGCGCTGGCTCAGTCCGCTGCTTCCTCAGAGCGCTACAGCCCCATGACTGCCAGCGCTGACGGCATCGGCAAGCGCTACATGGGGCGCGAGATCTCGGCAGTGATGGGCTGGCAGGGCGCCGCCTGGCTCGAGCGCGCAGAGCGTGATCGCGAAGAGCGCACTGACCTTTTGCTGGCCGCACTCCAACTGCAGGCTGGCATGGTGGTGGCCGATATCGGCGCGGGCACGGGTTACCTGTCGCGGCGAATGGCGCAGGCAGTGATGCCGGGCGGCAAAGTTTGGGCTGTCGATCTGCAGCCAGAGATGATCAGTCTGCTGCAGGCGGGCGTGAAGCGCAGCGGGCTGACGCAGATCGAGGTGCGGCTCGGCAGCGTTGACGACGTCAGGCTGCCCGCGTCGTCGGTAGATCTGGCGATCATGGTCGACGTCTACCACGAGCTGTCCTACCCGTACGAGATCATGGCCAGCATCATGAAGGCCCTCAAGCCCGGTGGCCGCATTGTTTTCGTCGAGTACAAGGCCGAGGACCCGGCCGTGCCCATCAAGCCGCTGCACAAGATGAGCGAGGCGCAGATCAAGCGCGAGGCCGCGGTCTTTACCCTGGACTGGGAGCGCACGGTGAGCACTCTGCCCTGGCAACACGTTGTGGTGTTCCGCAAGCGGGACTGATGGATTCATGATTCCGCATAGAAGCGGATTCAGACCTTCGAGCCGCTTAAGGCTGCGATTCCGAAGAGGTCCCGCGAGGACCGCCGAAATCCGCCCTGACCGTCAGACGTTGAATCCGCCCACCCGAGTACCCCCCTGCTCGATCGCGCCGAAACGCTCGAAGAACTCGATGTGGCCGACGTGGCGGTCAAGGTCATTCGACAAGCTGCACTGAGCCACCTATCGACAACGCCCTACAGCTACCGCAAGGTCGGTGCCCGATCGACGCTGCGCGAACTCATCATTCCGTTCGGCACAACGGGTTATATCCTGCGCTTCGACATCCGATCGCCCGAATTGGTGCTCGTGATCGGCGCACGCCACCAGCGCGAGGAAGACTTCCATTGACCCCTATAGGCGGCCCTCAGGCCCTCAGGTACTGCGGCTCGCGGAACTACCTGTACCCGCTGTCGGCCAGGAGCCGTCGTAGCCGAAGGGCGGCTATCAGGAGTCCCACTTTGGCACGCCGCGCGCAGTGGGCCATGAGGTAGTCACCCGAAGGCAGGCGGCGACAATTCAGGCAGAGCGAACGAGACTGAAGATCGTATCTGCAGTGAAAAACCATGGCCTAAGGACAGCAGCGACATTGCCACGACACTCGTGCGGCATCAGGGGTGCACCCAACTTCGAACCCAGTTCGCCCGCGAGCAGCCGCAGCCCTTCGGGTGGCACCTCGCCAACGGGGACGCGCTCGGCTTCTTGGTAGGTCTTGCCGTCGAAGGTGTGCCGCACGTAGAAAGGCGCCGCCCCACCGCCCAAGTCGACACGGATGAGATCGTTCCAGCCCCGGGTCAGGTTGATCCCATCACGAAGACGAAGATCTCGACTCGACCATCGTCGTTCGGGTCCACTCGGCCATGAACGTATCGGGCTGGATCACCGCTTCCGCCGGCCGCCAAGACCTTTTTGGTGTAGCTGGGGCTGGCTGCCAGCACAGCCGCCTCGAGCGTCGCGTCAGGTGTGGTGGCCTTCGATGTCGGCGGGTTCCCAGACGAAGATGCCGCTGCCGACCATCAAAGCAAGATGCAGGCGCCCGTTCCTGAGCAGGTAGCGGACGTACGGAGCCTGGGACGTGATGCGCTCGCCCAGGCTGAGTGGCGGGCACAGAGCGCGTGTGCCCGCCAGCGGGCCGAAGCCGAAGCGGCCGCTGATGCCGTCGGAGGCGGGCTCTGCGGTCCAGCTGCCGTTGGCAAGGTTGCAATCAAGCTTCATCGCGACAGTGCCATCGCTGCGAAGGTGCATGGTGTACCTGTTGCGCTCGTCCGGGCGCTTGGTGGCGACAGACTCGTCCATCGATTGAATCTCCACCAGCCGCCAGGCCGTGTCGGACAGCCGCCCCTTGGGCGCCGTGCTGGCACTCGCACCTGCAGCCGGCGTCTTGGGCGGCTCAGGCATGCTGCCGCATCCGGCGATCACCAAGGAGGCAGCGAGCGCGGTAGCCACGGGCAATCGCGTGGAGTAACCAGGGGACAGGAAGCGCATGCTGGAACCTGCCGTCGGTGAATAGCATCGTCAAAATTCTGCACGCATGCTGCGCCGGCTGCTGGCAAGAGCGTGCGCACCGAGGCCAGCGCGCCGCTGCCGAGTTTCGCAGGCAGAATCTCACCGACCGCATTCATTGATTGACGCGGGACATCCCCCCAGATAGGGTTCATGGATGAAATTGAAATGTAAGGTTTTCGCCGTGGTCGTTGGCCTGTTGATCGCAGGCTGCACGACAGTGCGCTATGAGTACCAGCCACCGCCCAGCGAGAGTGGGAAGATGTGTGTGACGCAATGCCAGGGCATTCGCGAGGTATGCCGGGGCAACGAAATCAACAGAGTCCAGGCCGAAAGGCAATCTTGCGAACGGCGCAGCGAGAACGTCTTCAGGGACTGCCAGCGCAATGCCAAGGGCGCCGAAGAAGCCAAGAAATGCTATCGACCTGCATGCCATGTGCCAGAGAACTACTGGCGCTGCGATGAGAGCTTTCGCCAGTGTTTTGAAGGCTGTGGCGGAACCATTCAGAAATTCACGGAGTAGTTGGAGATCCCCATGCGTCGCTTGTCTGTAATGCTCTTCGCGCTTGGCATGACCGCACCCGCCTGGGCCGGTATCGAACACCACACCAAGGAAGGCGCCATCTGCGATAGACAGTCCGGGTTCTGTGCGGACCATATGGGCGTCTCGGTCGGATTGACCAAGCTCTACCTGGGCGACAAAGCCGAAAAGAAATTGATGGCGGAGATTGGCAAGGTGGGCTCGGAGAACTTCAATCCGACGGCTTTCACCATGCGTGGTGGACTGACCTGCAACGCGCAGGAGAAGCAGTGCTGGACAAGCAAGGCGCGCGACAAGCCGCACAACAAGGCAACGCAGACCTTGTTCGGAAAGTAGACGGCTTGAAGAAATGATCCGCGTGCGCAAGGCGCTCGCGGTCCCTGTTCCTGGACCGCGAGACATGGAGGACCGCAGGGTGGCGAGAGAAATGAGCAGGCACCGTATGTTTGCAAGAGCCGTACTGATGTCCGCGGGTCTGTTGTTCCAATCTGCCTCCGCATGGGCCGGCTGGAACTACAGCGGCCCGCCGGGCTCACCGAACGCCTTCATCCAGACCGGCAACACAACGCTCGCAGTGCACTGTGACCGCATCCGCTTTGCGCCGGCTGGGTACCAGGACTCGCAGGACATCGTGGGCAAGCAGGGACTGTCCATCCGCTTTATGAAGAACGGCTCCACCGAGTCGGGGGCCTTCCAGGCCGGCCGTGAAAATGCCGACATCCGCATTGTGGACAACTACCCGGTCGAGATCGTCTTGCGGCAGCGGGCGGACTACGACTTCGTGCTCGACCAGTTGGCACGCAACGCGGTCCTGAAACTGGCCATGATCGACAAGGACGTCGCCTACGGCATCTTCGGTCTGGAAGGCTCGGCGGCTGCCATCAAGTCGCTGCGTGCGGCCTGTACCGATCGGCCGGCCAGCACACCGCCGCCCGTCAGCGCGCGCGCGCCCGTCGAGGCGCCGGAAGGGGTGGTCTACTGCGGAGGCGGCGCGGTCAAGCGCCAGATCGAGTACGTGATCCTGCGCAAGCCCAGCGACCAATGGGATGCGCGGGTCACCGTCAACGGCCAGACGAAGCGTGCGATGACCGCCTACAGCTACTTCGGCAAGGCTGCTGTGCCAAGCGGGTTCGTCGTCGCCCTGCTGGGCGAGGACCGGTCGGAGTTCCTGGTCTTCCGCGAAGGCAACCAGGACTGGCTGGAGTTCGGCGATTACACCTACCGCAAGTGCAACTGATGCGCGGCCCAGGCAGCTCGGACGATCCAGAAGACCCTTACCCAATCGCTGGGCCTGCCGGTCCGTGCCTCGGCAGGCTTGCCAGCGTTCAGGCTGCAGCTGCAATCGGGTGAGCACAGTCGACACATCGTCGATTGCCGTCAATCCATTGCGGCAGTCCGGTGGATGAGCCCGGACAAACCACCCCTCGAATGGGGGGGTGCTCATGGGCTTTGGGAGTCCACTGATGTCAAAGCCCGCCAAGCCAATATAGACTGGATCACCTACCGCATCGACGGGTCGGTGCGAACTTGATCGCCAAGATCGCCGAAGTTCACCCGGCCACCCACTACGCAGGAGACAGCCCAATGAGCCATATAGAAACTCACTAATTCGACGTACACGCTGGTCGGTGGCGGCCCGTCGCCGCCATGGCCTTCGCGGCACTTCTGGCTGCTTGCGGCGGCGGCGAAGCCCCTGGTCCTACCGAGCGGGCCACCGAGCGGGCCACCGCGCGCGGCGCCTTGGCGTCTGCCGGGAACGAGCCAATTCCCGTGACCTCCGCATCGTGCACGGGTCCCGGCTCGCTGGTGGAGGCAGTCAAGAAGGCCAATTCCACACCAGGCGCGGACACGATCACGTTCACGCCCAATCTGGTGGTCGACGCAGTCGGTTGCCCGGCGGCCATTCTGGAAGCGAGCGAAGCCTGGATTGCCCTGGTGACAGACGATCTCACGATCGAAGGCAACGGCGCGACGCTGAAGGGAGATACCGGCTGGGTCACCTCGGGCGGGGCCGACACCCCACTGGGTCGATGCCCCGACTTCGGCTTCAGAGGCGACGTCCTCTACGCCCAAACACCGGGCTTGTTCCGGGTCGGCGACCGTCCCACGGACAACTCGAACCTCAAGGTCGTGATCAAGGACCTGAAGCTCTTCGAACTGGAAGCCATAGCCCAGCTCTACAACGCTGCCAGCCTGACATTGGACGGTGTGACGGCCGAACGGATCTTCTCCACGAGGACATGTAATCGGTCAGCCATCGAGGTCTTGAGACCGCTCATCGATCCGCCGCCCACGACCGGCGACAGCAAGGTGGTCCTCAAGAACAACCTCTGGAAATTTGTTGTCAACTGGGACTACTTATCTGCCATTTCCCCCTCTGGCCATATCGGTGCCATCTCTGGCGAGGGCACGCTTGCCATTGAGAACTCCCAGTTCTTCCAGGTGGGCATTGGTGGCTTCATCTCGTGGAATTACGGGGACGTGTCGATCGTCTCGTCCAGGATGGACGTCGCAGGCGGCATCCTACGAGTCCCCGGTGTCAGCGGCAGCACCCGCGTGGTCAACAGCCTCTGGATCCCCGGTAATCCAAGTGGGGCGGTCCGTGAGGGGGATCGCTTTGTCAACGGGGCCAAGGGCCCGATGACCTTCACGGCATCAACGATTTTGTTGGCTAATTCCATCAAAACCAACGACCGACCGCCGCAAGGCTTCGCATACATCGTGCACGCGGCCGGTGCTGGGAACATCGAGTTCAAAGGCACCGCTATTGGGGTCAACAACCTTAGGGACGACACCCCGGGACTCGTCCTCGGCAATGATCCTCAGTCCACCACGGGTGGCTTCTCCGCCGACCCGTACGTGTGGATCCAGCCGGTGCTTGGTCAGGGCGCTACGGAGCTCAACACCTTGTTCGGTTCGACGGTGCTGACCGATGCGCCGGGCCTCGCGACGCAAGACCCCATTGCCAGTAACCTCCAGTTAGCCACCCCGCTGCTGGGGACGGCCGGAAACCCAGGCAAGTTGCTCGATGTCATTTCGGATTTCGACTGCATGTCCGGTGGAGCCAAGGGGCTGCTCAACCCCATCGACGGTTCGTGCATCACCAAGGACGTGCTGGGCAATCCGCGCTTTGACGGCAACGGCAAGCGCAACATCGGCGCAATACAGCTCACGCTGGCTCCCTCGCTTCAGGTCACGGGAACAGGGGACGGTACGGTCGATCTCACATGGACCCGGCCGAAGGATCCGCCCCCGCCCAGCGGTGCCATTACCGGCTATGCCGTCTTCTATCGCCCTGTTGGCAGCACCGGTGCCTATCTGCGAGTAGACGTGTCTGGGCCCGACACCCTGAAGCAGCAGATCAGCGGGTTGACCAACGGCACCGAGTACGAGTTCTACGTGGTGGGGGTCAACGGCAGCGGCGATGGCCCGCCCAGCAATCTGGTCAAGGCAACGCCTTTCACCGCCATCGTGGACGGGGTCAACCGCCAGCCTGACTCCAGCTTCAAAGCGACTGCGCAGGCGAACAAGCCAAAGTACTGGGCGAACCTGGGCACGTGCGTCAAGACAGAGGTGCCTGATGGGTATGGCTCGGTGTGGACGCTGACGAGTCGGGTGACTGCTCTGATCCTCAAGTCCGGCACAACCAACGATTACTGGGGCAACCCTGTGGCCGGCATGTACGGCACGGCATCCATGAAGGACATCAGCCACGTCATCGTGTGCACGCAGAAGTAGCGGGTCCGGTCGGAGTTCCTGGTCTTCCGCGAAGGAAACCAGGACCGGCTGGAATCCGGGGATTGCAGCTACCGCAAGTGCAACCGACACGCGGCCCGGCGGCCTCGTGTCGCGCGGCTTTTCGTGGGTGGACACAGGCCCGACAGCGCCTGATCGGGCACGCTGCCGGCAACGCAAAGCCACGCACGAGGTGATCCATTTCCAGACTGCTGCATCTCGCCCTGGGTGACAGCGCCGGCGGTAGCCTGCGCGCCGCCTGTCGTTCCCACGGCATGCCCGGCAGCGCACTCGCAGTGCAGGACGACCCGAGCCATGGCCCGCTCGACGATGGGCGCTTGCGTGCCGACTACCTGCGCGACTGCTTTCGTGGTTATGACGACGAATACCTCGACGCTGCCGACGCCTTCGAGCCCTGGCGGGCCCTGATTGCGTCCATCGACGAGACCCAGCCGGATGCCGTCGTCGTCTGGGGTGGTGACAACGTTTCCGAGGCCATCTTTCTGCGCATGGCCTGCTGGTGGCTGGGCAACCGCCCGGTGCGCTTGCTTCGAACGACGGTGCCCGCGGGAGGGGGACGCCACTACGTGGCCGTTCACGCGCCCGCCGACCTGGCAACGTTGTTTGCATCGGCCCGGGACGTGAGTGACGCCGAGCGCATCGAGTTCGCTGAGGACTTTCTGCGCATCCGCAGCGATACCGGCCTGGTGCTCCGCTGGGAGGCGGGGCGCATCCTGGGCTTAGCGACGGACCGCTACGACCCGCTCCTGCTTGAGGCCTGTACGACCGAATGGACCCCAGCCCCCCGCGTCGTCGGCACCGCCATGGGCCGGTGCGACGGACACAATCTCATGAGTGACCTGTTCTTTTGCAGCCGCCTGCAGAGCATGATCGACGCGGGCAGGATGGATGTCCAGGGAAGCTGCACACGGCTGCGCGAATATGCGGTGCGCCTGCCGATGCGTCCCGAGAGCCCGACGGGCGGTGGCGCACCGCAACTTCCCGAGCAAATCGGCGGGTCGCTCTGCAAGTGACAAACGATAAGGGCGTTGCGCGCAAGACGGCCCGCCTCTTCTTCGGTGCCTGGATGCTGCTCGCGTTGGCCATCGCCGACTTTCCGCCGCCGCCCGGCTTCGTGTTCGCCCTGTTGATCCTGCTGGCCTGCGCGGTTGCGATCGATCTGCGCCTGCCGACCTACCTGCACTGGCAGGCCGCATGTGCCACCGGGCGCACGCTGCGGGTGGCTCGGGACGGGCTTCTTGGCGGCAGTGCGATCGCGATGATGTCGATGCTTAGCCGCGGCGAGCCGAGCATTCGGCAGGGGCTGACGGAATACCTGATCTGGTTCGCCGTGTGGATCGCCCTGGGGATCGGTAACGCTTTGAATTCCAGCAGGCTGGCCCCCGGGTCGCACATGTAAATCGACGGGCCTGAGGCCTCCGCGCCGTATCGCTGCTTGACCGCGGAAGTTCATCCATCGGGTGGCAATGCTGATTCTGCGGCCGTTTCGAACTGCCTCTGAGTTGTTTGCGAGACGCCGGCGCGAGTGACAGCTTCGCGGCAACAAACTCTGGGCGACGACTGTCGCTGAAGGGTCGGGAGCGTGAGTTCGCGGCTTTCGCAAGCAGCCTCTGGCCGGCTCGTGCCGAGGCATGCCGGCCGCGATCCGTTCAACGGGTGGCGAACGTCAAGTTTCAGGGGTAGAGCGGCCCTTCGCCCCAGCGAACCCTGAATGACCGGTCTAGGCAGCCGCCGACATTCGCCCGACAAATTTGAATGACTCTTGTCAGTCTCAAGCGGGTGCTCGCGTTGCGCCGCTGACCGTCAGCCGTTGGCCCTAGTCGGCTCCGGCGAACTGCAGGTCAGGAGCACCAAAGTAAGCGCTGGGCGCTGCCTGGCGACCATTGATGGTTGGATGATGCCGGACTACTGACGATTGCTGAAACGTACCCGACAACAAGCATGCGCCGATGACCGTCGGTTTGGAGCATCCCCTGACGGAAGGCTGGGTGCGGATCCCGCCCGCCGTGGACAAACCACCCGCCCACAGGTCAAGCCTGTTGACGGCCCCTGCGGGGTCCGTGGCTTGCCCACCGCTCCCCGAGCGATGCCTCCGGCCTGACGCGCTTCGCTTGCCAAACAGCCGATTGATAAGGGATCAGAACCAAGCCAGACACCGTGCTGCATGTCTATGGGCAACAGAGTCTGGTGTGGATGTCCATACCCTGCTATGTCTGGGTGAAGCGGAAGTGCATGACATCTCCGTCATGCACCACATAGTCCTTACCCTCCAGTCGCATCTTGCCTTTCTCTTTCGCGCCGCTCTCGCCTTTGCAGGTGATGTAGTCGTCGTAGGCGATGGTCTCGGCGCGGATGAAGCCTTTTTCGAAGTCGGTGTGGATCACGGCTGCGGCCTGCGGGGCCGTAGCGCCGACCCGTACCGTCCAGGCGCGCACTTCCTTCACGCCTGCGGTGAAATAGGTCTGCAGACCCAGCAGTGTGAAGGCTGCGCGGATCACGCGATTGAGCCCCGGTTCGGTCATGCCCATGTCGGCTAGGAAGACTGCCTTGTCGGCGTCGTCCATGTCGCCGATCTCGGCTTCAATGGCGGCACACACTGGCACCACCACGGATTTTTCCGCCTCGGCCATTTTTTTCACGGCATCGAGGTGCGGGTTGTTTTCAAACCCGTTGTCGCGCACGTTGGCCACGTACATGGTGGGCTTGGCGGTGATCAGGCACAGGGGTTTGATGAGAGCTTTCTCTTCTTCGTACAGGTCCAGTGAGCGCACTGGCCTGGCTTCATTCAAAACCACCAGGCATTTTTCGAGCACGGCCACCAGCCGTGCAGCTTCCTTGTCGCCGCCTGCGCGCGCCTGCTTGGTGTATTTGGCGTGGGTCTTTTCGACCGTGGCCATATCGGCCAGGGCCAGCTCGGTGTTGATCACCTCGATGTCGGAAAGCGGATCGACCCGGCCCGAGACATGCACCACATTCTCGTCTTCGAAGCAGCGCACCACATGCACGATGGCATCGGTTTCGCGGATGTTGGCCAGAAACTGGTTGCCCAGGCCTTCGCCCTTGGACGCACCGGCCACTAAGCCCGCAATGTCGACGAACTCGACGGTGGCGGGCATGACCCGCTCGGGCTTGACGATGCCCGCCAGCGCACCCAGGCGCGGATCGGGCACCTCGACGATGCCAACGTTCGGCTCGATGGTGCAAAACGGGTAGTTTTCGGCGGCGATGCCGGCCTTGGTAAGCGCGTTGAAGAGCGTGGACTTGCCGACGTTGGGCAGACCGACGATGCCGCATTGCAAAGACATGTGAACTCCAGGTTTACTTCGGCAAACGGGTGATGCCCAGCGCGACCGCCTCGACGTATTTCACTTCGAGTTGATCACCGATGGCCAGCCCCTTCAGGCTCGCAGGGTCATTGACCACGACGTCGGTGACGTTGCCCTTCGGGCCGCGCAGCGACAGCACCTGCTTCTTGCGGTCGATCGCCCAGACGTTGGCGACCACCGTGGTCATGCGGGCCGCAGCCGCACCGGCTCCCGCGTCTCCTGCGCTACTGGCCACGCCTTCGCGCACGGCGCTCTCGCGAATGCCATCACCGCCTTTGCGTACCGATACCGTGGCAGCTTCGCTCACTTTGGCGCTGACCTTGTCGCCCTCCTTGATGGCGTCGAAATTGCTGATCCCCTCGTCTGCCGTGACCGCGAGTGTGCGTCCGCGCGGACCGCGCAGCACGAGACTGCGGGCAGCATCGTCTTTGGATTCGACCACGGCCGTGACCGTGGCGACTCGGGCAAGCGCGACCGTGTTGTCGGTGCCGACGGCAGCCTTGGTCACCGAGGCACCGGGTGTTGCCGCGACCGTTTGCGCATGGCCGTCAGACCAAGGAAGCAGGCCTGCAGTGATCAGGGAGGACAGTACGCACGCTGTACGCAGCATCAGGGGGCGAAGGATGTGTTTCATGTTGGACGTGAGGGTTTGAGGCCGGTGAGTGTACGACGAGAGGGTTTCGATCGCGCCCCGGTGCAGCGGGAAGGCGCATCGAGCCACCGGCGTGAGAGCACCTGCACTCAGCGCCCCTTGCTCGAACTCAAGAGCCCCGCCGCAAGCGCCGCGCCCGCGCACCCCAGCACTGGAGGAGACAGATCGGGTGTGCGTCCGGGTGTGAATGTCTGCAGCCATTCGAGGGCGCCCAGCAGCACCGGAGACAAGGCAACCCACAGCCACATCGGGCCACCCACGACCCGACCGGCCGCGGCGAACGTCATGCCGAACCACACGAAAAAAGCGGCCGTCTGCATGCCCACGATCGCGTTCCCGTGCAGGACGAGCAGGCGCCAGCTGAACTCGCGCGCAGGCCCTGTGCCCGGGCGCAGCTCGAACATCATCACGGCAGCCAAGGCGGCGATCAGGATGAGCACACCGCGCACCCGGGCCGTGAGGCCGGACAAGCCGATGGCCAGCAGACCCGCAACGGGCAAGGCCCACCAGGCGGTGTAGCCCAGTGCGGGCCGTGCTACCACCAGGCTGGCCGCAAGCGCACTGCCCACGGCCAGGGTGATGGCCATGACGGCCGGCCATCGGGTCTGCCATGGCAGCGTCAGACCCAGGGCGAGTGCCAGGAACTGCGTGGCGTCGCGTGCGAATGAAGCGGGCTGCGGCAGCGAAAAGGCACCCATCATGTGGGCCATTTCGACGGCACGCGCACGCGCGGCATGCAGCTCGAGCCGTGGCAGCCAGGGCGCGCTGCGCGCAGCCAGCCAGGCGAGTGCAGCCAGTGCCACCACGGCGAGCATGCGCTGCTGGCGCGCAGTGGGCGCAAGCGCGCGCGCCACACGCGGCCATAGCGGCGCAAGGTAGACCGCACTTAGCCAGCCGAGCGCAGCGCCCAGCGTGTTGTTGATCAGGTCGATGCCCGAAGACACGCGGCCACTCATGCAGGCTTGCGCTGCTTCCATCAAAAAGGAGAGCAGGGCGCACAGGGCCACGGCGCTCAGGCCTGCCCGCAGCCGGGCTCCCGCCGGCGCACTGGCTGAGCGCTTGCGCCACGCCAATCCGAGCGCGCCGCCTAGCAAGAGGTAGGCGAACACATTGCCGATCAGATCTGAGCCGGACACATGCACTGATTCGCTCAGCAGTCTGGAGATGGCCTGAGCGCAGTCGATCCGCCCGGGGCGCGCCAGGCTCGCATAGACGATGCCCGCTGCGATCGCCACGATGGCGAGATCGATGAGATGCCATCGGCCCGAGGCCTTGCCGCGCGTGCGCCTCATGCCTCGAGTGGCTCCAGCCGGGATGGGTCGGGACGCCGGATGAACCCATCGAGGTCATCGACCATCGCTTCACATTCGGCCATGGCCTGACGCCACCGTCGAATACGGCGGTCATGGTCCAGGCCATACACATGAAAATCGCGGCGATCAGGCAGTTTTCCGCCCGGCAGCTTCGCGAGCAACTCGGGCGAGGGCACGGCGAGCACCATGCGACTGAGCGCGGCTGAGGCGCCGCGTTGGGCCGCGCGCCGCCAGGGCAGAGATTTGTCGAGCCAGCCTGCAGTGAGGTACGGCGCAAAGTGCGGATACAGCACAAGCCCGTCCAGACGGCTCCAGTTGAGCAACAGGTGATAGTCGATCAGCCCGCCATCCCAGTACTGCCCTGAGGGTGCATCGGCAGGATTGACCACGGCCTGTGCCACCAGCGGAATGCTGCCCGACGCGAGCAGTGCCTGAGCGACGTTGCGGGCATGCAGTGGCACCTGCACGGTGTGGAAGGGATCTGCGGGTTCGATGAGCGCTTGCAGCCCCGCACCTGAATGGCCGTGAGGCGCACTAGTGCTGCCCGGATGCTCGAACACGACCCGTTGCAGATGCGCCCCAAGCCGATGCCGTGCGACCAGGTTGGCTAGCGCAGGGCGGATGAAGTCGCGCTTGCGCGCCTGATGCGCGAGCGCACCGCGTGCTCGGGCGGTGATGACTGCGAGGGTATGGCCTCGCGACGCACCATCGATGAATGCCGGCACCGGCCCGAGTGTGGCATTCACGACCTGGGCGCAGGCCTGGGAGACCTCATGCGGGGAAGGCTGCAGTCGATAGCGTTGACATTCGAGATAAGCCTCGCCCAACCGGCGCGTCGCCGCAGGACCGTCCGGATGCACCGCGGCGGCCATCCGCCAGGCGCCGATGGATGCGCCGGCCAGCAGGCGCGGCCGCTCTGACTGCGCTAGCCATTCACCAAAGAGCCAGGTGTCCAGATGCAGGAAGGCCAAGCCTTTAGGTCCGCCTGCGGCAGCCGCGACACCGGCTACATCCTGAGGCTGCAGTCCGTGCTTGGCGATATGTGCACGCGCAGCCTGCCCCGCAAGCAACCTCAGTGCGCGTAGGGCGCGCATCAGGCTGCCAGGGCGATACCTGCGCGCCCCGCTGTGCCTGTCATGGCGTGCGAGCTTGGGTGTGCAGGCGCTGGCCTGCGCGCTCGAAATGGCCCTGGGTCAACGCGGGGACCTGATCCAGCGCAAGATCCATACGGGCGTCGATCGCCTGCTGCTCATCGCGCGAGGGTCTTGCCAGCACAAAGTCGATCACTTCGCGCCCCGGGTACAGATCGCGCGGATGCCCGATGCCGATGCGCAGCCGCCAGTACTGTGGCCCGCCCATCGCAGCAGAGATGTCTTTGAGTCCGTTGTGCCCGCCGCTACCCCCACCGAGTTTCAGTCGGACCGTGCCAGGTGGGAGGTCGAGTTCGTCGTGGGCAACGAGTATTTCGGCCGGACTGATGCGGTAAAAGCGTGCAAGCGATGACACCGACTGCCCTGAGCGGTTCATGTAGGTGGTGGGCTTGAGCAGCCAGACATCCGTGCTGCCGATCTGGGCACGCGCCACGTCGCCGTGAAACCGCGACTCACTGCGCCAGGTGGTTCCGTGTGCCCGAGCGATGCGGTCGACGAACCAGAACCCGGCATTGTGCCGGTCGGTTTCGTGTTCGGTGCCCGGGTTGCCCAGGCCTGCGATCAGCCGGATCGTGGTCATGGATCGAATCGGGCGAGGGGCTGTGCCAGAGGACGAATGTCCCCGGACACAGCAGGAGCGCACTCAATCAAGCCGCTTGATTGCAGGCGCTTGAATGAGGGCGCACTGGCCCCAAGCGGTTACTTCTTGCCGGCAGGCTTGGCTGCGGGCGCAGCTTTGGCAGCAGGTGCAGCCTTCGCAGCGGTGGCGGCCGGCTCTTCAGCGTCACCGCCACCCTTGACCGTTGCCACGACCAGCACCGGGTCGTTGTCGCGGCCATGCACCACGGGCTTGACGCCCTCGGGCAGCTTGACTGACGACAGGTGCAGCGGATGGCCGGCAGTCAGTCCGGACAGATCGACCTCAATGTACTTGGGCAGCTGGGCTGCAAGGCAGGTGATGTCGATCTCGGTGAGCACATGGCTCACGATGGCGCCCGACACCTTCACAGCAGGCGAGATGTCCTGATGTGTGAAGTGCAGCGGCACCTTCATGTGAATCCGGGTGTCAGCCTCGACACGCTGGAAGTCAATGTGCAGCACTTGCGGTTTGTAGGCATGCCACTGCACGTCACGCAGCAGCACCTGTTCGTTCTTGCCGTCCAGCTCCATTTCGAGCAGGGACGAGTGGAAAGCCTCGACGCGCAGCGAATGGTAGAGCGGGTTGTGGTCGAGCTCGATGGCCGTGGGCTGGGTGCTGCCACCATAAATGATGCCCGGGACCTTGGCGGCTCGGCGCAGTCGGCGGCTCGCACCCGATCCTTGCGCAGTACGTGCTGTAGCGATTACTTTCATCGCAGTTCCTTTCTAAAGTTCCCGGGCTCCGCGACCAGAGCGCCAGGCATTTCAACCCTGCCCGTAGGCAAGGACCTGTGCCGCCCGAGGGCGGCGATTTCACCCCGCACACTGCGGGGAATGGGGTGGTTCGTCGATGAACTACTCGTCGACGAACAAAGACGACACCGAGTCGGCGCGGTTGATGCGCAGGATGGTCTCTGAGAGCATTTGCGCACAGCTGATGACACGGATTTTGTCGCTGGCCTGGCCGGCCAGTGACAGCGGGATGGAGTCGGTGACCACGAGCTCGTCGAGCGCGGAACGGTCGACGCGTTCGACGGCGTTGCCCGAAAGCACCGGATGCGTGCAATACGCGAGTACGCGCGTGGCGCCCTGTTCTTTCAGGGCATCGGCCGCTTTGGTGAGCGTGCCGGCGGTGTCGACCATGTCGTCCATGATCACGCAGGTGCGCCCGCGGACTTCGCCGATGATGTTCATGACCTCGGAGACATTCGCCTTGGGACGGCGCTTGTCGATGATCGCCAGATCGGTGTCCAGGCGCTTGGCCAATGCCCGTGCGCGCACCACACCGCCCACGTCGGGCGAGACCACGATCGGATCCTGGAGCTTGCGGCTGGCCACGTCGGCCAGCAGCACCGGTGCGGCATAGATGTTGTCGACCGGGATATCGAAGAAGCCCTGGATCTGATCGGCATGCAGGTCCATGGTCAGCACACGGTCGACACCGGCCACTTCAAGCATGTTGGCCACGACCTTGGCGCTGATGGCGACCCGCGATGAGCGTACCCGGCGGTCCTGGCGGGCATAGCCGAAGTAGGGCAGTGCGGCGGTGATGCGACCGGCCGAGGCGCGCTTGAGCGCATCGACCATCACCATGAGTTCCATCAGATTGTCGTTGGTCGGCGCGCAGGTGGACTGCAGGACGAACACATCCTTGCCGCGGACGTTTTCGAGAATCTCGACCATGACTTCGCCGTCGGAGAAACGACCGACGGTGGCCTTGCCCAACCCGATGCCCAGGTGCTCGGCCACGGCGCTGGCCAGCAGCGGAATGGCGTTGCCGGTGAAGACCATGAGGCCTTCCGGGTGGAGTGCATCACGCTGCATGGTATTGGACGGAGGCATGAGTGCTTGCGTGAAGAAGGGGGCTGGGGAGGAAGGACTCGAACCCTCGCATGCCGGAATCAAAATCCGGTGCCTTAACCAACTTGGCGACTCCCCAACGGATGTCTGGACAGCCCGCGACACACACGAACCACCCCGACTTCGAACCTGGCAACATGCTGCGCGATGCGGTCTGCGATGGCATGCGACGGTGCCGGGCAAAATACGCAAGCGCCCGACCCCGACATCCGGGCATGTGTGGGATTGACCCCCGCCGAGCGCGCTGCGTCTGAAAGGACTGCGAGCGCCGACGCCACCGCCGGATACCGCCTCAGGACAACCGGCTGCAGATCGTTGTGACCCTGCCAGATCCGCTCATCCAGAGAACCGTCGATTTTGAGGGGCGGCGTGTTCCGTGTCAAATCCGCAGCGCCAAAGACGCTGGCCGTCGGGACGGCGACCGGGGGCGCAATCACCACGAAGGACCGCTGCGGCAGCTCGATCGGCTCAAGCTGTTCGCCCACGCCACGTGCCAGAGCGGTGCGTCCGAAGATGAAAAACGGCACATCGGCCCCCAGTCCCAGTCCCAGCTCGGCCAGTTCGGCCTGCGGTCGGTCCAGGCCCCATAGCCGATTGAGTGCCATCAGGACCGTGGCGGCGTCCGAACTGCCCCCGCCCAGGCCGCCACCCATCGGAATCTGCTTGTCCAGCCCGATGTCGACCCCGAACCCGGTCGCCCCCCGTTGCTGCAGCAGTCTGGCCGCCCGGACGGTGAGGTCCTGCTCGGCGGGGACATCGGGCAGCGGGTTAAGGCGGGTGATCTGCCCGTCGTCGCGACGGCGCAGATGTACGCGGTCTTGCAGGTCGATCAGCTGAAAGGCGGTTTCGAGCTCGTGGTAGCCGTCGGCGCGCCGGCCGGTGACATGCAAAAAAAGGTTGAGCTTGGCTGGTGCCGGGGCATCGTGGATTTCTGCAGGCGTCATGGGCCTACCTGTCCAGAACAAGGATGACCCGCAGCCGTCCGGTGGGTTGGCTGCGTTCAAGCTCCCAGCGGCGCGGCTCGCGCAGGATGCGCCAACCGCTGTCGCGCGCTGACACGACCTGCCCCTGAGCGTCGCGGGACACGACTTCTTCAAAGCGGTCGTCGAGCCAGTCGGTCAGGCGCTCCACCGGGAGCGACCAGCCGAGTGCCTGTTCGATCACGGCATCGAGCGAGGCCGCTTGGAGCATGCTGCCGTTGGCCAGGGTCAGCGTGGCGCGCCCGTCAGGCCGCCGCCGCCCGCTGGCCATGACCTGCCCGAATGGCGAGAGCAACTGGAGCTCCAGCGAGTCTCTGGGCTGCGCGGTCATGCGCGTGAGCATGAAGCGTCCGCCGCCGCCTTCTTCGCGGCTATCGGTGCCCTCGGGTTTGAGCGATACCGCGAATCGGCCGGACCACTCGCGCAGGTCGGTGGGGCCGCCTGAGACCACTGGAGGCGTGGGCGAGGCGCAGCCGACCAGCAGGGTGGCGCCCAGCAGCGCACAAAGCGCTGCACGCCTGGCTGTACGCAGGGCAGAGCGCCGGGCCAGGCCCACCGCGCTGGTGGATGCGTCCTCAGAGCGCCACATTCAGCCGGGTGAGTGTCTCGCGCAGGGTGGTGTTGGCAGGATCGCGCTTGTTCACTTCGCGCCACAAGCTGCGGGCTTCGTCCTGCCGGCCGGTCACCCACAGCACTTCACCCAGATGCGCGCCGATATCAGCTTCCTGGCTGAGCGACCAGGCGCGGTTCAGATACTTGAGCGCACCTTCGAGGTCTTTTTGACGAAACAGCACCCAGCCCATGCTGTCGAGGATGTGGGCATCGTCGGGTGACAGCGAGAGCGCCTTTTCGATCAGCGTGCGGGCTTCGTCCAGGCGCTGGTTGCGATCGGCCAGCGAATAGCCGAGCGCGTTGTAGGCATGGGCGCTGTCGGGCCGCATCTCGATGATCCGGCGCATCGAGCGTTCCATGTCGACCATCCGGTCGACGCGCTCTGCCGCCATGCCGTGGTCATAGAGCAGATCGGGCTGATCGGGGTAGGTTTGCACGTTGCGATCGAGCAGCTCGAAGGCCTCCTGGGACCGTCCTGCTTCACGCAGCAATTGCGCTTCGGCCGAGATCAGTTGCAGGCGCTCACGCGTGCTGGTGACTTCAGTGTTGCGCAGCAGCTCGCGAGCAGCGTCCAGTTGCCCCGACTTGCCCAGCAGCAGCGCCCGGCGCGAGGTGGCGATCACAAAGTCTTCGCCGCGCGGCACCTGCGCCAGCCACCGCTGCGCTTCGTCGGCCTGGCCGGCATCGGCGGCCGCCTGGGCCATCAGCATCAGACCCTGGTTGCGCTCACGCGGCGAGATTTTCGGCAGATCGAGCAGGCGCTGCAGATACGTGCGGGCTGCGCCAGGTTGCTTGTCCTGCAAGGAGACCTGCGCCAGCGCCAGCAGCAACGACGGATTGGTCGGGTGGTCTGTGAGGGCACGTTCGAACTGGGCACGGGCCTGCTCGGACTGTCCCGAGGCCAGCAGCAGGCGTGCATAAAGCGAGCGACCTTCGAGTGACTTGGGCTGGCGCGAGAGATAGGCGTCGAGCAGGCTAATGGCCTGTGGCATGTCCTGTGACTGTGCCAACAGCCGGGCGGTGCTGATCACGGCGTCTTCGTTGTCGGGGCCCAGGCGCATGGCTTCGCGTGATTCGACCAGCGCGGCGGCGGTGTCATTGGCCGCCGATGCCACGGCGGCCCGCACCAGACGTGCCTGCGCGACTGACAGATCGGGTTCACTGAGCCGCTGAAGCATCTGCCAGGCGCCTGTGCGGTCGGCGCTGCGCAGGAGCGCGCGCTGCAGCCCCGCGTACGTGTCGTTGAGCGTGCCGTCTGCGCGGGCCTTCGCGAGGCGTTGGGCGTAGAGTGGTTCCAGCTCCGCCCATTTGCCGCCGGCGACCAGCAGCGTTTGCAGCGTCTGCGTGGCATTGGCCGAATTGGGGGCGAGCTCGGTCCACAGTTGCGCCGAGCGGGTGGCTTCGGACAGTGCCCGGTTGCTGAGCGCAATTTCGGTGGCACGGGCGGCCAGGCGCGGGTCGCGGGTTTGACGCGCGACAGCATGGTAAGTGGACCAGGCCGCGCCCGATTCACCCCGTTGTACAGCCAGATCGGCCGCCAGCAGCTGAAACAGGATCTGCGGTGAGAGTTCGACCTGCGGCAGCGGGCCGTCGTCGGGCGCAGCAGGACCGGGCGCAGCGGCGGCCTTCGCAGGCTCGGCGGCGGGTACGGGGGCCGGGGCGGGCACGGGCGCAGGCGCGACCTCGACTGAGGTGGCAGGGACGTCCACAACGGGCGCCTCGGGTCGGGCGGCGGGCAGAGCGGGAGGGTTGGCGGAAGGCGAGGGCGCAACGACCGGCTGGGTCGCGCAGCCGGCCACGGCCACAGCGATCATGGCTGCGGCAAGCCTGCTGGAGGAGTTCATCCGGCGATCTTAGGCTGGATTACACTGCGCGGCAATTGAGCTTGCGACCTATGCCCAGCGTGCATTGCATCCATGCCTGAATTACCCGAGGTCGAAGTGGTGCGCACCGGTCTGTCCGGCAGCGCGGCGGGCAGACGGGTGCAGGGCGTCACGGTCAGGGTGCCGGCGCTGCGCTGGCCGATCCCGGCCGATCTGCCGCACATGCTGGCCCGCCGTGTGCTCCTGCGGGTCGAGCGCCGCGGCAAATACCTGCTGCTGGCGTTCGAAAATGGCTGGCTGATTGTTCACCTGGGCATGTCCGGCACCTTCTCCTGGAAAGCCGTTGATGCGCCTTTGCGTGCCCATGATCACTTCGATCTGGTGTTCGATCGCGGGCTGCTGAGGCTCAATGATCCGCGTCGGTTCGGTGCCCTGCTGTGGCATCCCGCGTCGGCCGGCCCACCCGAGACACATCCACTGCTGGCCTCACTTGGAGTTGAGCCGTTCTCGAGTGCATTCAACGGGCGGCTGCTCTTTGAGGCGACCCGCGGGCGCAAGCTGGCCATCAAGTCCTTGCTGCTGTCGGGCAGCGTGGTGGTGGGCGTGGGCAACATCTATGCGTCCGAAAGTCTGTTTCGCGCAGGCATCCGCCCCACCACCGCTGCCGGGCGGATCAGTCACGTCCGTTACGATCGGCTCGCTGATGCCATCCGGGCCACGTTGTCTGAAGCGATCGCCGCCGGAGGCAGCACCCTGCGCGACTTCGTGTCCAGTGAGGGACAAACCGGCTACTTTCAGCTGGACTGCTTCGTGTATGACCGCGCCGGTGACCCGTGCCGGGTGTGTGCCGCCCCGATCCGGATGCTGCGCCAGCAGCAGC
>Ga0315906_10001478_pt1 | contig 34788 bp, 53 predicted proteins | sample LakEriMetagenome_4_FD_203526 | JGI IMG/M metagenome (GOLD analysis project Ga0315906, IMG submission 203526) | Freshwater fungal communities from buoy surface, Lake Erie, Ohio, United States - Buoy 2 MA122 | ecosystem: Environmental > Aquatic > Freshwater > Lake > Lake biofilm | place: USA... | reverse complement strand
GGTGTTATCGCTCTTCCTGCTGTTGCTTCTGATGGCTCTCTGTTGCCTGTGAAGTTCGACTGGCAGCTGAAGTACATCGACTGTCCTACCACGTTGACGGACGCTTATAGCGGTTCTACGGCTACCTATCAGAAAGGTTGGAGCTTCATCATGAAGAAAGACTTCGGTCTGTTCCAATTGCCTTCTGACAGCTACCGTCAAGAAGATGGTAACTATTCAGTTAACGGCGCATTGCGTTACAACGTAACGAACGCTTGCGACACTTGTTCCTAATAGTGCCTAATCAATCACGATGAATTGTCTAATCGACTATATCGGACTTACTGGATGCGGGGCTTCAAGCCCTGCATCCGGTTTGTTTATTAACTCCCTGCCGGGGATAAGCTTCAAATCTATTGAACAACTGGCAGACGCAGAACAACAGACGTACGTAGGAGTTTGGAACGATGTTCAGCTCCGTGCTACCAAGAAACTTGAACTAATGCTAAACATGGAGCTGTCAAAAAACCATAAGGTTAAGACGGCCCAATACAGCGTTAATACACCAAAGAGTACAACCGCTACTATCGTTAACCTCGGTAGTAACGCCGCTATAAAATTCTCTCAGAAATGCGTAAGTCCTTTGCAAGGACATTACATTCAGACGGTTACCATCCGTAAACAAGATATTGGAGACGATGCGTATCTGGCTATCTATGATGCCGATACCAATGAGTTGCTGTATTCTGATACCATATTTACTGATGCTGTTAATGCAGATATCACCTTTCAAGTTCATAAGACTTTCACCAATGAGAATATATTGGTGACAATGTCCGTCAATGGTGGTATCTTCTATACTGAAGATGCTGATAATATATACCGTGACTGCGTGTATATCGAATACGGTAACACCGCTAACACCTTCACTAATACGGGACTTAACTACGGCCTTTCTGTAGTCTATGGTCTACGCTGTTCTTTGACTAACCTTGCCTGTTATGCTAAAGACTTATTTGCTTTGCCACTATGGTATATGCTAGGGTCTGAGATGATGATGGAACGGATGACATCCGAACGTATCAATAAATGGACGGTAGACCGTAAGCAGGCCGAAGAACTCAAAGCGTTCTACGATGCTGAAGCTGAAAAGGCACTCAAGGCCGCCATTGCCGGTACGGCTATTAACGACTGCGACTGCTGCTTAGAATGTGATCCGCCAATAGCTGTAAGAGAGGCACGACTGTAATGCTAACGATAAGCTCTAACCTCAAAGACGTAACCTCCGCCCTTATGGGTAGGCTTAAGGCCGTTGCTGACCCTAACGGGGAAGTTAGAGACAAGATGCTTCGTACCATTGCCTTGGATACCGCCGCTCAGATGAAGGTGCGTATCCACCAAGAAGGTAAGAATAGCGAGGGTGGACAGATAGGAGAATACTCCAACGCCTATCTAAAGGTTCGAGAAAAGAACCGCCGTGGCACGGATAAGAAGGTTATCCTTTCCCTTACCCGTCAGATGGAGAATGATTTCGGTATCGTTTCAGGAACGGGTGCTACGGGTTACGCCCTTGGTTTCAAGAACCCTGATAATGCCGATAAAGCCAGTTGGGCTGAAGAACGCTATGGCGATGTCTACAAGCCTACGGAAATGGAAGTAGCTCACATGAGAGTGGTGGCTGAACAATTTATAACAGACGTACTGAACGGTGAAACTGCTTGATAAGATAATAGACGAACTCAACGACCACCTTATGGATGGTGTCCTGAACGAACAAGCGTTTCAGAATGCCGCTATATATGGTCTATCGTACCTTACAGTTCCAAAGGATGACAGCCCACAACGTCCGTACACTTGGGATGGTGATAATATCAAAGAGGTCGCTAACCCCGATGACAGCTATGCCTTTAGCATCTACCATCGGTGTAACAGCATAGCCTACAAGGATGCTCCCAACCTTACCTTTGGAGACGGGAACGGAATGATGCAGATGGTCTGCGAGATGACCGCCGTAGTCTATTCCGACCGCTATAAGACTAACTATACTCAGGAAGATATCCTGATGAAGATATCAGCCGGACTGAACCATACGTTCACACGTGACCAACTGGGGACTTCCGGCTTACAGAAAGTGAGGGCTACCGTGCTTCGGGCGAATAACAATAGCACGGCGGTTTTTACGGGCGAATACGGTCAAGAGGCTAACTGCCCCTTGGCAATGAACTCTGTCTATTTTGGTATCGTTTACCAATTAGAAATTACTGCTAACAGCTCTTGTTTGAGCTGCACCAACTGCTAAAACAGACTAACTATGTCTATCTACTATCCTTCATCTTCATGCGGTGGTGGTTCTATTCCTGACTACTACTGTAACCCGTGCCTTGACTCTTCAGTCATCGAGTACGGTCGTATTCGTTCAATCGCTTTGATTAAGAATACGTATATCAATACTTTGTTGGCTAACCCGACATCTTCATCCGTATGGTCTACCGGTATCAATAACGCTGACATCATCGTTATCTACCAGACCCAAGGTTCTTACGATGGCGGTACTACGGCTGAACTGACAGGCTTTGGAGACAGTGTAACCTACAATGGTAACACTACTCACATCCTGACTTATAAAGACCCGTTTGCGGCTGATAACTGCGACTTCTACAACGCTATCCGTAACTCTACGGATTACACCATCGCCTTCCGTACATCTACGAAGACATGGTTCGCTGAAGAGCCAGTTACCTTCACCCCGAAAAATGCTGTTGCTGACGATATTCAAGCGGCTATGGCTTGGGAAGTTCAGTGTAAGTGGCAGAACTCCGATTCCCCTTGTGGTTACACCACTCCAGTGGGCATCTTTGATACCTGCTATATTCACGCATAATTAACAGGGCAGCCCCGTAAGGTTGCCCTTATTTAATCACTAAAAAACAAACCTAAAAAATGTCATCTACTTGGATTTCAATGCCCGTTGAGAATGCTAAAGAAGTCGTTCAGCGGCAAATACAAGCTCTATCAGGAACGTTAACCAACTACACAAGTTCTATCGTTACCTATGAAGCTGACTGCGAGGTATACTTTGATACCAACTATCTTACCAACTTATTTTCCTATAACCAAGACTACGTGTACTTTGGTTATTGGTACTTTGCCACCGATACCGTTATTCCTGAGAGTACTATGCGTATCAATATGGATGACAATCAGGCTACTACGGATGTCTTTGACTCATCAATCTATCCGGTATCACAGTCACACGCTCCATTCATTTGGAATAATGTGGTAGCGGCTCCCATAACTCCAGTATCTTTTATCGGATATAAATTCAAGCTAGTATAATGGAAACATCTAAACTCATTCAGGAAATCTTCAGCAATGAAGACTATACCAAGGCTGCTATAACAGCCTACCTTTTGACGGGTGAATCTATGTGGTCTATGCTTGAAACCATAGCTAGTGACTGCAATGAAGAAGCCGATTGCCTCGAAGAAATTTACCATCGTTTACGTTTGAAAATCTCTGACAATGTTTAAGACCTACCTCACCGCCGTAGCCATCATGGCTACCCTTTCCGTTCAAGCCCAAAAGGCACGGAAGAAACCTACCACCACAACGGTAACCACTACCACCACCACCACGGATACCTTATATACCCGTTGTGAGATGACACCAGTGGCCACCGGGTGGATAATGCCTACCGTCAACATAACCAATATCGATACCACTCATCGGTTATCCTTTATCCATGATCCAGCTTTCGGAGCTATCATGAAGGATGCCCTTGTTATCGCTTTCGATGCTGTCAACGTGCCGGGTAAGACCGTCAAAGGTTATATGCTACTTGCAGGACCATGCGACGGTCGTGTGGGATGCGGTACCGCCAATGGTCTTTATGCCGCTCAAGTAACCTATGAGGTAACACAGCCCCGCTTCGATATCCTGATGGGATTGTCATGGCTCGGTACTGGTATCTACGATGGTATCATATCGGTATCCTTTACCGATAACTGTATCATGTACTCCCAACCGTTTAAATTTCGTGGCCCTGCCATCTACTAAAGAAACCATACTATGAAAAAATCAATCCTATTCCTTTCCCTAGTAGCCGCTTCATGCGCTACCCCGTCCGCTCCTACTACGGAGACCGTTGACACCGTGACCATCGACACCGCTATCGTAGTAGATACCGTGGTAAACGCTGACACCGTAATAGCCGATACCAATGAAGTCGTGGTACAATAACACCCTTGACGATACCGTTAGCACATCCGTTACGGCCACTAAACAGGACGTAGATTGGATGAACGCTAACCGTTTCAGCCCTACGGAGACGCAATACGCCTCCCTTTACATCGCTTCATCTTTAGTCAAACACGCCAACTTCCCCGGCATCGTTGGCTACGCATCTACCAAGAACATTAAGATGGGACTGGCTTACAGTAGCACGTCTCAAATCGATACCCTGTTAGCCTATAACAAGGCTCAAACGGATATCACAAAGAAGTTAGTCTATGCCATAACCGAGCTTGAACCCTATAACACGGGTGACTATGCCGGGATGACTACCAAGATGCAGTACGCATACCCTAAACTCAAAGCATCAGGACTGAAGCACCTTGTTTACATGGGATGGCCAACGGATAGCTATTGGGCTACCATCGTTCAGAACTGCGATGAAATCAATCTCCATTGCTACCGAACCTCCGCTGACATGACACCTTCCGGAATTTGGGGATATGTTCAGAAACGCCTCGGACTTATCGCTGATGCCTGTAAGGCTCAAAATAAGCTCCTAAAGGTCAACATCCTGTATTCCTGCGAGCCTTCCTTCGCATACGACTGGTTCAAGGCCAACGGATGGAACGCCGCTCACAACGTGTTTTTAGGGCAATATGCCACCAAGGCCACAGCTAATATGAAAGCCTTTCTGAATGTCAATGATTTTGCTATCTTTGTAAGTAAGTATGGCAAGCAGATAAAGCCGTTATGACCGAAACCGATGTACTCTCCGTCATTTATAAGTTTGCTACACCTATCCTTATTGGTGTGGTCTCTTATTTCCTTAAGGGTATTGGTAAGACAGTCCGTCAGATTGAGTCAGACATTACACGCTTCCGCATTGAATATGAAGGCCACCGTGTCATACTGCAAGAACACAAAGAAAGGCTTGAGAAAATCGAAAATAAGCTTGACCAGAACGATAGAGACCTCAAAGTATTCTACATGGAATTTGCTTCAGACCTTAAAAAAAGACAATCCTAAAACCATAAAAGTAAAATGAAAAACAAATCACTAGTAGTACAAATCCTTTCCATGGCTGTCGTATTAGCCGGTATCTATGGCGGTTTCTTTGGTCCTACAGGACAGGCCGCCCTTGGTGTTCTTTCGTTCGCCATCACCGCCCTACTTCAGTCTCCAATCCTTTCCAGTGGCACATGGCCTACGGGATGGGAAAAGTCTATCTGGGTTGCACAGATTGCAGGTGTGGTTATTCAGGTAGCTAACTTCGCAGCTGAGTCATCCGTTATAGACCCTGCCGTGGTTAACATCTTCGTCCTTACCCTGAACGCTTTCCTCACTACCTTCGTGAAGGACTTCGGATCAGGAAGCATGGTGTCTGCTAAGACCCCCTGCGAATAATACCTTTTGGGTTCTCTCTGTTGTGTTCATGGGGCGGTTGGTAGAAATACCGCCGCCCTTTTTACTTACCTACCATGGCTATTCCAATACCTATAATAGATGCCGCCCTTAAGATTATTGAAAAGGTCATCCCCGACAAAGAAGCTAGGGAAAAGGCTAAGCTGGAACTTCTTAAAGAGGAAAACCGTAGTACTCTTGAGGAAGTTAAGACCGACTTATCCGCCATCGTAGCTGAAGCCAACAGCAGTGACAAATGGACTAGCCGGGCAAGGCCGTCATTCCTTTACTTGATGTACTTCTGTATCCTGCTATGTTTCTTTGGGGCCATCGTAGGGATATGGTTTCCTACCCATGTAGAAACCGCCGCTTATAATCTGCAGAACCTATTACTGGCTATCCCCGAATCCCTTTGGTGGCTCTTTGGTGCCGGATACCTTGGATATACCGGTGGTCGCACCTTCGATAAATGGAAACAAACCAAAGTAGGAAAATGACCGAGGCCGAAAAATACAACCGCCTGATAGCTCGCTACGGTAATCCGATGCGTAATCCAAAGGCTTTTGAGGCCGAATGGATGATAATGTGGAACGTCCCCATGTGGATAGATACCCACATCCCGGCACTACCTAACCGTATGTATGTCAATAAGGATATCGTCCCAGTCCTAGAACATACCCTTAACAATATCATAAGTCTTGGAGCTTACAAAGAGATTAAGACCTATGACGGTATGTTCAATATCCGTTACATCAGAGGCTCAAAGACAAAACTTTCCATACATTCTTGGGGACTGGCAATAGACCTTAACGCCGCTAACAACCCGTTGGGAAAAACTAAGGCCGAATGTATTGCTTTGGGACTTAATCCTTTTACTACCTTGTTTGATGAAGTTTGGCGGGATGCCGGATGGACCTGTGGGATAGACTTTAAACGAGGGGATGGGATGCACTTTGAATACACAGCACACCTATAATGATTATCACCTGTAACCGTATCATTTTCCCGCCATCGTTAGAAGATGATGATGAGGTTATCCGTGAGGCCAAGATACGGCAGAACGCTAAGAACATCCGTAAGCGTAAGTTTACCTTCCACATCGAAGATGTCGAGAAATACGGTGAACATGAAGACAATAGATTTACAGAGCTGTGGTTCTATTATGAGACCATTGTCATCGAGATGACCTTTGAAAAGTTTGACCAAATGTACCGGGAATGGTACGAAGAAGCACAAATTCAAGAAGACGAAGACCACGATGACGGCTTTCGCTTTTGGATACCTCTAAACTGATGGGAGTAAACACGACCACTAAAGGACATATAGTAGTTCAGTATCTTAAAAAGTTCGGCGGACTATCTCACAAACAGATAGGTAAGAAAATCTTTGAAGACCATCCGACCGTCTTTACCGATGTTACCCATGCCTATAACATGGTCCGCTACTATGCAGGTACCAAAGGTAAACACTCTAGAAAATGTCTAGGCAAAAACGAGACTACCATGATAGCTAAACAGAATGCCGATGTACTCAAACGATGGGGACTCCAAAAGTCAAAGGCCAAAGGAAAAAAGTTTTATCAAATCCCGGCAGATAAAGATAAGGTTCTTTGGATTTCGGATATACATATTCCTAATCATGACGAGACAGCCCTAACGACAGCTCTGGAGTACGGCCTAGCCAACAAAGCTAACTGCATAGTTATCGGTGGCGACCTATTGGATAACGCCCCGTTTACCCGATTCCGTACCCCACCTAATAAGAAAAGAGCCAGAGAATACTTTGACATGGCTACGGACTTCCTATCGGCGCTACGTCTCAACTTCCCAAAGGCCCTGATCATCTATATGGAAGGAAACCACGACCGTTGGTACGTGGACTGGCTTATCGACCATTGCGCCATCGTATTCGATGACCCTCACTACCAACTGGAGACCCGCCTAGGACTAGCGGACCTGAATATAGAGTACCTAAAGGAAAGCGTTATCGTTAAGGCAGGAAAGCTCCCGATGCTGCATGGTCACACCATCGTTAGGGGTGTCTTTGCGCCTGTAAACGCCGCCCGTGGTGCTTACGTCCGTAGTAAGCATAACCTATTGATAGGACATACGCATCAAGTCTCTATGCACTCTGAAAAGGACATCACTGGTAAGGCAACCAAGACATGGAGTACCGGCTGTCTGTGTACCTTATCGCCTGACTATGACCCGCATAACACAAAGCACGGTCATGGTTTCGCCTTTATAGAGACCGAACCGTCAGGGGCGTTTACGGTAAAGAATTTCGAGATTGTGGATGGTATAATTCGGTAGTTGTAACCTTTTCTTGTTTGGTGACGTTCAACCCGCTAAACAAATTACTATGAAATTAGAAAACATACTTATCATTTTTGCTGTAATTATGATATTTACGGCAATCATCGGCTTCGCAGAGAACTCTATCCTTTTATTCGGTATCCCTATGGCCGTACTTTATGTGCTGTGGCTCATAGACTTACGATTGAGACGTAAGAATTAGGGTACTACCCCTATTTACAGGTGGTGGTTCTACAATGTACATTTGTGCATATCAAAACCCCTAAAAAATTATATCATGTCCTACGACGATTACAAACTCGACAATCCGTACTCAGAACGCTACGAACGTGAACCTGACTACGATGCTATCTTTGAGCAACGCCGTGAAGCTGAACACTTCCGTAAGATTGCAGACTACCATGACTTCATGCAGTCAGTTATCCGTAAAGAGTTCGATGCTGCCAACTACGACCTTCAAAAGTTCATCATTCAAATGGCCATCTACTTTGGATACCGTGAGCTGGCAGCAGAGATGGAAAGGGACATCCAATGATGTTCCCTTACGACCAAAGGCGGTTGAAAAGGATGCTCGATAAGCATAAGCACCAATTCAACCGCTCACTGATGCTCCAGAAAGCCATCGAGAATATGCCTACCAATACCATCGAGTACGAATACTCTTTCCGTGACCTTGTCAACGCCCGGCTCGAATGTATTGCAACAGATAAAAAGATATACCAGAACTTCATAACAACCCAAGAACATGAACAAATCAGAAACAATCAACGAGCTAGCGACAGCCTTGAGTAAGGCTCAAGCCGTTATAAAAGGTGCCGTAGAAGACAGCACAAACCCACATTTCCGTAGTAAGTACGCCTCCCTGCAATCTTACATCGATGCCGCCCGTGACCCACTCAGTAAGAACGGACTGGCAATAACTCAATTGCTAACGGACATCCACTGCGAGAATATGAACCTAGTAACCATTGAGACCGTCCTGATGCACTCATCCGGCCAATGGATTAGCTCTACCTTTAGCGTTCCTGTCTCCAAGGCTGACGCTCAAGGATTCGGTTCTGCCGTCACCTATGCACGCCGTTACTCCTTTGCCGCCATCGTAGGTATCGCCCCAGTGGATGATGACGGACAAGCGGCTACACAACAGCCAGTGCCGGTAGCTAAGTCCGCAAAGCTCCCTGCTAAAGTATCCGTAGCTATCAATGCCGCTAACAGCATCGAAGAGGTGAACGCCGTGGCTAAGACAATGCCGGAATACCACAACCATCCTGACTTCCGTAACCTAGTACAAAAGAGAAGGGAGGCCTTGAATGTTAACGCCTGACATCATCTACCCTATCAGTAACAGTCGGTTGACCGCTTTTAAGCGGTCGCCACTGCACCTGATACACTACCTGACACAGCCTAAAGATGCCACTCCGGCGATGACCTTCGGTTCTGCCTTCCACGCCTACCTACTCGAACCCGATAAGTTCAACAGCCTTTACGCTGTCGCTCCAGAGGTGGACCGCCGTACCAAAGATGGCAAGCTAGAGTTTGATAAGTTCGTCTATGAGTCCGATGGTAAGACCGTGTTGACCAATTCTGACAAGTCAAAAATTGTCAACATGGCTGAAGCCGTATATGCTAACCCTATCGCCGCTGAACTGATGCAGCAGCTCGTAGCTACCGAGGTGTACCGGGAGTGGACCAGTGACGGCCTTAAGCTACCAATGCGTGGTATTATCGATGGCATCGCTACCGACTTCATGTTAGACATCAAGACCTGCATGGATGCCACTCCTAACAAGTTCCAACGGGATGCGTGGTTTATGTCCTACCACCGTCAAGCTGCTATCTACCTTGACAGTGACCATAGCATCCTTGACTTTTACTTTATCGCCATCGAGAAAGATGCACCCTACGGAGTATCGGTTCACAAGGTCACCAATAGTATGCTTGACAAAGGTCGTGAGATATACCTTGACCAACTTATCGAATATAAGGCGTGGGCTGATGCCGGTTGCCCTGCCGCAGGATATGAATACTGGCATTACTCAGGAACCCACGAATGGGAACTACCAACCTACTTATCTATCTAATAATGAAGACAAAAGAAGACCTCGAAAAGCGTTTAGAGTGGGCCAACGAACAGTTTATGGACGCTCAAATTAACCTAGCCCGTAAGAACCGTATAGGAAACCACAAATCAATTCAAACCGCCCGAATGGATATCGTTAGCTTCATGATGGAGATTAACGTCCTAGAATGGGTACTTAACACCAGAACCGATGAAGAGAGTGGATACAACAAAGCCGCAGCTGGCGACAGCCCTAACGATTAACTCCATGTTAATCATAGCCATCTATTACTTACTTAAAGCCATCCAATACACATGAAAAGAGAAAAAATAAGAGCCGTAATGATACTCAACGAAGTAGAAGTCGACATCGCCCGTATCGTTAAATTCGACCCCGATTTTAATAACCTCAAAGAAAAGATTGCAGAAGTCCGAGACATCATCCTGCAAGAAGAATTTCCACAAACACTCCAGACCGCCCCTGAATTGGACTGGGATAAAATGAAGGAGATATACTGATGGAAAAAGCACCTATAACCAAAGACGTATGTATGGACTACGTAGTCGAAGAGATGGCAATCGGAAACCCTATCGTTTGGTCCATGTTCGAATATGAACTAGAAAAAAGCGGGGACTTTTGGATAACTTTTGCTACTTTTGACAAAGTTGCTGAAATAGTTTACCAACACGCTATTAAATACGACATCTGACATGGCGAAAGTAATCATCTTTGACTTTGACGGAACAGCCAAAACCCGCAAAGGAGCTGAAACTGTTGACCGTTGGTTAGCCGGTGGCGATATCATCCACATCGTTACAGCCCGTACCCGTGGCATGGAAGAAGTATATGAGTGGGCTGAATCACACGGCATCCTTAAGAGCCGGGTACACCAAGTCAACCGGGGAGAAAAGTGGAAGCTCGTCCAACGCCTAGGAGCGGAAAAGCTAATCGATAACAACCCTGATGAACTCGAACTTGTAAGAAAGAACACTAACGCACTGGCATGGTCGCCGGAGAGACTTTAATTACTAACCCTTATACAATCAATCACAATGGAAACAACCAAAAAGGTTTACCTGGCTAACCTAAAAAGCTTCGGAAATTTCGGTTCTATCAAAGGTCGTATCTACGCCGATAAAACCGCTGAACACTGGCAGACAGATGACAAAGGTCGGAAGTACCTGCCTATCATTATCAATCCTAACAAAGAACCAGACCAGTACGGTAACACCCATGCCATAGTCCTTGATACATGGAAGCCGGATACTCAACAGGCACCTGTTAGTAAGTCAAAGACGGAGACAGCTCCTAACGACCTTCCTTTCTGATATTTGACAAACTCCGTGCAGGGAGTTGGTTTTGGTTAATCATCTTTACCCTATTGCCCGAAGGTCTGCACACCGGAGGGTAGTAGGGTTTCTCATTACTTAAATAGTCAGGTGGCGCAATGGTGACGCTGTGGAGTCGCTCTCTGCATTGATACAGGTTCGAATCCTGTCCTGACTACTGATTTATGAATGATATATTATATTGAGTAAAATCACTAACCCTATTGAGTAAAATCTAACGAAAATGACATTTGAACAATTTTATCAAGAAGTAATACAACAAGCAAATATAAACGCTACTAAAGACTATGTTAGAATACTATGGTCAAACGCTTATAAAATTGAACAGGCGGTATATAATCTTCAAACTATGGATGAATTATAGCACTTTAATATAACTCACATATAAAAAAACCTATGGAAAAGAAACAGACCGCAGTTGAATGGCTTGTAGAGCAAATAAAAGAGCAACATCCATTTTGGACGAATATATTTAAACAAGCCAAGCAGATGGAGAAGGAGCAGATGTTTGATGCGCATATCGAAGGACAAAGAGTGTTTGATAAACACCCACATACTCAATGGACTAATGACCAAGCAGAACAATACTACAACGAAACCTACGGCAATGGCTAAACGCTACACCCCGGCAATGGTTGACCTGCTCAACAAGGCAATGGAATACAGTAAGACCAACTATCCTTCCATCCCCGACCATGCACGACCAAAGCCTTCCTACAAGACCACCGATGCCAATGGACTAACCAAAGCCATCGTAGAATGGATAGACCTTTCGGGCGGTTGGGCGACACGGATCAGCACCGAAGGACGTTACATCGAGTCACTCGGTAAACGTATCCCTTCATCAGTAAAGAAAGGTACTTCCGATATTCACGCCGTCTGGAAAGGGATGCACCTATCCATAGAGGTTAAGATAGGAGCCGATAGGCAGTCACCTGAACAGAAAGCCATAGAGACCGATATCCTAAAGGCAGGGGGTAAGTATTTTATAGCCAAAGACTTTGATACATTCTATAATTGGATAACATCTTTATGATTAACATCTACGAATACATTAAAGAGACTCAATTTATTAGACAGTTGCATATAAATTTAAGTGAGCCGTGTAAAGAAATAGGTGGTAATTCGACCGTTCATAAAGGCATATTAGCTACCTACTTAAATACAACAATACCAAAAGGTTATGCCGTATTACTTTGCCACAAGTGCAATAATTCTAAATGCTCAAACGTAAAACATCTATACTTTGGTACTCCAAAAGAAAATGTAGAAGATAGTAAACATGCCGGCACTTGGAAAAATGCATGGGATTATAAAGTAGCCAAATACGGATACCAAGAAGCCTGTAAAAGAAACTCTTATAAATAATAACACATGATAACCAGAGAACAATACCTACAAGCACTAGAGATAGCCGATAAGTATCATCGGCAGTTCCTTCCGGCAGAACGTGACCCTTCGAAACTAACCATACGGGAATGGCTGAACCTCAACTCAGGTAAGGTATCAACCCGCCTAGAACGAGCGTTGATAACCCTTGTTGAAAAAGGATTCATCTATATATCAGACATTCACGAGTTCGATATGATGAGACTACACGCTGTAGGTAGCAACACATGGAGAGAATTTATAGCTTTACGAGGTCACCAATGAGCTGTATCTACTACCCGCCGCCAAAGCCTAAGAAGCCCCGGTCTATTAAGATAGGGCATCTGATAAACTCTTAACCAAAACCAACCATGAACCAACTTATTACAACGGCTAGACAATACCTAGCCAGTGGGATATCTGTCACCCTAACAGATAACCGCAAAGTATCACTCCTTAACTGGAAAGATTTCCAAAGCCGTCTAGCTACTGAAGATGAGCTTCAGAGCAAAGCCGATAAGGCACAAGGCATAGCCATCATCTGCGGAGCTATTAGCGGTAACCTTGAAGTTATTGACATCGATACCAAGTACGACCTGACAGGTAAGCTATTTGATAACTTGATGGTTTTTCTTGGAGAGCTTGCAGACCTGTTAGTCATCGCACGTACCAAGTCAGGCGGCTACCATCTTTACTACCGATGCGATACCGTACAAGGTAATCAGAAGCTCGCACGTAGGCCCGTATCCGAAGCCGAAGCCGCTGACAATCCACACGTGAAGGTAATGGTACTAATAGAGACCCGTGGCGAAGGTGGATACATCGTAGCACCACCAACGGATGGTTATTCTTGGATACATAACGATTGGCAGGATATCCAAACCATAACCACCGAACAGCGGGATGCTATCTTTGAAATCTGCCGCTCCTTCAACGAGTACCTCGAAGAACCTTTAATCCTTAAGAAGTCCGATGCAGAGTCAGGGTTCGGAGTGTCACCCATCGATGACTTTAACAGCCGGGGTGACGTACTTGCATTACTTCAGAAACACGGATGGACAAAGGTCCGTAATTCCTGTGACCGTACCTACCTACGCCGTCCCGGCAAAGAAGATGGTATAAGTGGCGACTTTCTGCATGCAAAACGTTGGTTTAGCGTATTCACTACATCCAGTCAGTTCGAGCCTACCAAAGCCTATTACCCATCTGCCGTTTATGCAGTCCTTGAATGTAATGGAGACTTTAACGAAGCCGTCAAACGACTGGCAGCGGATGGATATGGCGAAGACATTAGCACCCATAACCGTAAGAAGATACTCGATAACTTTATCAAGAAGCTACGTGAAAATAACCACGATGATGATGATATCGAGACTATCCTAATACGTGAAAAAAACCTAAAGCCCAAACAGGCAAAGAAAGCCGTTCAGGATAGCTACAAGATGACAGAGCCGTCCGGGGCGTTCTGGAGTCGTAACGATAAAGATAAGCTTGAAATCAATAAGGCTAAACTTATCGAGTTCCTTGTAAACAATGGTTTTTACCTTATGGCTTATGATGCCAATGGTAACGATATGCGCCTTATTAACGTCAAGGACTTCATGATAGAAGAAAGCTCCATCGAAAAGGTAAAGAAGTGCATCATAAACTACGTCAAGACCATCGACCAAGAAGTCGAGGATTGGATAATGAACCGGCCTAACCTTATCAATGAAGCATTTTTGGAATTCCTTCCAAAGATAGAACCCAAACTTTTAGAAGATACCAAAACAACCGCCTACTTTCCTTTTATCAATAAGATTGTTAAGATAACCAAGGACGGCATAGAATTAGTTGACTATGGCGATATAAAAAAACACATTTGGCGGTCGGCTAAGATTGACTATGAGATAGAGATAGAAAAGATACTCTTTGGAGATGAGTTCCGTATCGACCCTGAGATGGATGTCTATGCCCAATTTATCAGACTTATCTGCAATGAGAATACCGACCGTTGGTTTGCCGTCAACACTCACATCGGGTACCTGCTACACAAATACAAAGACCCGACATTGGCAGTAGCCGTAATCCTTGCTGAAGAAACCGATAACGATGCCAAAGGTGGCGGTACAGGAAAGGGAATCTTTGTCAAAGCCATCGGCGAACTGGTCAAAGGTGAGACCATCGATGGAAAGAATTTCAAGCTTGATAAGTCCTTTGCCTTCCAACGGGTCGGACTTGATACCCGTATCCTTGCTATCCAAGATATCCGGGCAAAGGTGGACTTTGAGGGATTCTATTCTATTATAACCGAGGGGATAACCGTTGAAAAGAAAGGGCAGGCGGAAATCTTTATTAACTACGACAGGTCGCCAAAGATTATATTCACCACAAACTACATGGTTCCAAATATCGGAAACCACGCAAAACGCCGTCAACGGGTGATACCTTTCTCCGACTTCTTCAGCCCGGAACGCACTCCGATGGATGTATTTAAACATCAGTTCTTTGCCGGGTGGGATAAGGGCCAATGGAAACTATTTTATAACTACCTTTTCGCCTGTTGTCAGTACTATCTTCGTAAAGGACTTATAGAGGTTCCGGTCACGGAAGGTATGCAGCTAAAAAGCCTTAAAACCGCATTTGGTGAAGAATTTAAGAAGTGGTGGGTGGACTTTATTGCCGATGGATTGAACGTTGAGCATGAGTTCAAGGTCTTATATAATTCCTTCCTGTCAGCATCCGAGATGCCAGAACATGAGTACAGCCGTAAAAGATTCCGGAAGGGATTGGACACGGCATCGACCATGTTCGGCCTAGAAATCAAGCATCATAACCACGGACCGATAGGTGGAAGGATGGTTTCTTTCATTAAAAACGCATCAGTTAATGTATAAAAGATTGATAATCAATGAGTATAACCAAAATACCGATTTTACTCAATTCCCTATACTCTCTCTCTCTCTTTTTATTATTATAATTATTACTATTATAGAATATAGAAAAAATCAGTTAATCAGTTAATAAGAATATAACTATATAACATTCAATAAATTATAGAGTTAACAGATTTTAACCGATTCGCTAAATCAGTTAATCATGAGAAAGAACCTAAAAAACGCAGGATTCAAGTTGGTTACCAGCTCCAATAGCTTTGAACTATGGGTAACCCCTAAAACGGGGCGTATTTGCTATATCGGCCGTTATGATGCTATCGCATCTGCAATAGCGTACAACGGCGGAATAACCGTTGACACAGACGCTCCAATCGAGGCCGTCATCCATCAACTCAATTCGGATGAACATTACCTAATTGATAAAATGCTCTAGGACGTGCCATACGTTCGATTTAAGACACTATCTTTGCTACAGATGACAAACTACTCACAAAACGATGAACAGGCCGTTATAACGGCTTATTTTGGCTCAAATGTTGGACACTTTCTCGATATCGGTGCCTACGATGGCGTAAAGCTCTCAAATACAAGGGCTTTGCTAGAAAACGGATGGACCGGCGTACTGGTAGAGCCGTCACCAATGGTATTCCCCCAACTGATGGCCAACACCGTGGACTATCAGGATAAGGTAACTCTAGTCAACGCAGCCATCGTTACCGAGACCACCGACCCGGTAGAATTTTGGGACTCGATGGGAGATGCCATCAGTACCACCGACCCGAAGCACTTGGAGAAATGGAAGTCGCACCAATCATGGCGTAAGTTCTGGATTATGCCGCTGCGGGCGCAGAAGTTCTGCATGGTCTTCGGCTTTGACTTTGACTTCGTAACCATTGACGTGGAAGGTCAGAACCTTAACGTACTTCGCTCCTTACCACTTGGTAACTTTGATAAGATGAAGATGCTTTGCGTTGAGTTCGATAATGATGCTGATAAGATTATCCAATGGGTTACTGGTTTAGGTATCGGCATGAAGCTTGTTCACCGTAATGCGGAAAACCTTATCTTTGCTAAATAAATATATTATTATGAAGGAATTAGCTGTAAAAGACCTTATTTATAATAAGGAAAATCCTCGAAGTATATCTAAAGAAAAATTAGAAAAATTAAAAAAAAGCATTAGTGACTTTCCAAAAATGTTAAAGTTAAGACCAATAGTTGTTGAGTCTTGGGATAATCTAACTGTTCTTGGTGGTAATATGAGACTAAAGGCTGTAAATGAACTTGGTATAAAAACAGTCCCTGTAATATCTGCTGAAGATTTAAATGATGAAGAAAAAAAGGAATTTATTATTAAAGATAATATTGGATTTGGTGAGTGGGACTGGGATATTTTATCTAATCAATGGGATACTGAGAAACTTGAAGAATGGGGTTTAGATATTCCTGATTTTCAAGTTAAAGAAATTGAAGCAGAAGAAGATGATTATGAAATTCCTGATGAAATAAAAACTGATATTGTAATTGGTGATTTATTTGAAATTGGTGAGCATCGTTTGCTTTGTGGAGATAGTACCGACAGCGACCAAGTGGCAAAGTTGATGAATGGAGACAAGGCGGATATTGCTTTCACAAGCCCACCATATAACGCAGGAACGACACCAACAGAGGTTAAGATGGGTAAAACTTCAAAGTATGCAAATGATGACGATAATAAAGATGAAAGCGAATATCTTAATTTGTTAACTGATTTTACAAATAACACACTTTTATTTTCAGATTATAGTTTTGTAAATATTCAGAGTTTAAGCGGTAACAAAACAGCATTAATTGATTTCTTATATAATATGAAAACAGTTTATGCTGATACAATTATTTGGCAAAAACAAAACGCTCAACCAGCAATGGCAGAAAATGTATTGAATAGTCAATTTGAGTACATTCATATTTTTAGTCATAAAGCAAATAGAGCAATAGGAGTTAAAAAGTTTAGAGGCACATTAAGCAATGTTTTGGAAATAAGCAAACAAACAAAGAACAAAATAAAAGAACATAACGCTACATTTCCTATTGATTTAGCAAGTTATTTTGTTTCTAACTTTTCAGAAAAAAGTGTTATTGATTTATTTCTAGGTTCAGGAACTACAATGGTAGCATCACATCAACTTAAACGCAAATGCTACGGAATGGAGTTAGACCCTAAATACTGCCAAGTGATTGTAGACAGAATGAAAAAACTTGATTCATCATTGATAATTAAAAAAAACGGTAAAACAATCGATAAACAATCGTAACAATGCCCGGTGGAAAAGGTAAAATAAGACCTGAAGATGGCAAACAATGGCCTAAAGGAAAAAGTGGAAATCCAAAAGGCAGACCGAAAAAACTGCCACGACTTGATGATTTACTGGTGGATATACTTGGTGAATCAAAAGATGATGTTACAGCAATAGAAGCAATACTTAAAGTCTTAAGGTCGAAAGCAGCAAAAGGCGATTTGAAAGCTATTGAAATGTTATTGGATAGATATTATGGTAAACCAATACAAAGTATAAACCAAAATAATGACTCTAAAGTTAAGGTTGAGGTAGTTTGGGATAATGAGTTCAATGAAAATACAACTGCAACGGCCTCACTTCAATCAGGACAGGGTACTGAAGGAAGCTAAACGCTTCAACCTACTTAAGTGTGGACGAAGATTCGGGAAGTCAACGCTATCCATCTACAAGGCAGCTGAAGCCTTGGTAAAAGGGGAGTCAGTAGCTTACTTTGCCCCTACCTACAAGGATGCTTCGGAATGGTGGAGTGAGATAAATTGGAGACTTCAACCGATGATATCTTCCAAGGACTCGACACTTAAGCAGATAAAGACCATCACTGGCGGTAAGCTTGACGTATGGTCATTCGATAATCCTGACAGCGGTCGAGGTCGTAAGTACCACCTTGTTCTTATCGATGAGTGCGAGAAAGGCGGTAACTTTGAGATAGCTTGGAAACAATCCATCCGACCAACGCTAACGGACTACAAGGGTTCTGCATGGTTCTTCAGCACCCCGCAGTTCGGTCGGACGTTCTTTAAGGAGCTTTTCAACTATCAGGATAGACTGGATGATTGGAAGTCGTGGAAGTTCACGACCTATGATAACCCTTACATCGACCCGGCGGAGGTGGATGCCGCAAAAAATGAACTCGACCCGTTGACCTTCGCCTGTGAGTACATGGCCGAAGATGTAGACCTTTCTAATAAGCCGTTCGCCTATTGCTTTGATAAGACCCGGCACGTTAAGACTGTCAGGTATGAGAGCGGTCACTACCTATACCTATCCTTTGACTTTAACGTGGACCCTATCACGTGCGTAGCCAGTCAGTACATCAACGGGGAGATACGGTTCATCCGTGAGTTCAGGCTATCCAACTCCAATATCTACGAACTTTGCGACCAGATACGGGCAGTCTATCCCGATGCGGTCTACATGGTTACAGGTGATGCCAGTGGTCAGGCACGGTCGGCGTTGACCATTGGAAACATTAACTACTACTCGGTCATCCGTGAGAAACTCCTACTTAATAAGGGACAGTTCAAGGTACCATCGGTTAACCCGGCGATTAGTGACTCTCAGGTATTGACCAACAGTATCCTTCAGAACCATACCGTTTACTTTGACCCATCGATGACTTGGACCATCGATGATATGCTTTACGTGGAGGTGACGGATACGGGTGGCATCGATAAGGCCAAGGATAAACATCGGTCTCACTTATTGGATGCTGTTCGATATACTTTTAGTACCTTTCACAAACATTTAATTAAGGTCTTTTGAGATGCCTACCTATTTCGATAAGGTATTCTACGTCTATCCCGACAGCAAGCAGCCGGAACTGGCTAGGGTTGACGGGGTATACTGCAATCTGTTTTACCAGTTCAACAGCTATGGAGAGGCATGGTTGTTCCTGTTAGAGAATCACATCCGGCGTATGGAAGAATATAAGCACGATGATAAGAACTAAACCTTTCTGCCAGTTCCTTTACGATATGCACGACCGCCCGGCAAAGGATGCGGTCTATCATTTCCTACTGAAGTGGTATGCATCGGATACCCATCCGGACCAACAGCCCAACGAATACGGACGTTACGACTTCCTAATGTACAAGGGAGACGATGAGGTCAAGGTCGAGGTACAACGTAAGCTAGGGTGGACGGAACGGGGCAGATGGCAACGGAACTTCAATAGCATCGACATCGAGTACCGTAAGCGAAAGAGTGAGGCGGACTTGTTCTGCATCGTTAACGCCGCCATTGACACGGTCGCCATCATCCGTAGGGATGTGGTTATGCGAAGCCCTGTCACTGAAAAGGATACCCGCTACGGTCGTGAGCCTTTCTTTAATATACCTATATTTAAAGCCTATATCTCTATCATATGAAAATCCTAGTGAAGTGGCCAACACGGTCACGCCCGAATAAGTTTCTCAAGACCTTGTATCTGTATCAATCTTTGCGGTCAACGGATAACGTGGACTTTCTGATAACCATCGACAGCGATGACCATAGGATGTTACAGCGTGACGTAGTCAATACCATGAAGCAGTGGGGCAACCTACGCTATGAGATTATGCAGCCTGCCGGAAAGATAGCCGCTATCAATCACGGCCTTGCTGACGTTAGCCGTCAGTACGACATCATCCTACTGGCATCGGATGACATGATACCTGCGGTCAAGGGGTGGGATAAGCGGATAGCCGATGACATGGAGCGGCTCTATCCCGATACTGATGGTGTCCTTTGGTACAACGATGGGTATGTGGGGGATAAGCTCAACACGCTCTGCATCCTTGGGACCAAGTATTACCGCCGCTTCAACTACATCTATAACCCTGAGTATAAGGCTCTTTGGTGCGATAACGAGTTCATGGAAGTGGCTTCTATGTTGGGGAAACAGACCTACTTTAAAGACGTTATCATCCGCCATGAGCATCCTATTCACGGTCACGGACGGCAGGATAATCTAAACCATAGAGACAATCATTTGTATTATGAAGACAAACGAACCTACGACCTTCGAAAGTCCAACAACTTTGGAATCACAGCCATTACTAAGCCTATTGATACCGACCCTTCAGAACCGGACGGAGCTGTTCGGCAAGTTGCTCAAGGAGATAAACAGCCAGATAGCAAACCTAAGCGCAGAAGGAAAGGTTCAAGTGTGTAGCCTTTCGGATAACAGGCAGATGTCCATCGGTGAGAAGCGTAACCGCTTGATGGCGATGGCTACGGGTAAGTACATTGCCTTTATCGATGACGATGACACTATCCACCGTGACTACCTACGTCATGTTTTACGGGCGTTGGAACTTGATCCTGATGTGGTTGGTTTGGTGGGTGAGATAACCATGCAGGCAACCGGAAGGGGGACTATCCGTAGGAAGTTCTTTCATACCATCCGTAATGATAGGTACTACCAGTCGCAACGGGGGTACGAGCGGCCGCCGAACCATCTGAACCCGATGCGTAAGAGTATTGCCCAAAGGTTTGAATTTATCGACAAAAGCCACGGAGAGGATACGGACTGGGCGATGCGAATCTGCAAGACAAAAGCCTTAAAGTCAGAGGTCATGGTGGATAATATACTTTATTATTACAACTTTAATCCAAATAAAAAGTATTAACTTTGTAGGTATGAGCATCAATATCTGTGACTTATGCTATGAGGTGACCGTTCCTGCCTGTCAGGATACGTACACTTTTGATACTGGACTAACGGCGGCCACCTATTATACGCTGATTTTAGAGGACATTAACGGCAACCAGTATAATTACATCAGCACCCCGGCTGGCGGTTCGGGGGTATGGACGCTTAATACATCCTACTTTCCTGACGGTATGTTCAACCAATGGTCAGGCAGTTATCGAATTACCTTCAGTGCCGATACTAGCGGTAAAGCTACGGTAGGGGATGAAGAGCTGACTATCGATGGTGGTAGTTACTTCTGCATCATTATGAAGATGGTCAAATCTACATTGGTATACGATTGATGGCGTGGTCTGAACTCTTTGCGATGGCTTTGGCCAATAGTCTTGTTATCTTTGGGATTAACAAGGCTACCGCTTTTGAGTTCTGCCATCCCGATGATAACGGATCAGATTTCTGCGATGGTGACGGGGTGGATAAGGATAGCAAGATGGTACTGTATCGTTTCCGTCTGTGGTCTATCCAGTCCCTTGGTAACTTTTGGAGTAAGCCGCTGTTCACTTGTCCACCCTGCATGGCATCCGTTCACTCGACCTACTTCTATTGGGGACTGATGCCAGCCACTCAGGAATCGTTAATACTTTACCCCTTGTACGTATTGGGGCTTTCAGGGTTAGTAGCACTAATCAATTCAGTAACTAAATATGGAAATTCTTAAGGAAGCACTGGAAAGAAACGGGTTTGAATACATTGGACCTTGTAAGATATGCGGCGGTCGTGGCTTTGAGTACAAGCTCAATAAGACCATAGCAAAGATTAAAAAGGATGACAGAGGTAACGAGCTAAAGGTTACCCTAAGCGGATGGACACAACAGGGACGGCGGATAGTTCCAACACAGATAGAGAAAAAGAACCCGAACCACGTAGAGAATATAGATACCCTAATAAGAAAACATTCAGGTCTAGATGACAACTCAAGCACAGAACAATAACGACCATTGGGTAGTTGACGAAGGTCACGTCATAGTTCCGGCATTTATGTCGGGTGGCGTTCAGTACTACCAGATGAAGGACATCTTCAATAGCTTTGCCGGACGGGCATTGGATGCTATGGCCATCTACGAAAAGTGGTCGATGCGTACCAGTCCTGAGTTCATGACGGCATGGCTCACGGCTTTGGAGAATACCATTAACGCTAACCCTATTAAGATTACCGAGGTAGCCGACATGATTAACGTCATGCGTGAGCGTATCAACTTCGCTATCCCTACGGAGTCCATCATTTGGGAACTAGCGGCCGTGGCGTTCTTTGACCGTAATGAGTCACCATACCGTTACGACCCTGAGTACGCCAAGGATAAGGTAGCACGATGGAAACAGGATGAGGGCTTGCCCGCTTTTTTTTTCAAGACCCCACTAAAGGATATGGTCAGCTTTCCCGACTTATCGGAGAAAGGTTTAGAGACTTATTTGAAGGCGGTGGAGGCGGTATCAGGGAAACAGTTAGAGAAAGTGCTATCCAAAGTTTTGTCCGGTCAGCTGAATCCCGGTTTATTATCAGTGTTAGAATCCGAACGGAGTTTGGTTTAGATGCTAACAAACTTAACGTTTATGAGTATTACCTGCTCTTAGAGCAGTTAGAAAAGTTAAGTCGTGGCAGAAACAGTCGTCATTAACATAGAGGCCAATACTCAGGGGCTTCAGTCTACAATCGATTTACTCACCAAGTTAGGTGTGGTAGAGCAGAAGGTCGCCGATGAGTTCCGTAAGACTAACGAGCAGAACGTCACCTCGCTGAACAAGAACGTTCAGGCTACTACCAAGGAGTTCGAGAAACTTGACAAGGCTGTCAAGGGTATCAAGGCTGACAATCAGTTAGCCAAGGGACTAGATGCCAGTAAGGAGATTGCTAAGACGGGCAACAGTTTTACTAGCTTACGTCAACAGTTCAAAGAAGCTACCAAAGAAGTTGAACAGCTCACAGAAAAGTTCGGTGCTTTAGATGCTCGTACTATTGCGGCTGCACAGAAGGCAGGAGAGTTAGGTAGTGAGATTGATAATATCAATAAGCAGATAGCGGCACTTACTCCAGAGGGTAAGTTCCAAGCCATTCAGAACCTTGGTGGTGCTATTGCCGGGGTGTTTCAAGTGGCTACTGGTGCCTTACAAGCTTTCGGAGTTGAGAGTGAACAGGCTACCAAGATAGCCCAACAGTTCCAAGGGGCGTTGAACATCTTCGGTGGATTGTCACAGCTATCTCAGTTGAAGGATAGTCTGACGGCGGTTAAGGGTGCATTGGGACTGACTACGGCGGCACAGGTTGCCAATACTACTGTTACTGAAGGTGCTACGGTTGCAACTGAAGCACAGGCAGTAGCTAATACGACAGCTACAAGCACATTCAGAGCGTTGACAGCGGCCATGGCGGCTAATCCGTTTACCACGGTATTGATAGCCATCACAGCAGTAGTTGGAGCGATTGCATTATTCAGCGATGAGACTGAAGATGCTACGGAAAAGGTTAAAGACCTTAACAATGCTTTAGAATCCACCAATATCGGTTACGAGGGTGAAGTAAAAGCTTTGGAACGTATTGGTAAGGTTGAACTGGATAACCTTCAGACCCGTATAGATGTCCGTAAGGCTCAAGGTGCCGGTATCAAAGAGATTGCAGACCTTGAACGTAAGTTACTTGAAGAACAGGGAAAACAATTACAGCTACGTGCCAACGCTAACACACGAGCATTGAATGAAGATATAGCGGCATACAATCAGCTGATAGGTGTTGCAGGTGAGGAAGCGGCTAAGACCCGTGCTGAACTTGAGAAACGCATCGCCGACCGCCGTGACTTTAATAAGCAGGTAGTAGTAGACGCTCAACTATTAAAGAACGATATCGTTGTCCTTGAAGCCGAAACAACAGCGGCACTAAAGAAGGAATATGATGCACAGGCTAATGACCGTGAGATAGCGGCACAACGTAAGCGTGATGCTGAACTTGGACCTGTAATCAAGGCACCGACAGCAGCTCCGGTTACTGAGATACCGATAGAGCAACCTCCGCAGGAAATTGTTACAACGGTAAGTTACAAAGTTGACCCACAAGCCCAAAAGGAATACGAGGCTAACGTTCAGTCAGCGAAAGAGCAACTTGAAGACCTAAAGGCTTCAGTCGGTCAGTTGGCTTTAAATACCGGATTAGATATTGCCTTTCAGCAGATAGATAAACTTTTTGAAGAGCAGCTAGACCGTGTCAATAGATTAAAGGAAGCGCAACTAGAGGCTATCACCGAAGAAGAGGAAGCCCTTACGGAAAGCTACGAAAATCGTAAGATAGGTAAGCGTGAACTCGAAGAAGAACAGGAACGGTTAGCACGTCAACGTATTGCCGCTGAAAAGAAAGCCGAAAAGGAAGTTAATGAGATAAAGAAGAAACAGGACATCGCCAACCGTGCTGCTGCCTTGTTTAACATCGGTATCAATACATGGGTAGCTATATCCAAGACTACCGCTGAACTTGGTGCTGTCCTTGCCGCTCCTTTGATACCACTATTGATTACCCAAGGTGCTATACAAGCCGCTGCCGTCCTTGCTCAACCGCTACCAAGGTACAAGAAAGGTACGCTGTCTGTTGGCGGGGTTGGTTCAGAAGATAGTGAATTGGCACTCCTTCAGCCGGGTGAGGCGGTCATCCCTACGGATACTAACCGCCGCTACCATCCTGCCATTAAGGCTATCTACCACGGTAAGATAAAGCCTGAAGATATTAACAACTTTGTGAACCTCAAACTCCGTGGAGACTATTCCGCATCGGACTCTCGCCCGGTAACGGCAAAGATGGATACCTCCGACCTGTATGCACTGGGACGGATAATGAAGAAGAACGATGGCGTTTATGTGAGGAACATAGGCGAATTAGCCGCTTTGATTACTGACAGTTATAATCCAAGAAGATAGTGTTTAGGTTCTTTTTAAACGGTACTGAGATAACGGACCAGCCCGAAGGATGGGACGGCATGACTAGTAGCATCAAGCGTGATGACCTTACGGGTGGTCTTATCTTCGATGCTGACATCAAGTTCAAAAGCTACGGCGGACAGGACTTGTACGTGGCTCTAAAGACGGCATGGGATGCCGATAAGTTTGGCAAGTCGACACTGGATATCTTTCAGCGGTCGGGTACTGCCGGTAACGTTCTTATCCATGCCGGGACTATCTTCCATAGCGACCTTAAATGGAAACTCATTAACAATGCCGTTGAGTTCAAGGTCGAGGATGCTTCGTTTTATTCCAAGATTAACGCTAACAAGTCAGTGGAATCTAACGTCGATGTGACGTTAAGCAAGAACCTTGTACCGATTACAGCCCCTACATTCTTTCAACTTGAATGTCATAAGGTTTCCAACGGTAATTATTATGCCCAAAAGAGATACGCTTACAAGCTATACGATGTCATAAAGTATTACATCGACTTTATGTCGGACGGTACGATAGGTTTTGAGTCGGATTGCTTTGGCGTTGGTGGGGTGTTTGAAGGTTATTGTATTGTAGGCGGTGACGAACTATACAGCCATGCCCACTTAGTGACTCCACGGATGAGCTTTCAGAAGCTATTCGAGGATTTACGTAAGCGATTTAACGTAAGGTTCAGCATGATAGGAAGCATAACTAGTCCTATCATGAAGCTCGAACCAAATGCTTTTTGGTTTGAGTCAGCCGATGTATACACTATTCCAGAACCGCCTGATGAGGTGGTTATGAATGTCAATCAATCGTTGCTTTACGCCAATGTCAAGGTAGGCTCTGAAAAGTATGAGACCACATCGGCCATGACGTTCCCTGACGTTCAGTCTTTGGTGGCGTTCCGTGAGGAAACCTTCCACTTTGAGGGAACGAATAACGTAGATAATACGCTTGACCTTGTAGGTTCTTTGGTTATTTCCAATAGCTCTATCGACCTTTGTTTAGAACTACTTTCGGGATATGATTCTTATAATGAGGACGTATTCCTTATCCATTACGACACGGTAACCAATAGGACCATAAGTTCCGACTGGTTAGGTCTTGGACACCATTTCTATAATGAGACGCTTAATAACGTCAACATCCTTAACCGTTGGTCGGATAGCTTACCCAATAACATTATCGCCAACTTTGCCAATACAAATAACAATCGGTTTGAGGCGGTGATGACTAACACGGCTGTTCAGCCTACGGTGGTTATCGCAGGTGGTTCGGGTACTTCCATCGGTGGTCCGTTACGTTTTGACGATGACTATACGTTAGGTAATGACCCCGGCGGTAACTATGGCGGCACTACCCCACAGGGATCACCCGTTACACAGCCGTTGAGTATCTATACCGCCCCGGCTAACGGTCGCTATACATTTACATCGGAAGTCTTACTGGCCTGTCAGCTGACACCTATCGGTGGCAATAATGTCGGGTCAGTTGAGGCCGAGGTATACTTTCAGAAGTTTGACAGTACGAATAACCAGATAGATGACTTCTATGCAGGTCGTGTGTTTATCGGGTCTAGTGGTAACGTTAGCCTTTCGGGAACGTGGATAACCTATATGTTATCTACTGAATACGTGGCTGTCTATCTTAATTTAGTTAGTCCTAACGTATCGGTAGGTAACGCATGGCTATTCAGTTACCAAGTCCGTCCGTTCCAAACCAAGTTCCGGTGTGATGCTATTGACTTGGGTGGCGGTGTGCTGTCGGCGGTGAATCCAGAAGCCTATAAGTGTGTGAAAATGGATTTTAAGTACCCGATGACACTTTCTGACTATCAGTCAATTAGAGCGTCGAAAAGTGGAATAATTGAAGTACCTTTGTTAAATAATGAGTCTATCCGAGGGTGGATAGAAAATGTTAAATTCGACCACTACGGTGGGGAAACATCATTTTCGTTAATTACCGATGGCAATACAATTTATAGATAATCAGCCGCTTACATGGCGTACCGACTGGCCTACGGATAGCGACTGCAAAACGCCATACGATAGGGCTTGTACTCTTTATACCACGAACGACTACATCATGTCGCAATGGAAGCAGACTCCATGCGGTGGTGGCGGTAATGAAATTTGCGACCCTACTTTCCCCAATACCAATTCCGAGTTAGTCACCAACGGTAGCTTTACCACTAATACTACGGGGTGGACACTAGTTGGATGCACACGGGATGCTACAAATAAACGTATTCAGTTTGCCTCACAAAGTGAGTCCCTTGAACAGACAGGGGTAGTGAGTGCAGGGGTGACCTATGATGTTACCTTTACCATCGGTGGCAATAACCGTACTTCGCTGAAGTTATACCTTGGTGGAACACTTCACCCTACCTACTTCAACGCACCGGGAACTTATCGGGTGACTATGGTTGCCGGTGGTGCTAACACTAAGATACGCTTTGAGAACTACCTACTTGCACCTGCCTATAATGGATGGATAGATGATATCAGCGTTAAGCAGAACTCATGGAGTGGCGGATGTTGGAATACGGCTAACCCTACGCTATGGCTTAACAATGGTGACGGAACGGTAACCAAGGTACCGGGAACGGCATCCGACCTTATCAGTACTGTCAATACCTTACCGTTAGGGGCTTACGTCCGTATCGGTATATCAGTAACTAACCAGACGGCGGGTTCTTTGGAGATTGTCACTGATAGTAATAAGGGAACGATAACCGCCAACGGAACGTACTACTTTTACGATGACGACTATAATAACGATAACGTAACCCTTTCGGCGGATGCTGACTTTGACGGGACTATATCTAACGTATCACTTATAGTTTATTCCAACTACTTTAATGTTATCCTAAAAGATACCAAAGGAGCTACGGATTACGACCTTAGCAGCTATCTGACTTATGATGAAGACTGGGTGACACTGAACTACCAACTTGGTAGTGTTGACCCGGGATGTTACGAGCTGTGTTTCTATGATGCCTGTGGATATAGCGTTAATCAAGAACTGATTTCAGATACTGGCTTTACTCAAGCCATCGGCGGAGCGGCATGGCCTTCATCCGTGGCTACATCAGGAAGCATCGCTATCACGGGCGGTGAGCTTGTAGTAACGCAATCTGGCATACCTTTGACAGCATTTGTCGAGGCTAACCCAATCACATGGCAGTCTTTTAACGGCAATACCCTAACGGTTATTGATTACGACTTTACTACATCTACAGTTCAATATACTGGCTTTACCCGTATTCAGATATACGATAGTGCAACGGGCTTTGAGCTAACGTTGGTAACAAGTCCGGCAGCGGGAACGCAATATCAAGGTACTGTCAGTTGGCCTTATGCCATCGGCAATACCTCTAAGCTGGCTATCCGTATACAGTCTACCGGAGTAGCGGGTACTAAGATAGAGCTGACGGATATGTCTCTTATCGTTCAGGCTTACGTGCCGGGACAAATGGATGAGTATTGCTCTAACTGCGTAGAGATTATCGATGATGCCGGATGCACGGTATGGGTGGGCGGTTCTAACGGTTCGGATGCTTTCGGCTTTCATTTCGCCAATAGCTTCCAAGTAGGGGCAAGGGTTCAGGCTATGCTTATCAATCCTAAATATCAGGGAGAAAATAACCGCTATGCAGATGCCAACGGAAAGTACACGGTCACAAGAGCAAATACGGGAAAGGTCTACACGCTCTTTATCGATTATACGGATGAGCATACTCACGATTGGCTACGGGTGGCCGTACTGTCTGACACTGTACGAATCGGATCATTCACCAACACCAACAACTACTACACCGCCCTTGACGGTGGATACGAACCAGAGTGGCCGGACGCTATAGGTAACTGGCCATCGGCACAGGCCCGTATCGATGTTCAGAAGCAAACGGACGAACTATATAATAACAATGCAGGATAAAAGAGGCATACTCTTATTGGCTACGGGTCATCCGTATTACGCCCACATGGCGGTGAATCTGCTCGTTAGCTTACGTAGCTTCGAGCCTGAACTACCCGTGGCTATCCTGCATGACGGTCAAGGCTTTAGCCTTTTGGAAGGATGGCAACAGGACTATTTCACCACAGCCATCGAGCTACCGGCAAAGCTCACGGGTGGTGACCCTTACCGTGTTAAGTTGCATCTGGATGAATTGACACCTTTTGAACAGACCATGTTTATGGATGTTGATATGCTTTGGAATAACTTCCATAGTCCGATGGACCTATTCAATGACCTTGATGGTATCGAGTTCACCATGATTAACAGAGGTCGGGTGTCATCGGCTGACAGCACGTTGAGCCGATGGGTAAACCTATCCGAAGTGGGAGACGCTTACAAGCTCGATGAGTTCTACGATATTAGCAGTGAGATAATCTACTTTGAAGGTACTCCTAAAGTCTTTGCCGAAGCACGTAAGGTCTACAATAAGCCAAAGGTCAAGGTATCGGAGTTCGGCTCTGGACTTCCCGATGAGGCTTTCTTCATGATTGCTATCGAGAAACTAGGCATCAAGCTACATCAGTCACCTTGGGAACCTTCCTACTGGGAGCCACGTTACTTCCCTAAACAGCATAACCGTAATCACGTCACTAGTTTCTACGCCCTTTCTGTTGGGGGTGCGTTCACCTCTAATCACATCAAGAAGATATACGACAGCCTTTGCAGTCACTATTATAGCTCTTTGGGTATTGCTTCCAAGCCTTACCAATTACAAAATAAAAGCCGAATAATTAAAGAACGTAGGAAAATCTAATGGCTATCATCGACATCAGCCAATACCACACCGGTGGTAAACGTCATCAGTTCTATGCTGAAACCGTTAAGCAATATCATTCTATCAAGACCCATGCCCTTGGTGAGTTTCCCAAGGAGCTAATCTCCGAACGCCGCCCCGGTGAATCGGAGACCATCAAGCGGTATCGAGAAAAGATATACGTTCCAAAGACTCAGGCTGCGGTAACTAAGATATTCAACAGCCTTCAGAAGATACGCAAGTCAACGGACTATCTGATTAGCTTTAACGAGACGGTAGTACCGCCTATGGTTATCCGTGAGGAACGGCCATCGTATTACATGACCGATGAGTTCCCAAAGTACAAGTCTTTGGATAACTGGTTCTGGTCGGTGGCGTTCAATCAGTACCTGATGGATGCTAACGCTGTCATCATGGTAGCACCGCTGAACGTGGTTAAGGAGTCCAACGAATACTTTAAGCCATACCCTATCCTTTTCAATAGTCCGCAGGTTCTTGACTTTGTCTATGAGCAGTATGCGGTATTGAAGTCGGTAGAAGAAAGTACCTATCGCAGTGGTAACCGTAGCTATAAAGGAGCGGTGTACTATTCTGTTGACCGTGAGTCTATTGTTAAGTACGAACAGATAAACGCAAAGGGAGACTTTTCGGCTACCGAGTTCCTGCATGGTTTGGGTTATGCTCCATGCTTTAAGACTTATGGTATCATCGTTAAGGATGGCGTGGATGATGCGCTGTATTCTAGCCGTATCGCTCCTATCGTTCCGTCCCTTAACGAAGCGGCACGGGAATGGAGTGACTTACAGGCTGAAGTGGTTCAGCATATCCACAGCACCATGTGGGCCATTCAGGGTAAGGAATGTAATGCCTGCCATGGTACTGGAGTCCTACCTAAAGCGGGTGCCAGTCCGATTGAATGTCACGACTGTAACGGCAAAGGGTTCTTTCCGTTCAATCCTTACGAACACATTACAGTTAAGCAGTCATCTTTGGGAGACCCTACTACTCCTATCCCCCCTGCCGGGTATCTTACCAAGCCTATTGATATTGCCAAACTGCAAGACCAGCGGGTTCATGACCATATCTACCACGCTCTGTCATCGCTGAACATGGAGTTCTTGGCCGCAGTACCTTTGTCACAGTCGGGGACGGCTAAAGAGGTTGACCGTGCCGAGCTGAATAACTTCGTTTATTCTATCGCTGAAGATTGCGTCCGTATCTTGGATGAGATTGCTGAAATGGTTATCGACTATCGCTATGGTGGTATCGTTCCTGACTATGAAAGCCGTGAGCAGTTACGCCCTAGCATTACCGTTCCTGAAAAGTACGACATCCTTCCTGAAGGTTACTTGGTGGATGAAATTGCTAAACTACGTAACAGCAAGGTTAGTCCATTGATTGTCAATGCCGCTGAATTGGAGTATGCCAGTAAGAAGTTCAATACCAATAAGAAGATAAAGGAGCGGTTACAGGACATCTATGCTCTTGACCCGTTGGCAGGTATGAACATCGAAGAGATATTGGTAGCGGTATCCAATAACGCCATAAGTAAAAAGACCTATATCATTCACAGTAATATCCGTGAGTTCGTGGATATGGCGCATGAAGATGATTCTGAGTTCTATCAGTTACCGATGATGGATAAAAAGGCTGTCATCAGTGCTATGGCGGATGCGTGGATAATGGAAGAACGTCCTAGAAATATCATGGACGGTTCTGAAGGCATGGGTAACATCAGCATCGGAGTTTAATGGCGTTAGATGACTTAAATAAGATTGTCCGTACCCTTGACGGCTCTGTCGAAGAGTTCGTCAAGGACCTGCCACTATCCGAGCAAAAGATATGGCAGAAGGTTCTTTCGTTGACCCGTCAGCTTGACGTTGACGGGATGGGTAAGGTGACCAATAACGTCAATAACCTGCGTATCCTTAATGACATCAATAAGGAGATAAACGGCATCGTTCTTACCGATGAGTATAAGCAAAAGGTCGAGAGGTTTACCAATGTCTTTGCTGACTTGGAGACGCTTAATAACAAGTACCTGTCATCGGTATTTACTCAGTTCAAGCCTTCCCGTGTTCTAAAGGAGTTGACAAAGGTGTCAATAGATATCACTATTGACCAACTTCAGGAAACGGGAGTAGCTTCATCACTGGCATCTGAGCTAAAGGATATCCTAAAGCAGAACATCACTACGGGTGGTAACTATGCTGACATGACAGAGCAGCTAAGAGCCAGTATCCTTGGAGACCCTCAAACACCAGGAGGTCTTACCCGCTACGCCCGTACCTTTACTACGGATGCTATCAATCAGTATTCAGCTACCTATACTAAGACGGTAGCTTCCGACTTGGGTGCTGTATGGTACCGCTATACCGGTTCTAACATGGAGACCACCCGACCGTTCTGCGAGCATCTCACTAAAAAGGATGGCGGTTACTTCCACGTCAATGAAATACCGGGCTTTCTAAAGGGGCAAGTGGGGGATCAGAAAGTTCCTATCTATGCCAAATACAATCTGCCACAGGGCATGAATGAGAATACCACAGCAGATAACTTCCTTGTATTACGGGGTGGCTATAACTGCGGACATCAGATATTCCCAGTCTCCAAGGCATCCGTTCCACCTTCGCTACGTGCAAGGTTCGAGTAGTTCCATTCACGGATAATCCTATCGATTATCTGTTGGCGACCTCTGAACTTTCCTTTCTTAAGTAGTTTTGATTGCTCTTCAAAGATGATAGCGGCGACTTCATCGCACATCTTATAGGTGAAGGCATGACAGTCGTAGGCACTACGGTTCTTTAGTTTCATGTTGTATAGGTTATACAAATATAAGTTTATAAAGTCTTATTTCCTACGCTTTTAGGTTTGACCTTTGTAACTTAAACTGGCTAACTTATGGCAACTACCGCAGGTGAATTTATCACAAAACTGGCTACAATGGCAGGGCTGTCTACATCAGACCCGGACATCGTAAGCATCCTATCCAATTCCGAATTTAGTAACTATCGTCTCCCTGAAGGAGTTTACTCCAAAATCAATAGCTCTCTATTGACATTGGACTCTGCACGGAATAACGAAAACTTACGCCGTCACTACCATGCTGAAATCCTCAACGGTCTCGACAATAACATCGAGTCAATGTTAGAGCGTTTCGGTATAGATGGTGAAGTGGCTGACACGGTACGTCAAGAAAAGAAGACTACCGAAAAGTACAACCGACTCATCGAGCGGTTAAACGACCTTCACGCTAAAAAGGCTCAAAGCACTACCAAGAGTGACAAAGCCGAGTTAGAGAATGAAATCTCCAAACTAAACAATCAGGTGAAGGAATTGAACACCAAACTGCAAACAGCACCCGTAGAACGTGACCAGTTCTGGACAGAAAAGCTCAAGACAAAAGCTGTCCAAAATCTACTCACATCCTATAACTACGCAGGGGAAAAAGACATTCCGAAAGATGTTCTAATTGAGACCGCATCCGTTCTGCTTAACCGTAAGCTCAACGAGTCCAAAGTCCGATTAGAGTATTCTGCCGATAACGATAATATCAGTCTGAAAACCGAGTCAGGCATGGACTTCTACAAGGATAATACGCCCATATCCTTCAAGTCGTTCGCCGACCAAGTGTTAGCAGAAAGTAAGCTCTTAGCTATCCCGGCCTCTCAAGGGGCAACTCAACCCGCCGCTTCTTCACAGCCTATGCCTACGCAAACCATCGTACAAGGTAACGGGCGTGTCCAAGATGCTTCCAGATACCTTGCGGCACTGGATGACATTGCATCAGGACGTTAATACTAATCTAAACTATGGCAAACGGTCTTGCTCCATATTTATTGAACGACATGAAGTCGTTAGTCGGCGGTGCCTATCCCGGCCACAAAGTCGACCTTAAGGGTTTCCTCGCTATGCTTACCTCTGGTAACGGCGCTAACCCTATCCAAACTTCTAACCTTGCAGGTCACAAGAAAGAAGTACGTTTCTGGTATCGTAACCGTAACACTAAGCCGCAGACTGATACGTCAGCATCTTGCGACAATGTGTTGACTCCTGCTCGTAAAGAGTACACGGTATCCGTTGGTAACACCCGTCAAATCGCATGGCACCTGCCTGATGAGTTGGTGGCTTCTTACATGGATGAGGCTTCTGCCCGTGTAAACATCCCCGGCGGTCCTATCGGCGGTGCTTCTGCTGAACTGTTGGACATCATCCTTTCCGGTGCTAACGGTATCCTCGAAGGTGTTAACGATGACCTGTTAGGTCTTATCACTTGGGGTAAGAACAAGGTTAGCGGTTCTAACGCTGCTGTTACCTTGAATATCTCTGCTGACTCTTCAGTTCAGAAGTTGACTACTGGCTTCCCTAAGCTGTTGGGAGACTATAAGAAGAACAACCTTTCCGGCGTTCCTAATATCGTTGGTGCTGGTCTGTTTTACTCTTATATGCTGTCTCAGCCTTTCAAGAGTCCCGACCAGTCAGGTATGAACAGCATGATGGCTGCGGGTGGTGTGAACTTCTTCGCTGACCAAGATTTCGCTGATACCGTTGGTGCTGACCAAATCGGTGTATTCGAGCCGGGTTCTATCCAACTCGTTGAGTACCTTGAGTACACTGGTTTCAAAGCAGGTGTTAAGCCGGGTTCTTCTGAGTTCGGTGTTATCGCTCTTCCTGCTGTTGCTTCTGATGGCTCTCTGTTGCCTGTGAAGTTCGACTGGCAGCTGAAGTACATCGACTGTCCTACCACGTTGACGGACGCTTATAGCGGTTCTACGGCTACCT
>Ga0315906_10001477_pt1 | contig 34823 bp, 29 predicted proteins | sample LakEriMetagenome_4_FD_203526 | JGI IMG/M metagenome (GOLD analysis project Ga0315906, IMG submission 203526) | Freshwater fungal communities from buoy surface, Lake Erie, Ohio, United States - Buoy 2 MA122 | ecosystem: Environmental > Aquatic > Freshwater > Lake > Lake biofilm | place: USA... | reverse complement strand
CCGCTGCGAGCCCGCACCCTCTGGGTGATCCATCAAACCCGTCCCCCGTAGCCGTCAACACCATGATTTATATAGAAAATGCAATGGTCAGGACAGCGAAATCAGCGGGTTACTTGGGGAATGCAGGTTCACATCTGCAATCGAAAGCGAACCCCAGAAGGCTACCAGGGCATCAATCGCATAGCCTATACGCTCTGGCGCGGCGCGCGTGACTGCATGTTCCCGGCCATATATGGCCAGGGCATCTGCTACTTGGAACCGATCCGGGTGACTTGGCCCGGTGACGACTCCTTTGCCGGCGATGTAAGCCGCGAGGGCATTTTGAGCTTCGCGGCGATCTCTAGTGCCGGTTGAACGATCCGGACACCCTGTGTCGCGGATGACCCAGATACCCCGGTCGGGGCGCTGATAAAGGCGGGCTCCTTCGGCTTGTCTTGGCATCGTTTTATCAACTCCGGAAAGCAGGTTGGGTCGATCCGCTCTGCCCGCCCCATGCGCACAATAAAGCCATGCATCTTAGCGGCGGTTCTGAGCGAACCCTTGGGAACGCCCAGAACCTTCGCAGCCTCTTCGATTTTCATCAAGGCTTGCACCGCCGTCACCGATCAGAAGCCCGACAGCCGGACTTTGACCGTGCCGGTAGAGGCTGCAGCCGCTGCCACGGCAACGCCCAGTTTGGTGTTACCTGCAGCCGTGACGGTGGCCAGCTTCGTGGTGCTGTTCCAGTAGACCAGCGCCCCCAGGGTGAAGGCGTCGGCGCTGACCTTGGGCAGATCGAAGACCCCTGTGACCACCACGTCAACGGACTCGTTGACAGCAGCGGAACCGGCAGCAATGCCGACGATCTGGCCAGCGATCACCACTCCGCCAGAGGTCACTGCAGCGGGCGCGGGGATGGTCAGGTTTGACCCAGCTTGAATGAATGTCTTCACGTCAGATTCCCTTCGAAGTAGTTGGATATATGATAGATTGCCGGGGGCGCGCTGCCCCGGCAATCTCGGATTCGACAGCGCCAAGGGCGCGGGCAAGTTCGGCGTCGGACTTGTATTCGACCGTCTCGCCATTGGAGTCGCGAACGGAACGGACGCCCGAGTATCGGGCATCCTTTAGTCGTTCCCGCCAGTCTTGCAGCTGGGCCAGCGTTGCCACGGCTTAGACTCCAGGGTTCAGGTAGGCGCCGCGCCAGTCGGTTGCGCCGGCGCCGAAGTCCAGGACAACCCGGTACTCCATGCCGAGGACATCCCAGCCTTCGCGCGAAGCCATCTGCGGCCCCTGGGCCGAAGACAGATAGGCATATTCCATGCATGGCAGATCTGCCGGGTCTGCGAATAGGTACCAGCGGTTGCCAGAGATTCGGGGTTCCACCAAGGGGGTCAGCTTGGTAGCGAACGGATTCACGTCTGCCACAGTTGCCGCATAGATCGAAGCCAAGACTTGTTCCGCCGTGGTTTCCTGCTCCGGCCCGACAACAAGGTAGCGCGGGGTCGCATTGATCGGGGTGACCTTGTCGAGACCTTTCATTCCGCGCATGGCCTTGCGGGCAAGCCCCAGATTGGCGACGTTCAAAGCCCCGGCAGTTCCAAGGTTACCATGAGCCGCATGAAAGAAGGTCTGAGCATCTTCGCCCATGATAGGATTGGACAGCAGCAGCGCGACCAGGACGTTCGCTTCCGTCTCTGCAGCCATGCGGCCGGCAGTCGCGCCCCAGTCCCGGAATGCCCCAAGGTCATCATTGATCAGCGCCTTGCGCGAGATGCTGAATTGGGTCGCGTAGGTCTTCAGGCTGTACGACTCCACCGCTTCACCGCGAGTCGTGCTCTTGATCTCGCCCGACTCGGTCAGTTCCTGCAGCGCGCCAACATCGGAAAGCTTCAGCTTCGAAGCCGGCCGGAAGTCGGCGAGGGTGGCCTGCCGGGCAATCTGTTTGAGCGGCGATTGCGCCACCTGATATGCCGCCATGAGAGTCCGGTTGCCGGTGCTTGTCAGCAGGTTCGGAAAGTCGGAGGTAGTATGCATCGCGGCCCGAAACAGCTGATCGGCGTCCATGCCGCGCGTGCTGTTGCCAGAGGCTTCGACAGCTGCCCGCGCCATGTCGCGCAGGGTCTCGACCATGAAAGGCTTGGCCTCTTCGCTGGGGGCAGTGCCAGACACGCGGGCATAGAGTGCATCGGCGCGGCGGGTCATCATGGCCGAAGGATCATCATGCGACGGCCCCACCTTGATCTTGGGGGCCTTGCGGGTCTGCAGTTCTGCGAACGCAGCGGCGCGCGCTTCGATCACGGTCGCGCCCGAGTCGATCTGTGCGTCTGCCCACTCAACGGGCAGGGCCGCAGAGCGGGCAATGGTGCGGATTTCCGCGCGGGTCTGAATCGTCGTATCGTCGTCAAGTGCCATGGAGTCGGCCTTTCTGAAAGTTGCGCCGGAATCGGCTGGGATTGGAACGCCCGAAACTTCCTGAATTGACCAGGCGGCTGCGGTGCGAATTCTTGTCTTGGTGGCGGGATCGATCGACTCGGCCCATTTGGTCACGCGGTAACCGACACTTACCCCTCGCAGCGTGCCTTCCCGGATTCGGGTCACAATGCTGGCCACATCGGGGGCGGCCGACAGCTGAATAGTGGCAATGAGCTTGCCGCCTTCCATGCGGTGCCCCGTCACTGTCCCGATCACATCACGGGCCGATCCTTGCCGGTGCCCGTCCAGAACGGGTGCGCCAGTCAGGTTGGACAGGTCCAGGCCGGTCGCACTGAGACGTTCGATGTAGTCGCCCCTCGAGTCCCGGCGCTGCACATCGCTGAAGGTGCTGATCACGGCCTCAACCGTCATTGCCTCAGCATCAAAACTGGCAGGCGTGAGCGGTGCCGCCCGGTGCAAGATATCGTCAAGCGCCATTGTTCGGATTCCTTTCGGCTGCGATTTCGTCTTCCAGGTCTTCCAGCACCCACCCCCGCTCCGCGACAGCCTTGCGGCGCGACGTGAGTCCCGCTTCCAGTTCTGCGACGGTCGCGTTTGTATCTTTGAGCGGATCGACTTGCATGGGCTTTGGGGGCAACCATTCTGCAGTCAAATAGGCGGCCGGATTGGATTCAAAGTCTGCGGCTGGAATGTCACCAGATAGAATCCCGTGCAGGATCACGGCCCGCCAAACTGGCGCAAGCAACTGCGGCACCAGGACTCCATATTGGATTTGCTCTACCCTCTGCCGAAAGGGCAAAAGACCGGCACGTAAACTGGAATAATTGGCACCTGTGAGGTCGCCAGAAAGCAAGTGATCCGGCAAGCCGAGTCCGGCCGCCAACTGCCGCAGATTCATTTTAAGGAAGGCGTCAATCTGTTGAAGCTGGGCAGGCGAGTTGAATTTTACATCAGTTCCGCCCGGAAGCCGGACCATCGCACCAGGTTCCATACTGGGCACGTCTTCCCCATCATAAACTGCGCCGGTAGAATTCAGATCAATTATGAAAGCGGCGTGCATTGCGGCCAGCTTGGCCCCCATCAAATGCGCATCGCAGAGTTGATCGAATTCAGAGGCGGCCAAAACTACCGCGGCAAGCCAAGTAATGCCCCGTAATTGGCCAGGACTGAGGGGCTTGAAAACATGCAACACCTGATCTGCAGGAACCCGAACGGAAGGCGCATAGGTTGTCCAGACCGAATTCGGCTTTTCCGGCAGGATCCAATAGGCCACGCGCCTGCCATCGGAGTCTACCTCGACTCCGTTATAGATCGAATTCCCGTCTGCCAGTTCAACAGTCTTGGCATCGTCAAGCAACTCGCTTGCGATCACCCGCAACCGGGGGCCGTCTGCCGTCTGCACCAGCAGGACAACCGCTTCGCCGGCCTTCACCATTGAATCGGCTGCGATAGCCTGCAGCCCGAAAAAGTCGGTACGCCCTTCAATGTCCGCCTGCGAAGCCCATTCTTGAAAGTAGCGATTCAGAGCTTTGCGAACGTCCGGGTCAGGGTGCTTCGCGGTCGGCTGGATTCCAGGGCCGACCAGGGCGCAGGTCCAGTTGCCCACGGCATTTGCAATCCAAGGGTTATTGACTGCCAAATATGCCGCCCGGCTGCGCAGGCGCGGGCCAGCCGTGGCAATCTCTGGATTGATCCGCCCGAAGGTGCCCATGCCTGTGGCGCGACGGCCTGCGGCTGCACCATCGAAGCGCCGCACTGCAGTGGGTGCGGGCGCGGTGCGACCCAAGAGTCGGGAAAGCAGGCTCATATCAGTTCACCGGCCCGCCGAACAATTTCCGACAGATTGGTTGCACTAGCCAATCCAGAGGTACGGCAATCGAAACCACGGGGTAAGCAGTCGATTCCGGGTTTGCCTGCCCGATGTGAGGCCGATGCATTTCCTTGAAGTCGCAATTGATCGTGCGGTTTCCAGTCTGCGGGTCGCGCCAAACGTCAACATGCAGTGACCAGTGTTCCCCCAGCTTGCCGATGCCCCACACTGCCCGGTCGATGGGATGCCGAGGCAAGTGCGGCTGTCCGGGCAGCTTGTAGACCGAGTCGCGGCCGTCGGAGTCGGTCCAAGTGTAAAGTGCCTGAGACGCAGCCTGCAGCACTTCATGATCCTGAATCCCCGCCTCTTGCAGGGCGGACAGGACGCAGGCTGCAGCCGCGTCCGAAAAGTCATATCCGTTGGGCTGGGTCGTGACGCCCTTTTCTCGGACATAGATCAGCGATGCCTTCGCGTAGATTTTCACGCGACCGTGGGCGGTCGGGAACGGCACGCCGCTTGCCATGATCGAGTTCGCAATATCCTTGATCGAAAAGTTCGGCCCCAGCCTGGGATAGGCGAAAAGCGCTTCATGGGGCACTTCGGTTTCATCGGTCATGGCGGTTCTCCGTTTCTTCCCCCTCTATGGCAGATGGACTCACTAGAGTCAATCACTCTTGTCTTTGATCGGGAATCGACGTATGAGTCGACAAATCATCAGGGGAATGATGGTCGCAAAGGTTGCGGGCGGCGTAGGTCGCCCGCAACCAAACACAGTAAGGCACCGGCGAGTTGCGTCCTCTTCGCGCCAGTGAGCCAACGGGCCTTTGACAAGCCGCGGTTGGTACGGGGCGGCAGACGATCTGCCGCCCCATTCCTCAGAAGGGGTCGTGCCTTGTTCGATACATGCAATCAGATCGAATCTACCCGCCGTGAGTCAGAGCAACTGATCAGCGAGGGAGTCGCCCTTGGATATCCAATCAGCATGTCGATCCTGGCGGTGCGCATTCTACTGAATCGTCGGGGTATCGTACAGCCAGAAGACTTGTTGGCATGGGTATCTTTGGGGCAGGTAAAGGACAGCGATATAAAGAATCCCAGGAAGATATTCGGCTGAATCACTTTTGCCGTGACTCTCAATGTAGACTTTTCTTGAATTTCCTATAATCTTCGGCGATGCTGATTCCATCGGCAAATGAGCCGCAGCGAAGGAACATTCAAATGTATGCAGCCAAAGTAGCAGCACCCGCATGGGTAGGTCAGGGCATGGGAACACCCAAGGTCTGGCCAGTCGTAATCGAACACCAGAACGGATATGAGCCCGGTATCTTGCACCAGATAGGCGGGGCAGTCTGGCGAAACGAGGTTCCTTATCGCATGACATTGGTTGAAGCCACACAGGCTGCAACAAGAATGCAGGAGTCAGCCCGTGGAATATAAGATACTGTTCAATGATCTGATCGAGGCGCTTGGGAATGCCGATAAATCGCTGCCCATTGAATTTCAGGTATTCAATGGGCAAATCAAAATCCTTTCAAACGGGAGAGAATTAGCTTTAGTCAAAGGGACACATCTTTTCGGGGTGGCAAGCGGTCAAATGTCATCTCCGTTCAAGAACGATTGAGCCAATTCGACATGATCACCCTTTGAACCTTGGCCGGTGCGGCTGGAGTCGAAAGCTCCAGTTCGCGCCGGTCTGCCGCTTGCCCAATGAGCTGCCGCGCGGCCCATGCATATACGGTCGCATCAAGACTTTCCGCCCGCTTGCCTTTGATCCGTTCGAAGCGGGCAACAGGTGTACCACGGGTATATCTTACAACTCGGCGTTCTGAGGTAAGTTGTTCAAAATAGATTGGGGCAAGCGACTCTGCAAACCTGACACCCTGCCCCCGCGCCAATCTTTGAAAGAGCTGCGATTTAATGGCATCGACTCCGGCAAGCCAAAGTAATTGACCCTTGGCCCCGGATTTTTCCAGCATCGGGCGGCTGAATCCGCCCATACCTTTGATTGCCACTACCCTGCGGCCAAATCGCGGCCGACAGAACGAATTGACAATTTCTGTATGGCCACCATCGCCGGAGTCGATGCAAGCCGCATCAATTCCAATCGTGCCGCCCCTCGGATGATTCCAGCGTTGTTTCAGCAGCGAGTCCAGGTCTTGCCAAACCGCATCCTCGTCGATCGGGCCATAAAAGACAGAATGATTCAGGGTGAAGATATCGCTTCGCCCGTGGCCCATGATCACGCATTCCAGCCTGTCATCCTGGCAGTCGACTCCTGCTGTCAGGAAAAGCACATCATCCGGAAGGGCGGCCAAGGTGAAGGCTTCCCGGCGGGCGTACAGATCGTGCTCATCCAGGTCTTCCCCCTCGGTCTTCCAAGGTTCACCTAGGACAAGGTTTGTGAAGGTCTGCAGGGTCTCAGGGCTTTTCTTTGCCTGTAGAAACTCTGCGGCCAACTTGCCCCAGCCGGCATTGAAATGCGGGCTGATCAGCGCATTGACCTTGAATCCGGCATGGCCCTTCACTTCGGATGCAGTTGCCCGCCAGCGGCCTGTAGCAACCATGCCGGGCTTGTGCCTTTCGTCTACAATGCAGCCGTTATTGGGGCAGACCCAATGCGCCGAGTCCGGCTGGCCTTCGCTCCACCTGATATCTGCCCATTTGATTTCCGCGAATTCATTGCAGCTTGGGCAAAGGCATTCATAAATTCTTCGATCAGACTTGTCGTAAAGCCGGGTCGCCGGCCCATAGTCGAAAACAGGAGTCGATCCGGCAGTGATCTTTCTATCCCTGAAGGTCATTGTGCGCATTGTCGCAAGTTCTATTGGGTCGCCTTCCTGAGATGTTTCGAAGCCGTCGATTTCATCGAGAATCAAGATTCTGGCTGTATGGCGGCGCAAGTTTCGCGGGCTTTTGGCTGCCACGAATTTAAGGCTGCCACCTGCAAAGCGGCGGGCCAGCATTGTGGATCTGCCAGAATCGTCGGATTCATCTGTTAATAGGCCGCGCAGATTGGGCGAAGCTTCAAATACCTGTTCAACATCGACAGCATAATCCCTGGCATCATCTTGAGTCGGCTGCACAACCAGGATCGGGGCTGGTGCATTTGCGACGTTTGCAGCGATGATTCCAGTTAATAGGGCGGTGTAACCAATTCGCGCAGATTTCAGCACAGTAATCTTTTCAATTCCGGGGTCGTCCAAGGCATCGCAGATTCCCCGCTGATAAGCCCAGAGTTGCATCTTGCCGGGCAGGGCCGAAGCCGTTTGTGGCAGGTAGATATTCTGCTCAATCCAGTCTGCAGTTGAGATATTGGCAGGCGGCCGAAGGGCCTGCAATGCATTGCGCTTAACAGTTTCAATCGTTCCCAATTGCGAGCCCTTCCAATGCCAATTTAATCTCACGATCAATCGCAGCGATATCATGGGCGGTCAGGTGTGGCAGGCTTGCCCCACACCGCGACGACACCGCGAGCAATGTAGAACGAACGTCGCGCAGAAGATTCGACCATTCCCTTTCCACATCGGCGGCCCGCAGCATTTCCCCGGCCGCGATCTGGTTTTGCATCTCGATCTTCTGTGCCTGAGCCGTCAAAACCCGGATACGCTCAAGCTTCATTGGGTCATCATTCCGACCGCGTTTCACCGCTAACTGCCGGATGTGCTCAAGGTAGGTCAGCAAGCTTGCCCTAACGTTCCAGCGCGCCCGGCCAGCTTTCACCAGGTGCCCCTCTCTCGAAAGGGTGCGGATATGGGAAGCTGTACAGCCCAGAAGCCGGGCCATTTCCTCTTCCCCAAGCGATTCCGGAATGGCCCCAGAATTGCCCGCTAAGGGGCCTTCCTTTGCTTTGGTAGTGTCGGGTTGCCGGATCACCGAGTCGCCCGCAGGCGGGCTTCCTATTAAGCCTGAGGGGCCAGCCGGTGCCACGTGGCCACCAAGTATTGCCAGAAAGTCATCCTTAAAGGTTGACATATCGCGGTCCCTTCCGATGCCGAAAATTTTGCAGAGCGTTTTCTTTTGCGGTTCGGCGACCCCGCGGCACGCCCCCTTGGGGAAGGACCCATTCAATACACCGCATGCAACGAGTCGACAGGTCAAGCCGCGTCGCCTGAGACTGCGCGCCAGGTGGTATGCGGATTGATGATCGGTCGGGGTCAGCTTGCCCCACGGGGGTATCAGTGCAGATGCAATCCAATGCATGATGCGATTGAATGAATGATGCGATTGGTTTCATATCATCCCCACCCATTCGCTTAATTCCAATTGGGATTGCGGGGCATCGGGTGGCGACATGGCGACATACCCTAAAGGGTATATGTCGCTGTCTGTCGCCATCACCGCCGCTTTGCCGGTGACGACAAGTGGCGACATGTCGCCTGTTTGTCGCTGTCTGTCGCCTTGGCTAGATGCAACCAAATCTATCATTGCTTCAAAGCCATCGTTTTCGGAGTAGCGCCCCGATTGGAACAACACCCGTTCCGACCTTACCAAGTCCGCCACGGCACGCCGGAAAGCCGTTTGTCGGGACTTTACCTCTTCGGAAGCCGACACGCTGCGACCTTCAACACAGGCTTGCCGCCATTCATCTTCGGTAGGTGTGCCAAGTTCGCAGAGCACCGCCAGGGCCGCAGTAGCCGATGGTGACAGCCGCTTTTCACGTTGCCGTGGGGCAGTGATCGGGTTGCATCGTGGCAGGCTGATTCGGTCTCCGTCCGAATCGGTGCCCCCCTCTTCTGTCTCGATCCTGAAGGCGATATCGAGATCACATGCACCATTGCGGTTCTTTGTGAGGGTGCCCCGAATGATGCCCGACTCCGGGTCGCGCTTCACATGCGCGGCCATATCAAGCGCGCCATTCAACAGGCTATGGCCGCGCGGGGTTGCCCCTTCGGCTTTGGTATCATGATGAATCAGCACTACCGCCGCGCCACCCTCGGCCAGGCGACGGGCAACGGCCACTACCCGCCCCATGGCCTCGGCACTGTTTTCTTCCAGGCCGGGAAAGGCCATCGCCAGGGTGTCAACAATGATCAGGGTCGGGGATCGTTCCTTTACAGCCGCTTCCAGGGCCGCCAGATCAGCGGAGTCCGCCCGCAAAAGATCGGACACACCTTCAACCAAGGTGAAGCCTGGGGCATCGCCGTGGGCCAGCTTCAAAGCCTTCACCCTGCCCCGCATACCGTGGGGGTCTTCGGCTGCCACATAGAAGACGGGGCCAGCCTGGGTGCGCATCCCAAAGGCTTCATTGCCCCCGGCAACCATATAGCCCAGGAACGGGGCCAGCAGGCTCTTGCCTGCCCCAGGTGCACCAAAGATGCAGCCCACATCGCCGGGCGCAACGAAGCCCTTTATGACGTAGCCCCGAGACGGGGCAGTTTCGCAATCGGTCGGGGTCAGGAAGGAAAGGCGCGACGGGGCGGGAGTCGACTCGCCTGACCAGCCTGCCAACTTGGCATGATGGAAAAGAGTCCCGAGTCCCCGAACGGCATTCTTGCGATCCGAGCTGAAGCTGGCCCAGGTCCGGCGCTGCGAAGCCTCATCATATTTTTCCGGGCAACGCTTGGACCATACACACCAAAGGCGGAAAGCCTCGGCGGGGTCGGCTTTGCCCCCATGGTGCAGAGCTTGGCCAATCTCCAACCAGGTGGCGCGGTCGGATGCATCCTTGATAGATTTCAGCGCCGACTTGATTCGTGCCCAGTCCGGGGCCGGGTCCCAAAGGTCAGAGGGGTAAAGGGGTTCGAGATCGTCAGCAGGCGACTCGATTTGCGGCCGCCCCAAAGCGGGCAGTTCGGTCGCCTTGTCGATTGCCCGGCCTTCTACCAGGTGAACCTCTGGCGGGGCCTGCCCGTCTACCGCGCCGAAATAGTAGGTCTGCGAACGGGTAAAGGACTCGGGTGAGAGGATGCCCCCTAGCGCGCCGTTGACGCGGGCGCAGTGGCCTTCCCGGTCTGCCGGGTCGGCTGTCACCGACAGCGGGCAAAGCACCCGCCAGCGGGGCGCGGCGGGCGTATGGGAAGGGGTCGTGTAGACCAGGGCTGCCAGGCCGGCGGCGCGCAAGCGTTCTGCGGCAACCTCTGGGGCGATCTGCCCGGAGTCATAGTCGCCTTCGATACCAGAGATAGCCTGCAGGTTGCCATCATGCCGAAGGCTGCCCTTGCCGGTGCGTTCGCTGCCAAACGTGCCAAGCTTCAGTAACGGCAGATCAGACTTTGCCGCGCCGTGAGTCTGCCCGATCAGCTGGGCAATCTGGCGCAGAGACAGCAGGCTGGATTCAACCTGCCCCGCCCGCACATCGGGGAAGCGCGAAACCGCCAAAGGGCGATCTAGAGCTTGAGTCAGATCGTCTTTTTTGGTATCCAGCGGAGATAGATCGAGTTCCAAAGCCCTTGTTGCGCCGTTCCCCATTGCCGTGGGGAGCGGCGTTTCCTTTTCAAAACTTCGTCGGACTCCCAGAAGCTCCAGGATATCGGCCGGAAGCGGGCGTTTCTGTGCCGGGGCACAACTTCCCGCCCCAAGAACGGAAAGAAAATCTTCGCTAAGTGTTTGATTTGATTGGTGCACCCGACACGATTCGAACGTGTGGCCTCTGCCTTCGGAGGGCAGCGCTCTATCCAGCTGAGCTACGGGTGCGTGCTGTGCTGATAGGATAAACGCGGGCCTGCTGCAATGGCGAAGTGGCGGGTCAGTTCACGCGAACAGATCGTGGCACAGCTCCAGCGCGGCAACCAGCGCATCAACCTCGGCCCTGGTGTTGTACAGCCCGAAAGAGGCGCGGCAGGTGGCCCCCACCCCCAGATGTTCCATCAGCGGCATGGCGCAATGCGTGCCCGCCCGCACCGCGATGCCCTTCTTGTCCAGCACGGTCGAGATGTCATGCGCATGGGCGGCACCCTTCAGCGTGAAGGAGAAAATGGCACCCCTGGTCGCCGACCTGCCCTGCAGGGTCAGCCAGTTCAGCCCCGACAGACGCGCCTGCGCGTAATCGCGCAAATCCGCCTCATGGGCGGCAATCGCCGTCATCCCCAGGGTGGTCATGTAATCCAGCGCCACGCCCAGACCGATCTGGGCGACGATTCCCGGGGTTCCCGCCTCGAACTTCATCGGCGGGTCATTCCAGGTAACAGTGTCGCGCGTGACATCACGGATCATGTCGCCGCCGCCCATGAAGGGGCGCATCTCGGCCATCCGGTCAGACCGGATAAAGATCGCACCGGACCCCGACGGACCGTAAAGCTTGTGCCCGGTGATCGCGTAGAAATCGCAGCCGATCGCCTGCACATCAACCGGCATGTGTACGGCGGCCTGCGACCCGTCGACCAGCACCGGCACGCCGCGCGCCTGCGCCCCGGCGCAGATCGCCGCAACGTCCACCCTGGTGCCCAGCACGTTCGACATATGGGTCACCGCCACCAGACGGGTGCGCGGGCCGATGGCATCCAGCACCGCCTGGGGGTCCAGATCACCATTGGCATCCACATCGACCCATTTCAGCACCACGCCCTGGCGTTCGCGCAGGAAATGCCAGGGCACGATATTGGCGTGATGTTCGAGGATCGACAGCACAATCTCGTCCCCCGCCCGCAGCCGCGGCGCGGCCCAGCCGTAAGAGACAAGGTTGATGCCTTCGGTGGTCCCCGAGGTGAAGACGATCTCGGCCTCGGACCCCGCGTTCAGAAAGCGGGCGATCTTGCCGCGCACGGCTTCGTACCGGTCGGTGGCAAGGTTGGAAAGGTAATGCAAGCCACGGTGAACGTTGGCATATTCCATCGAATAGGCCTGCGTGACCGCATCGATCACACAAAGCGGCTTTTGCGCAGAGGCGCCGTTGTCCAGATAGATCAGCGGCGTGCCGTTCACCTCGCGCGAGAGAATGGGAAAATCCCTGCGGACAAGATCGACGTCATAGGGGATCATGGTGCAGGCACTCCAACCGTTACGGCAAAGACCACGGCCAGACCGAACCCCAAAACAAGGATCAGCACCGCAAGCGCCACGAGGATGCCGAAAAGGGTCATGGTCAGCGATGCGAAACCATGCAGTTCGGCCACGAAATTGGTCAGCAGCCAGAAAAACAGGACCGTCCCCGCCAGATAGGCCGGAAAAGCCAGCACGGGCAGCGCAACCTGCGCCGCAAGCTGGACAGCCTGCACAGCCAGCATGATGATCTGAAACCAGATCAGAACCGTCAGACTGTCGGCGAAGCTGCCGCGCCCGTTCCGGAACCGGCCCAGCCGGTACAGCAGATGCACCGAAACCAGCAGCATTGCCGCATGGACCGCCGCAAGACCAAGCGGCGACGCCATCGCCCACAGAAGTGCCGGCGGCAGCTCTTCCACCGGCACAGGGGCAAGGCTGAGAAGCATCAAAAACGTGCTGGCGATGGCCACGAGCACCAGCGCGATCCAGCGCGCCACCATCGGCGGATCGGAATCGATCACCTGACGCATGGCATCGCGCGGCGATTGCAGCGAATGGCGCAGCGCAGACAGCAGGCCGGGCAGGTTCCACTCCATCAGCGGCGCTCCGACTCAAGAAGGGATGTGACCCACAGCGCCAGAAAGGCGGCTGACACGGCCAGACCCACCAGCGTCAGCGCCGGCCCCGGCCCGATGAAGCCGCGCACCAGACCCTGCAGCAGCATCAGGGGACTGACGGCCAGCAAGGCCCAGAACAGGGCCAGACGGGCGGCAAAGAAGCTGCCCGTTCCACCCAGGGCACGCGCCAGCAGATGGCTGAGTGCCGCCACCCCATAGGCGATGGGGGGCAGCAGAAACAGCGTGCCAAACAGCGCACCCCCCATCCGCGCGTCCAGCGGAACGGCCGGATCGGCATGGGCCGCGCGGGCCAGGCCGGGCCATTGCGCGACAAAGATCAGCAGGCAGGCCCCGATCAGCGTGGCAAGGGCCCGCCCTTCATCCGTGCCCCCTTCCAGCTTGCGCCGGAAAACCTGACGCGGCCTGAGGTAGCTTTCAAGAATATCCGTGCTGACCGGCATCTGTCAGCGCCCGTGCCGTTCAAGCCAGTTGTGCAGACGCAGCTGGATGTCTTCGGCAATCGTCCCGTCCTCGATCTCGGCAATGGTTTCGGCAAGGAAAGCCAGCACCAGCAGCGATTTCGCCGCCGCCTCGGGCACCCCGCGCGAGCGAAGGTAGAACAGCGCCACCTCGTCAATCGCGCCCGAGGTGGACCCGTGCGAGCATTTCACGTCATCGGCATAGATTTCCAGCTCGGGCTTGGCCAGAAACTGGCTGTCACCATCCAGTAAAAGCGACTGGCTGATCTGATAGCCGTCGGTCTTCTGCGCGCCGGGTTTCACCAGAATCTTGCCCTGGAACACCCCGACCGCGCCGTTCTTCAGCACCTTCTTGAACACCTGCCGGCTTTCGCAGCGCTGGCCCGCATGGGTGATGAACACCGTGTCATCATGGTGAAAGGCACCATCGCCCACCGCCGCCCCGGCCACATGGGCGACAGCGTCATCGCCCAGCATCTCGATCACCACTTCGTTGCGCGTCAGCACGCCGTTGGCCGTCAGGGTGAAGGATTTCAGCAGGCTGTCTGAGCCCAGACGGGCGAAAAGATGCGTGGCGGCGCGCCGCCCGTGGTCGCGCCCCTCGGCGCGGATGTGGTGAAAGCGCCCGCCTGCGGCCACGTCCACTTCCATCACCTTGTTGAAGCGGGCGGCGGCGGGGCCGCTTTCCAGCACGGTCAGTTCCGCGCCCGCCTCGACCTTGATGCAATGGTGCAGGATGGCGTCAGAGGTTTCCGACCGGTGCAGATAGATCAGCGCCACGGGCCGCGCAGCGCGCCCCGTTGCCCGGATCAGCACGCCCTGGGCGGCAAAGGCCGTGTTGAGCGCCGCCAGCGGCCGCTGGACCGGGGTCTGCCCGCGCGCCTCAAGCACGCCGTAAACCTCGCGCGCCCAGTGGATATCGGTCTGCCCGGCTCGGGACAGAAGTTCAATCTCGACACCGGCCAGCGTCAGATCATCGGACAAGGCCGGGTCGAAGACACCATCGACGAAGACGATTCGCAGCCGGTCGATGCCATCAAAGACCGGCGGTTCATCGGCGGCTGCAAAGGTGGCCGCGCGCGGGGCCTGCGGCGCAATCAGATCGGCAGGGTCGGTATAGCGCCAGTATTCATCGCGCCTGGCGGGCAATCCCATTGCCCCGAGGCGCGCCAGCGCCTCGGCCCGTGCCGCACCCGCCCAGCCGCCGCGCGCAAGATCAAGCCCTGCGATCCGTGCGGCAAGCGCATCAAGCTTTGCCTGGGGAACCGGCATCAGACGGCCTCTGCCAGAATGCCGGCATAGCCGTTCTTCTCAACCTCCAGCGCCAGGTCCGGCCCGCCGGTTTTCACGATGCGCCCGTCGGCCATGATATGCACGACATCGGGACGGATATGGTCCAGCAGGCGCTGGTAATGCGTGATCACCAGAAAGGCGCGGCCTGCGTCGCGCAGGGCGTTCACGCCGTCGGACACCAGCTTCATCGCATCCACATCCAGGCCCGAATCGGTTTCGTCCAGGATGCACATCTTCGGCTCCAGCATCGCCATTTGCAGGATTTCGTTGCGCTTTTTCTCGCCGCCCGAAAAGCCCACATTGACGGGGCGCTTGAGCATGTCGGCATCGATCTTCAGCTTGCGGGCACGGTCGCGCACGACCTTCAGGAACTCGCCCGCGCTCATCTCCTCTTGCCCGCGCGCCTTGCGCTGGGCGTTCACCGCCGTCCGCAGGAAGGTCATGTTGCCCACCCCCGGAATCTCCACCGGATACTGGAACGCCAGAAACAGCCCCGCCGCCGCGCGTTCTTCCGGCTCCATCGCCAGCAGGTCCGCCCCGTCCAGCGTGGCGGTCCCGTCCGTTACCGCATAGCCGTCACGGCCCGCCAGGACATAGGACAGGGTTGATTTGCCCGATCCGTTCGGCCCCATGATGGCATGGACCGTTCCGGCGGCAACGCGCAGGTCGACACCCCTCAGGATGGGCTTGTCTTCTGCTTCAAGTTTGACGCGCAGGTTGTTGATTTCAAGCATCTTTTTTCTCGTTCTACTTGCGTCGCAACACTGATGTCACTTAGGGGTGACAAATTTCGCCAACTTCATTCCCTTACGAATTTCAGTCGCGTATGACCTATGACCAATGGCAGACTCTGCAATCAGCGCAACAGGTTGCCCTTTGAGGAGGTCGCAAAACTCAATGCCGAAAAGATGAATTGCTATGGACAACTCGCGCTTGTCTGCACTTTCGTACCGATCTTTCAGCGTTGAGATTAGTTGATCTACGGTCATTCTTACCCCACCGAGCCTTCCAGCGAAATCGCAACCAGCGCCTGCGCTTCCATCGCGAATTCCATCGGCAGCGTTTGCAACACATCCTTCACAAACCCGTTCACCACCAGCGCCACCGCCTGTTCCTCGTCCATCCCGCGCGAGCGGCAGTAGAACAACTGGTCATCATCGACCTTTGACGTGGTCGCTTCATGTTCCACCCGGCTGGAGTTGTTCTTCACCTCGATATAGGGAACGGTATGCGCGCCGCAGCCCTGCCCGATCAGCAGGCTGTCGCATTGGGTGTAGTTGCGGCTGTTGGCCGCCTTTGGGTGCATCGAAACCAGCCCGCGATAGGTGTTCTGGGCGCGGCCCGCCGATATGCCCTTGGAAACAATACGGGATTTGGTGTTCTTGCCCAGATGCACCATCTTGGTGCCGGTATCGGCCTGCTGGGCATTGTTGGCGATGGCGATGGAATAGAACTCTCCCTGGCTGTCATCGCCGCGCAGGATGCAGGACGGATACTTCCAAGTGATCGCCGATCCGGTTTCAACCTGCGTCCACATCACCTTGGATCGCGCCCCCCGGCAATCGGCGCGCTTGGTGACGAAGTTGTAGATGCCGCCCTTGCCGTTCTCGTCGCCCGGATACCAGTTCTGCACGGTGGAATACTTCACCTCGGCATCATCCAGAATGACGATCTCGACCACGGCGGCGTGCAGCTGATGGGTGTCGCGCTTTGGCGCGGTGCAGCCTTCCAGGTAACTGACGTAAGATCCCTGTTCCGCGATGATCAGCGTTCGCTCAAACTGGCCCGTGTTTTCGGCATTGATCCGGAAATAGGTCGACAGTTCCATCGGGCAGCGCACGCCTGCGGGGATGAAGACAAAGGAACCATCGGTGAAAACCGCGCTGTTGAGCGTGGCAAAGAAGTTGTCGGACTGCGGCACGACAGAGCCCAGGTATTTCCTGACCAGCTCGGGGTGTTCGCGCACCGCTTCGGAAATCGCGCAGAAGATGACACCGGCCTTCGCCAGCTCCGCCTTGAATGTTGTACCGACCGACACGCTGTCAAACACCGCATCGACGGCCACGCGGCGCGGCTCGTCAGCACCTTCAACACCGGCCAGAAGCATTTGTTCTTTCAGAGGGATCCCCAGCTTGGCATAGGTTGCCAGCAGTTTCGGGTCCACCTCGTCCAGCGACTTTGGCTTGCCCGCCATGCTTTTGGGCCTGGCGTAGTAGAACTGGTCCTGATAATCGATCTCGGGGTAGGTGAGCATCGCCCAGCGCGGCTCTTCCATCCTGGCCCAGCGCCGGTAGGCGGCAAGACGCCACTCCAGCATCCATGCCGGTTCGCCGTTCTTGTCCGAAATCAGGCGGACGATGTCCTCATTCAGCCCCTTGGGCGCAAAGTCCATCTCGATGTCGGTTTGCCAGCCGTATTTGTATTTGCCGGCCATGGCCTGTACGGTTTCAATCGTCTCGCGGTCGACGCCGTCGCGCATCTCGGGCTGAAGTCCGCCATCAAGTACCGTCATGATCTTTCCTTCCGTCCTTCGCCCTGCCGCCCGTCAGGCGGCGCGGGTGCGATGCCTGGCATAGCGCGTGGTCCAGGCTTCAACACAGCGCAGAACCTGATCTTCCGTCACCTCCGGCCCCAGCGAAAACCGGATCGCCGAACCCGCCTCGTCGTCATCAAAGCCCATCGCCCGCAGCACCCGACTTGACCGGACCTTGCCCGAAGAACAGGCAGACCCGGCAGAAACCGCAAAGCCGGCAAGGTCCATCTGCATCACCTGCGTCTCGCCCTTCCAGCCGGGGGCAATCAGACACAGGGTGTTGGGCAGGCGGGATGCGCCGTTTCCGACGGAAATAGTCTTAAATCCGCAAGCGGACAATCCTTGATCTAGAATATTTCTAAACTGCGCCACACGGTCCCAGACGCCGCAGGCCAGATCGCGCGCGGCGGCTTCCGCCGCCGCCCCGAAGCCCGCAATGCCGATCAGGTCTTCGGTCCCGGCCCGCCGCCCCATTTCCTGCCCGCCGCCCTTCAGGCGCGGTTCCACATCCAGCCCGCGCCGGAGCACCAGCGCGCCGATGCCCTTGGGGCCGCCCAGCTTGTGCGCCGACACCAGGCCCATGTCACAGCCCAGCCAGGTGAAGGCCAGCGGCACCTTGCCGAAGGCCTGCGTCAGATCACACACCGCAAGCCCCGTGGGCAGGGTCTGGATGACCCCGGTTTCGGAATTGGCGGCCTGCAGGGCGGTCTGCGCCGGATCGCTGACCGCGACCTGCCCGTCACGGTCAGCGGCAAGGACCGGCTCACACCAGGCGCTGACCGCTTCATGCTCGATGGCCGCGCACCGAAGGTTTCGCCCGGCGCAGGCCAGGGCCGCAGCCTCGGTCGCCCCGCTGGTAAAGATGATGTCGGCCCCCTCTGCGCCAAGGGCTGCGGCCACCTGGCCCCGCGCCCGTTCGATCAGCGCCCGTGCCGCCCGGCCTTCGGCATGGACCGAAGATGGGTTTCCGGCCACGTCCATTGCCGCGATCATCGCCGCCCGCGCCTGCGGGCGCAGCGGTGCCGTGGCGTTCCAGTCCAGATAGACCCGCCCGGTCAAACCCGTTCTCCGGCACCGGCCCGCCCTGCCGGGGCGGCGTCTGCATCGGCCCCGTCATCGACCACGCGCAACAGCGCGGGCACCGCCGGGCAGGGATGCATTTCGTTGCGGATGACGTCCGACAGCCGGGTCTGGTGCAAGAAGACATAGACATGGGCCGAAAGCCCTTCCCACAGCCGGTTGGTCAGCGATTGCGCGCGCGTTCCCGAAATGCCGCCCGTCACCCCTGCCCCGGTGTGCAGCGCGCTGACGGTTTCATCCACCGCTTCCAGGATTTCGCTGACACGGATCGAATCGGGATGGCGCGACAGGCGGTACCCGCCGCCCGGTCCGCGCGCGGCATCCACAAGCCCCGCCCGGCGCAGCTTGACGAAAAGCTGCTCCAGATAGGGAAGCGAAATGTCCTGCCGCTTTGATATCGCCGCCAGCGACACCAGATCGTCGTCCCCGGCCAGCGCCAGATCGGCCAGCGCCACCATCGCATAGCGGCCTTTTGTCGAGAGTTTCATCACCGCCCCATTGCTAAGCGATTGACGTGAGGCGGAAGGCTGCTTAACTCCCTTCCCAACCCGGAGCCCGGTCCTTTACGGATTTAGAAGCGTTCTAAGTAACCCGAGCGAATTTGTCAAGAATGTCGCGCGGCACAGCAAAAAGACAGGCGAATCGATGCCCGAAGTGATTTTCGCCGGCCCCGAAGGCCGGCTTGAAGGCCGTTATCACCCGCAGAAAGACAGGGATGCGCCGATTGCCATCGTGCTGCATCCGCACCCGCAGTTCGGCGGGACAATGAACAACAAGGTCGTCTACAACCTGCATTACACCTTCTACACCTTGGGCTTCACCGTGCTGCGCTTCAACTTCCGCGGCGTCGGGCGCAGCCAGGGGGAATATGACCTTGGGATTGGCGAGTTGAGCGATGCGGCCTCGGCGCTGGATTATTTGCAGACGATGAACCAGAACGCCAAGCATTGCTGGGTTGCAGGCTTCAGCTTTGGTGCCTGGATCGGGATGCAGCTGCTGATGCGCCGCCCCGAGATCACCGGCTTCATCTCGGTCTCGCCGCCTGCGAACATGTATGATTTCAGCTTTCTTGCCCCCTGCCCGTCGTCCGGCCTGATCATCAACGGCACGGCAGACCGTGTGGCGCCGCCGAAGGACACGATCAGCCTGGTGAGCAAGCTGCATGAACAGAAGGGCATCAGGATCACCCATACGCAGATCGAGGGTGCCGATCACTTCTTCAAGGACGAGGAAGCGCATATGAAGCCGATGATCGCCCATGTGTCAGACTATGTGAAACGCCGGCTGGGCGAGGTTTCGCGCTGAGGCTGACCCCCGGTCAATCTGTATCTGGCGGTCTGCCGGATGTGACGATGGCACCGGCGACCTTGTATACGGACCGGGGCCGGTGGACATCGCAGCAGTGCGGGAGCGCCACTTTTCCCGGCCCCCGAAGGCCGGCAAGCCCTGCCGTGCGGGGGCGGGCAGGAATGCGGCTTTCGGCATGGCAGATGACCGTCCGGTCGGGCAGCCCACGCCGGGCGTGGATGATGGGTGCCAAACCTTGCGCCGCAAACCCCTGAAGCTTGGCCGCAGTCCATGTGAAGGGTTCGCGACAGTCGTTCCCGGACATCTCCCGGTCATCCTGCCAGCGGGAATTGCGAGCCACCGGCGGCAAGGCGATAGTCAGCTCTGACGGGCACCATGCTGCGCGGTCACAGTCCCGGACCCCGGAAGCCCCAATATGGCACATGATGCGGACCCGGGGATCAGTCCCATAGCCTCCCCCGGCGCGACGGCACCCCGCCTGCGCCTCATGTTGCGCAAAATCAGTATACCACGGCATACAAATCTTTCCAAAGGCGCTGCGATCAGGTATCGCATGATCAGTCGAATCCCTGCAACAGAGGCGCGCATGTCGAAGATCAAGGTAGCGAACCCCGTCGTCGAACTTGATGGCGACGAGATGACCCGGATCATCTGGGACTTCATCAAGAAAAAGCTGATCCTGCCCTATCTGGACATTGATCTGAAATACTACGATCTGGGGATCGCGGAGCGTGACCGCACCAACGACCAGGTCACCATCGACTCCGCCCATGCGATCAAGCAGTACGGCGTTGGCGTGAAATGCGCGACCATCACCCCCGATGAGGCGCGGGTCGAGGAATTCGGCCTGAAACAGATGTGGAAAAGCCCGAACGGCACGATCCGCAACATTCTGGGCGGCGTCATCTTTCGCCAGCCGATCATCTGCCGCAACGTGCCGCGCCTTGTTCCCGGCTGGACCCGGCCCATCGTGGTGGGCCGCCATGCCTTTGGCGACCAGTACCGCGCCACCGATTTCCGCTTTCCGGGGGCCGGCAAGCTGACGATGAAATTCGTCGGCGAGGATGGCACCACGATCGAACGCGATGTCTATTCGGCCCCCTCTGCGGGCGTGTTCATGGGCATGTACAACCTTGATGACAGCATCACCGATTTCGCCCGCGCCTCGCTGAACTATGGCCTCAACCTGGGCTGGCCGGTCTATCTTTCCACCAAGAACACGATTCTCAAGGTCTATGACGGACGCTTCAAGGACATTTTCCAGAAGGTCTATCAGGAGGAATTCGAAGATGCGTTCTGCAGGAAGGGCATCCATTACGAACACCGCCTGATCGACGACATGGTGGCATCGGCGTTGAAATGGTCGGGCGGATATGTCTGGGCCTGCAAGAACTACGACGGCGACGTGCAGTCTGATACGGTGGCGCAGGGATTTGGCTCTCTCGGTCTGATGACCTCGGTTCTGATGACCCCGGATGGCAAGACGGTGGAAGCGGAAGCGGCGCATGGCACGGTCACGCGCCATTACCGCGAACACCAGAAGGGCAAGGAAACCTCGACCAACTCCATCGCGTCGATCTTTGCCTGGACGGGCGGTCTGCGGCACCGCGCCAAGCTGGATGACAATGCCGCCCTTCTGCGCTTTGCCGAAACGCTGGAACGGGTGACGGTGCAGGCGGTGGAAGACGGCTGGATGACCAAGGACCTGGCCCTGCTGGTCGGCCCCGATCAGAAATGGCTGACCACGACGGGCTATCTGGAAAAGGTCGACGAATACCTGAGCAAGGCGCTGGCGGGCTGAGGCCGGGTTTCCCGGCCCGCCCTGCCGCGCCGGGCACCGTCGGGCGCACCCTGCGCCCCATCGGCGCTGGCCGTGATGCGCCGCCGCAGACGTTTCGGCGGTCTGCCGACTTTGGTGCCGCCGGTGCAAAACCGGACCGGGTTTCCCGCTGCATCCGCAAAAGGTTCTGCTGGCCTTTCCGGCACACCTGCGCTAGGCCCGCGCCCAAGCTGACACAGGAAAGAGACCACCCCGATGGAGCTTCGCAACATCGCCATCATCGCGCATGTCGACCATGGCAAGACAACGCTCGTTGACGAGCTTCTCAAGCAGTCGGGCACCTACCGCGACAATCAGGCCACCACCGAACGCGCGATGGACAGCAATGACATCGAACGCGAACGCGGCATCACCATTCTGGCCAAATGTACCAGCGTGGAACATGACGGCGTGCGGATCAACATCGTCGATACGCCCGGCCACGCCGATTTCGGCGGCGAGGTGGAGCGTATCCTGAACATGGTCGACGGTGTCGTGCTGCTGGTGGATGCGGCCGAAGGCCCGATGCCGCAGACGAAGTTTGTCACGTCAAAGGCGCTGGCGCTGGGTCTGCGCCCCATCGTGGTGCTGAACAAGGTGGACAAGCCCGATGCCGAACCCGACCGCGCGCTGAATGAGGTGTTCGATCTGTTCGCGAACCTTGGTGCCGATGATGACCAGCTTGATTTCCCGCATCTTTATGCTTCGGGCCGGGCCGGCTGGGCTGATGAGCAGCTGGACGGCCCGCGCCGGAACCTGAACGCGCTGTTCGACCTGATCCTGCGCCATGTGCCGGCACCCAGGCAGATTTCCCGGGCGGGCGAGCCGTTCCGGATGCTGGCCACCACCCTGTCTGCCGACCCCTTCATCGGCCGCATCCTGACCGGCCGGGTTGAGGCAGGCACGCTTTCGGTTGGCGAAACGCTGAAGGCGCTGTCGCGGACGGGCGAGCGGATCGAGCAGTTCCGCGTATCGAAAATCCTTGCCTTCCGTGGCCTGTCCAGCACGCCGATTGATCAGGCGGTGGCGGGCGACATCGTGACAATTGCCGGGATGACCAAGGCCACCGTGGCCGATACGCTGTGTGCGCCGGATGTGGACATTCCCCTGCCCGCGCAGCCCATCGACCCGCCGACCATTTCCGTGACCTTTGGCATCAACGATTCCCCGCTTGCGGGCAAGGACGGCACCAAGGTGCAATCCCGCGTGATCCGCGAACGCCTGATGAAAGAGGCAGAGATCAACGTGGCCATCAAGGTCACCGACACGCCCGGCGGCGACGCGTTCGAGGTGGCGGGCCGGGGCGAATTGCAGATGGGCGTGCTGATCGAAAACATGCGGCGCGAGGGGTTTGAACTGTCGATCAGCCGTCCGCGCGTGCTGTTCCGCGAGATTGACGGCCTGCGGCATGAACCGGTCGAGGAGGTGACCATCGATGTGGATGATGAATTCACCGGCGCGGTGATTGAAAAGCTGACCGGCCCGCGCCGGGGCGAGCTTGTGGAAATGAAACCGGCAGGTGCGGGCAAGACGCGGATCATTGCCCTGGTCCCGTCGCGCGGGCTGATCGGCTATCACGGTCAGTTCATGACCGACACGCGCGGCACCGGCGTGCTGAACCGGGTGTTTCACAGCTGGGCCCCGCACAAGGGCCCCATCGAAGGGCGCCGCGCCGGGGTTCTGATTTCGATGGAGACCGGCATTTCGGTGGCCTATGCGCTGTGGAAGCTGGAAGATCGCGGCCACTTCTTCATCGGCGCGCAGGAGCCGGTCTATACCGGCATGATCATCGGCGAGCACAACCGCGACAATGATCTGGAAGTGAACCCGCTGAAGGGCAAGCAACTGACCAATATCCGCGCCAGCGGCACGGATGAGGCGGTGCGCCTGACCACGCCGGTCAAGCTTTCGCTGGAACAGTCCATCGCCTATATTGATGATGACGAGTTGGTCGAGGTCACGCCAAAGACGGTGCGGATGCGCAAGCGCTTCCTCGACCCGAACGAGCGCAAGCGCCAGTCGCGCGCCGACTGAAGGCCAGGCGGGGCGGCTCAGCCGATCTCTTCCACCACCACCAGGTCGCGCACCGCCGCCCCTTTTGCATGGGCCAGTGCGGCCTGATAGGCCTCTGACCGGTAGCAGGCCTCTGCCGCCTCCAGCGAGGGGAAGCGGGCAACCACGTTGCGCGCCCGGTCGGTGCCTTCCAGCTGCACATAGCGCCCGCCACGTGCCAGAAAGACGCCGCCATGGGCGGCAATCGCTTCGGTCGCGCCTTTGGCGTAGCGGCCGTAAGCCTCGGGGTCGGTGACATGGACATGGGCAATCCACAGGGCGGTGGGCATGGTCAGGCTCCGATCACGGCTTCGGCCGCGCGGATGGCCGCCTCGGCATTGGTTGCATCTGTGCCGCCGGCCTGTGCCATGTCGGGGCGGCCGCCGCCGCCGGTGCCGCCAAGCTGTTCCGCCGCCGCCCTGACGATATCCACCGCCGACAGCCGCGTTGTCAGATCAGCCGTCACGCCCGCCGCGACCGCCGCCTTGCCGCCGGTATCGGCGATCAGCAACACCGCGCCCGACCCGACCCGCGCCTTCATCCCGTCGATCAGCCCCGGCAGGTCGCGCCCGGACACACCGGACACCACCTGTGACAGAAACCGGATGCCGCCGATGTCCTTCGCAGCGGGGCCAGTCGGCCCTGCCCCGCCCATTGCAGCCTCTCGCCGCAGTTGAGCGACCTCATTCTGCAGGGCGCGACGTTCCTCCACCAGGGCCTTGACCCGGTCCAGCAGCACATCCGGCTGCGCTTTCAGCACGGTAGCAACCTCGGCCAGGCGTTTGACCTGATCGGACAGATGGGCCAGGGCCGCCGCCCCCGTCAGCGCCTCGATCCGCCGGACCCCGGCAGAGGAAGCGGAATCGCCCAGCAGAACGCACAGCCCGATTTCGCCCAGCCGCCCCACATGGGTGCCGCCGCACAGTTCCACCGACCAGGCGTTGCCGTCAAACCCCTTGGCCGACCCCAGCGCGCGGCCCATCGAGACAACTCGCACCTCATCCCCGTATTTTTCACCGAACAGCGCCTGTGCGCCAATCGCGCGCGCATCATCCGGGGTCATGATGCGGGTATCGACTGCCCCGTTCTGGCGGATATAGGCATTCACATCCGCCTCCACCCTGGCCAGTTCCGCAGGCGACAGCGCCCTGGAATGGCTGAAGTCAAAGCGCAGCCGGTCGGGGGCGTTCAGGCTGCCGCGCTGGGCGACATGATCGCCCAGCGCCTCCCGCAGGGCCTCGTTCAGCAGGTGCGTGGCGGAATGGTTGGCGCGGATGCGGCTGCGGCGGTGATGATCCACCTCCAGCTTGGCGGGCTGACCCTTCAGGATCGTGCCATCCGTCACCTGCGCGACATGGATGAAGATGCCGGCGGATTTCCTGGTATCGGTGATCCGCGCCGTGCCGGTATCGGTGCGGATTTCGCCCGCATCGCCCACCTGGCCGCCGCTTTCAGCATAGAACGGCGTCTGGTTCACCACGATCTGCACCGTTTCCCCCTGTGCCGCGCCGCCAATCCCGGAACCGTCGCGGACCAGGGCGCGAATCTCGCCCTCGGCGGTTTCGGTATCATAGCCCAGGAATTCGGTCGGCCCCTGCGCCTGCGACAGATCAAACCAGATCGCCGCATCCCTGGTCTCGCCCGAACCGGCCCAACTGGCGCGCGCTTTGGATTTCTGGTCCTGCATCGCCGCGTCAAAGCCTTCGACATCCACGGCACGGCCCTTTTCGCGCAGCGCATCCTGCGTCAGGTCCAGCGGAAAGCCGTACGTGTCATACAGCCGGAACGCCGCCTCGCCGGGCAGGGCACCGCCTTCGGGCAGGCGGGCCAATTCATCGTCGAGCAGCCTCAGGCCGCGGTCCAGCGTCTGCCTGAAGCGGGTCTCTTCCAGCCGCAGCGTTTCCTCGATCAGCGGCTGGGCGCGGGTCAGTTCGGGATAGGCCGCCCCCATCTGGCGCACCAGCGCCGGCACCAGCCTGTGCATCACCACATCGCGCGCGCCCAGCTGATGCGCATGGCGCATCGCGCGGCGCATGATCCGGCGCAGCACGTAGCCGCGCCCTTCGTTAGACGGCATCACGCCATCGGCAATCAGGAACGAGGTCGACCGCAGATGGTCGGCAATCACGCGGTGATGCGTCTTGCCGGGGCCGTCCGGATCGGTGCCGGTGGCATGGGCGCTGGCCTCGATCAGGCTGCGCATCAGGTCGGTGTCGTAATTGTCATGCTTGCCCTGCAGCAGCGCGCCGACCCGCTCCAGCCCCATGCCGGTGTCGATCGACGGACTGGGCAGGCCGGTGCGCGTGCCATCGGCAAACTGTTCGAACTGCATGAACACCAGGTTCCAGATCTCGATGAACCGGTCGCCGTCCTGTTCGGCACTGCCCGGCGGGCCGCCCCAGATCGTGTCGCCATGGTCATAGAAAATCTCGGTGCAGGGGCCGCAGGGGCCGGTGGGGCCCATCATCCAGAAGTTGTCATTGGTGGGGATGCGGATGATCCGGTCATCCGTCAGGCCGGCCACCTTTTTCCAGATAGCGGCGGCCTCGTCATCGGTATGGTAGACCGTGACCAGCAGCCTGTCCTTCGGGATGCCGAATTCGCGGGTCAGCAAGTCCCAGGCAAAGGGAATGGCACTGTCCTTGAAGTAATCGCCAAAGCTGAAGTTGCCCAGCATTTCAAAGAAGGTGTGGTGGCGGGCGGTGTAGCCGACATTGTCAAGGTCGTTGTGCTTGCCGCCCGCGCGGACGCATTTCTGTGCAGTGGCGGCACGGCTGTAGTCGCGCGTCTCAACCCCGGTGAACAGGTTCTTGAACTGCACCATGCCGGAATTGGCAAACATCAGCGTCGGGTCGTTGCGCGGCACCAGGGGGCTGGACCCGACAATGCGGTGGCCGTTGCGGCCAAAGAAATCAAGAAAGGTCGATCGGATATCGTTCAGCGACGGCATGGCGGTTCTGCCCCCCTAAGGCACCGGAAGAAACAGCTTCGCGTTCCGTTTATCCGCGGCATCCGGGCCTGTCCACCTTTCCCGGCCCGCCAAGGCAAAGGCCGGGTCCCTGCCCGGCCCCGGCCCGTCTTCTGCGGCCCGGGCGGCGCGCTATTCGTCCATCACGGCATCGCCCCTGGACGACAGGTCCAGACCGTGACCAGACCGGATTTTTGCTTCGATCTCGGCTGCGGTGGCCGGGTTGGCGCGCAGGAAGACCTTGGCATTCTCGCGCCCCTGCCCGATGCGCTCATCGCCATAGGAATACCAGGAGCCGGATTTTTCCACCACGCCGACCTTCACGCCGAGGTCCACCAGCTCGCCCATCTTCGAGATGCCTTCGCCATACATGATGTCGAACTCCACCTCCTTGAATGGCGGGGCGACCTTGTTCTTCACCACCTTGACGCGGGTGGTGTTGCCCACAACCTCGTCCCGGTCCTTGATTGCGCCGATCCGGCGGATGTCAAGCCGGACCGAGGCATAGAATTTCAGCGCGTTGCCCCCGGTCGTGGTTTCGGGGGATCCGAACATGACGCCGATCTTCATGCGGATCTGGTTGATGAAGATCACCATGCAGTTGCTGCGCCCGATGCTGGCGGTCAGCTTGCGCATGGCCTGGCTCATCAGGCGGGCCTGGCTGCCCATCTGCATATCGCCCATATCACCTTCGATTTCGGCCTTTGGCGTCAGGGCGGCCACCGAATCCACCACCACCAGGCTGACAGCGCCGGAGCGTACCAGCGTATCGACAATCTCCAGCGCCTGTTCGCCCGTATCCGGCTGGCTGATCAGCAGCTCGTCCAGATTGACGCCCAGCTTCCGGGCATATTGCGGATCAAGCGCGTGTTCGGCATCGACAAAGGCACAGACCCCGCCCTTCTTCTGTTCTTCGGCCACCACATGCAGCGTAAGCGTGGTCTTGCCAGAGCTTTCCGGCCCGTAAATCTCGATGATGCGGCCCTTGGGCAGGCCGCCGATGCCAAGGGCAATGTCAAGGCCCAGCGACCCTGTCGAGGTTGCCTCAACATCCATGATCTTGCTGTCGGAACCGAGCTTCATGATCGAGCCCTTGCCGAACTGCCGCTCGATCTGCGCCAGCGCGCTTTCCAGCGCCTTTTCCTTGTCCATGTCGCGCTTTCCGTTCAGTTCGAGGAGTGTGGCACCAGCCATGAGTCCATCCTTATTTCACAGCCGGCCTTGCGCGGCAATTGTTGCGGTGTTCTTGACCTGTTCCTGTCTTATGAGATCAAAACAGGAACAAAGCAACCTTCATTTTCATAAAATCATCTTGACCGCAAAAGTGTTAAGCCAAGGTTACCGCCCCAGTGCCGGTCCGGATGGCCCCGCCGGGGCGATGCGGGGCGTTCGCCCGCCCGGACAGCCGTCAGTGCATCAGCTGGCGCTGGACCGTTGCCGTCAGATCGGTCAGGGAAAACGGCTTTGGCAGGAAGACCGAGTTGGCGATCAGGCCCTGCGCATCGGCAAAGCTTTCCTGCGCATAGCCGGAAACGAAGACAACCCTCGTCAGGGGGCGCCTTTCCAGGGCCTTGCGGACCCAGCTTGGCCCATCCATCCCCGGCATGATGACATCGGTCACAATGATGTCGACCTGAACCGAGCTGTCTTCCAGAAGCGACAGCGCCGCCTCGGCACTGTCCGCTTCCAGCACGACATAGCCGCGCAACCGCAGCGCGCGCGAGGCGAAGGCCCGGACGGGGGCTTCGTCTTCCACCAGAAGCACCACGGCTTCTCCCTGGCGCAGCATCGGGCGCGGCAGCAAGGGCATTGGTGCCGGGACAGGCAGCGGCGCAGGCGCAGGTACAACTGCCGGGGCCGGGGCCCGCTGCGCATTGATCGGGAAATACAGCAGAAAGGTGGAGCCGACACCGGGTTCGCTTTCGGCAAAGATGAACCCGCCGGATTGCTTGACAATGCCGTAAGCGGTGGACAGCCCAAGCCCGGTGCCCTCTCCGGGGCGCTTGGTGGTGTAGAAGGGATCGAAGATCTTGGTGATCCGGTCGGGCGGAATGCCGTGCCCGGTATCGGCCACGCGGACCAGGGCGTAGTTGCCGGGCGGCACGACGGCCCGGTCGCGGTGCATCGCCTGCCGCAGGGTCACCGCCTCGGTCGAAATGCGGATCGTGCCGCCGGCCGACATGGCATCGCGGGCATTGACCACCAGGTTGATCACGACCTGCTCCAACTGCCGCTTGTCGGCGCGGATCAGGCCAAGGCCTGGCGCATGCTGAAGTTCCAGACGCATCCGTTCCCCCATCAGCCGGTTCAGCAGATGGGTAAGGTCAGACAGGACGTCATAAAGATCGATGTGTTGGGGCATCAGCGTCTGCTTGCGGGAAAAGGCCAGCAGTTGGCCCACAAGACTGGCCGCGCGGTTGGCGTTCTGCCGGATCTGGACCAGATCGGCATAATCAAGCCCGTCACTGTCCTGCCGCAGCAACAGCAGGTCGCAATGGCCCGAGATTGCCGTCAGAAGATTATTGAAATCATGGGCAATGCCCCCGGCAAGCTGCCCGATCGCCTCCATCTTCTGGCTTTGCGTGAACTGTGCCTCCAGCGTCTTGTGGGCCGTGGCATCATTCAGAACCGCCAGAACGCAAGGCCGCCCCTCTTCGACAATGCGGCGCAGCGTCACTTGCAGAAAGGTTTCGGTCGGTGCCGCGCGCAGGCGCAGAACCTCGGCACCGCCCGGACTCCGGTCGGCAATCACGTCGCCGATCCAGTCCGCAAGGGATCGCCCCAGCCCTTCCAGCACATCGGGCAGCCGCACCCCCGCAGCAGCGGGCACCTGCAACAGGTCGCGCGCGGCAAGATTGGCCGCAAGCAGGCTTCCGTCACCGCCAATCGTGACCAGTGCGACCGGCAGATGATCGAAATCGGCCCGAAACCCGGCGCTGGATGCCGCAACGGGCAAGGGCAGCAGATAGATCTCGCGGCGCGCTCCGGGGCCTTCGATTTCCGCCTTGACAGCGCGGACAGTGCCGCCCTGGGTCAGGATCACCGTTTCCTCGCCGCTGTTCTGGGCGGGATTGACGAAAATCTGGTCGATCCGGCGCGGTCTGGCACCCAGAAGGCGGCGCATCGCCTCGTTCATGAACAAGACGGCCCCGGCCCTGTTGCACATCAGCATCGGCAGGCTCAGCAGGTCTGCACTGCGTCCGGGGGGCGTGCGGTCCGGCACCTCGTCCAGCCGCCACAGAAAGCGCGCCGCGCTGACACGGTGAACCGACAGCCGGGTGGTTCCCCGGCGGGTCATCAGGTCTTCGGTGGCCGCGCCCCGCGCCGCCGCCCGCGATTGCAGACGGAACAGGACAGCACCGGGGTACAGGCAATGATCGCCAAGGGCCTGCAACAGGCGGTGCCCCCCGCCGCCGGCAAACCGCTGGCTGGCGGCCGCGTTGAGGTATCCGATCTGACCTTCGACATCGGTGGCAAAGATGGGGGCCGGGTCTTCGCCGAACAGCGCCGCCAGAAGGTTTTCCTCGCGCCGCGCCGCATAGCGCGCGAGTTCCATGCCAAGATGAATCGTCAGGGCAAGTGCAACAAAGGCAGCGGCCCCGGCAAGGAGAAGCACCTTGAGCAGATCATCCGCAACACCGCCGCCCACAGTCCCGAGGGCAAGGGCCAGCACGACAAGCAGCCAGGCCTGCGGGGCAAGCAACCGCACGTGGTCCGCAAACCCGCCGATGGCCAATCCGGCATGTCCCAAAGGCAAACTCCACGTCCGGTCCCCACAGTTATTGGCCCTCAAAAGGGTTAACCCACTGTTAACGGAACTGTTGAAGAGATTGTCCCGGTCCGGCGCTCAGCCGCGTGCCAGCACGGCAAGATAGAAACCGTCTCCACCCTGCAAAGGTGTCAGGCAAAGCCTGCTTTCCGCATTCCAGCCGGGGTGCCGCCCCAGAAACTGCGTGATCTGGGTCCGGTTCTCGGCCTCAAGCAGCGAACAGGTGGCATAGGCCAGCCTGCCCCCGGCGGCGACAAGGTCAGCACAATGGTCCAGAATCTGCGCCTGAAGCGCACATGCCTGTGCAAGGCGCGCTTCGGTCAGCCGCCATTTGCCTTCCGGATCGCGGCGCCAGCTGCCGGAGCCGGAGCAGGGCGCATCGGCCAGAACCAGATCGAACGGTGCCGCGCGCGCCACGGCGGCACCATCCAGAAGCTGCACGGAAATGCCCGCACGGTCGGCCCGCTGCGGCAGGTCGCGCATCCGGCCCGGCTCTGCATCATGGGCAAAAAGCCGCAGCGGCAGGCGCGCGCCCATGGCAAGGGTCTTGCCGCCGCCGCCGGCACAGAAATCGAGGACCCTGGCACCTTCGGCCAGCGGCAATGCCTCGGCCACCGCCTGCGATGCCACATCCTGCAGCTCGACCGATCCGTCGCGATAGGCGGCGGAACCGGAGATTTTCCGCGCGTTCCCCGTCACTTCAAGGGCGTCCGGCGCAAGGCCGTGCGGCTGCGTGACAATCCCCTCTGCCGCCAGCCTTGCCTGCGCCTCATCCCGTGTCAGACGTGCCCGGTTCACCCGCAGAAACACCGGGGCGCGATGCCGCAAAAGGCGCATCACCGGGGCGAAGTCTGCCCCAAGGCTGCGTTTCAGCGCGGGGGCAAGCCAGTCCGGACAATCCAGCGCCACAAGCTCTTCCAGGGGTGCAGGGTTCTGCGCTTCGCCATCCGTCAGGGGTGCGGGCGCGTGCCCCAAGCCGGTGAACAGCGTGGCGGGGTCCACACCGGCCGCCCGCAGCCCGCCCAGCACCAGGCCGCGCCCGGTCTCGCCGCCGCCGAGCGCGGCAAAGGACCGGCGGCAGCGCAGCGCCTCAAAGACCGTATCGCGCACCGCCGCCCTGTCGCCGGACCCGGCGAAGCGGCTGGCCCGCCCCCAGTTGGTCAGCGCCTGCCCGGCGGGCAGGCCTGCCAGCACAAGGTCCAGAACCGCGATGGCGGCAGATAGGCGCGCCGCAGGCGTCATGCGTTAAGGCCTTGTCTGAAATCAGCCGCGCAAGGCATTGAAAAAATTCAGCCCTTGATTTCCTGAAGTGTGTTCCCGCCGTCCACGACCAACACCGCCCCCGTGACATAGCTGGCACCGGGCGACGCCAGAAACCCGACGCAGGCCGCCACTTCATCCGGCGTTCCGGGGCGGCCCGCCGACGTGTTGCGCCCGGCGCGCAATTCGCCCTCGCTGGAGGCTGCTGTCACGATCCAGCCCGGTGCCACGGCATTCACCGTGACACCGCTGCCCCCGGCTTCAAGCGCCAGGGCCCGCGTCAGCCCGACAAGTCCCGCCTTGGCGGTGGCATAGGCCGATGACCCCGCCAGCGCCACAACCGGCCCGGTGACCGAAGCCATCATCACCACGCGGCCAAACCCCCTGGCGATCATGCCCGGCAGGACCGCCCGCGTCACCCGCACCGCCGTGCCCAGGCTGGTCTCGATGGCAAAATCCCAGCCTTCGGCGCTCATCTGCACGAAGCTGCCATGCTCTTGCGGTGCGGTGACGGACCCCATGCCGGCATTGTTGACCAGAATATCGACCGGACCTGTGGCCGCGACCAAAGCGGCAACATCCCTTGCCCGCATCAGATCGGCGATATGGCCGGTCACATCCAGACCCGCCGCGCGCAGTTCGCCCGCACGGTCCAGCACACGATCCGTTGTCGAGGTGATCATCACCGAAGCGCCGTCCCGTGCCAGCCAGCGCGCGCAGGCCAGCCCGATGCCATCTGCGGACCCGGCCCCTGTCACCAGGGCGCGGGGCACCACGGGGTGCCTGTCCTGATCCCTTGCCTGCATGACCGTCCCCTTGTTTCAAGGCGAAAAGGCGCAAACCGCAGCCGGCACTGCCGCGTTGCCCGGCTGGTCGCATCTTCCCTTGGGTCAGCCCAGCCGGTAGTTCGGGCTTTCGCGGGTGATCTGCACGTCATGGACATGGCTTTCCCTCAGCCCGGCCCCGGTGATCCGCACAAAGCGGCAGTTGGCCCGCATCGCGGCGACCGTTGCATTGCCGGTATATCCCATCGCCGCGCGCAGGCCGCCCACCAGCTGATGGATCACCGCTGCGGCAGACCCCTTGTAGGGAACCTGGCCTTCGATGCCCTCCGGCACCAGCTTGTCGCTGGCGGCATCCTTCTGGAAATAGCGGTCGGCGGACCCGCGCGCCATGGCGCCAAGGCTGCCCATGCCGCGATAGCTTTTGAAGCTGCGGCCCTGGTACAGGATGACCTCGCCCGGGCTTTCATCGGTACCCGCAATCGCCGACCCCACCATGGCGCAGGACGCCCCGGCGGCAATCGCCTTGGCGAAATCGCCGGAATACTTGATGCCGCCATCGGCGATGACCGGAATATCCCCCGACGCCTGCGCCGAATCGATGATCGCGGTCAACTGCGGCACGCCCACGCCGGCCACGATCCGCGTCGTGCAGATCGACCCCGGCCCGATGCCCACCTTCACCGCATCGGCCCCTGCCGCGATCAGGGCGCGCGTCGCCTCTGCTGTCGCCACGTTGCCCGCCACCACCTGCACGGCGTTCGACAGCGCCTTGATCCGCTCCACCGCGCGCGCCACCCCTTCGGAATGGCCATGCGCGGTGTCGATCACCACCATGTCGACCCCCGCCGCGATCAGCGCCTGCGACCGTTCAAACCCTGCATCCCCCACGGTCGAAGCGGCCGCCACCCGGAGACGGCCCAGTTCATCCTTGCAGGCCTGCGGGTTGAGCACGGCTTTCTCGGTGTCCTTCAGCGTCAGCAGGCCGGTCAGCTTGCCTTTGCCGTCGGTCACCAGCAGCTTTTCGATGCGCCGGGCCTTCATCAGCGAAATCGCCGCATCGCGGTCGGCCGGTTCGGTCAGGATCGCCAGATTTTCGGACGTCATCATCACCCGCACCGGGGTCCGGTCATCAGAGGCAAAGCGCATGTCGCGGTTGGTGACAATGCCCAGAACACGGCCCGTCTCATCCACCACCGGAAAGCCGGTCACGCTGTAGCGGTCCTGCAGGGCCTTGGCATCGGCCAGGGTCTGATCGGGCGTCAGGGTGATGGGCGCATAGACGATGCCGGATTCAAACCGCTTCACCCGGCGCACCTCGCTGGCCTGTGCCTCGATATCCAGATTGCGGTGGATCACGCCAATGCCCCCGGCCTGGGCCATGGCAATCGCCATGCGCCCTTCCGTCACCGTATCCATGGCCGAAGACAAAAGCGGGATGTTCATCCGGATGCGTCTGGTGACGAAGGTCGCCGTATCGGCCTCTGACGGCAGCACAGCGCTTGCCGCAGGCACCAGAAGCACATCGTCAAAGGTCAGCGCCTCGCGAATCTCCATGGCACCCTCCGCCAACCTGTCCGTCTGGCGGTTCCCTGTTTCATGGGCGGGGCGTGAAGGCAAGCCCCCTGGCACCGGCGGGCCTTGCGCCGGCCGAAGCGGCGTGGTGAAGCTGCGCCCAGTCGTCACAGCGGGGGCCGGACATGCGCGTTGCCATCGTCGAGAACACGTGGATCACGCATCACGGGCAGGTCGGCGTCGCCCTGCACGAGGCCGGGGCGCTGGTGGAGATTTTCCGCCCCTGGGCCGATGGTCGCCTGCCCGAGGTTGCCCAAGGTCATGATGCCATCGTCGTGTTCGGCGGCGAACAATCGGCCCTCGATGATGCCGCCCATCCCTATCTGCCCGCGCTGGCCCGCTGCATGGCCGGGTTTTCGGCCGCTGACCGCGCCGTTCTGGGCATCTGCCTTGGCAGTCAGATTCTGGCGCGCGCCTTTGGCGGGTCCAACCACCTTGGCACCGCGCCCGAATTCGGCTGGCTGCCCGTGGACCTGACAGAGGCGGGCCGCAGCGATCCGCTGCTGTCGGCGGTGCCGCAGGCCTTCCCGATCTTTCAGTGGCACAGCGATACCTTCACCCTGCCGCCGGGTGCCACGCATCTTGCCACCGGGCCAGTCGCGCAGAACCAGGCCTTCCGGCTGGGCCGTGCCACCTATGGCACGCAGTTCCATTTCGAAGCCAGCCGGGCGGTTGTTGCCGACTGGACCCGCACCTTCCCCGAGGCGACCGACCGTATGGCCACGGGCTGGGCACAATCCCACCCTGATCTTGCGGCACAGCTCGGCGCGCAGGCCGACCGGACCGGGTTGGAGATTGCCCGCGCCTGGGTCGGGCTGATTTAGCGCATGATGACGGATCATTGAATCAGTCGGCACAGGGCTGTGCCATCTTTTCTTGCCGGATTTGACCCGCGTCAAGTCGGGGCACTGCCCCGACGGCCGCGCCTGCCTGCCCCTTGGCAGGCGCGAAGACGCGCCAGCCTAGGCAGGCGCGACCGGATTACCAGCGTCAGGTGTGTGGCTCTCCCCTTGCCTGCGGGCTTAACACGCTGCTGAAGAACCCCACGCTGGACGGCTGACTTGGAAAATGATTCACTTTCCGGGCGGTTTGGCGGGGGAAGGCGATGCGGGGATCGGACGAGACAAGTGGTTCGCTTTTCAG
>Ga0315906_10001475_pt1 | contig 34861 bp, 34 predicted proteins | sample LakEriMetagenome_4_FD_203526 | JGI IMG/M metagenome (GOLD analysis project Ga0315906, IMG submission 203526) | Freshwater fungal communities from buoy surface, Lake Erie, Ohio, United States - Buoy 2 MA122 | ecosystem: Environmental > Aquatic > Freshwater > Lake > Lake biofilm | place: USA... | reverse complement strand
GGAATGTCTTCCAAAACAGCCCGGGCTTGATCCCCAACGGCTTCTTCGTCGAGGGGGAAAAAGTCAAAAATTTGGGCGGAGTCGCGGGCGTAGGCGCCAGTGAGAACGGGCAGGGCGTGGGCCCCTACGGAGGCAATGGCCAAAACATCGGCACTGATGCCACTGGCCCCACTGGGATCTGATGCATTGAATACCAATACGCAAGCAATGCTGGCTTCTTCTTCGCCTTCGAGGGTTTCCTCTGGCAGATCTGACGGCGGTAATGGTGTGGTCATGGGTTACAGTCAAGCCCGATACAATCATTTCATTCTATTCGACACTGGTGACACTCTGTGACTGATACTAAAACTTGGATGTGCTTAATTTGCGGCTGGATTTACGACGAGGCCGCTGGTTGCCCTGAAGACGGCATTGCCCCCGGCACCGCTTGGGCCGATGTGCCCATGAACTGGACTTGCCCAGAGTGCGGCGCCCGCAAAGAAGACTTCGAAATGGTGGCCATCTAAGCCCAGCTTCGACAGCCTTGCCGGCCGTCTTAAGCGATTTTTTTCACCACGGCGTAACGCGCCAAGGTAGTCTCTCGGGCCTCTGCGTGATTAACCACGGGCAAGGGATAGTCTTTTCCTAAAGTAACGCCTGCCGCCTGCAAAGCCAAGGGCTTGGCTTCCCACGGCGCATGAATGTCGGCACCCTCTAGACCCGCCAATTGCGGCAAATACCGTTTGATGAATTTGCCTTTGGGGTCGAACTTTTCACTCTGCGTGACAGGATTAAAAATTCTGAAGTAAGGCTGGGCATCGCACCCACTCGAGCTAGCCCACTGCCATCCGCCGTTGTTGGCCGACAAATCAAAGTCAATGAGGTGCTGGGCAAAGTATTTTTCGCCCCAGCGCCAATCGACCCCAAGGTCTTTGGTGAGGAAAGACGCCACCACCATGCGCAGGCGATTGTGCATATAACCGGTTTGATTGATTTGGGCCATGGCGGCATCGACCAAGGGATAGCCTGTTCGGCCTTCGCACCAAGCTGCAAACAGGGCCTTGCCATGAGGGCCGTGGTCCCACTTAATTTGATCGTATTCGGCCTTGAAACTGCGCTCGGCCACATGCGGAAAGTTGGCCAAAATTTGGGCATAAAAGTCGCGCCAAATGAGCTCGGACAACCACACGCTGGCGCCTTCGCTGGTTTTGTATCTTTGGTAGGCCTCTTGAGCCAATTGGCGAATAGAGATGGTGCCAAAACGCAGGTGCACACTCAAATAACTGGGCCCTTTGATGGCTGGGAAATTGCGGGTTTCTTCGTAGCGGTCGATGCGGTGCAAAAAGTCTTCTAACAAAGCTTGGGCGCCAGATACGCCAGGTTTGTAATGCAAGGCAATCAGGTCGATGTTTTCAAAGTCAATGTCAGGCAGGGTTGGGACTGCGACCTGTAAGGCCTTGGGCCTTGGGGCTAGAGCGGCTGCATGGTCGGCAACGGGGTGAGGTGCCAAGTCTTGGGGCTGAATTTTTTTGAGCCACGCGTTTTTGTAGGGTGTGAACACGGTGTACGGGTTGCCCGCCAAGGTCAGAACTTCTTGGCGTTCAAAGACCACATGGTCTTTGTAGGTATGCAAGGCCACACCTGCGTTGGCCAATGCACCCCGAATTTGGGCATCGCGGGCAAGGGCGAAAGGCTCATCGTCGTGGTTGGCAAAGACAGCTTGAACTTCCAATTGCTTGGCCATTTGGGCTATTTCTTGGAGGGGGCGGCCATGCAAAACAATCAGGCCAGCTTGGCTGGCCAGCTTGGCTTCGACACCCGCTTGCACCGCTGCTTGCCGAATGAGCTGGTCCAATTCGACCAAAGATTCCCGAATAAAGGCCACTCGGCGGTCTTGGGCGGGCAGTTCTTTCAAAATGTCGGTGTCAAACACAAAGACACAGTGCACTTTGTGGCAATTTTTCAGGGCGTGAAACAGGGCGGCATTGTCTGCCACCCGCAAATCGCGTCGAAACCAGACCAAGCCGGAAGAAAAGGGTTTGTGCATGGGTTAGAGGCCGTTAAAATTGAGACATGTCTGCCGATTTTGCCTCCACTTTGCTTTCGCATCATTTTTTGATTGCCATGCCTGGTTTGGAGGACCCTACTTTTGCCAAGAGTGTGGTGTATTTGTGTGAACACTCTGAGCGCGGTGCCATGGGCTTGATCATCAACAAACCCGGCGAACTCAGTTTGAAGCATTTGTTCGACAAAGTCGAGTTGCCGCTTCACCGAGAAGACTTGTTGCAATCCAATGTATTGCATGGTGGCCCGGTTCAAACCGAACGTGGTTTTGTGTTGCACGAGCCCATGCTAGAAGCAGACTTAGAAGATTCTGAAAAGCCAACGCCTGCACCCTCGCCAGAAGCAGAATCAAAAAGCAACTCTATTTACGCCTCTACCTTGAGTGTCCCAGGTGGCCTGGCCATGACCACCTCCAAAGATGTCCTAGAAGCCATGTCCAATGGTTCTGGCCCCAAGCGTGTGCTTGTGACATTGGGCTACGCCTCTTGGGGTGAAGGTCAACTCGAGTCTGAAATAGGGGAAAACAGTTGGCTCACTGTGGAGGCCGACCCCACGGTCATTTTTGACACGCCCATTGAAAAGCGTTACGAAAAAGCCTTGGCCTTGTTGGGCTTGCAGCCATGGATGCTGTTAAATCAGGCGGGCCACGCATGAGCCTAGACCAGGCGCTCACTGTGCCTGCGTCGCAGCAGAGTTTTTTGGCTTTCGATTTTGGACTCAAGCGCACGGGCGTTGCCGTTGGCAACCGCATGCTGCGTCAAGCCACACCGCAATCGACCGTAGTGGCAGAAGGCGATGCGCGGTTTGCCCACATTGAAAAACGCATCAAAGAGTGGACGCCCGATGCCTTGGTGGTGGGCGTGCCGTTTCACCCCGATGGCGCAGCCCACGAAAACACCTTCCGCGCGCAAAAGTTTGCCCGCCAATTGCGCGGCCGATTTGGTTTGTCTGTGTACGAAGTAGACGAACGCTACAGCACCACTGAAGCCATTTCAAATGGCGCGAAGGATGCCGACGCTGCGTCGGCTTGCATTATTTTGGAACAATTTTTAAGGAGTCTGCCGTGAGTGGATTGGCTTTGAATGCAGAGGCGCTGTACAGCGAACTCTTGCGCGGTGTGCGAGCCATGTGCTCCTCCGAAACACGTTTGGTAGGCATTACCTCAGGGGGTGCTTGGTTAGCCGAGCGTTTACAAAAAGACTTGGCATTGAGTGGCAAGCACGGCAGCATTTCATCGGCCATGCACCGCGACGATTTTGCGCAGCGCGGCTTGTCGGCCGGTGGTCAAACGCATCTGCCCTTCGAGATTCAAGGCGCTGATGTGCTCATTTTGGACGATGTGCTCTACACCGGTCGCACCATTCGCGCTGTCATCAATGAATTGTTTGATTACGGCCGACCCGCCAACGTACGCTTGGCCGTGTTGGTAGACCGAGGCGGTCGCCAGTTGCCCATACAAGCAGACTATGCAGCAGCACGTGTGGCCTTGCCCGCCACGCAATCGCTGGCGCTGGTGCGTTTAGACAACGGTGAGTTCAGCTTTGAAGTTCAAGAAGAAAACAGCTAAGCAGGGAAAGAATAAAAAATGCTCTACAAACGCAATCCCCAACTCAACAAAAACGGTGAGCTCATTCACTTGCTGTCCACCGAAGGCTTGTCGCGCGACATCCTCACGCACATCCTAGACACTGCGGCCAACTTTGTCAGCGTCAGCGACCGCGAAGTCAAAAAGGTGCCCTTGCTGCGCGGCAAAAGCGTGTTCAACTTGTTTTTCGAAAACAGCACACGCACGCGCACCACGTTTGAAATTGCGGCCACGCGTTTGTCGGCCGATGTGATCAACCTCGACATTGCACGCTCGTCTGCGTCTAAAGGCGAATCGCTGCTAGACACCATTGCCAACTTGTCGGCCATGGCGGCCGATATTTTTGTGGTTCGCCACTCCGAATCGGGCGCGCCTTACCTCATTGCACAGCATGTGGCACCGCATGTGCACGTGGTCAATGCCGGTGACGGAAGGCATGCACACCCCACGCAGGGTTTGCTCGACATGTACACCATTCGTCACTACAAAAAAGATTTTGCCAACCTCACGGTGGCCATTGTGGGCGACGTGTTGCACTCACGCGTAGCGCGCTCCGATATTCACGCGCTGACCACTTTGGGTTGCGCCGAAGTGCGTGTGGTCGGCCCCCAAACCTTGGTGCCGTCAGACATGTCGCAGATGGGTGTGAAGGTGTTTCACAACCTGGAAGAAGGCATCAAAGACTGCGACGTGGTCATTACCTTGCGCTTGCAAAACGAACGCATGAGCGGGGCTTTGTTGCCCTCGAGCCAAGAGTACTTCAAACGCTTTGGCCTGACGCCCGAAAAACTGCAACTGGCCAAGCCCGATGCCATCGTGATGCACCCGGGGCCCATCAACCGCGGTGTAGAAATTGATTCTGCGGTGGTGGATGGCCCGCAAAGCGTGATCTTGCCGCAAGTGACCTTTGGCATTGCGGTGCGCATGGCGGTCATGAGTATTGTGGCGGGCAATGAAGCCTAATTCGCAGAAATAAAAGAAGAAAGACAAAGACCATGAAAATTTTGATTCAAGGCGGCCGCGTGATCGACCCCGCTAGCAAAACTGACACGGTAGCCGATGTGGCCATCTCGGCCGGCAAAATTGTGGCCATCGGCAAAGCGCCCGCAGATTTTCAAGCGCAAAAAACCATTGATGCCAAAGGCCTGATCGTGATGCCAGGTTTGGTCGATTTGTCGGTGCGCCTTAAAGAGCCAGGGCATGAGCACGAAGGCATGCTTGATTCTGAATTGGCCGCGGCAGTGGCTGGCGGCGTTACCAGCTTGGTGTGTCCGCCCGATACCGACCCTGTTCTGGATGAGCCCGGCTTGGTGGAAATGCTGCGCTTCAAAGCCGAAAAACTCAATCGCTCCAAAGTGATGCCCCTGGGCGCCTTAACCCGTGGCCTCAAGGGCGAAGTGTTGACCGAAATGGTTCAACTGACCGAAGCCGGTTGCGTTGGTTTTAGCCAAGCCGAAGTCGCCCTCGAAAACACGCAAGTGCTGCAGCGTGCCTTGCAATACGCCAACTCCTTTGGCTACACCGTTTGGCTGCGCCCTCAAGAACTTCATTTGGGCAAAGGCGTAGCGGCCAGCGGTCCCTTGGCCACGCGCATGGGTTTGTCGGGCGTGCCTGTGGCAGCAGAAACCATTGCCTTGCACACTATTTTTGAATTGCTCAAAAGCACCAAAGCGCATGTGCACTTGTGCCGCATCAGCAGCGCTGCGGGCGTGGCCTTGGTGCGCCAAGCCAAAGCAGAGGGCTTGCCAATTACGTGCGATGTGAGCATCAACTCCTTGCACCTCACCGATGCCGATGTGGGCTACTTTGACAGCCGTGCACGCGTGTCGCCGCCATTGCGCCAACAGCGCGACCGCGATGCCCTGCGCCAAGCCTTGGCCGACGGCACCATCGACGCACTGGTGTCAGACCACAGCCCTGTGAGTGAAGATGAAAAAGCACTGCCCTTTGCAGAAGCAGAGCCTGGCGCTACGGGCTTGGAATTGTTGCTGAGTTTGGCTTTGAAATGGTCGCAAGACAGCAAAGTGCCTTTGTTGCGCGCCCTTGCCACAGTGACCAACGAAGCGGCGCGTGTGCTCAAACAAAACATGGGTCAATTGAAGGTGGGCGGACAAGCCGATGTCTGCATTTTGGACCCTGAAGCACATTGGCAAGTGACGTCCGACAACTTGCGCAGCCAAGGCAAATTCACCCCATTTTCGGGCTACGACTTGCCAGGTCGTGTGCGTTGTACCCTGGTTCATGGCCAAGTGGCTTACTCAGCGTAAAGATGCGTGTTGCCATTAAGTTGTTGCGCGGTATTTGGCATGTCCTGGTGGGTTGGTTCACCATTTATTTTCGGTTTCCTCAGTTCACACCAGCGCAGCGTGAAGCGCGTGTGCAAGCTTGGGCCATGCAGCTACTTCGGATATGGGACATTGACTTAGAAGTTCGCGGAAAGCCTGTGATGACAGGCCCTGCACTGTTGGTCTCTAATCACATATCTTGGTTAGACATATTGGTGATTCATGCCACGCGACACTGCCGCTTTGTTTCCAAATCAGAACTTCGAGAATGGCCGTTGCTGGGTACTTTGGCTACAGGGGCGGGTACGCTGTACATTGAACGAGAAAACCGCAAAGATGCCATGCGCATGGTCAAGGAAATGACGCGTGCTTTGAACAGTGGTGATGTGTTGGCTGTTTTTCCAGAAGGTACCACCGGTGATGGCTTGGACTTGCTGCCCTTTCATGCCAACCTCCTACAGTCTGCGATTGATGCGCAAGGGCCTGTACAGCCTTTGGCCCTTCAGTTTATAGATGCTCAAACAAATGAGATATCGATGGCTGCCAGATTTGTGGGCGACGATACCTTGGTGAGTTCTGTTTGGAGCACGCTCAATGCAAGACGTCTAAAGGCTGTTGTGAATTTTGGTGAAATAGAAATGGCACAAGGCCAAGACCGTAGAGCGTGGGCGCAGACGCTGAGAGGCAAGGTCATGGGCCTCAAAGAAAAGTGTCGACCATAGCAAAGGATGGTGCTCCGACAGGAATCGTAAATTGTCTTGAAAGCTAATAAATTAAAGGTTTTTTAAGTTTTTACTTTTAAAGTACCGACATAAATACCGACATTTGGCGGTCTCATGTCGTTTTCTTGAGCTTTGTAGTCAATTCACGAGTTGAAGGTTATGAAGTAACTTGTCGCAATTCTAATTGTATCGACCTACGCCCATTCAAATTCCGCCCCAACCAGACCCCACCCACTCCGTACCCCCACTTATTGGCGATGGGACTCCCGTCAGCCTTTACGCTCTAATTTGCTCAAACGGTGACCGTGCGGAAGGCCCCCCCTTACTTTTTGAAATGCAAATGCCGGGGGGGTTATAAATTTTGGGAAAGGATGCGAACGTTCGTATTTAACCTTGGTTCATAGCCTTGATGAATTCACACCGCCTTTGGGCTAACTTTTTCAGAAGCAGTTCTGGAGAGAGCCTTGCTTGTCGCCGACGGAACTCCTTGTAGACCTCCTGTTTGAAACTCTCTACTGCAATGTCAGCAAGCTCGGTAACGCCTCTTATTGGCCTTAGTGATGAGTCTGGAGCCGCCCCTTTCTTGCGCTTGTAAATTCGGCCTGAAACGTCGTAGCTCATTGGCCTGCTTGCCTCTACCAACCAAAGTACATCGCCTTCGGGCTTAACCAAATCAAATTGGTTCTTATGTGCCTTTAAAACCTTGACAAATGTGCCAATGTTTTCTGGGTTGTAAGCGTCAACAATGACGGCGAGGTCGCCCGGCTTGCAATTAAATTGCTTCATTTCATTCTCCTTTTTAGCGGTGTAGACAAGTTGTCTGGGGCCGCAATCTGGAACAAATCCCCCCAACCTTTAAGGTCGGCTAAACCATGGAAAAGTCCTCGTAAAAAGGGCTGAGACGCGATTGGTTGCCCCAACAACGACATGGCACCTCAGATTCTTTTCCGTAACGCAATACAGGTGACACAAAACAATGCTCTTAGTTCTGGTAGATACCCTCAAACAAGTTGAGTATTTTCTACCACGGCAGTGGAGCAAAAACAACTTTCGATTTTCGTGGTCCCTTCGTTTTCAATGTATGGATCCCGTTTTTTGATCTTCTTTTTCAGCGAGGCTAAACCTGGAGTTGCCATCGAGGTCAGCTATTACAACTATTTAAAATCGTAGCGTTTTCCCTAAAAATTTTTTTATTGACATTGCGAATAAAGTTGTCAAACTTGTACGTACATGTTTCCGTGGCGGCTGCCTAGGTTAGATGTCATAAAAGGGGACTATATGAAACATTTGATCACTTGGCGGGGCTTTCTGGCTCTTCTTCTTTGTACGTTTTCCGGCATCGCCGTCGCGCAAGCTTTCCCTAGCCGACAAATCCACCTCGTAGTAGCCTTCCCGGCCGGCGGCGGCGCCGACGTGCTGGCGCGTGCCGTTGCGCAGAAACTAACGGCAAGCCTGGGGCAACCCGTCATCGTTTACAATCGAGTTGGATCCAGTGGTATCGTCGGCTCTGACTCCGTGGCAAAGTCTCCGCCCGACGGCCACACGCTGCTTCTGGTGAGTACCACCCAAGCAATTGCATCCAAGTTGTATGCCAAGGTGCCTTTCGATTTGGCAAAGAACTTTGCACCTGTGGCATTCATAGGAACAGCGCCGCTGGTGCTTGTGGTCCATCCATCCGTCCAGGCTCGCACACTGGGCGAATTCATTGACCAGACCAAGGTCAGGCAGATCAGCTATGCCTCTGCGGCAAACGGAACGGTGGGCCACTTGTCGATGGAGATGCTCAAAAGTATGGCCAAATTCGACATGCTGCACGTGCCCTACCGGGGAACCGCGCCCGCAACCAACGACCTGCTGGGCGGCCAGGTGGACGCAATGATGGACATTCTGCCAAATGCGCTACCTTATATAAAAGCCGGGCGCATGCACGCCTTGGCGGTGACATCGTTCGAAAGGGCACCCGACCTACCGGAAACGCCGACGGTGGCGCAGGCTGGTATTTCAGGCTTCGAGGCGCACAACTGGTATGGCGTGCTCGCACCGGCCGGCACACCGGCCTCCATCATCAGCAAGCTCAACAGCGCCATATCGGCTGCTATTGCAGAGCCCGACGTAAGCGCTCGCCTGACGGGTCAGGGCTATGTGGTGAAACGAATGACTCCCGAGGCGTTTGGAGCACTGATCGATAAGGACCTGATTAACTGGGACCGGGCGATCAAAGTGTCTGGTACAAAGCCCGACTAGCCGATGAGCGTATCACCCAGCGGCAACGCTGCGGCCATCTCGCCCGCAATGCGGGCTCTGTCTGAATTCATCTCGGCAGGGTCCGTAGTACCTATTCCTGCCGCGGTAGGGGACAAGGCTAAGCACCACCTGCTCGACACCATCGCCGCGATGGTGTCAGGTGCTGTTCTACCGCCCGGCCAACTTGCGCTGGCCTATGCCTCCAATTTAGGCGGTAACCGCGAGGCCTGCGTCCCTGGCTCGCGCCTCGTGACCTCCGCGGTGCACGCAGCAATGGCCGGCGGCATTTGCGCCCATGCCGACGAGACCGACGATTCACACCAGCCGGCCTTCTTTCACCCGGGCTGCTCGATCGTGCCGGCGGCGCTAGCCATGGCCGAGCGCCAACACTCAAGCGGCGCACAGCTGATTCGCGCAGTGGTTGTGGGCTATGAGGTCGGGGCGCGCATCAGCCTGGCGCTGGGAGCCATGGCATTCCACCAACGAGGCTTTTCATCGCACAGCGTTGGGGGACTTTTCGGCGCATCGGCCGCAGCGGGCGCTCTGGCGGGCCTGGCACCTGCCCAATGTCGCTGGCTGCTGTCTTACACCGCGCAGCAGGCCTCCGGTGTCTCCTGCTGGATGCGCGACCCGAGCCACGTGGAGAAGGCCTTCGTGCTGGGCGGAATGACCGCACGCAACGCTGTGTACACGGCTACCATGGTGCAAGCTGGAATGAGCGGCGTCGATGACGTTTTCGCCGGCTCGCCGAATTTCTTCTCCACTTACAACCCCGCCGCGTCGATGGAGTCATTGGTGGCGGGCCTAGGCGAGAGCCACGAGATCATGCGTGCGAACATCAAGAAGTGGTCGGTGGGAAGCCCGGTGCAGGCGGCGCTTGACTCCATGCACTCGCTCATGACTGTGCACCGGCTAACAGCTGACGACATCGAGCGCATACATGTGCAAGTGCGTGACGACGAATCCGACATTGTGGACGGGCGCGATGCGCCAAACATCAACCTGCAACACCTGATCGCGCTGATGGTGGTCGACCAGGGCCTGGACTTCGCGAGCTCGCATGACTTCGAGCGCATGCGTGAACCGCGCGTTATGGCTCTTCGAGATCGGGTCGTGCTGGAAGGCAGTGTGGCATTGCGCAAGGCGGGTGGTCGGCAAGCGCTGCTGGAAGTAACGACCACAACGAATCGAGTCCTGCGCCACCACACCCAAGCGGTCCGTGGCGCCGCAGACAACCCGATGACCGATGCCGAAGTTGACGCCAAGTGCGTGGGCCTGCTCGCGCCCGTGCTGGGCGCGCTGCGAGCGCGGAGGCTGGCCGACAAAGTGTGGGCTATAGATACGCTTGATGACGTCGCGACGATGCGAGACCTGCTACAGGCCCGGCGCGCCGGCTGATCCTGTTTGAGGGTCGAGATCATGGGCTTGGGCACGGTGCCCTTCGCTCATTCGTGAGCCGGCAGCAAGCAAATTCTTAGTTGACCTGCGTCAGCAACGGCTGACCCGCGAACTGGGCGCGTATGTTGCGCAGCACAATGTCCATGGATGCTTCGGCCGATTCCCGGGTGACGCCGGCGCAGTGGGGAGTGATCACGACGTTCTCCAGCTCAAGCAGCTTAGCTGGCACAGCGGGTTCGCCGTCGATTACATCCAGACCGGCCGCGTGGAGCCTGCCGTCCGATAGCCGTTCGATGAGCGCCTGCTGGTCGATGATGCTGCCCCGTCCCACGTTGACCACCACCCCGCTTGAGCCCATAGCATCCAACACCGCACCGTTAACGAGATGCTTCGTGCCCTCTCCACCCGGGGCGGCAATCACGAGGTAGTCGCACCATTCCGCCAGCTCCAGCGGGCTGCTGAAGTAACTGTGGTTCACGTCGGCACGAGGCTTTCGGTTGTGATACCCAACGTCCATGTCGAAGGCGACCGCCCGGCGGGCCACGGCGAGGCCGATCTGCCCCATACCGAGGATGCCCAGCTTGCGGCCGTAGAAGCGCGGCGTGAGAGGGTAGAGCTGCGGGTCCGTACCGCCTAAATGCGCCGGCCACTTGCCTGAGCGCACAAAGCGCACCGCGGGCATCATGCCTCGGGCCGCGCTGATCAACAGGCCCATCGCGAAGTCGGCGACGCAGCCCGAATTGGTCGCCGCCACGTTGGTGACCTTGATGCCGCGCGCGCTCGCGGCCGCCAGGTCGATACGATCATAACCCGCGCCGAAGCCGCAGATTATCTCCAGCTTTGGCAACGCTTCCATGAAAGCGAGGTCGATCTTAATTATCGCGCTGGTGAAAACAGCGCGAACGGTGCCGGCCAGTCCTTGCATGAAGGCTGTTTTGTCCTGTGCCTCCCAGAGGCGATGGACGATGAACTCTTTCTCCATGATGGCGAGGATATCTTCGTCAAAATGAAAGGTGGCAAGGATGTGCTCTTTATGTGTCATTTGAATTCCCAGCGCCTTAGTGGCAAATGTTTAAAAAATGATTGCAGGTCGCTCATAGCCAGTGGTCGGAGCCCGCGCGCCGCAGCTCTTCCTGCAGGCTTGGCCATTCGCGCCCGCAAGCATAAGGACCGCCCTTGCGGAACATGGCCAGGCCTTGCTCGACCGAGCGCTTTTGCACCACATCGGACAGCGGGTTGAGCTCGCGGCCCGCACTGAGGGTGCTGATCTGCCACTTGCAAGCCTTCTCTAGTCTGTGCATCCAGACGAACGCCTCGCCAACCGATTCACCGACCGTAAGCAGGCCATGGTTGCGCAGGATCAGCAGCCGACACTCGCCTAGGTCCCGCACGATGCGGGTGCGCTCGTCCTCATTGAGAGCCACCCCTTCGTAGTCGTGGTAAGCCAGCCAGCCCATGAGGACCAGCGAATGCTGACTGAGCGGCAGTAGGCCTTCCTTCATACAAGAGACTGCTACACCGCCGGGCGCATGGCTATGCAGAACGCAGGTGAGGTGCGGCTGCGCCATGTGGATGGCGCTATGGATGACGAAACCCGCAGGATTGACCGGGTAATGGCTCTCGCCCACGATGCGGCCGTCGCAGTCGATCTTCACCAGCGAAGAGGCCGTAATCTGGTCGTAAAGTAGGCCGTGTGGGTTGATGAGGAAGTGATGCTCCGGTCCCGGCACGCGGGCCGAGATGTGGTTGCCCGCGAGCTCCGACCAGCCGTAGCGGTCAACTAATCGATAAGCGGCAGCCAAGTCTACACGAATAGTCCATTCTTCTAGGCTGATACCGGCCGGCCGCTGCCCATCAATGCGAGTGTCGATTGCGCTCATATTGTCTACCCCTTATTCGCGGTACGAGCCGTCATGGCGGTCGAGCATGCGTAGCATGGCCGGCCATTCCAGCACGCCGTATGGCCGCCGAGTCTCGGGCAGGTAGCTGTGAGCGACAATTTCAGGCACGCCTTCGGGCGGCATGTTGATTTCGGCATTGCAAGCCAACACATCCATCTGCACCTGACAGGCGCGCTCGAGCCAATACATGGCGTTGAAGGCCTCGGCCACCGTGGCACAGGCCACCAGGATTCCGTGATTGCGCAAGAACAGGAAGCGCTGCGGCCCGAGGTCGGCGATGAGCCGGGCGCGCTCGTCTAGGTTTAAGGCTGGGCCCTCGTAGTCATGATAGGCTACCTTGCCGTGAAAACGCATTGCCACCTGAGAAAGCGGCAGCAGCCCACACTTTAGTGCGGCAACGCCCATGCCCGAGCGGGTATGGGTATGCATGACACAGTGGGCCTCCGGCCGAGCCGCGTGCACCGCGCTATGGATGGTGAAGCCCGCCGGGTTATAACTCAGCTCCGGGTTGGGGTTATGCACAACGTTGCCGTCCAGGTCAATTTTGATCAGGCTGGACGCGTCGATCTCGTCAAACAGCAAGCCATAGGGGTTGATGAGAAAATGATGCTCTGGCCCAGGCACACGGGCCGAAATATGCGTGTAGATGAGGTCGCTCATGCCAAAGCGGTGCGTCAGCCGGTAAGCGGCGGCGAGGTCCACCCGGATGCTCCATTCCTCGGGTGAAAAGCCCTTTTGAAGGGGCTTAGGGGTGACAGGAGATAAATTGTTTTTCATGGATGCCTTATTGCTCGACTACGATGTTGCCGTCTTTAACAACCTGCGCCCAACGGACAAGATCACTCCTGATCACTTCGCCAAAGGCCTCCGGCGTTCCGGTGGCGGGCTCCAGCGCCATGGCCTGCAGGCGCGCGGCAACTTCAGGCGAGTTCATCACGGCCGAGACTTCACGGTTGAGTTTGTCGACGATGGGCCGCGGTGTGCCGGCCGGTACCAATAGTCCGATCCAGGCCGAGGCATCCATCCCGGTGATGCCAGATTCGCGGAAGGTCGGCACGTCCGGCAGGACCGGCGAGCGCTTCGGGCTGGCTACGCCGAGGCCAACGAGCTTCCCGTCCTTGATGTGTGGAGCAGGCACCGAAACCGCGAAGAAGCCGGTCGACGTGAATCCGCCGAGCAGATCGATGAGCGCCTTACCACTGCCGCTGCCATAAGGCACGTGTCGCCAGTCGAGGTCTATGCGTTTCTTGAGCAGCTCGCCCGCCAGGTGCATGGTGGTGCCCGAACCGGTTGTGGCGAAGGTGATGGTACCTGGCTCCTTTTTTGACAGGGCGGCGAGCTCAGCTAGGTTTTTGGCTTTTACAGAGGGGTGGGCCACCACCATGATCGGAATGTCCACCAGCTTGGTGACTGGCTGGAAGTCTTTCACAGTGTCATAGGGCAGGCTCTTCAACACCGTAGGCGCGACGGTGAGGATCCCGTCGAAACCGAGCAGAAGTGTGTATCCGTCAGGCTTGGCCCTGGCGGCAATTCCCGAGCCGAGGGCTCCGCCGGCACCCGGCCGGTTTTCGATGACCACAGGTTGCCCAAGCCGCTGGCCGAGTTTTTCCACCAGGACGCGGGCTACGACGTCGGCCGCGCCGCCCGGGCCGAATGGCACAATAAACTTGATCGGCCGATCAGGGTAGACGGCAGCCGCATCCTGGGCCTGCACGGCGTTCGTCACAGAGAATGTAATGGCGACGCAAGCCAGCAGCACGCGAAAGGTACTTGGTGCCAGAGTGGTGGAAAGTGGTTGTATCATATTTCGCCTTTTGAAGGGTCTGACAGGTGGTTAGGATCTGGTCCGCGGCTCATGCGGTGGGAGGGGATATAACGGGTTGCGGCACCATGGCCAGCAGACGGTGGGCACGTTCGATGACGGGGCGGTCCACCATCTTGCCGCGCAGCACGAAGGCTCCGTTTTGCTTTATCGCGGCGGCAACCACTTCGGCAGCCCAATGCAGTTCATGCGCGGCCGGCACGAATCCCTCGTTCACGGCGCCAACCTGCGAAGGATGAATGCACAGCTTGCCGCCAAATCCGAGACGCCGCGCGCGGGCAACATCGGCCGCCAGTGCAGCGGCATCGCCGATAGCTAGGGTGACGCCATCAAGCGGAGAAACAAGGCGACCGATCCGGCTTGCCAGGACCAGGCGTGAGCGGGCGTAGAGCAGCGCATCGTCGTCACCCTTGATACCGGCGTCGAGCTGGAAATCAACCGAGCCGAAAGCTAACCGGTGCACCCCTGGAACGCGTGCGATCTCGCGCGCATTCCATATGCCTTCGGATGTCTCGAGCAGCGGCACCAGCAAGGCGTCGTGCGGCAAAAGCGCGGCGATGGCCGCAACGGCGACTGGATCTTCCGCCTTGGGTAGCATCACGCCGCGCAGGCCTTTCAGGCGCAGCAGCGCCAGATCGTCGGCATGCCAGCGAGTGTCGGCGCCATTGATGCGCAGCAGCGCCTGGCGGCCCGAGGCCAGCCAGCCGATACAGGCCTCGCGAGCCGCGTCCTTCGCATGCGGCGCGACTGCGTCCTCGAGGTCGAGGATTACCGCGTGTGCGCCCGCGGCCTGAGCCTTGGCGAAACGCTCGGGCCGGTCCCCGGGAACGAATAGAAAAGAATGCATGGCGGGCGAGTTCATGTTTGCTCAGGACTCGATGGAGTGTCCAAGCTTGGGCACGAGCACCGTGCGCTCGAAGCTCATGAACTCCGTGCCGTCGGCCTTTTTGCCAACGGTGCGCACCGTGACGACGCCTTGCGTTGGACGTGAAGCGGACTCCCGCTTGGCCAGCACCGTCGATTCGGCATAGATGGTGTCGCCAGCAAACACCGGTGCGCTGAGCTTTATATCGTTCCAGCCAAGATTTCCAATGGCCTTCTGGCTTACGTCGTTAACGCTCATGCCGACGACGATGGACAGCGTCAGGCAGCTGTTGACAAGTGGCTTGCCGAACTCGGATTTCACGGCGTAGGCGTGGTCGAAGTGCAGAGGGTGGGTGTTCATCGTCAACAGCGTGAACCAGGTGTTGTCAGTGTCGCTGATGGTGCGGCCAGGGCGGTGCTCGTAGGTGTCACCGACAGTAAACTCTTCGTAACACCGTCCTTGGCCGGAGCGGATCCGACGGCCGGCGTTGGGCTGGGTGTCAGAAGAGGAGGTTGTACTTTCCATGGGGGTCTCCAGAAATTCAGTCTGCCGCGCCGCCTTGTGGCATATCATGCAGGGGGTTGTGCTCGCCCAGGGCCGGCGGCTTAAGATCGATGCGCGCGGGCTCACGCATAAAACGGATCGGCGAGCCAATGTGCGGTCTGCCGTCGGCGTCCCGCAGCAGCATTCCACGGGCTACTAGGTGTGCATCGGCGAACGCCTCCGGCAACGTGCGCACGGCGCCAAAGCAGACGTCCATGCCCGACAGCCAGCCCTCGCATTCGGTCAGGCTACGGGCGCCGATCTCCGTCTGCAGCACGTCGGTCACCGGTTGCTGGTGCGGGCCGGGCCCACTCAGCACCAAGGGAACCAGGTCGTCGCGGCCGATCGCCGACATCAGCGTGCGAACGAATTTCACCTCTTGGCCTGCGATGGCTAAATGCCGTCCGTCGCGCGTTTTGTAGAGACGGTAGAAGGCCGAGCCGCCGGTCGTGCGCTCGTGCTTAGCGACCGGCTGACGGCCTTGCGCAAACGTCGGCCCTGTAATGTTGGCGCAGGCTGAGGCCATGGAGTCGAGCATCGCAATGTCGATGTAGTCGCCTTGGCCAGTGGTCTCGCGGCGAAGCAGTGCCATGAGAACGCCCGTGAGCCCATGCAACCCGCTCAGCAGGTCGGCAACGGGAATGCCGGGTACCGTGGGCGCCCCATCTTCGCCTAGCGTGATACTGAGGACGCCCGACAGCGCCACCACCGCGAGGTCGTGCGCCGGCCGGCCCGCATAATCGCCGTCCTGGCCGAACGCGCTGACGGAGCAGTAGACGATGCGCGGGTTCACTGCGCACACCTGCTCGTAGTCGATACCTAAGCGCTGCATGACACCGGGACGGAAGGACTCGACGAAAACGTCGGCCTCAGCGCATAGGCCCAAAAGCGCCTTGCGGCCGGCAGGGCTCTTGAGGTTCAGCACGATACTCTGCTTGCCGCGGTTGAGGTTGCGGAAGAAAACGCCGTACCCGCCGTCGGGAAGGCCTATGTGGCGGCCGGCGTCGCCCTCTCCGGGCATTTCTATCTTGACGACCTGGGCACCATGATCGGCCAGCGCCATGGTGAGATAGGGCCCAGGAAGGAAACTGGACAGGTCAATGACCTTCAGGCCTTCGAGCTTCACGGCAGCACTTTCTTTTCGCGCTGCGCGGCCGGTAAAGGCGGCGCACTTGTCTGTTGCGGTACTAGCCGGGCATTGCCAGCACCCAGCGGGCGGCAGGGCGTTTGGACCGGGCGCACGCCGTCGATTTTCAACGGGTTCGCCAGCATTCGCATGTCCTGATTGAGCGGATGCGGCACTGAGGCGATCATCCCGTTCTCGCCGACAAAGGGGTTCTCCAGCGCCTGCACAACGTCCAGCACTGGGGCCACCGGCAACACGCTGCCTAGGATACCGAGCCAGTGGCGGCTGTCGTGCTTACGGAACTCGGCGTCCAATATCTCGCTGAGCGCCTCGCGGTGCTGCCCGCGCAGGTTGGGCGAGGCGAACTGGGGGTCGGCAGCCAAGTCCCGTCGGCCTAGCTTGTCCAATAACGCTTCCCAGAACTTCTGCGTCATGCACATGACGAAAATCCAGCCATCGCGCGTCGGGTAGGTCTGCACCGGCCCGACGGAAAAGTGCGCGCTGCGTGGCAGCCGCGTGGCTGCGAAGCCGGTGTTTAGGTACCAGGTGGCGGAGTAGCCCAACTGGTGAAGCGCCACGTCGAAAAGACTGGTGTCCACGTCGCAGCCAAGGCCAGTTTGGCGCGCCCGCATGAGGCAGGATAAAAGCCCGACCATGCCCGTCATGCCTGTCATGTAGTCGATGATTGAGGGCCCGAACCGTGCGGGTGAGCTACAGGGCTCGCCGGTCAGGCTCATGAGGCCCGCCTCGGCCTGCATCAAGAAGTCATAGCCCGGCCAGGCTGCGCGCCCGTTGTCTCGGCCGTAGGCAGAAATATGCAGGCACACGAGCTTCGGGTTGACGCTGGAAAGCCTCGCGTAGTCGAGGCCCATGCTGGCGGGCAGATCGCCGCGCAAGTTGTTAACGACGGCGTCGGCCGTTGCCGCTAGGCGGTCGAAGGCGACGCGATCCTGCGGTTGCTTCAGGTCAAGCGCAACGCTTTCCTTGTTGGAGCCCCAGGTCTGGTGGTAGTAGCTGTCGGCGTCGCCAAGAAGGTAAGGGCCGGTGCGCCGCGACGGGTCGCCGCCGGCCGGCAGGTTTTCGACCTTGATGACTTCGGCGCCCAGGTCAGCCAGGAACATGGAGCCGTAAGGCGCTGCGCCGAACTGCTCGATTGACAGCACGCGCACGCCGTGCAAGGGAGAGTTTTGATTGTTCGACATGTCTATGCCGCCGGGTTTTGGTGGATCCATTGTTTTGCGATGATGATTCGCTGCATCTCGTTAGTGCCCTCGCCTATGCAGGTAAGTGGCGCGTCGCGATACAGTCGTTCGATGTCGTATTCCTTAGAGTAGCCGTAGGCGCCGTGGATGCGCATGGACTCGATGCTGTTTTCCAGCGCCGCCTCCGAAGCGAAGTACTTGGCCATGCCAGCCTGCATGTCGCAGCGGTCCCCCCGGTCGAAGGCCTCCGCCGCATCCAGCGTTAGCAATCGCGCGGCGCGCGCGCGCGTAGCCATCTCGCCGATCTTGAGGCCGATGGCCTGGTGCTCTGCAATGGGCTTGCCGAACGTCTTTCGGATCTGGGCGTAGTTGGCACCTAGGCGCAGTGCGCCCTCAGCGATGCCGACGCCCCGTGCCGCAACGTTAATGCGGCCAAGCTCCAGCCCGCCAGTGGCCTGGTAGAAGCCCTGTCCTTCCACGCCGCCGATCAGGTGATCGGCACCGATGCGGTAGTTGTCGAAAACCAACTCGGCCGAGTCGATACATTTGTAGCCGAGTTTCTCAAGCTTGCGGCCAACGGTGAAACCCTCCTGCTTCGGCGCAATGAAAAGGCTCATGCCTTTGTGGCGCGGGTCGGCCGCCGGATCGGTCTTGACGAGCAGCGCGAAGCACGAACCCTCAATGCCGTTTGAGATCCAGGTCTTGGTGCCGTTGATGACGTAGTCGTTGCCGTCGCGCTTTGCCGCCATGCGAATGCCCTGCAGGTCGGTCCCAGCGTCGGGCTCTGTGAGAGCCAGACCGCCGCGAACTTCACCGCTGGCGAATTTGGGCAGCCAGTACTGCTTTTGAGACTCGGTGCCGAATTTCTCGACGGCCAATGCCAGCATGAGGTGCGAGTTGAAGATGCCGGTGATAGCCATCCAGTAGGACGACACGTTCATCACGATACGCGCGTAGGTTGAAGCGGGAAGGCCGAGACCGCCGTACTCTTGGCTGATGGTGGCGCCGAACAGGCCCAGTTCCTTCATTTCCTCGACGATCGTGGTGGGATAGAGGTCTTCATGGTCGTGGTGGCGAACATTGGGTATCACCGACTTCTGTACCCATTTTTCGATAGCGTCGAGCAACTGTCGTTCTTCTTCGGCGGGCAGTGCCGGGCGGATGGTTTTGGAGGTCATAGTGGTCTTGTGTTGAATGCGTAAAGCGTGTGTTTTGGTTGTAGAAAGTCAGGTTACGTAGCTGGTAAATTCGGCCGTGCGAGCACCGGCGTCGGGGTCGGTCCTGACGTTGACAACGGCGGCCTGTCCAGCGCGTACGGCGGCGGCGGCCCGCTCTAAAGCAGGGCGAATCTCATCGGGCGCCTCGACGTATTCGCCGTGGCAGCCGAGTGCCTCGGCCATAAGGTCATAGCGGACATACCCAAGGTGACGGCCGGGCTTGACGGACTGCGGGTCGGCAGTCCAGCCGCCGTTCAGGCTGATGACGACCAGCACCGCAAGCTTGTGGCGAATAGCGGTGTCTAGCTCCATGGCGTTGAAACCAAAAGAGCCGTCGCCGTGCACCACCACCACCTGCGTATCTGGCCGCGCGGCCTTGGCGCCGAGTGCGAACGGTAGGCCGACCCCCATCGTGCCGAAGGGGCCGGAGTTGAGGCGGTGCCCTGGCTTGAAAGTCGGGATGGACTGCCGCGCGAAGTTGAGAATTTCCTGGCCGTCAACCACCAGCACAGCATCCCGGTCGATGAAGTCACGAACTTCCTTGCACAGGCGTTGCGGGTGGATCGGCACGGCTTCGGTTGCGAGCGCCGCTTCCGCCTTGGCGAGCTTGGGCTGGTTTGACGCCGCGAGCTCGCTCGTCCAGGCAGCGTAACGGCCGGCAGACGACGATCCCAGCGCTTCGGACCACTGGCGCAGCACTGAGGCGCAATCGGCGGTGATGCCCAGCGCCAGGCGCGGCGCGATCATGGCTTCGGCGGGGTCGATGTCCACACGCACGAACTGCGCATCGGCGGAAAAGCGGGGCGCTTCGCCATGGTTCCAGATGTAGTTGAGCCGGGTGCCAAGGACGATCACGAGATCGGCATCCTTGAGAGCGCGTGTGCGGACCGCGGGGAACGACAGCGCGTGGTCGTCGGGCACCACGCCGCGGCCCTGCGGCGTCGTGTAGAACGGTATGCCAGCCTTCTCGACAAAGGCGCGCATCGGAGCCGACGCACCCGACCAGATAACGCCGCTGCCTGAAATAATGACCGGGCGCCGCGCTTGAGCCAGCAACTCCATCATGCGCTCGACGCTGTCCTGCGTGGCGGCGGGCGCTGCCAATGCCATGACCGCATCACCGGGCCAGACGATGGCGGCCTCATCCACATCTTTATAGAGCACATCTCCCGGCAGGTCGAGGTAGGCAGGTCCGCGCTTACCGCTCATGGCCTGGAGGTAAGCGGCGGCGATCATTTCGGGAATTCGCAGAGGGTTGGTAACACGCTCGGCCCATTTCGTTGCGGGCTTCATCACCGCTACCTGGTCGATGTCCTGGAAGGCACCCTTGCCGGACTGGCCGATGGGGCTGGCACCGCCGATCGCGATAATGGGCGCGCAATCAACGAGGGCGTTCATCAGGCCAGCGGCAAGGTTGACCATGCCGGGGCCCGACGCGGCCATACAGAATCCCGGCTTGCCGGAGACGCGGGCATAGGCTTGAGCCATGTATGCAGCGGCCTGTTCGTGGCGCACATCGATCAGGCGCATGCCATTGGCTATGCAGGCGTTGCCTGCGCCGTGGGTCGGCCCACCCATGAGGAAGAATCCGGTGTCCACCCCGAGGCGGGCGAGGGTGCGTCCCACGAGTTCATAGGCTTTGATGATGGTCATGGTTTCTTCATGTGGCGTTGCATTCACGTAATGTGCGGATCTCGTCCTCGCCCATGCCGAGCAGCTGCTCGAAAACATAGTTATTGTCGGAGCCTAGCAAGGGAGCCGCCGTGACTTTCACATTCGAGTCCGACATGCGCACTGGCCAGCCTGGCATGGTGAAGGTGCCGCGCGTCGGGTGGTCGACTGTGGCGAAGGCGCCTCGATTGCGCAGGTCCTCATCATTGATGAGCTCCTGCGTATCGAAGGCCGCGCCGGCCGGCACGCCGGCGTCGCCCAGAGTTTTCATTACCGTGGCCTTATCGTGCCTGAGAGTCCATTCGCGCACGATGGGATCGATCACGTCTCGATGCGCGAAGCGCATGTCGGCAGTCCCTAGGCGCGGGTCGACGGCGAGCTCGGTCTTGCCGATGACCTCGAGCAGCCTCTTCCACTGGCGGTCACCAGCGCGAGAGACGTAAATGAAGCAGTAGTCGTTCGGGCCGCCGCCCTTGCAGGGGTAGAGTTCGCTCGGCGAGGTGCCGCCCAGCAAGCTCTGGTTCCCGTTGCGCGGCGTAGTCTTGTCGAACATTAGCTGGGCGGCGAATGCCATCCGACAAAAATTGATGACGGCCTCTTGCATCGCCACCTGCACGCGCTGACCGCGGCCGGTGCGCATGCGCTGGTACAACGCGGCGATGATGCCGATACTGCAGTGCAGTCCAGTGCCGGTGTCGCCGATCGTCGGCCCGGGCTTGAGCGGGCGGCCGTCGGATTCACCGGTAATCGACACTGCGCCGCCGCAGGCCTGCGCGATCATGTCAAAGGCAGGGTACTCGCCATAAGGGCTCTCGGGCGCGAAGCCCTTGATCTGCGCGTAGACGATGCGCGGATTGATGCGCGCCACCTCCTCGTAGGAGAAGCCCAGTCGCTCGATGGTGCCGGGCGCGAAATTCTCAATGAAGACGTCCGAGCGCTCGATAAGCCGCGTAAGGATTGCCTTGCCTTGCGGGCTCTTAAGGTTCAGCGTCATGCTGCGCTTGTTGGCATTCAGCACCATGAAGAAGTAGGAGTCAGTGCCGAACTTGGCGGCGGATGCGTTGCGTGCTTGCTCGCCGGTGCCAGGCGGCTCGACCTTGATGACTTCAGCGCCCAGCCATGCCAGGCTTTGGGTGCACGAGGTGCCGGCCTCGAACTGGGTTAGGTCTAGCACGCGCACTCCGGCGAGCGCTGGGTCGGAATCAGGAAGGTCATCGGCTTGCGGTGCCGCAGCGGCTGGGTCTCGTGCGGTCATGAAAAGTCTCCGACAATACTGGTAAGTCTGGGTTGCGGGTCGGCGTGGATCATTTCTGCGGCTCGGCCTTGATGTTCGCTTCAGTGACGATCGCGGTCCACTTGGTGATGTCTGACGCGACGGTATCGCGCAAGTCCTCGGGCGTTCCATGTGAAGGCACCAGGCCGACCTCGCGGAACTTCTTCTGCACTGCGGGGCTTTCGAGCACGGTCTTCATCTCGCGGTTGAGCGTGTCAATGATCGACCGCGGCGTCCCGGCTGGTGCGAACAGCCCGAACCAGGACACAAGGTCCAGCCCCGGAAGGCCTTCCTCGCGCAGCGTGGGCACGTCGGGCAGGGACAGGCTGCGGCGCGGCGAGGCGACCGCCAGGGCTCGCAGCTTGCCGGCGGCGACGTGCGGCGACGCAACGGACACGGAGATGAAGGTCGACGGGGTCGTGCCGGCCACCACGTCCATGATGGCCTTGCCGCTGCCGCTGCCGTAGGGAATGTGGGTCCAATCCAGGCCCGCCTTCAGTCGCAACAGTTCGCTTTGCAGGTGGGTGGTGCTACCGATTCCGGTGGAGGCGTAAGACAGCTTGCCCGGGTTTGCCTTGGTGTACTGGATCAGCTCTTTCATGTTGCGTGCAGGGACGGTCGGGTGCAACGCGATGACGTACTCCACGTCGGCGTAACGCGCGATAGGCGCGAAGTCCAGGCGCGGGTTAAACGGCAGCGGCTGAAGCACCGGCAGGATGGAAAAAGTGCCGTCGTAGCTCGCCACGAGGGTATAGCCGTCGGGGGCCGCGCGGGCAGCTATCTGAGCACCGATGCTACCGGTTGCGCCGGGGCGGTTGTCGACAACAAACTGCGTCTTGAGCCGCTCGCCGAGGCCTTCGGCCAAGATGCGCGTCGCGGTGTCGATGGAGCCGCCGGCTCCGAACGGCACGATGAGGCGCACCGGCTTGTTCGGGTAGGCGCCCTGGGCTGACGCAAGGCCCGTAGCGAGCGTCGTAGCAACAAGCGCCGCAAGACCCGTGAAAAGCACGCGGCGGCGGACGGATGGGGTAAAGGGTTTCAAATTTATCTCCTTGAGTTGTTCGCCTGTATTAATCAGTTCACTTCGACGGCTGGCGTTCGCCAGCAAACGCCGTGTAAAGGTTGGTCTATTGCTCCACCTTGATGTTGGCGTCCTTGACCACCTGGGTCCATTTGGCAAATTCCGACTTGATGATGGTGTCGAACTCATCTACGCTGCCCGGAGTCGGCTCGAGAGCCAATGCCTGCAGGCGGACGACCACGTCGGGATTGCGAATGACTTCATTGGCGGCCTTGTTGAGGCGGTCCACCAACGGGCGGGGCGTGCCGGCCGGCGCGACGAGACCGAGCCATGAGGACGCTTCGATACCCCCAATACCGGCCTCCTGGAAAGTCGGGACGTCGGGAAGCAGCAGCGCGCGTTTATCGCTGAAAACACCTATGCCTTTGAGCCGCCCGTCCCTGATCATCGGCCCCGCAACTGACACTGACAAAATCGCTGAGTTGATAAATCCGCCAGCCAAATCGGTCAGCGTCTTTGCGCCTCCGCTGGCGTAGGGCACGTGAGTCCAGGCCATGCCGGCCCTTGTACGTAGCAGCTCACCGGCTAGGTGCATGGTATTGCCCACGCCGGTCGTGCCGTAGGTAATCTCGCCCGGCTTGAACTTGGACTGGTCGATGAATTCCTTGATGTTGTTCGCCTTCACCGACGGGTGGGCGACCACCATGATGGGTAGGTTCACCAGCTTGGCGACGGGTTGGAAGTCCTTCACTGGGTGAAAGGTAATCGACTTGACAAGGGTCGGCGCCACTACCAGGTTGCCGTCGAATGCGAGTAGCAGTGTATAGCCATCGGGCTTGGCGCGAGCCAACTCTGTGGTACCGATCGCGCCGCCGGCGCCGGGCTTGTTCTCTATGAGGATAGTTGCGTTATTCAGCATCGGACGGAGGCGTTCAGCCATAAGTCGTGCCACGGCGTCACCCGCACCACCAGGGCCGAAAGGCACGATCAGCCGAATCGGCTTGTTGGGATAGCTGGCGATGTCGTCCTGGGCTTGGATGCCTGCCGAAAGACAGGAAAGCAAGATAGCAGCCAGGTGAGGTAACCTTTTGAGCGGTGAAGTAACATCCATGGCTTTGCCCCTCTTTATTAACATGTACGTACAACTATATCAACTAAACTAAGTTACATAAAATAGAGTAAACCCGCATATAAACCAAACACCCGTAGTTATACGTATCAATAACTCAAGCAGCTCAGCCGCGGAGGATTTTGGACTGGGCCAGGTAGCCGGACGGGTCGACTCTCGCGTCGATGAGCGTCGGGCCACGCGTCGCCAGTGCAGCGGCCAGGGCCTCGCGAAGCTCCTGCGGCGTCTCGGCAGACCATGCCTGCAGGCCGAAGCCCCGGGCGATTGCGGCAAAGTCCGGCCGCGGCCAGCTGACTCCGTTGCGCGAAAGTTTGCGTGACTGTTGCTTGATGTCGATGAGCGAAAGGGCGGCGTCGTTAAAAACCACGACACAAAGCCAGGTGTTGTACTGCGCTGCGGTCGACAGCTCGCCAACGCACATCATCAGCCCGCCGTCTCCGGTGAATGCAATGACGGGGCGGTCGGGCGAGCGGAGCGCGCGGGCGATGCCAGCCGGCAGCGCGTAGCCCATCGTAGAGAGCCCGTTGGAGATCAGAGTGTCGCCTTGGCGCTGCGTCTGCCAGAATGCCATCGCCGAAAACATATGGGCGCCGGCGTCCACCGTCATCGCCGCGTCCAGCAGGCCAGCAGCCTTGAGCGCGGCGCGCACCACCTGCTCTGGCGTCAGCCCGCTGCCGTCGCCTTCGTACGCCAAGCGCGTCTCGACCGACGAACGCAGGCGTTTGAAGTCGTCAAGTTGCCACTCGCTTTCAGCGCGAACTCCCGCCACCGCCGCAAGCGAGGCATCAAGCGGTCCGTGGAGCACCGCGGCCATTTCAACGTAGTGCACCGGGTGGCGCACGAGAGCGATTTCTACCACGGGCGCGGCGTAGCCCCAAGGCCTGCCGATAAGTTCCACCGGGTCCATGCCGCACAGTACGATAAGGTCCGCTGCGCACAAGCACTCGCGCTCGACCGCGCCGCCAGTGAACAAGCCCACGACATAGGGCGACGTGTCGGGCAGCACGCCTTTGGCCTTATAGGTTGGCACAACGGGGCAGCGCCACCGCTTGGCCAATGCCTGCAGTTGTAACGCGACCTCCGGAGTGCGCGTTTCCAGCCCGGCAACAATGACTGGCTTGCGGGCGGCGGTTAGCAGTTCTCGCATGCGAACGGAAGGGGGGCTGATTAGGGGGGCCGGCGGCATGGTGGCGATTCCTGTGACGGAAACCTGCCGGCGGGCGTTTTCCCCGGTCAGCTCGATGAAGCCGGGACCCCAGGGGGCTGTGCGCATTTTTACAACCATGCTTTCGAGCTCGGCTTCAACGTCGTCAGACTCAAGGCGCGACATGGCACGCGTAAGTGGGCGCATCAGGGCCTGCTGGTCGATGACTTGGTGCGTATCGAACATCGCCTGCCGCGCCGACCAGCCATCTGTCAAGAGCAGCACTGGTGCGCGCTCAAGGTGTGCGGTTGCCATACCATTGGTTGCGCTCGCTAGGCCAGGTCCCTGTGTGGCGATCACCACGCCGATGGAGCCGGTGGATTCTGCGTCAGCCGCTGCCATTATGGCAGCCGCCGTCTCGGAGCGCGCTAGGATGAAGGGCACGCCAAGCGCGCGGAACGCCTCGATCAGGTCTAAGCTGCTGCCCCCGCCCGGCACGCCGAACACCCGCGCCACCCCATAGCGCAGGCATACCCGCGCAATCACATCCGCCACACTGTTCTCTGTATTTTGCATGGATTGTATTGTTGTACGTACATGTATTGCAGTCAACATGCACAAGGGATAATACCGAGATCAAAAAAATAGGTTTTAGCGTCAAATCTAATCGATGTTCTGCTTATGATAGAACAACTTGTACGTACTAATTATTCCGGTCTAAACGAACAACCATGCCAAACGCAACTGCCTTGAACTTCCAGAACTACATTGCCGGTCAGCACGTCGCGCCCACCTCAGCGCGCAGCTTTGTCTCGACCAACCCGACCACTGGAAAACCTTACGGCACCTTCGCCGAATCGGGTCTGGCCGACGTCGACACTGCTGTGCGCGCCGCTGTGGAGGCAGGTAATGGGCCTTGGGGTAAGCTGTCGCCAACGCGGCGCGGCCGCCTGATGATGGCCTGGGGAGATAAGATCGCGGAAAACGCTGAGGGCATCGCCCGCATGGAGAGCGAGCAGAACGGCAAGCTCGTCGCTGAGATGCGCGCCCAGGCCACCGTGGTGAAGGAGTGGCTGTATTACTTTGGCGGGCTGGCCGACAAGATCGAAGGCCGTGTCATCCCCGTCGAGCGACAGAGCGTGCTGAACTACACGCTGCGCGAGCCGCTGGGTGTGGTGGCGGTGATTGTGCCGTGGAACTCGCCGACCTTCCTCACCATCATGAGCGTAGCGCCGGCCCTCGCGGCGGGCAACACGATCGTCATCAAGCCGTCCGAAGTAACCTCGGCATCCGCCTTCGAGTTGGTGCGGCTGGCCGAGGAAGCGGGTATCCCGCCCGGCGTGCTCAACGTCGTCACAGGCGGCCGCGAGGCGGGCGAGGCGCTCGTCGGGCACGAAAAGGTAGCCAAAATCTCATTCACCGGCAGCGAGGGGGCGGGCCGCGCCATCGCCGCGCAGGCTGGCGGCCGGCTCGCCAGCTGCACCCTCGAGCTCGGCGGCAAGAGTCCAAACATCGTCTTCGGCGACGCGACGGTTGAAAATGCCGTGGTTGGCATACTCTCAGGCATATTCGCGGCTGCAGGACAGACCTGCATTGCCGGCTCGCGTGCTTACGTGCATGCAAGCATCTACGAGGAAGTGGCCGACAGGCTGGCCAAGCGGGCCCGTGCAATCAAGCTAGGTGACCCGTTGCTAGCGGACACACAGATGGGGCCAATCGCGACACAGGCACAGCTCGCCAAGGACGAGGCGATGGTGCAGCGCGCGGTGCTCGAAGGCGCCGAGCTGCTCACAGGCGGTAACCGCGTAAGCGTTCCAGGCCTTGAGGGTGGCTATTTCTTCCAGCCCACTATCCTGCATAACGTAAAACGAGAAAATTACATCATGCAGGAGGAGGTGTTCGGCCCGGTGCTGAGCATCACTCGCTTCAACGACGACGACGAAGTCCTGGCGCTGGCCAACGGCACGCGATTCGGCCTAGCCGCGGGGCTGTGGACGCGCGACATCCGCCGCGCCCACCAGATGGCAAAGCGTCTCCAGGCTGGCACAGTGTGGATAAACACCTACCGGGCGCTGGCCTTCAATTCTCCGTTCGGCGGCTACAAGAACAGCGGGCTGGGCCGGGTCAACGGCATCGAGTCACTCGAGCAGTTCCTGCAAACCAAAAGCGTCTGGTGCGAGATGAGCGAGGATATACAGGACCCGTTTGTGATTAAGGTCTGAGCGGCGTAATGCAAACTCAGGCAAGCGGTGTCCTGCGCCGCAGTTTCATTGCTAGCGTGAAGCGGTCGGCTGGATACTGGTTGACGGCGACCTCGGCGATTTTACGGGTGGTTGTGAGGTAGGTACGCCGAACTTCGACGATCACCGCATCCAGCTCAAGCGCAAGTTCGACAGCCACGTTCTCGGGCACGCTGTAGGCGTTGATGACCTGCTCGACCTCCGCGATTTTCTCCCCATACAGATCTTCTATCAGCTCGTAGATGGCACTGTTGCGCCGGCCAACCAATCGGCCGACGCCGGCGAAGTCGGTGTGAACGTAGACCACCGTGCGGCAGACCGGCTTGTTGTTGTTGTCCTCATACCGCAGGCCCTCTATGCGCAGCCAGTTTTGGCCAGCGATACCGCCAATGTTTGTGGCTAACGTCGCGTCGGCCGCTATAACTTCGCTGCTCTCCACCTTATAGCGGATCGACGCAGCGTACTGGATCAGGTCATTGATGGATTCGATCTCCTGTACGTAGGTGCTGGCCGCGCTCGGCCGCGCAACGGTTGTGCCAGCACCCTGGCGGGACGAAACCAGGCCATCGCTGCGCAGATAACGCAACGCCTCTCGAACTGTGTGTCGACTAACCGAAAACTGCTGGGATAGCACGCCCTCCGTCGGCAACTGGCTGCCCACAGGATATTTGCCACGCAAAATCTCGTCGCGCAATGCGTCTACGACCTGCTGGTAAAGGGGTTTGAAGGATGGAAGATTCAACCGCATAAACTAATTCATTATAGGTTTTTAACTTGACCCAGCGCTAGGGTATTTTTTTAGTTTCGAACTTGACTAATGGATTAGATTTTTTAAAAACTATTATCAATTCAAGGACTTAAGCTTACAAGTTGAAAGCGCTGAACAAGCTGACAGAGATATTATAAAAAAAAGAAGGATTTAGAACCTGAGCTAAAAGCAGCCGCCTTAATGATACTTGAGGCAATAGATGATTCTGCTTGGTACTACAAAGCAGGATTTACTGATGATGGCAGCGCAATGCTTTTTCACAAAATGCCGGGCAGATTATTAAAGAAGGTGGCAAACAGAAAAGTAGTTGCATTTATAAGTGCTACTTTGTCTATATCTAACAGCTTTGATGATTTCAACCGAGCAACGGTTATACAACACCAAAGCAAACTTTCTACAATCATTGAGCCTTTGCACCACGGTAAGCTAGGGTTTTATGTGTCAGATGTTTTAGTTAATACGTCTGAATGGTTAGATGTAATTCAAAATATCATATCTACTGCTAGTGCGCCAATCTTAGTTGTTACTCCAAGCCATGAGCTTGCCAAAACACTAGGCGCTGTTATAGAAAACTCAACAATAAGGGGCGCAGAAGAGACGGCTAGTCAAGCAGCATTTCGTATGTGTGAAAGTAAAGTCTTGATTGCTGCTGGTGCATGGGCGGGATTAGATACTCCAATTCCGTGGGCATCAATTGTTATTCCTCGTGTACCGCATGATAGGCCGGTAGTAATTGAGGGAAATCACGAAAGCAGTTTTTTAGATATATGAAATACTGCTTTGAGGAGGATGCGTCAAGTTATTGGACGCGGGTTACGATCGCCAGAAGCTGAATGTGACATCTATATTTGTGATGATCGATTTAAAAACATTGAGTCATTTGTGCCAACTAGATTTCGTACTGCATGGGTTCACAAAGGATTTCTTGAAGGTAGTCGGCGTGAGGTTCTACTTTCCAAAATTGAGCGTGATGCTTCAGTTCGTAAGGAGGCTTTAAAGCAGTTTGGTCATCAATGCATGTCCTGCGTATTCAAGCCAAAAGTCATATCTCAGTTGGATGTTCATCACTTGTTTCCATTGCATGAGGGAGCGAGCCGGACTGAATTTAATCATCTAGCTGTTTTGTGTGCCAACTGTCACCGGTTCGCTCACTCAATTGAACCGCCACTAACGGTTCAAGCTATGAAGTCTTTTGACCCTAAATGTTAACTTCTCTCCGATTGGCCTTTTAGAAAATGCTAACGATCTAACTACTGTGCAGCTTGGATCCTCAAGTGGCTTGTGTAAGCTCGTATTACTTTATTTATACGAACCATATGAGATACGACACTTAGTATTTGATTGAGGCCAAAGGTCGCAAGCTCGTTTGGTTGAACCAGTAACTCTAAACCCAAAAAACATATTTTGTTAAAATCAGCACCTAAGCTTAGTAGACAATTAAGGGGTGTTATGAGCGACAAAGTATCGGTAAAACGAGTCAAAGAAGAGTGCTCCGCTGAGGGTAAAGCTCAGTACCTTCAAACTGCCAACGGAAAGATCAAATGCCTGCGCTGCACAGCCCAATCAAGCAGGACAAAACTACAATGCGGCAGGCCAGCAATCAAATCATCCCGCACGCAGAAGTGCCAATTTCATGGTGGCAAACCTCACTCTGAGGAGACCCTGAAACGCATCTCAGAAGCGAACACCATCCACGGTCAATCCACCAAAGCAGCAAAAGAACAGAACAGACATGACAGTGCCCTAATGCATGAGTTGGAGGATGCAATCGCAGTACTAAAGATGGGTGAGGGGCCGCGGATTAGAGGCCCAAAACCCAAGGGTTACAAGCCGGTAAGGACACAGGCCGATGTGGTGAGGATGATTCAGGAGCGGTTGTTGCATATAGTGTGATCGCTCAAACGATGAGCTAAATTTTGTTTAATAGCTAACCCCATCATCCAGCAATTCTCACGCAAGAGTGGTTTGTTGAAACTAAATATTCAATCCATCGCTTTAAAGCCATCACACCGCTGAAGTAGCATGACCCAATCGGTTCCGATATAGGCATCTCGCTCGCGGATGCACACCTTAGATTGCTGCCAATTTTTGCAGTACCAACCATTGACATTAACCAAATGTCTGCATTCAAGGCAACTAATTCGGTCATCAGCGCCTTGTTCACGGTCTCGTATCAAAAGCTTGTCAGCCAATGCCTCTGACTTCTCTGCGTCCAGCCCACGACTTTTGTACCGAGAAACCCGTGCTTGAAAAATTGCAATTTCATCGGTATTCATTGCGCTGCTGTTGGGATAACACCAAAGGTTTGAATAGCTTTGTAAACCATCTTGATCGCTGGAATTGATCTTCTGGCTCAAAAAATCTTCAATTAGCTCCTGATTCTGTACTGACGAAACTGACGAAAGTCCCGAATCAGGGGTTTCGTCAGTTTTGACAGTACGGTTTTGCACCTCTTTTGCAAAAATCTTAACTGCTCGATCAGTCCACGATTTCATTTACTTGCGTCCAACAAACGTGGATTGATGTAATAACGGACTGTTGGTCGCCCACTTGGTGGAGTGTCCTCAAAACTATGTACGTGGTTGTGTTCTTCTAGGATTGCAAGAGCGCCTTCAGCATCATTAACTGTTGTAGCGCCAGACCATTGTTTACGTTGCAAGTCACGCGCGGTAAATCCATCTTTCAATTTCCCCTGAATTAGCCTCTTACTTATTCTCCTAGCCGTAGCAACTTTTGCTACTTCAATCAATCCATAAATACGTCGCGCATGCCCAGCCAAGTATTCACACCACGAAGCTGCTCTGATGGCGCAGAAAGCACTGACTGCCCCTATGGATCCCTCTGCAAGGTGCAGTATCAATGCTATGGAGCAGAACAGTTTTTCAAATTTCCCGAAATGCTGTTGCATCATCGGATCTTCTTCTTTGGCTATATAAATTTTGTGTAGATCCTCGCACCACTCAATAAAGATGGTTTGTGCATCATCACTAAAGTAAAAATGCGGCAATTTCACAAAATCATTGGCTGGTGTAGCACCATCCTGAATGGGATCAAAGCTTGCAAGTCGGCTGAACATATCCCTAACGGCTTCTCTTGCTCCTTTAACAGGGTATCTATCGCGCCATTCCCAAGGGACTGCATTTGGATACACCATGACTTGGAACCGTTGAATACGACCGTCGTTATCCAAGGAATTGGAAATGCTAGTCAAGTACCTCTGCATTAGCTCTGGTTGTATGCCCCCAAAAACTGACAGGCAAAGATTCTTGATAAATAGACTGCCTCGTCCAATACGGTCGATGTTGAATCCGGCAGTGCCGTTCCAACCCTCAAGGTAAAAAGCTTTGTCAGCCTCTCGACCTTCTTTTTCCCATGATGCCAATAACCCAATCAACTCGTCTCGGTAGACCAGCATACCTTCTGGATTATTGACCAGCATATCGCCGAGCTTTTCAATTGTTGAGTCGTTTGATTTAAAGCGTCTGACGATTGGTTTCTCTGGAGGCTCTAAGTCTTGCATCGCAGTTATGGCATCAGCCATTTTTACGCCATCCTTCTTCCCTCTTGCGGCAGTTTTCATGGTACTTTTAACCGCCCCTTGATGAGCCTCAAATGCAGCCAATTCGGCTTCATATGTCTTTAGTGCAATCGTTAGTTTTTCAGCTTCAAGCGCTTCAAGTCGATCAAGGAAGCGAGTCACGGTGCTCAGTGCAGGTGATTTCTTGGAAGAAGGATCGCCCACAATACCGCCGAATAAATTGGGGGTCACAATCCAATCGTCTTTTCTTTTCGGTTTTAACGCACATCGTGCACCAATCACTGAGCCAAGTGCAACTATCAATGCAGCAGCAATGTAGTCCGGGGCACATGGCATTCTGTCAGCTTCATCCAAAACAAATTCTTCCATTGACTTCGGTAGCAGGGCAGATGAAATAAATTTTGGTGCTTCGGGAAGCTCTGACTTAATTTCTGTCGGATAAGCCCATCCTTCATGCTTGTCATCGCTATCCGTTAATAAATTCGTGGCTGCAATAGGCGGCTCTAAAGGCTCTTGGTGTGAATCAAAATTAGTCATGGCAGTGCTCTTTTTTTAAAAATGTTCTGTAACGCTTCAAAGTCGTTGGCGTTGAATACGTGTCCATCTATCCATGCAATGAAGCTGCCGTCCAAAAGGATTTGGATTGGATAGCCTGCAAAGAAGAGGCCATGTTTTTCGTTGGCGGAATATTTACAACGCGGGAGAATGCTGAGATAATTTGCGATGTGATGTGTGTTTCCGAGGCCTCTTGCGTGTCCAGCGCAGGGGGCTTTTTCGTATGGGTGGTTCATTTAGACTCAGCCTTGTCTAATGAATTTGATTGCTCAATAAGCCACGCCCTAACCAAACCTACATTCCAAGCGGAAATGTTCGGGCCTAATTTTTGAGGTGGGGGAAATCGACCCGCTTTAACCATTCTCCAAAGAGTTGCACGGCTGATGGGAATCAGCTTCCGACTGTTAGGATCTTTGGGATTACCAATAAGCTGACGTTCGCGCAGAAATCCGCAATCTGGGCATTCATTGAACCAATTTGGCGAGACGGCTTGTGTCATGAAGACTCCTTTTGAAATAGCTTTGCGCTATTAAAAATGAGTCCTATAGCAAAGTCTAAGTAGAGTGCGCGCGCACTACTTGCCGTTTGATTTTTCTTTTAGGTACATGGTGATCATTTTGCGAATTTGATCAAAACCCAAAGGGACAATCTGATTTTCGCAAGCTTCATACGCCGCATCATCAAGTGTTTTGTGATTTTTGAGATTAAAGTCAAGCCATTGAAATAACTTATTTTTTTTCTCAAGCGACGATTTTTTTTGTATGTCATTACTTGCATATGCTCTGCCACTTGCAAATATGGTCTCCCATTTTTCTTCATTAAGTATTGCGGTAGTGCATGCTTGTAAATTAAGATTTTTAACATCTTCTGTGATCGTATTGTTCTCAACAAGAATATCTAGAACTGCAACAGCCTTACTTTCAGCCGCCATCCAAATTGCAAGCTTTTTAACACCCTCCGAATTCTTTTTGGGTTTTCTCATGCTGCAGATTTGAAGGTTAATACTTTGCCACCAATTGCTAACTGATCCAGATAATTAGCCCATCTCTGCATCATTTTTTTCCGCTCTTCTAAGTGAGAGGTCCTGTTGTACGCCCTCCCATTTACGTCTTTTACTGCGTGTGCAAGTTGATGCTCAATAAGATGCGCTGGGAATCCAAGTTGCTCATCAAGCATGGTTCTTGCACTAGCCCGAAAGCCGTGTGCTCTGTGCAAACTTCCATCGTAGCCAATTGAGTTAAGTGCAGCATTCAGCGTGTTTTCACTGATTGGCCTACCTTCGCCCTTTGTTGATGGAAAAGCTAGTTTATGGTGACCTGTAATCAAACTAAGTTGGGTCAATAAGACAACTGCCTGAGTGCTGAGGGGCACGATGTGGTCATTTGACATTTTCATGCGATGCCCGGGAATCGACCAAGTGGCCTTTTCTAGATCTACCTCTGTCCACTCCATTGCCCGCAGTTCACCCGGCCTCACAAACACCATTGGCGAAAGTTGCAGAGCCGCTTTGGTAACCAAGTGACCTTCATAGCCAGCAATTGCACGAAGTAATCCACCAAATACTTTTGGGTCGGTTATGGCGGCGTGGTGTTTGGTTGGCTTACTCTTAAATGTGTCTGGGCCTTGCAGTTCATAAGTTGGGTCTCTTTCTACTAAAGCCTCTCTGACGGCAAACTTCATGATCCTAGAAATGATTTGCTTTACCCTGAGTACAGAGTCATATACCCCCCGAGCCTCCATCTTACGAAGCGCAACCAATATGTCAGTAGTCTTGATTTCACTAATAGGTAGGTTACCTAATTGAGGCATTACGTCACGACTAAGCCAACTTTTAAGTTTGGCATCTGTATTGGCCTTACGTTGTGAGGCTGTAGTCTCTAGCCACTTTTGTGCGACTGATTGAAACGTATTGTCATGTTTCTGCTTGGCAACGGCCTTTGCCTTGCGTTTGGCAACCGATGGGTCTTGATCGTTTGCTAGTAGTGTTCTTGCTTCAGCGCGTTTGCTTCGGGCCATTGCCAAAGTTGTGTCGGGAAATACGCCAAGAGCAAGTGTTTTGTATTTTCCTAGAAAGCGGTAGTCAAAGCGCCAATATTTTTGCCCTGCATCCGTAACAAGTAAATACATCCCCTCGCCATCGGAGTGTCTTCCGGGCTTGGCATTTTTGACTGCTGTTGCTGTTAATTTCATCTCGCCCCCGAAGTGTCGGTATGTCCGCATTCAGTAGAAGTTCATGCCGACATTTGTACCGACAAAATGTCGGTATGTACTGATCCAAGATGATACAGCTTGAAATAGAAGAAAAGCTAAAATCTCAATAAAAACAATGATCTTAAGACGGCGTGAGACGTGTTAAGGATGCTTTCTGGTGCCTCCGACAGGAATCGAACCTGTATCTAGCGCTTAGGAGGCGCTCGTTCTATCCATTGAACTACGGCGGCGGAGGCTGAATTTTAGCCTTCAAACCCGTCCACAATGGCAATGTGACCTTCCGAATTGTTGATTCGATCGGGCAAGATGGCTTGGTATTCGGGACTGTGGTGCCAAGTTTCTGCAGCTTCGCGACTC
>Ga0315906_10001472_pt1 | contig 34886 bp, 32 predicted proteins | sample LakEriMetagenome_4_FD_203526 | JGI IMG/M metagenome (GOLD analysis project Ga0315906, IMG submission 203526) | Freshwater fungal communities from buoy surface, Lake Erie, Ohio, United States - Buoy 2 MA122 | ecosystem: Environmental > Aquatic > Freshwater > Lake > Lake biofilm | place: USA... | reverse complement strand
CCCTGTAATAGGTGTTTGATGCCTTTAAAGGCAAACAGAAAACTTTGCAGAAAAGATGTCATGGCAAAAAATCATAGTTCATTTTGCTAAAATATACTTAATACGTTAAAATACTCAGTAACTTTGTTGCACGTTCATTCAGATAAACTTATGAAGAAAGGTGGAGGGATCGGCCCTGTGAAACCTTGGCAACCCTCGACATGAGAAGGTGCCAAATCCAATTTCGAATGTATTTCGAAAAAAGATAAGTAATCGTCAATCGACCTTTCTCATAGTTCTTTGAAACTTACTGCACTATGAGTAATATTCGTGATATATTAAAACGCCGTATCCTCGTGCTAGACGGAGGAATGGGAACCATGATTCAACCATACAATCTGGAGGAAGAGGATTTCCGTAGAAATTGGTTTGAAGGTCATTCAAAACCACTGAAAGGAAACAACGATCTCTTATCCCTAACCCGTCCGGAAATTATTAAGGAAATTCACAGGCAATACCTTGAAGCCGGTGCGGATATTATCGAAACCAATACGTTTTCGGGTACCTGGATCGCTCAAGCGGATTATGAGCTGGAGAGCTCAGTGTATGACATTAATTTTCATGGTGCCAGATTGGCAAAACAAGTGGCAGAGGAATTTACAGCATTGAATCCCGATAAACCACGTTTTGTGGCAGGGTCAATTGGTCCAACCAATCGAACAGCATCTATCTCACCGGACGTCAATGACCCAGGTTTTCGTGCTATCACATTCGATCAACTTGCGGATGCGTATCGTCAGCAGGTCGAGGCACTCATCGATGGAGGTGCGGATCTACTCCTTGTAGAAACCGTTTTCGACACCTTAAATGCCAAAGCTGCGTTATTTGCAATTGATGATGTTTTAAAGGAACGAGCACTTGAACTCCCAATTATGGTTTCCGGCACGATTACAGACCAAAGTGGACGTACCCTTACAGGCCAAACGACAGAAGCTTTTCTGATTTCAGTTTCACATATGCCCTTGTTGTCTGTTGGCTTGAATTGTGCTCTTGGGGCTTCGATGATGCGACCGTATCTGCAGGTTCTAAATCGGCTTTCGCCGTTTGCTGTTAGCGCACATCCAAACGCTGGTTTGCCCAATGAATTTGGCAAATACGACGAAACGCCCGAAATGATGGCCGACCAGATCAAAGAATTTCTTGAGCTGGGATTAGTAAATATTATTGGGGGCTGTTGTGGCACAACTCCGGACCATATCCGAAGTATAGCCGAGCTTGCCAGTAAGTATAGTCCGAGAAGTTATGCTGAACAATTAAATTCAGAGGATCATGAGTAAAGTAACCCTGCGTTTATCAGGTCTCGAACCTCTGATTGTTTCGGCAAAGAGTAATTTTATCAATGTTGGTGAACGAACCAATGTCACCGGATCAAGGGCTTTTCTCAGAATGATCAAAGAAGGAGACTTCGAGTCCGCGCTTTCTGTTGCACGAGATCAGGTGGAAGGCGGTGCCCAGATCATTGATATTAATATGGATGAAGGAATGATCGATGGGGTAGAAGCCATGGTCAAATTTCTGAATCTAATTGCCTCTGAACCCGACATTGCTCGTGTTCCAGTCATGATCGATAGCTCTAAATGGGAGATTATTGAAGCGGGATTGAAATGTCTTCAAGGAAAGGGAGTTGTGAATTCCATCTCTTTGAAAGAAGGTGAGGCAAAATTTAAAGAGCAAGCAACAAAGATCAAGCGCTATGGGGCGGCTGTTATTGTCATGGCATTTGACGAAAATGGTCAGGCTGATACCTTCGAGCGCCGAATTGAGATTTGCAAAAGGTCCTATGACATTTTAATCGAGCAGGTGGGTTTTCCAAAGGAAGATATCATCTTCGATCCGAATATTTTTCCTGTAGCTACAGGAATGGAGGAACACAATAACAATGCGGTGGACTTTTTCCGGGCAACACGGTGGATTCGGCAAAATCTACCCGGGGCTCATGTGAGCGGTGGAGTTTCGAACGTCTCATTTTCTTTCCGAGGAAACGATAAGGTGAGGGAAGCAATGCATTCGGCATTTTTATACCACGCTATTCGTGAAGGAATGGACATGGGAATTGTAAATCCAACCATGCTTGAAGTGTATTCCGACATTGAGCCTACTTTACTAGAATACGTTGAGGATGTATTACTCAACAGACGACCGGACGCTACTGAACGCTTGCTTGAATTCGCAGAGACAATAAAAGGTGACGGAAGGAAAAAGGAAGTTGATCTTTCCTGGCGAGACACAACTGTTGAAAAGCGTTTGGAACACGCGCTTGTGAAAGGGATTACAGATTATATTGAGGTCGATGTTGAAGAGTGCAGAACTCGATTCGAGCGACCTATTCAAGTCATAGAGGGGCCGCTGATGGCAGGGATGAATGTGGTGGGAGATCTCTTTGGATCTGGACAAATGTTTCTTCCACAGGTAGTTAAATCAGCGCGTGTAATGAAAAAGGCAGTCGCATATCTGCTGCCATACATCGAAGCTGAAAAGAATGGGGAGCGTTCTTCTGCAGGTAAAATTCTCATGGCAACTGTCAAAGGAGATGTTCACGATATTGGCAAAAATATTGTCGGAGTTGTGCTCGGTTGTAACAATTACGAGGTAATTGACCTCGGAGTAATGGTTCCTTTTGAGAAAATAATTGAAACAGCAATTACCGAAAAGGTCGATGCAATTGGGTTGAGTGGGCTGATCACACCTTCTTTGGATGAGATGGTTACGGTGGCAAAGGAAATGCAACGTGCCGGACTAACTATTCCGCTTTTAATTGGAGGTGCAACTACCTCTAAAGTTCATACAGCAGTTAAGATCGAAGAACATTATCTGGGTGGTCAAACTGTTCATGTTCTGGATGCATCCAGAGCAGTGACGGTGGTGGAGAGCTTGCTTGGAGGTAAAAAAGATTCGTTCGTTCGGGAGGTTAAAGAGGAATATGAACGAGTTCGAGAACACCACCAAAAGCACCGCGCGTCCAAACAGCTTTTATCGTTGAGCGAAGCAAGAGCCAATAATTTGCGTTTAGAGTTTAATCCTGACAAACTCACTGCGCCCAATCGACTCGGATTAACGGTTTTTGAGGATTTTGACTTGAAAGAGTTGGTCGCTTACATCGATTGGACACCTTTCTTCCAAACTTGGGAGTTACACGGTAAATTTCCGGGTATTTTGAATGATGAGGTGGTGGGTCAGGAGGCGCAACGGCTCTTCAATGATGCCCGACAGATGCTTCAACAAATCGTTGATGAACAGTGGTTGAAGGCAAGAGCGGTCATCGGACTTTTTCCTGCGAATTCGACAGGTGATGACATAGAAATCTACGATCCGCAAGATAGAAAAACCGTTATTGCCATACAACATACCTTACGCCAGCAGACTAAAAAAGCAGCAGGACAACCAAATAGTGCACTTGCAGACTTCATTTCACCTAAGGAATCAGGGCAAATGGATTACATTGGTGGATTTATTGTGACTACAGGAATTGGTTTGGATAAGCACGTGGAGCGATTTGAAGCAGAGCATGATGATTACAATTCTATTCTCTTGAAAGCCCTTGCCGACCGACTTGCTGAGGCGTTTGCAGAAAAAATGCACGAACTTGTGAGAAAGGACTACTGGGGTTATGCGCCTAACGAACACTTGTCTAATGAGTTGCTGATTAAAGAAAGTTACCGAGGAATTCGTCCGGCTCCAGGATATCCTGCATGCCCGGATCATACGGAAAAAATAACATTATTTAAATTGCTTGAGGGTGTAAAAAATACCGGCGTTTCTCTTACTGAAAGTTTAGCGATGACACCTGTTTCTTCTGTTTCAGGGTGGTATTTCGCACATCCGGATGCTTCCTATTTCGGACTCGGAAAGATCACAGATGAGCAAGTATTGGATTTGTCAGCTAGAAAAGGGGTATCGGCAGATGATATGAGGAGATGGTTATCTAGCGTAATGCATTAAATAAAAAAAGCGCTCGAAAGCGCTTTTAACCTAACCTAACCACTATTCACTGAAAAAGACTTTTGTGTCTAATTGACACTATTCAAATCTAGTTCCAAAAAATCAGCAGTCCAACTCATATTTTATTACTACATACTTTGAAAGATTGAGCGTTCACAGGAATGTTTAATTTAAAAGGTGATTTGTATAACAAAAAGATATATTCATAGAATAAAATAGTTATTTCATAGAAAAAGCTGAAGATCTATTCTTGAAATCCTAAAAATATTAAAGGATCAAATCATTTTCGACAAAAAATCTCTAATCTTCGACGAATATACCTTAGTCGTTTCATAAATAGAACGTTGTGTTCTTCAATGAATTTGACTAATTTTAACTGTTCAATGGAGGTTGTAAAGATTTTTACGGATGGTGCCGCAAAAGGAAATCCTGGTCCCGGAGGATTTGGGGTATTAATGAAATTTCGTGATCAGGTGAAGGAGTTTTCTCAGGGCTATCGTTTGACCACCAACAATAGAATGGAGCTACTGGCTGTCATCCATGCGTTGGAGCAACTTAAGAGCAATAAATTTCCTATTCAGGTCTATTCTGATTCGAAGTACGTTACGGAGGCCATTAATCAAAAATGGGTCTTTGGATGGCAGACCAAGGGTTTTAAGGGTAAAAAGAATCCGGACCTATGGAGGAGATATCTGGCCATACATTCAAGTTTCAATCTTACATTTCATTGGATTAAAGGCCATAATGGACATCCTGAAAATGAACGATGTGACGAGTTAGCTGTTCAAGCTGCAACATCTGATGGGTTGCTAGTAGATGAATTCTTCGAGGCTGAGCAGGAGAATTTGCTCAAAGATTAGTTACAGAATTCATACACGCTTTCATGAAGGTATAGATCAAGGGATGGGGAATTTCACGAGTGGATGAAATCTGAGGACAATATGAGCAAGCCACGAAAAAATGGTGTTTCCTAAGGCTGAGTACTTCTGGTTCTTCAAACTGATTATAAGCTTCAACATCGATCAATTCCTCTGTCAGAGCATGGATAAGTTGAGGGTAAAGACTGTAACGAGAGGATGTAAGCTCGGTAGTGTTGTGATGCTCATAAAGGGTGATGAAGGCCTTGGAATGTGGTACAACCTGTATGCGTTCAAAATGATTCCCTTCGACAAGGTTATCTGAGACTAGCTTCTCACCGTTTGGGTTTAGCTGGTAAGAGGTGATCATCACTTCCACAAAACTTCTCAGACTGTCTCCGGTCAATAAAACAGGTATAGCTAATTGAGAAATGGATCGAATGATCCCGTTGAGGAAAAATAAGTTTTGAAAGGGTCCCGGAGCAATAAGGATTCCATCGTATTCTTCGAATTGACTCGGCCTAAACTGAGCAGCGTCGTTTACTTTTATCCAGTAGTAATTGACTTCGATTTCGAGAAACCTGCTTGAATGATCTAAGGCTAAATTCGTGGCTTGGTGCGAGTTGTACGTGAAATTGTAATCGCCAATGATCGCTATTTTTAAAGTGTTTCCCAACGTTTTAGAAGAAAAAAGCCGTTGTTTGGCTTTGATAAATTAGCGTTGGAACCACCCCTTGAAAATACCATTTTCTATATAAACGGAATCCCAAAGCAGCGTAACAGCGTCCTGACGGTAAACGTAGCAGTTGAAATTACAAGTGAATTTTGAGTAATCACCAAGTGTGTCAGACTCTTGAATAATCCCGGTAAACGTAACATTTTGAGGGTTCACGCTATTTTGTTTAGAGGTCCAGACAAGACCACTGGCATCTTTGAAGGATACTTCAAAACCTGAACCCCCTGCCGTGGAGTAAGAAGGTGAGGTGTTTGTTGAGTGAAATGTATTAAATGCACTTAAATCTGGAGCTGCTGACACTGAAGCATCCCATAGAACACTGCCTAAAACAATTTTGATCGAGCTCATTTGTGTAGTGGATAGCATTTCAAAATTATATGCCGCACTCGACACAGATGGCGCCGGTAGAATGTTCAAATTCTTTGTAGCCTTTCCGGTGTAATTGTTTACATTTTCTGTAAGCTCAAGCTGTGTTCCGTTGATGGTTCCAACGAAATGACACGAGAGATCAACCATAGGAACCGGAGCCGGAATGACTTCATGTTCAATGCATGATTGGAAAACCAAAAGAGTGGAGAGAATGGCAAGAATGCCAAATTTATAGTTCTTCATAGCTGTGGTGTTCTTTCAATGCCTTAAACAAGCTTAGGCAATAAAAAGTTACACGAATATATAAAAAATAAAGTCCTGTTGTTGCAATCAGAACATTTTTAATACTTAAGCCCTTATTTTCATTATCGCTTTTTCATTTTCAAATAGTCCCATTGAGATGATTGTTTTAGTTAGAAACCCGGTGTTCAAAAACATAAAGATGTTTCCTTCGGGATCTGCTTGACTTTCAAAGCTTTCGGCAAGATCAGACGTAGAATTTATTTGCTCGAGCATTCCCAGGATTCGGTTTAGTTGAGAATGATTCACATAAAGTGAGGTGGGATAATGCATGACTCCTTGCTGAGCATTTCCTTGGATACAAACTTCTTGTCTGTTGACACAGATAATGATCTCTTTAATTTCAAATGAACTTGATTTCATAGTGTTTAATTTTTTACAAAGATTCTACTTGTAGATCGTAAACAATTTACGAACAACAAAAATTCCTTAAAATCCTGCAATTTTTTTTCAGATATCGTATTTTCGACCAAAATTCAACAACATGAAGTACGACCGCATTCCCAAAGAGCTTTACATTAAAAACAGACAAAAATTCACTTCGCACATGGAAAAGGGTGCGCTGGCCGTTTTCAACTCAAACGACATTTATCCAATAAGTGCCGACAGTACGATGCCATTTCAACAGCACCGGGATATTCTTTACCTCTCAGGTGTAGATCAGGAGGAAAGTATTCTTGTTCTGTTTCCTGATTCCAAGGACAAGGAACACAGAGAAGTACTATTCCTTCGTGAAACAAATGATCACATCGCGATTTGGGAGGGTGAAAAATTGACCAAAGATGCAGCGTTTGAAACCTCAGGTATTCGAAAGGTTTACTGGCTCAATCAATTTGATGCGATCTTCAGAAAACTAATGGCCGAAGCGAATGCCATTTACCTGAATAAAAACGAGCACCTTCGAGCTTCTCTGGAAGTAGAAACGAGAGAAGACCGCTTCATCAAAAAAATCAAGCAGGATTACCCAGCACATGAGGTCAGAAAAAGTGCACCTATCCTGCATCGCATTCGCTCGGTAAAGGAAAAAGAAGAGCTTGAGTTGATGCAGCGGGCGTGCAACATCACTGAAGCTGGATTTAGACGCTTGCTAAACTTTATAAAACCCGGAGTTTGGGAGTATGAAATAGAGGCAGAGCTCGCTCATGAGTTTCTTCGAAACCGCTCTCGTGGATTCGCTTACACTCCAATTGTGGCCTCTGGAAAAAACGCTTGTGTCCTGCATTATATCGAAAACAATAAGCAGTGTAATGCAGGCGATGTCATTTTGCTGGATGTCGGCGCAGAATTCGCAAATTACGCTTCTGATTTAACACGTTGTGTACCCGTGAGCGGGAAATTCACACCACGCCAAAAAGAGGTATACAATGCAGTGCTGCACGTCAAGAAGGAAGCGGAGAAGCTTCTCGTGGCTGGCACTATGCTCGCTGAATATCATATTGAGGTTGGAAAGCTTATGGAGGAACAACTGCTGAAGCTTAAATTGATTGATAAAACAGATGTCGCCAATCAGCGACCGGAATGGCCGGCGTACAAAAAATATTTCATGCACGGGACCTCTCATTTTTTGGGTCTTGATACACACGATGTAGGGTTATGGCATGAACCAATTCAGGCAGGGATGGTCTTTACCTGTGAACCGGGAATCTATATTCCGGAAGAAGGTCTTGGGATCCGACTCGAAGATGATCTGGTTGTTCAAAGCAATGGTGCACCTTTCAACCTCATGGCGTCAATTCCAATTGAGGCAGATGAGATCGAAGAGCTTATGAATTCCTGATGTTGCTCCATCACACCACCCTTGGAACAGGAGCTCCTGTTCTTTTTTTGCATGGATTTCTTGAATCTTCATCTATGTGGGAGCTTCTGAAAGAAAAGGATCTTCCCTTCAAGGCTGTGCTAATCGATCTTCCCGGACATGGTGCATCGGACCTGGGAGAGGCGATCACACCTCCTTCATTGGATTATTTTGCTCAACAGGTCATGGAGTTGGTTGATTATCTAGGCTTGGAAAGGTACTATGTGGTAGGTCACTCGATGGGAGGGTATGTAGCACTTTTGTTGAAAGAATTGGATTGCCGCTGCGAAAAGATAGTATTGTTGAATAGTAATTTCTGGCAGGATCACGAACAAAAAAAATCAGACCGCATTCGCGTCGCGGATTTGGCGTTCAATGCGCGCGAACACCTCATACGTGAAGCCATTCCCGGTTTGTTCTGGAAGCACAGTGCAGCTGATCCGATTGTCAGAAAGCTTATTTCGGAGGCACTGAAAATGTATGCTGAAAATATCGCCTATGCCTCTTTGGCAATGATGATTAGGGAAGACAAAAAAAATTTACTCGTGAAGTTCCCGAATGACTTCCTATTGATCAATGGTGCGCACGATCCATTAATGCCCGTGACTTTACTGAAAGAAAAGACTTCTGAGCTTAACGTCAGGGTCGAATGGCTCGAGGAATCTGGTCACATGGCACACTTCGAACAACCAGAAGCGCTCTGTAAATTATTCGCTGAATTTCTTTCTTAAAAACCTTTAACGGATTGTTTCGTAAAGTAATCTGTAGTTTAAGTCTGCTAAAGTGTATTCTAATGGATGTGAACGGTACTTTTATTTCTTCGAAGTTTAATACTGAATAGTATCTTGTATGCAAAAGAGTACCATCATCCCTAAAACGTTAGCCCTATGAAACTGCGCGCACTGGTTGTCGACGATGAAGAGTTTGCAAGAAAGAACCTCATCATGCTTTTGGAAGAATACTGCCCGGATATCGAGGTAATTGGTGAGGCCGCCAGAAAGAGCGATGCCAAAGCCATTATTGAATCCTCAAGTCCTGACGTAGTATTTTTGGACATTCGAATGCCGTCCGGGTCCGAGGGATTTGAACTGCTCGAGGAAGTAGAAGCAAAAAATTTCCTGGTGGTATTCGTAACCGCCTTTAAAGATTATGCCATTCGCGCCTTCAATGCAAATGCAGTCTATTACTTGCTTAAACCCATTGACATTGAGGAACTTCAAAATGCTGTTCAAAAGCTGGTTGTAACAAGACGTGTGTTTTCTGAAGATCCGGAAAATTATGCTACCTATTATGACTCGCTAAAGAATCTATCTGAGACCTTGCTCCGAAATACTCCAAGTAATCGCATCGCCATCGCGCATACAAAAGGATTGAAGATCGTAGAAGATGATTCTATTTCTCATCTGGAAGCAAGCGGAAATTGCACTACAATTTATTTCAAAGACGGAACGCGTTATCTTGATACCCGAACTTTGAAAACCTATGAAACAATTCTTAATCCTTCTAAGTTTTTCAGAACACATAAATCACACATTATTAATATGTCCCTGCTTACGGAATACCTCAATGAAGACGGACATTTTGCCGTGCTGAAAGGAGGGTTACGTATTCCTGTAGCCCGCAACAGAGTCGCAGATTTTGTAAAAACAGTCAAATCTGGTGTATGAGGTTTGTTTGCACGATAGCACTTCTTTTTTTGAGTGGATTTATTTTTTCACAGCGATTTGCTTTCGTGAATTTCAATACGGCTCAGGGCTTGCCTCAATCACAGGTTACCTCGATAGTACAAGACGACCTTGGAGCACTTTGGGTCGGTACGTTGGGTGGTATTGGACGGTTTAACGGGAAAGAATTCACCTCGTATACCACCGAAAACGGCCTGCTCAATAACCGGATCAGCTGTCTTTCAATTGAGGGAGAGAAGGTTTGGGCGGGACATGAAGGAGGAGTATCCGTTCTTCAAGGCAAAAAGGTGTTCAAATGGTCTTTTGGTAAGACATATCAGTCTTTATCTGTTACGGATATACTTGTATTTAAAGATCATTTGATTGTTGCAACCAATGGGGAGGGCTTGTTCGAGATTGCTGATGGCAAGCTAAAACGCATACCCTTCTCTTTTTCGCCGATTTTTATGGAAGGCTCGGAGGATGCATTGTTGTTGAATACCGGTCGGGAGGATCTGTTGCGCATCCGTGACTTACATGTAGTTGGAAAAAAACTTTATCTGGCCACGCGCGCCGGGGTACTCACAACAGAGGATTTGAGAGGGTTTCGTTCGATTGGGTCCGTGGAGGGATTAAGTATTTCCTCGATTCAAACATCTGGTCAACACCTGTATGTCTCCACTTTTGGAAATGGATTGTTTCGCTTAGATCAAGAAAAGTACAATGCTGTTCAAGTGGAAAGTATAGATCCCATGTTGTCCGTACGGAAATGCCTGATTGACAAAGAAAAGGATATCTGGGTGGTATTGAATGATGGAGTCATTCAGCTACGGAATGAACAGGTTCGACTCAAATTAGATCAAAATCGAGGTTTACCGGTCGAAAGTATTCGCAGCATCTTTCAGGATAAAGCGGGTGCTATCTGGTTAGGAAGCGAAGGGAAGGGAATTCTGCGGTTTTCGGGAGAGCATTTTTTACACTATGGAAAAGAAGATGGCCTTACCTCGGAGCTCATTGTGAGTGTTGCCCAGAAGAAAGACGGAGCTTTTTGGCTGGGAACTTTTGACAAAGGAATCATCTATTTTTCCCCAGGCAAAGAGTCAAAATATGTGTGGCTCGAGAATAGTCCAACGGTATGGGCTATTTTAACGGATTTGGTAGGTTCGGATTGGTTCGGAACAGAAAATGGCTTGGTTCAAAAAAAGGGACTGATAAAAAAGGTCTTTTATGCTGAAAACGGGTTGCCAGGCGATAAAGTGGCCGCCCTTTTCAGAACGAGTGCTTCCTCCTTTCTGGTTGGTGGCAGCGAAGGTGTCAGCGTATACAGGAATGGGAAATTTATTCCTTATCTAATGAAGGAACCTGCTACCGTGAGAGCTTTTTGTCAGTCTAAGGGAAAAACCTATTGTGTTGCAGACAATGGGTTTTACGAGATCAAGAACAATCAATTAGTTCGAATTTCTGATTTTAGCAGAACCGCATATGCTGTTGTTGCCGATGAACACGGAAATGTTTGGATTGGTACGGAGGAAGGCTTATATCGGTATACGGCCGGAAAAATAAATGCAGTTGACTTGTCGGGTTCGGCCTCATCTAATTACATTAATTTCTTGGTTAACAACAATCAAGGCCTGTTCGTTGGGACGAACAATGGGGTATATTTTCTTTCAGAGCTGAACAAATCCGAGGTCCATGTTCATCATTTAGGGATTCCTGAGGGGATTCTCGACCTCGAGACAAATATCAATTCTGGTTTTGTCGATCGAGCAGGCATCCTTTGGTTTGGTACCGCATCCGGATTGGTCAGATACGATCAACGTTTGTTCAAAGCACTTCATGCCACGCCATCCATTAGTGTAAAGGGCATGCTTGTAAATTATTTGAACGAAGCAGCGCAGTATGGTGAGCGGATCAACAGCTATGGGTTTCCGGGACTTCTTGATCTTCCTTACACTAAAAACAATCTGACTATTGAATTTGAAGGAGTAGATCTGGATAATTATACCGGATTGCGTTATCAGTACTGGTTGGAGGGCTTGGATCAAGGCTGGTCTCCATTAACATTGAATGCACTCATCTCGTTCAATGGATTACCGTCAGGCAGTTATATTTTGCATGCCCGATGTATTGATGCTGCAGGCAGACGTTCAAGGGAATTTGTGTTACCCATAACGGTGAATGCACCATTTTACCTTTCCTGGTGGTTTCTGACGCTGGCCATAATCGCTTTGACATCTGTCATTTGGTGGTTTATACGCAATCGCCTCGATCGCGAACGGGACAAGGTGGAACGGGAAAAGCTCGAATATAAATCTCGCTTACTTCATCTGGAGCAACGTTCGCTTAATGCGTCGATGAACAGGCATTTCATCTTCAATTCACTCAATTCGATCCAGTATTTCATTAACACACAAGACAAGGTGGCTGCCAACCGTTACCTGACCAATTTTGCACAATTGATCCGCAAGAACTTGGACTCGTCAGATGAGGGAAATCTCGTTTCATTACAACAGGAACTAGAACGACTTGAGCTTTATCTTTCTTTGGAATCCATGCGTTTCAATCAGCGTTTTGAGTATCATATTCAATGCGATGAGCACATCGATACGGAAGTGGTCATTATTCCGGCCATGATGATCCAGCCTTTTCTGGAAAACAGCATCATTCACGGAATATTGCCGAATGAGGCGCAAAAAGGAAAAATAGAACTTATTATCGAATTAGATAAGGAGGTTCTTACCATCCGAGTTAAAGACAACGGGGTGGGCATTGAACACAGCTTGAGTCAGAAGCTGGAGAGCAAAGGCGATCATGAGTCGAAAGGAACTGAGATTACGCTCAAACGGATTGAATTATTGAAAAAACTGACTCAAAAGGAGTTTGAATTGATAGGACCTCGACAAGTTTTTCATACGGATGGTTCAATTGCCGGAACAGAAGTTCTGTTGAAATTTATTGTCGAAAATTTGGAATAACGTGTTATTTAAAATAAATTTGTTAGTAGTTTCTCGAAAGAGTATGAAAAAGACAACCTACATATCGTTCATTTTGCTTGTTTTTCTGGCTGTATCCTGTCAGAAGGAAGTGATCCGTCCGGAGTGTGGAATTCAAACTCAAGAAACTAGAATGCTCAAAACCGGCAGTGTCGTTGATTTAGGGGAGGAAGATACGGACGATGAAACTTCGGAAGGTGATATCACAGACCCAAACAGCGACAAAGACGAATCAGTTCGAAGAAAACGTCGCTAAAAGATACGATTTTAAAATGCACCGAAAGGTGCATTTTTTATTTCCCAAAGTTCTTATAACTCTCATTTCTTTCCGAGGCACGTTGAATAAAATTTGTAGGGCGCCCAGTTCAATCAATCATCCTTACCATTCACGATTTTAAAAGAATCTGTACCCCATAGAAACGTAATTTCATACGAAACACTACGTTATGGCAACACGTTTACGAGATTCAATCTTCGAGCTCATCCAATCACTGACACGTTCAGAAAAACGTTATTTTAAGCTTTATGCCAGCAGGCATGCATCCATCGAAAACAATGTCAATATAAAACTTTTTGAGCTCATTGATGAGCTAGATCACTACGATGAACAGCTGATTTTCGAACGTCTGCAAGGAGATGCATGTCTCAACCGCTTTGTCATTACCAAAAAACGACTTTATGACCTCATTCTTGCCTCCCTCGATGCATTTCACGCGTCAACATCAGTGGATGCACAGCTATATCGCCTGATCCATTCCGCAGATATTTTGCGATCAAAGTGCTTGCACGATCAAAGTAAGAAGGTCCTGAGGAGTGCTGCTAAGCTGGCCAATAAATACGAACGTAAAGCGATCTGTATCGAGATTTCACAGAAATTGAAATCGCTCTTGGAAACCATGGAATGCGATAGCGCAGAAATCCGACAGCTATGTGAGAACGAGAATTTACTCTTAACGGATCTAAAACAGATGAATGAAATACTAATCAGATTGAATGGAGATCAAGGAGTTGATTTATCCGAACAAATGCGTAGAGCTTTCTCGTTGGATCGTGATGTTTCTCAGAGGGTATTGAATAACAACTTGGAAGTGGCTGCTACTCTACGTTCCGGAAATATGCAACATGCAGTTGTACGGTTGCAAAACAGCCTTGAAACGTATGAAGAGAACAGCCATTTAATCTCGGAGCACCCTTTAAGCTATCTGCGTGTGCTTGCTGAGCTGGGTCATCTTCAACTTCGCATGGGGCACTGGGATGAGGCGCAGATTTCACTTTTGAAACTGGAAAACTATCAACAAGCGTTGATCTGTCTCGACCATCCGGAGCTTTGTCGTTACCTTGAGCTTGTAGTATCGCGAATGACACTGGAGCAAAAGGTTAGAAGAGGTCAGCTTGACAGTACCTCGGAAGAACTTTCCAGGTTGCTCACACTTGCTTCAAATGAATTGCATACCGAACATAGGGCGGTAATTCAGATGTTGGTGGCGGGAATATTTCTCAATAGTTCGGAGCTAATCAAGGCAAGAAAGCTATTGAATAAGGTCATAGATCGGGGGGTAAAAAACCGGAAAAATGAAGCTTGGAAAGGATGCGCACTCGTGATGAAACTCATCATTGAGCTAGAGACGGAACCTGCACATTTCGTGATTCAATCCGTTAAATCGATCCGGCGTCAGCTGATACAGACCAACCAGTGTACCTCATCGGTTAAACTTTTTCTCTCGTATGCCCAGAAAATTACAAAAGCGGTACATCCCGTTCAGAAACAAGAGCTTTGGAAAGAGTTGTCTGAGGAGTTGTTGACCTCCGCGCCACCACAGGAACACTTCGATCTGGTATATTTTGACCTGAGAAGCTGGGCATTGTCCAAAGCTTCAAACGTTAGGTACTCTGTTAAACTTTCTGAAAGGAATGTTCTCACCGCAAACAATGCGCTCCGTATCAGTGCCTGAAATGGTTCCAGCCCTGCGCTTTAAGTTCTACGGCAGATCCGTTCTTATCGATGAAATAAATTCCGTCTTGAGGGTGCGTCATATGGCCGATGATGGTCATGTGCGGATTGCCTTTGATCTTGTCAAGATCGGATTGCTTGATGGTGAAGAGTAACTCGTAATCTTCTCCACCGTTTAACGCACACGTTCCGGGATCAAGGTTGAAATCAATGGCGGTCATCGAGGTTTTGGCATCGATCGGCAGTTTGTCATCGTAGATATGGCAACCAACATTGCTTGCTTTGCAAAGGTGAAGGATCTCTGAAGCCAAACCGTCTGAAATATCAATCATGGAAGTGGGAACAACCTCTAATTCTTTCAAGAACCCAATGATGTCTTTTCTGGCCTCTGGCTTTAATTGTCGTTCAATGATGTAATCGTGTCCGTCGAGGTCGGGCTGGATATCAGGGTTCGCAGTAAATACTTCTTTTTCACGCTCCAGCACCTGCAAGCCCATGTAGGCAGCACCAAGATCTCCCGTCACGACAAGCAAATCGTATTCTTTTGCGCCATTTCTGTATGTTATCTCACTGTTCTTCGCACGGCCAAGTGCAGATACACTTATTACCAGTCCGGAAGTGGATGAGGTGGTATCGCCACCGACCAAGTCAACACCATAGAAGGCACACGCCGCTTTGATGCCCGAATAGAGCTCCTCCAAAGCCTCCACCGGAAAGCGGTTCGACACGGCGAGCGAAACAGTGATTTGCTCGGCTTTACCGTTCATTGCGCAGATATCACTTACGTTCACAGCCACTGCCTTGTAACCCAAATGTTTCAACGGCATGTACATCAGATTGAAATGGACTCCTTCAATCAGCATATCCGTTGAGATCAATAGTGATTCTTCGTCTGAAATCCGGATCACTGCAGCGTCATCCCCCACGCCTTTGATCGAGCTTGCTTGCGTTAAAGCCACATCTTTCGTCAGGTGTTCAATCAATCCAAACTCTCCCAGGTTGCTCAATTCAGTCCGTTGCTCGCTCATTCGAAAATTTTTGCAAAGGTAAGAGAAATGGGGGAGAGAAGTGGAACTTGTAACCATATTCAATAAACGCAAAAATCAGTTCGTTTGAGTGTGTTTGCATTTCTATATATGAATTAGCAGTTTCACATGTTATGAATGAAGAGTTTTTCGGTTGTGATTAAAATCTCAAAAAGTCATGAGAAAAACGTTTTTATTATGTTTCGTTTTGGCACTCATTTTTTCCGCCTGCGAAAAAGAGGCAAAGGTGGATCCGTATCGGTTTACGGCTCCGTATGAAGTGCAACGTCATTTTGCTCATCCCGTACGTTGGAATGCTTCGAGGCAGGAGCGTTGGGTGAATAAAGAGCTTTGGGTAGATTCGATTGGTCGAACTAAGTTTATTATTGTTCGCCATTCGGGTGTTAAATCCCCCCTTGGTGCATTATCCATACAAGTCAAGTAAATCGAACATTCTGAACAACTAATTTTTTCAAAATGAACAGGAAACTAATTTTTGTTTTGACGCTAACCTTGATGAGTATGGGTATGACCTCTGCTCAAACAGACACGATTCGTTCCATCAAGCTTGATTCATTGATCTGGAAGAAAGTTTCTGAATACCGAAAAACGACTGGACAGAGGCCATTGAAAGAGTTTCAAAACGGTAAACTGAGAGCATACACCCAAATGATCACGGAACGCAACTTTCCTAAAGACATGCAGGAACATTCTCACGAGGCCGGAGTGAGGTACAATGCCGAATGTTTGTTCCGATTTCAGTCGACTGGAAATTCAAAAGAGATACTAAAGTTGTACGAGGATTTAAAGAACAATAATATAGAATCTTTGGCCATTCAGTGCGTAAATGGTTGGATCAATTCCCCTTCACACAATAAAGCAATCACACGACCTGAAAACGTGATTTCTTCTGTGGTGGCTATCGTCGTGTGCGAAAAAAAAGACGATGGGCAACTTGTAATTCGAATGGATGTAGTGTACCATGCGATCTCTGACAATCCGGATGATTGTTCGCAATGCTACGCGAATATAACAGAATGAGAAACAGACCGCGAAGCAGCACCGAAGGTAATGAGAGCAAAGTCAGGCCATAAAAATGAGCAGTGAGTATACTTAAATAAAAACAAACGAGAGTGACGCTCTCCGCTCTCACTCTCGCTCTATTTTTGTTGACCCACTAGGGCTCGAACCTAGACTCTTCTGAACCAAAATCAGACGTGTTGCCAGTTACACCATGGGTCATTCTTTGACTTTCGGTGTTGCCAGCCTGTCCGCCGAAACGGAGTGCAGGAGGATTACACCATGGGTCATTCTTCGACTTTCGGTGTTGCCAGCCTGTCCGCCGAAACGGAGTGTAGGAGGATTACACCATGGGTCATTCTTTGACTTTCGGTGTTGCCAGCCTGTCCGCCGAAACGGAGTGCAGGAGGATTACACCATGGGTCGATTGCGAGGGCAAATTTAAAAGAAAAAATATTTTCTACTCCCAAATAATCAAAAAAGAATGAGCGATTTTTTTCTCAAGGTCTGCTTTTTTACGAATGCGTTGTCAATAAATAGCGTTTTAAGGGTTAAAATGCTGTTTTTTTTATCCTTAAATTCGCGACGTTTCGAAGTGTTGATTGATACTTCGGCCCAAAAAAGTTGACTATGACATACAGTAAGTGGAATACCTACCTCGGGTGGTTGGTTTTTTTAATCGCAACAGCCGTTTATTTTATCACGATCGAAGATACGGTGAGCTTGTGGGATTGTGGCGAGTACATCACTGCTGCATATAAGCTTGAAGTAGGTCACCCTCCTGGAGCGCCTCTGTTCATGGTGCTTGGAAGATTGTTCTCTTTCTTTGCTGATCCTGAAAATGTGGCGGTGTGGATCAACAGGCTTTCGGCAATCTCGAGCTCACTGACTATCCTTTTCATGTTCTGGTCGCTCACAATGCTCATCAAAAAGATGATTTTGAAGGATAAAAAAGAGCTCAGCTCTGCCGACCAAATTGCGATTTTCTCGTCTGCAGCGATCGCATCGCTTGCCTACGCCTTTTCTGATTCCTTCTGGTTTTCAGCGGTTGAAGGTGAAGTTTATGCCATGGCATCTCTCTTTACTGCCGGAATTTTCTGGGCCATTCTGAAATGGGATGAGGAAATGATGCTTATTCAGGATGGTTCACTCTCTGCTGATGTAGCACCAAACCGTTGGCTTCTGCTTATCATGTTCTTGCTTGGCTTGGCAATCGGTGTTCACCTTTTGGGTATTCTGGTGGTTCCAGCTATTGGTTTTATGCTGTATTTCCGTCTTTGGAAGGACGCAAGTGTACAGGGAATCATTCTCACCGGTCTGATTTCAGTTGTTACTCTTGGATTTATTCAGGAAGGTGTGATACCGGGAAGTATCTCTTTAGCTTCGGCATTTGAGGTTGGTTTTGTCAATTCAATGGGTTTGCCTTTCTACTCTGGGATGATCTTCTTTTTCGGAATCCTTGTTGCGGTGTGTGTTTGGACGCTGAAGTATGCCAGAAAAAAGAACAGATCCATTCTTTACAACGTAACGATGGGCCTGATTCTTCTTTTGATCGGTTATGGTTCGTTTGCCGTAATCGTCATCCGTTCAAATGCAAATACCCCTTTGGATGAGAACGATCCGGAAAACCTAGTGACGCTTCATGCTTACCTTAAACGTGAGCAGTATGGTTCTACGCCATTGCTCCGAGGACCGTACTGGAACTCGATTGAAAATGAAGATCAGTCACTGTTCGGAAGTCGTTCGCCATTTTATTTGAGAAGATGGGTGGTCGTGAAGGACGATGCAGAGATCAAAGCATTCAAGAGCGAGAAGGATGCGAAAGCCTACGCGGCAGAAAGAGGTGCGGACTATGTGGAGAAATATTTCGAATCCAATGCAGACTATCGCGTGAATGTGGAAACAACGTACATGCAAAATACGTTTTTCCCGAGGATGTTCTCAAACTCGCCGCAACACATTGAGGGCTACAAGAAATGGTCGGGATATGATCCGCAGCAAAATACTGAGAATGAAAAAGGGAACGATGGCCTGCGCCTGCCTACCTTCGGGGAGAATATCTCCTACTTTTTGAGTTATCAGTGCAACTGGATGTACTGGCGCTATTTCATGTGGAATTTTGCAGGACGCCAAAATGATATTCAGGGACACGGAGATCAGATGCGCGGGAACTGGCTTTCAGGTTTCTCTGCCGTGGATGACGCACGTTTGGGTAACCAGTCAGAAGCACCTTATTACACAAAAAATAATCCTTCACACAATACGTTTTTCTTTATCCCGCTGATTTTTGGTGTTGTGGGACTGATCTTCCATTTCTGGAGAGCACCTAAGGATGCCTTTGTGCTCTTTTTGGCGTTCTTGTTTACCGGACTTGCTATTGTGGTTTACCTCAACCAGAAACCGATGGAACCGCGCGAACGAGATTATGCATATGCAGGGTCCTTTTATTTCTTCGCGTTCTGGATAGGTATAGGAGTGTATGCGTTATATGATGCATATCAGCGTTTTACAAAGAAAGATCTGATCAAAGCGCTCCAGGTTGTCGGTGGGGGATTGTTGGTGTTTGTGATCTTCGACATGAACAGCGAAGTGTCTATGCCTGCAACAGTTTCATGGATCATTATTTCTATTGCTTCGTTGGCTATACTTGGACTGATGATGCTCTTGAAGAATGTGCTCAAGAATGAACGTGGTGGAGCTGTCGCGGCTGCATTGATTGGTTGTACTGTTCCAGTAATTATGGGAATGCAGGGTTGGGACGACCACGACAGGAGTGCAAAGACAACCGCAGATGATCTGGCTTTGAATTATTTGGAGTCCTGTGGAAAGAATGGTATTTTGTTTACGAACGGCGATAACGATACCTTCCCGTTGTGGTACATGCAGGAGGTTGAAGGCAAACGTACGGATGTTCGTGTGTGCAACTTATCACTGATGCAAACGGATTGGTACACCGATCAAATGAAAATGCGTGCATACGAATCCGATCCGTTGCCGATAAAGTTCCGTGAGGACCAGATCCTTATGTATGCGGGGAATACAGATCAAGTTTTGTTCTCAGATCTCATCGAGATGTTCTACCTCAATGCCCCAGAGAAGATGGTCAAGAACGTGATAAACATGCGTTTGAAAAACAATCGAAAAGCTGCGGAGGATGCACTTGCTGCGTTCAGTTCCCAGGTTGCCCCAATAACAAATGTTATGTCGACTGCGGATGCGAATGCCATGCCTCGTGTACAGGCCTTGAGGTTCATTCTCAATGTTAACCCAAGCGGTCCACTTGCGGATGTGATTTACTCAAAATATCAGGCAGCAATGGAGGTAATGAACGCTCTTCGAAGCGGATTAATCACGGTTCCGGAGGGCCAGGCACAAGTGTTTCAGGATCTGGTTGTGAACCTTGAAAAGACATGGAATTATACTGATTTGAAGGATGCAATGGCCTTTGTTCGTGACGATGCGAATCTTTTGAATTATTCAGAGCGGCAAGTGCGTGTCTTCCCAAGTAATGGATTTACACTCAAAGTGAATCCTGAAAATGCAGTGAAATCGGGCGTGATCAAAGCTGGCGAGGCAAAGAAATGCCACAAAGAGCTTCGTTTCAATTTCGAAGCGAGAGGTTTAACACGCGAGCAAGTAATGATGCTTGATATCCTTGCCAATAATGATTGGAAGCGAGGTATCTATTTCTCTAGTCCGGGTGGTTCGGATGTTTCGATAGCGCTCTACACGAAAGGGTACGTTAAGCAGAATGGGATGGTCTTTGAGCTCAGTCCTCTGAATGATATGACTATGCGGTATGCCGAAGAGATGTATCCGAACCTGATCTCAAAATATACTTATGGAGAGATGAGCAATCCTGATGTTTTGACGGATTACTACGCGAGACGTCATACGGCGCAATACAGATTGCATTTTGCGACGCTAGCGGATGATTTTCTTGCGAAGGCTGACCAGGCGGATCGTCAGATCGAAAGTAACAGTGACTACATGAAACAAGTTCCGGCGGCACAAGTTGCTGAACTCGAGATAATGAATAAGGATCTTGAAAGCAAGAGCAAGAGCTATCGCGAAAAAGCTAGAAAACTTGTTGAACGGTCGTTGCAAGTTATGCCGGTGGAAGTAGTGATCGACCATGGAGAGCCTTCCCAGTCGAGGGAAAAATATGCCAATGGAGGCGTGGACTATCCGGCTTATTCCGATGGAATTGTTCATGACTACGTAGGAATGCTTTACCGCGCCGGAGACAAAAAAGGTGCAGAGCAGCTTGGAAACAAAGTAGCAGAACAGCTGGAGTCCATTCTCAATTATTTCGCTCAAAGTGATCCGTACTTCACCGGAAATCCAGAAAACTCGGGTGACTTATTTGCAGCGTTGGATGCCTATTTCAAAATGTACGCATTCGCCGCAGATCCAGTTGATGGCAACAAAGGTGGTGCATTGGCAATCCGTTTGACCAAGAATATCGATGAGCTGTATACGAAAGTATTCCCTGAAATTTACAAAGGATTGAAAAACAAATCAGTAGCGAATGGAGAAACCAGCAATGGCAGGTACGCTTCTATGCTATCCAACTTGCAGAGCCATCTTGAAGCTATGGGAGTTCATTACGGATATTTGCAAGGTGCTACACCACCACCAGCGAATAATTCCACGGAACAGTTGGATCTGGAAAGCCTGATGCAGCAAATCCCTGTGGGAGATTCGGTGAACCAGTAACATTTCAGTTGTGCCTCTCTTTCGCGTGCCGCGAATCGTTCAATGGTGCTTCCCACGAAGAGTCTGGAAAATGTCCGGCCAGCAGGGGAGCGTGTACATAACCTTTGATGACGGTCCCAGTCCCGAAGTGACTTCGTGGGTGCTGGACTTGCTCAAAAAGAACGGAGCTCATGCGACTTTTTTTTGTGTGGGAGCGAACGTCAAGCGCTATCCTGAGATTTACCAACGCATCCTCTTGGAAGGACACAGTGTTGGTAACCATACCATGCGTCATGAAAAAGGATCTCAAACGAACACTAAAGAGTACCTAAGCTCGATTGACGAGGCTTCCGATTATATCTCAGGCACATTGTTTAGGCCGCCTTACGGAAGAATCACCTGGAAACAGGCTTCTTTTGTGAAGAGAAAATTCAAGCTAATCATGTGGACCTGGCTGTCTCATGATTATGATAGCTCAGTTCCAGTAGACAGGATCATTCAAAATGCGAAAAAAGGTGTCTGTTCGGGTGATATTGTAGTCTTTCACGACAATGTTAAATCATTTGAGAGATTACAACAGATCTTGCCGGAATTCTTAAAGGTTTTGGAAGAAAAAAAGCTGAAGTCTTTGCCGATTGAAGTGTAATTATTTTCGCTTGAACACCGGTACGGTTGAACAAGGTTCTCCGTACATGATGCTTTTGGCTACGGGCTGGATGCGTTTGATCAGCTCGCTCATCGCAAATTCAGGCGAGGCAATGTCCGAACATCCTTTAATAATGATCTTCCCATCAATGAATTCATTAAGATTAAGTTGACTGATTGCTTGTTTGATCAACTCTTTTTCAAGGTCTGTGCGATTTCCAATGAGGAAAACGGAAGCAACGCCTGTAAGCTGGGAAGCCACGAGCATATATGCCCACGTTGGTACAATCGCATCAGCCGAACAATACACGCAAACCGCCTTGCCTTCATAGCCCTGCCAGTCATGTTCTTTGATCCATGCTCTAAAGTCTTTTTCTTTAAGAATGAGTCCTTCCCATAGCTGTATAGCAATGTCAATCTCGCAAAGCTCTATGATAGGTTTGAATTGTGCCAGGTCTACTTGGATTAATCCGCTTTCTTCGACTTTATTCCTGATCTCTTCCATGGTGCAAAAATATTCAAAGATTAGGAGAATAATTGTTCAAGCGTTTAATTGTTCAAGTGTTCAATTGGCCGAATAGTCAAATTTTCAAATGGTCGAATGTTCAAATGTTCAAATGTTCAAATGGTCAAATGGTCGAATGTTCAAAGGTTCAAAGGTTCAAGCGTTCAAATGGTCGAATAGTCAAATAGTCGAATGTTCAGATGTATGACGAATTCCAAATCCTAAATCCCGAATCCAAAAGGCGCCATTCTGTCAGTCAAACAGCCAAGGCATGCGATTTGACAATGGCGGACTCATGAGAAACATTCCGACATTCGGATCCTGGCATTCCTCTTTTGCAAACGCAAGTATTTTTCTTGTGGGAATGTGGTTGTTTTTCTGGGCTCAGCATCTTTTCGCTTTTGATTTTTACAAACTTGGAGTTCTTCCAAGGACGTTTTCCGGACTTATTGGCTTGATCTTCATGCCATTTATCCACTCTAAGAATGAAATTGAACACATCGTAAACAATTCGCTACCTGCATTCCTATTGATCAGCTCGTTATTTTATTACTACAGAGAAATTGCATGGAAAGTGTTGTTGCTTGGATGGATTTTTACGGGGGCATTTCTTTGGGTATTTGCTGAGGATTTTGGGCGCTACCATATCGGCATGAGCGGTGTAATTTATTTTTTGGCCTCTTTCCTTTTCACATCAGGCGTAATACGCAGATACCTTCCCCTTCAGGCCTTGTCTTTATTCATTGTCTTTCTTTATGGAAGCATGGTTTGGGGGATTTTTCCGATACAGGAAAAAGTGAGCTGGGAAGGCCATTTTTCAGGAATGTTGGTTGGTTTAATTATGGCATTTTTTCATCGTCAAAAAGGACCTCAACGCCCAAAATACCAATATGAAATTGATAAGGAAATGGGCATCGAACCGCCAGATCTGGAAGGGTTGTACAATGAACGTTTGCGCGAACTGGAAGAGGCTCAACGAAAGTCGCAGGAAAACAGTGTAGAGGTTGTCTATCACTACAAAGCTAACGAGACTCCGAACGATAAAAACCCTCGATCGTAGCTGTTTCTGCTGACAATTCTGTCCAGGATTCTCCTTGAAAATTTAGAATATATAGCATTCCTGTTTTGAAATAAATGTTTTCTCCTGTAAGGTAGCCTGCCAGCTCTGAAATGCCTTCGTTGTGACCAATCAGCATGAGGTCTTTGGTGTTTTCTATTCGGTTAATTTCTCCTAAAAGAAGTGTGTTGTTGGCGAGATACAACGAATCTAAATAAGTTATGGCTGCCGAATCTTCAATTTTTATGTTTTGTAAAGTCTGTTTCGTGCGTCTAGCCGTCGAACATAGAACGGTTCCAATGGTCAAATCAAGCGATTGTAGAAAGGCATTCAAGTCTTTACTTTGGGCGATGCCTCGAGGCAGTAGGCTCCTGTCGATATCTAATCCTGTTGGACTTTTTTGATTAGTTTTCGCATGCCGGATTAAGTATAGCTTCATTTTTTTACCAACGGTTTTTCTTGACTGAACGTCAAATGTAAGGATGATTTCATAGTACAGAAAGAGATACAACATTCCTGTATTGGGTTTTCCACCAAAAAAACGTATCTTGCGTAGGATAAGTCAAATTCAAATGGGTCAAGCCATCATAACACCCGAGTTGCTCAATGCATGCCGCAGGGATGACCGTCGTGCTATTCAGGCTTTGTATTTCCATTGTTTTAAAACTTTGATGCCGGTCTGTTTCAGGTATCACAAGAATGAAGAGGATGCTCGTGCTGCTTTGAACCACGGATTTATGAAAATTCTTACGGGCCTTGACAGCATGCAGGGAGAAATGAATTTTAATGCCTGGTCAAAACGAATCATGATTAATGCGTTGATTGATGAGTATCGCAGGAATAAAAAAAGAAATGCGATTGTTTCCCAGCGGGAAAGTGAGCGCGAATTGGAGTTTTCAGACAGCTCATCGGTAAATGAAGGCGAAAATGAATTGGTGTATGCAGACTTACTGTCCTTACTTAAAGAGCTCCCTGCCATCAGCGGAAGGGTTTTTAATTTATATGTAATTGACGGCTTCAACCACAAGGAAATAGGGGAGTTGTTAGGCATGTCGGAAGGGACCTCAAAATGGCACTTATCCACAGCTAGAAAGTTATTGCGTGAGAAGTTGGAAAAGTTGGACGAAAAGAGGAGGATGGCAATATGAGTTGGAGTAAGGAGGAGATCGATGCATTGTATAATGGGATAGACGATGGACAAGACTTTGCCTTCGACCCGGCCTATTTTGAAGATATAGAAGCTAAGCTACCGGTATTTCGTCGGCGTACGGTCGGATTAGGTCTGTGGATCAATTTGATGTTCGTTCTTACATGTGCAATTGGAATGGTGTCTATAATTAGAGCGCCTGAAAGCGAAATGAATATGACTTACACAGCGTATAGAGGCACGAAAAAAAATTATAAAACTCCTATCTCGTTGGTGAAATCACAAACGGTTAGCTCTGAGTCAACGAATTTTAAAATCCCTCTGCCTGCGGAAAAGCAGGAAAACCCGAAGATTTTAGAGTGTGGTGCAAAGGTACAACCTGAGCAGTTCGAAGCTTATGCTCCCCAGTTGTCACTTAAAACGATTACACCTGCAGAACACGTTGCCTCTGAACCAATTCATACAATGTTTCTTTCTCTAATTTCAAAACCTCGTCAACAGTGGTATTCCTCGATCAATATCGGGTTGCAGCAACCTTGGACGAATTCAGGGAATCAGGTCAGGGCCAATGCATCATTAGGAGCGGAAGCGGGTTTGAGTAGAAAAATGAGCCAAAATCTAACTGTATTTGCCGGAGTATCTTTCAACTGGACTTCATTCGATCAGTTGGAGATTAAGGAACGGTCGAAAATCTATGGTTTCGGATATGCCACTTACGATAACTCCTATTCGTTTACCGGTATGGCCTCGTTAGGACTTCCTTTAAGTCTGAAGATGAGGTCCGGTAGACATGCATTTGGCCCTTCTGTTGAATTTAGAAGAAATTTGTTTGCTCAAATCAAACGAGTGCAAAGCTGGAATGGAGAGGTGTTCAAGATTTCAGAAGGAATTACAGACCTAGCTTTGTTGAACAAACATTCTCTTCAACTGGGAGCGCAATATGAATTCGCACTGAATGCTACTTTTTCAATTGGAGCGAATGTAAGGTGTGAATTGTTGCAACAGATTAATTCAGAACGTTTTGAAGGCAAGGTGAATAACAGGCCATTTACAGCAACTGTCTCGATGAAAGCGTACTTCAATAAATGAAAGGGTTGAATACATATCGAGTAATTCTTCTTTGTCTCTTGATTCTATCAGCTCTGACTTCGTGTAACAAAGTCGAGATCGACGAACCGCCTTTTCAAGGAAGTCCTGTATTTAAAGTGGAAGCCATGTTTGGAAATGAACAATTCGATCTTGCTGCCGGTGAGGACGAATGCGAGCTGGATTCGTATGTTCAGAATGAGAATGGTGTTACGATGTACTGCGGGAAACTCAGTAGCAGTGAGTATACTGTAAAACTCAAGATTTTTGATGGTTCCCTGGATTGCCCTGAAGGAAAATTTCAAGCCTTACTTCCACAAACGTTGTCATATAGCCCACCGAATGGGAACACATTCATGCATATAGATGCAAGTGATTTCCCGAATAATAGTCACATTGAACAAATCGCATGGTATGTCGACGGAATTTTTTATGGTACAGATTACCTTGAAATCACCTCTCCTGGAAAGTACAACATTTGTGCGGATGTAACCTTCGACAATGGAAGTACATCGATGGTTTGCAATGAGTTTCTGGTTGGTTTCAAGCCATCCTCTGATGCATTTGTAAGGCATTTTGTAGATCAACAATTTAGACTACATGCCTGGATTGATTCGTATGATAAAAATGTGGAGTCTGTAGTCTGGTATGTCGATGGAAATCAGGTTTCAGAGGAGGAAAGTATGATTGTTCAGGTAAATCCGGCGTTACACAAAGTGATGGCTGAAATTCATTTTACGAATGGAGCGGTACGAAAGAAAACAGTGCTCGCCGATGGAACCCTGGAAGGGTGTTTTCTCGATGATTTAACGATTTTCGAAACGCTGTATACGGGGCATCTTTATGATTTTACTGCTCAATTTGAAATATCCTACCAAGGCCAGATATACAAGACACAATTGAGTACGAATGATTCTTCTACGTTTAATGTAACAGAGTGGACGTATTACGGGAAAAATAGTTCGGGAGCAAACATTTATAAAATAACAGCCTCTGTAGACTGTTTGCTTTCCAATTCAAGCGGCGATGAGCTGCCTTTCTCGGGAAACATTATCTTTGGAATCCCTGGAGAATAAAGCTAAGCTATGAAAAAACATCATCTACTTTTTACCTTCTTACTTGTTTCTTTTTTAAACAAAGCTCAAGGAATAACGCTTAATCAAGCAGATTTTGCCACTGGAGGAGATACCGTTCGAACGAGCAATGCTATGGATAATGGCTACGATTACCTTTCAACGGGGGTTGATTACATTTGGGATTTTTCCTCGCTATCCGCAACAAGTCAAAATCTAAGAAATTTTTCTCCGATAAATCAAGCGCCTTTTTTTGTGCAGTTTCTTTTCGGTGCTGCTGCTCCACAGAATTATCAGGCGTCATACTTTGTTGAAAGTACTGATTTGCCTGTTGCGCAGATTACCTCAGTTTTACCCATTACAATTGAAAATGTTTATCAGTATACCAGATCAACGATTGATTCTATAAATAACATTGGGTATTCAATGAAAGTCACTGCAAATGGTACTACATTTGACTTGCCAATCAAGTCGGATACGATAGAAACACATTACAGATTACCTTTAAATTACGGTGATACTAACCGCACACGACGTTACACGCGCATTGATTTCAACCCATTTTATAATGCAATTTGGATTCAGTACAAAAACAGACAGTCAATTGTAGATGGGTACGGGACACTTTCCACCCCTTTCGGTACTTTTAGCGCGTTAAGAATAAAGCACGAGGTAGAGGAAACGGATTCGATATTTACAGAATTACCTTTCATAGGCGCCACTTGGATACCATTGGACTTGCCATTGGTCAGAGAGTACGAGTGGTGGACAAATGGAGAAAAAATTCCCCTTTTGAAAATCACAACGAACGAAATTCTCGGGAATGAAACAGTCACAGCAATAGAGTATCGGGATAATTACCTTGGCCTTGACGCAGGATTGAAAGAAAATGAAATAAAGTTTTCTGTTTTTCCGGTTCCTGCATCAGAAGTAATACACGTTAGCTCAAAAGTTCCTTTTACCGGAATCCAAATTCTCGATCGAACAGGTCGAAGAATTCTATTTAACGAATACCAAAAGAGTACAGATGTGTTGCTGAACATTAGTGATCTGGCACAGGGTATATATGAATTGCGCTTATTCACCGAAAAAAGCGTTGCATCCAAAAAGATTATAAAGGAATAGCTTTTTCATTTACTACCTTTGTTAAAAGGCAGATCGGTCTGTCGCTGTTCCGAGAAATCGGGAGAGAGGAAAGTCCGGGCAGCACAGGGCACCGTACTTCTTAACGGGAAGGTGTCGGCGAAAGCCGGCAACAGAAAGTGCCACAGAAAGGGAAACTACCTTCGATTCGTCGGGGGAAAAGGTGAAAAGGTGAGGTAAGAGCTCACCGGACACCTGGTGACAGGTGTCGCATGGTAAACCTTACGGGCTGAAAGACCAAATATACCGGGGACTTCGGTGCAAACTGAAAAGAGGGCGGCTCGTCCGACTCGGAGGGTAGGTCGATGGATTCCGTGCGCGAGTGCGGAACTAGATAAATGACAGACGTCCGCCATTGGCGGAATACAGAACCCGGCTTATAGATCTGCCTTTTTCTTTTTTAATTCGGTTAATAATTTGCCCGGACTATGATGAATGGGAGAAATTAATACGATTGAATGGTTTTTTCCGTCCAAATGAAAATATACAAACGTAAATTTTAGGTTTAGCAGCTTTTTCGAAGTGATTTTTTTAATCCCTTTGAATGCAGTTGTAATTGAATCCTTTCCGTCGGAGATGATCAGTATGTTGCCCCGAACCTCGATCTCACGAAACCTTTTTCTAAAAGATATCCCCCAAAATAAGACGCTTAGAGAGCATGCCAAAAGAAACAGGCTGATAGGTAAATTCGAAGAATTGACCAATGCCAGAATCAGCAAGGATAGAACACAAAATACAACAGTGACATTGAAACGTACAATGTCTTTTTTCTCCAAACGTGAGATGTAATAGGTTTCTAAATCAACGTTTGCCATATTTTTCTTGCAGATAGTTGATCCACGAATTTCTGTTTCGACCATTGACAAAGAACCATCCGAACCTGATTTCGAACCAGGAGTTGAGTTTTTTTAAAAAAGCACGGATTGTGGCCAATTTTGACTAATAGTAAGTTAGGTCGATTAATCGATGGACAAATCTACTCAAAAAACTTAATAATTAGTTCATAGGAGAATTATTTTATTCGTTGAATTGGAGATATTTTCGAGCGTTTCAGTTTTTTTCCTGAATGCAATGGAAGTGTTCCCAGAGCTCGATTTAAGGATTTATTTCCATCATTTTCAATTAAATAATGAAGCAGTCTACATGCATTCGTATAATTGTACGCTTGATTTACAATCATACATACGGGCATGTCGTACGCATAACCGCCCCTGTTTTGATCGGGAAATAGGACGGTTCCATTCCTGAAGTTTTTTAAAGATGTCTTTTTCTTTTTCAGGAAATTAGAGTATTTAGTGAAGAGTACATCGGCATACCTAAGTGTATCTTTCTCTCTCAATAGTTTGACACAATTCAACTTGGGATTTTTACCTTTTAACTTCGCTGAATTCTTTAGAAAATCGGCATATGCCCACCATTCAGGAGTTTCAGATAAATCGCTGCACCAGATCAGTGAATCGTACAAGGAAGCATAAGTTGGGCGAATTGACACGGAAGGCTGAGACGTGACCAGTACGAATGGGTCGAATCCCAGACCAATGATTTTTCGCTCCTTCGAAACATAATTTCTTGAAAGTTTTTTTGGAATACTATCCCTTGGAATTGACATAAACAATGCGGAGGTCTCAGTGAATTGAATTGCAGATGTTCCATGCAATACTATAAAATCGAAGTTGGTAAGTAATTTATCTTTTCTCAAATCAGACAGAATCCGATCGGCGGTTTCATGTTTAATGCGCACTGAAATTCCTGTTGTTTTTTTGAACTTATCAAATAAAAGGGTGTCCTTAGGATAAAGACAATCCGAGGCAATTTGTACTTCAGGATGCAAAGGTCCTTTGGCTTTTTCAAGACTACATCCAGTCAGAATGAGTAGAAAGCTAAACTGTAAAAACCAGTGACGGAACAACATGAAACAAAGATATTCAACATATCGGTTCTATGCACTGTCTTGATTTATTTACCTTTGAGGCAAACTATCGATTGGTGGAGAAAAAAAGTTCACGAAAAGCGCAAAAACTTTCGGCATTGATGCTGGAGCTGAAGAATCAAACTGGCCCAAAATTCACAAAGAGTCTTCAATTATTGAAGAGTGAGGGGGATACAAATATTCTGAAAGACTTAGCCAGATTGCTAATGCACAAGCAAGAGGCAGAGGGCAAACAAATCTTGAGTGTTCTCAACGATCTCAATGATTCATCCGCGACTGAGAAAATGATAGAAATCCTTCGTGATGAGGAGTTTTTACCTGTTCGCCAGGCATTATTGACAACTGTTTGGAACAGTAAGTTGAATTATAGTGGTTACCTTCCTGAATTTGTCGAAATAGCAACAGAAGGTTCATTTTTAGAAGCGTTAGATTGTCTAACTATTCTCGAAGGGATGGAGGGTCCATTTGAGGAGAGACATATTCTCGAAGCCCAGTTGTTTTTGAAGGAATACCTTGAAGATACATCCCCAAAGGATCCTCAGAAAGCGGCAATCATGAGTGAAATCGCCTTATTTCTTAAGGATGCAGGCGAAATTGAAGACGAAGATTTAGGATTCTACAACGCCTAATTGCTTAGCCCTTTACAAAGAAGGCCTGAATTTTTTCCTCTATCAAAGCGTTAACGGAATCATTCTTCACCTCGTTGACCACATCGCCCAAAAATGCTTCAATCAATAGGTTCTTAGCTGATTTCTCAGAGAGCCCACGGGCTCTAAGGTAAAACAAGGCTTCGTCATCGAGTTGTCCCGTAGTGGAACCATGAGAACACTTTACATCGTCCGCATAGATTTCCAGCTCAGGTTTTGAATTAACCGTTGCGTCCGGACTCGTCAAAATGTTCGCATTAGACTGAAATGCATTTATTTTTTGCGCATTCTCACGAACGAATACTTTGCCATTAAAAACAGCCGTAGCTTTATCCCCAATAACCCCTTTATAGGTCTCGTTCGATAGGCAATGTGCTACTCGATGGTCGATGCAGGTGTGGTTATCTACATGTTCCTGTTCTTTTAGTAAATATGTGCCGAAAATATTCGTTTCTGCATGTTCACCGTTGACTTGAAGCTCACAACTGTTACGCACAAAACCGCAATCAAGTGTGTGGGTATGTATTGTTAGACTGCTGTTGGTTGCTTGTCTGCTAACCTCATTGGAGATGAGCATGTTGCTTCCAAGTGAATGTTCTATCTTGTAAAGCTCCAGTTGTGCGTCGCGATCTAAAGAAATTGAAGTTACATTGTTTAGATAACTGCCTGAAGCATTGAATGAAGTGAAATATTGCAACACTTCTAGCTTGCTGTTTGGTTCCTGCTCAATAATTATCCGTGAATGATGAATGGTTTGATCTCCCGTGCAGACGTGAATAAGAGCGATAGGAGGAGGACATGCATTTTTTTCTGCCTTTATACGAATTCCGTCCGTGCAATAAAGTGTATTGAGGTGGTCAAAAATAGTATTCAGATTAAACTCCGTTAAGGACGATGTCAGCTCTTTTTCAGAGCATGCTGAAAGCGGATGAATTGAGATTCCATCCATCGGAAGTTCAGAACTAAAAAAGCCCTGAGGCATACCATTTACAAGAATGACGTTAAAGTGCTTTTCGCTGATGATGAACTGTTTGAGCTGATCTTCGGAAAAACTGTATTGCTTATCAGTTCCTTGGATTCCGGCAATTTTGGCAACCCGTGTATATTTCCATGCTTCGTCTCTGGTGGTTGGAAAATCTGAGCTAGACAAAACGGCTTTAGATTTCTCAAGGGCCTCCCTAGGGAAAGCTACTTTAGTTTCAGTAAGTCGCTCGCTAAAAGCGTCTAATTTTTTAGTCAACGTTTCCATGGTATTGTTTACAAAATCACGCGTGTTCGACTTCTGCTTTAATCCAGTCGTATCCTTTTTCTTCCAGCTCGAGTGCCAGCTCTTTAGTGCCTGTTTTTACAATTTTACCATTGTACAGTACATGCACGAAATCAGGAACAATATAATCAAGAAGTCTTTGATAATGGGTTATAACGATCGTTGCATTGGACGGTGATTTTAATTTATTTACGCCGTTTGCTACAATCCTAAGTGCGTCAATATCCAGTCCTGAGTCTGTCTCGTCGAGAATAGCGAGCTTTGGTTCTAGCATCGCCATCTGAAAGATTTCATTACGTTTCTTTTCACCTCCTGAAAATCCCTCATTCACGGAGCGAGAGGCTAGTTTGGAATCGAGTTCAACGATAGCAGAGCGCTCGCGAACAAGAGACATGAAATCTTTCGCACTGATTGGTTCTTTTCCTTGGTATTCCCGAATTTCATTCAGTGCAGTTCTCAAAAAATTGACATTTGACACTCCAGGGATCTCCACTGGGTATTGAAATGCAAGGAACAAGCCCTCGCGTGCACGGTCCTCCGTAGAAAGCTCCATTAGATCTTTTCCATCAAACAGTATGGACCCATCGGTAATTTCATACTCCTCCCGGCCAGCCAACACAGAGGCAAGTGTGCTTTTTCCCGCACCATTGGGTCCCATGATTGCATGAACCTCGCCAGCTTTCACCTCCAGGCTGAGGCCTTTCAAGATCTCTTTCCCTTCAATAGACGCGTGTAAATTTTCTATTTTAATCATATCGTCGATTCGTTATCAATTTTCTAGTTTGAATTCTATTTCCACTTATCCTACAGAACCTTCCAGCGAGATCGCCAGCAACTTTTGCGCTTCCACAGCAAATTCCATAGGCAGCTGATTCAATACCTCTTTACAGTATCCGTTTACAATTAGGCTGATTGCTTTTTCTTCACTTATACCTCGCTGCAGACAGTAGAAAATTTGATCTTCACCAATCTTCGAGGTGGTGGCTTCATGCTCTATTTTAGCAGAACTGTTTTTGCACTCAATGTATGGAAACGTATGGGCACCACACGTATCCGTCATCAAAAGTGAGTCGCATTGAGAAAAATTCCTTGCATTGTGTGCATTCTTGTGAATTTGTACCAATCCTCTGTATGAATTCTGAGACCGGCCTGCGGAAATTCCTTTGGAAATGATGGTGCTTTTTGTGTTTTTTCCGAGGTGAACCATTTTTGTTCCCGTATCGGCTTGTTGAAAATTATTGGTTACTGCCACCGAATAAAATTCTCCTGTCGAATGGTCCCCCTTTAGAATGCAGGAGGGGTATTTCCACGTCACAGCTGAACCGGTTTCAACTTGTGTCCATGAGATTTTTGAATTCCGTTCACACATCCCTCTTTTCGTTACAAAGTTGAATACGCCTCCCTTACCTTCTTTATCGCCAGGATACCAATTCTGAACCGTGGAGTATTTTATCTCGGCATTATCAAGCGCAATCAACTCAACCACCGCAGCGTGTAATTGATTTTCATCTCGCTGAGGGGCGGTACACCCTTCAAGGTAAGAAACGTACGCTCCCTCATCAGCCACGACAAGTGTGCGCTCAAACTGCCCGGTACCACCCTCATTGATTCGGAAATAGGTAGAAAGCTCCATTGGACAGCGCACTCCTTTTGGGATGTAACAAAAGGATCCGTCCGTAAAGACCGCAGAATTTAGTGCAGCATAAAAATTATCGGTCGAAGGAACCACTGTTCCCATATGTTTTTGAACCAGCTCCGGATGCTCTTGAACAGCTTCAGAAAACGAACAGAATATGATTCCAAGCTCTTTCAACTTTTCCTTGAATGAAGTTCCAACAGAAACGGAGTCTATGACGAAATCTACTGCTACACCTGTGAGTCTTTGCTGCTCATCAAGAGAGATTCCAAGCTTGGACATAGTTTCCTTCAATTCAGGATCTACCTCATCCCATGATTCATATTTTTTTGCTTTTTTCGGTGCGGCGTAATACGTGATTTCTTGAAAATCAGGTTTTTCATAATGAACGTGGGCCCATTCTGGTTCTGTCATGTTTTGCCAAATTTTAAAGGCTTTCAAACGGTATTCAAGAAGCCAATCAGGTTCATTTTTCTTACTGGAAATTAACCGGATGATCTCCTCGTTCAAGCCCTTCGGAATTTTGTCCGTTTCAATGTTGCTGACGAAGCCATATTTGTATTCCTGGTTTTCCAGGTCCTTCGCTAATTGATCTTCGGTATATCCCATGACGGCAGTATTACAATGAAAATGATTCTCCGCATCCGCAGGTCCTGCCTGCATTTGGATTATTGAATACGAACCCTTTCCCGTTTAGACCCCCTGAAAAATCCAGGGTAGTCCCAACCAAGTATAAAAAACTCTTTTTGTCAACAACTACTTTTATTCCATTGTCCTCAAAAGCCTTGTCGCCCTCTCCTTCAACGTTGTCGAAGGTAAGCTGATACATGAGTCCTGAGCACCCACCGCCCTCAACACCAACCCTGATAAAATATCCGGTTTTTCCCTCGTCTTCCATCAGTCTGAGTGCCTGTTTTTTGGCATTTTCTGTGACCTGAATCATAATTCTTTTATTTAGATTAATTATAAATAAATATAATTATGCAGCAAAAATACCACTTTGAATAGTCACTATCAACAGTTCACGTGAATTTTAGACTTTATTAATAGAACGTTCGAAAAATGTCAGAAGTTTAAAATAATGGGAAGAAGTTTGACAACGAAAGGGTTATTTGTAATTATCTTTGCATGTAATCACTAAAATAACGTATGAAACTTATTGTTTGCGCTTTTACTACAGCTTCTGTTCTATTCTGTTCTTTTGATACAAAAGCCCAGGTGCAAGAATCACAAATACTCGATAATGGCATTAGGATTTATCCGGCTCAAGGTGTAGAGGTAGTTAAGGAGAAACCCGTTCCTACCCAGAAAGTCATAACCATTGATGAAATGGATTTGGTTCAGGCTACAGAAATGTTGTCTGT
>Ga0315906_10001468_pt1 | contig 34967 bp, 30 predicted proteins | sample LakEriMetagenome_4_FD_203526 | JGI IMG/M metagenome (GOLD analysis project Ga0315906, IMG submission 203526) | Freshwater fungal communities from buoy surface, Lake Erie, Ohio, United States - Buoy 2 MA122 | ecosystem: Environmental > Aquatic > Freshwater > Lake > Lake biofilm | place: USA... | reverse complement strand
AATTAATCTATAACCTATTAAGAATGCTAGTATATGTTTAATAAAAAGAGTACATAATTTTATTTTTAGATAGACTTTATAACTTTTTATAATTTTAAAGTTTTTAAGAGATTATGTACTCTTTTTTTATATCCATTAATTAATCTATAACCTATTAAGAATGCTAGTATATGTTTAATAAAAAGAGTACATAATTTTATTTTTAGATAGACTTTATAACTTTTTATAATTTTAAAGTTTTTAAGAGATTATGTACTCTTTTTTATATCCATTAATTCACCTATATTTTTAATATATTTAAGTGTAGACCTAAAATTATCTATAAATGTAGGGTAATATGTATATTTGACATTATGTTTTTTACATACTCTTTCAACACTATCTCTAATATAAGGATACCAAGCGCTATTCATTCTCGGAAATAAATGATGTTCTATTTGATAATTTAGACCACCACATAAATATCCTATATATTTCCCTCCATAAGTACAAGATGTTTCAACTTGTGCTTTATACCAATCTTTATTTTTAGGTTCTCTATCAACATCTATAAAATTATGAGATAGTGAAAAAGGTATTGCTAATGATAATGAAGATATTACAGAGCCATACAATACATATAATAACACCATATATATATCATAAAAATATAATTGCGTAATAATTTTAATATATATATGTATTACTCTTAATATAATAGATATATATCGCGCTTTTTTAATATAACTATTATTAAAATTAATTTTAGAGTATTTATCAACGGAATATTGAATATTTGTTAAAAATTCTGTTGATATAATTGACGATAACCAATATAATGCGAATAATGGTATTATATAGATATGCTGATATTTTGTAATATAGCTCTGTTTTTTATTTTTATCTTTATAATTATGTAAAAATACAAAAGGCTCAATACTTTTCGCATCAGGATCATTTACAATATCATTTGTGTATGCGTGATGCGTCCAATGCTGTTGTAGCCATAAATATTTATTACCTCCAATTAAATCTGCTCCAAAACCGAAAAAATCATTCAATAAAGGATTTTTAAATATAGCTCCGTGATTTGCGTCATGCTGAACATTAAGTCCTATTAATGCCTCTGAAAAACCCAGTAAGGTACATAATAATATTGATGCTCCATAATTGATATAATAATAAATTAAAAAAATATAATTTATACTATATAATAGCAGTCTTAATTTAAAACCAGGTGTTGCGTACATTTTATGCGGTGGGACAATTTTAGATACCTCGCTTTTTAATTCTTTTTCAAAATCAGACCCAAAAGTATAATCTGTATCATAATTTACTAATTTACCCACTATAGGCATTTTGTTCCGCATATTATCATTGTGAAAAGGATGTATCATTTTATATTGTACGGATACGTCATTGCCACCAAATATCATTATTTGATGCCCTCCCGGATGTTTCCATCCATCAAGCGAATATACAAATCCATCAACAGCTATTGTATTTTCAGGTATATCACAAATATTATTAAATTCCTTTAATTTATTACTCATTATTTTATTGATATTTAATATTTTTATATAATTATATTTATAAATTATGATAAAAAATAATTAATCATAATAATCATTTATAATATATAGTTTATACATATCATGCCCTTCTTTTCGTAATTTCATTTTATAATACTTATTTATTACAAAGTAGCCATCTCTTTTTTTACTAATATAGATTATTATATCATTTAAACATTTATTAGATATATTAATATTTAATTTATTTAAGAATATTTTCATAATACTTTTATACTTTAAATTTTCTAATGTTTTAGTATCATAAATAGCCGCGTAATTTTTATATTCGCTATTATCACTTGTTTCTATGACAATATTTGAAAGCAAATTTTTAATAATTACATCATTTATTATATGATAGCTCTCTGTAATATGTTCGCTTAGTGTAAAAAAAGCATTAATATTATCTATATTTTCTCCATCTAATTTATTATTATTTAGATTTTTAAGTATATGCCTTAGTTTATCTCTTATTTTCCCTCTTACACTCCATTCGGGAGTACTATCGCATAAGTAAGGTATGTTGTTGATATTCGCAAAGTTTATAATGTCTTTTTTTTCAACATTTAGCATAGGTCTCCAAAAATTAATTTCATCTATTTTTTTTAATATTTCCATACCACATAAATTATCATAGTTATTCCTATTTGTAATATTAGTAATAATATTTTCAAAACAATCATCTTTATTATGCCCCAATAATACTATTGTATTTTCATCATTACCTATTAGCTTACGATACATATCAAACCTTATCTTTTTAGTAATGTCTTCATATAGTTCCCTCAAACCATTATTTAGGCAATCTGCCCTCTTAATTTCAGTAATAGTTCTATATACGAGTTTTATACCCAATTTATAACAGAAATAATTAACATAATTAAGTTCTTCAAGTGATTCATCGCGATTATTATAATTTATATGAAGTGCCAATACATTATTTGATAATTTATTTAAAATATATAAAGCTACAATACTATCTACACCACCAGACACAGAAACTATAATGCGTGGATTATTTAATTTGCTTAGCTCTTTGCTAATAGTATTATAAACAATATTATTTTCAATATTTTCGATATTTTCTATATCATGTATATGTATATTTAGAGATGATTTGTCAAATATATTTTTATCAATATCATGCCACTCCTTTATAGGCAAAGTACAATTTAAATATGTGGCATTAATATCTTTATAAATATTATTTAATGTAGCAGTTAAATATCTTTTACATTTTAATTTGTCGCTATCAGTATTATTATATATATTTATGTATATATTTACTATTTCATGTATTTTTTCAATATTTTTAATATGTCTATATGGCAATAGAATAAAACTAAGTTCATCAATACATAATCCATTAGAATAAATTGATAATATATAATTAATTAATTTAGTAGCCTTTTCCGAATATTTATCAACATCTATTTCAACGCCTTCGGCGCCATATAATCTTTTGTAATGTCGAGGTATCTGATCCAATAACAATATACATGATATCAGGGTTTCTTTACTATAGAATTCTTTATATTCTATTATATTTTTAGTATTTTCAATATATTTTAGATATTTATCACATAAATATTTATCAACATCTTTATTTTTTTGAAACCAGTATGATTTATTATTAAACCAATCGTGATATAAATTATTCATTATAATTTCAAATCATATATATATGATTAATTATTTTTATATTGTTTTTATTTAAAAAAATGATATGTATTATAAAATTATAATACACAATATAAAATGCAGGGTATTATCAGTTTCTCTAACAGAATTGCTTTTAACATTAAAAGTAATGACCACAAAGATATTATATTAAACGATTTGTATAGTAAATATAATATCAAAATATTACAGAGACATCACCACAATTTAGATAATAATAATATTAATTTTATTTTAAAAAACCATATGTTTAATTTACGTTCTAATGGGAACCGATATTATCTTTATTTTACTCTATATAATGATATTGAAATTATGTACTATATTGATAAAAAAATCCATCCTGGATATCAAAGACCACGTATAATTTTTGGGAGGGGATTATTTGATAAGAATTTATTTAAAAACACATTGCTTGATGGTGAAATGGTGAAATGTAAAGATGACACATGGACTTTTTTAATAAATGATATAATTTGCTACGAAGGCATACATTTAAAAAATAAAATATTACCTGAACGCATTAAAATTATATATAATTTATTAGAAAATCAATATACACCAGATAGTACTATAGATGTATGTAATTTTAAGATTAAAACATATTTTAATTTGTATAAAGAATCTATTGAAGAGATAGAAAAATTCACTAAAAAATTAAATTATACTTGTAGAGGTATATACATATGGCCTTATGATATCAAATACAAACCCAAACTATATAATTTTGATGATGCTAATATTATAGAAGTTATTAGAAAAACAAAGGATATTACAGAATTTAAAACTATGGAAACTATAAATGCTATTGATACACCTACTAATACGATTAATAACAATATCACAGAACCAGTTATATTACCACCGGATAATAAAAATGATAATGTTGGGGGAAATGAGAAAATATTATATTTAATGAAAACTTTAGAACCCGATATATATAATATATATGAAAGTATTAATGATAAATCCATTGGTATAGCATTGGTACAAACTATGAGTGATAGTAAATTGTTAAGAACTGCTTTTAGAGATAAAAATGCTATGACTGCTCTTAAATTTGCTTGCTCTTACAATGAGAAGTTTAAAAAATGGCACGCCGAACGTCAATTATAATATGTATATCTATATCTATATCTATATCTATATGTATATCTATATGTATATTATTTATAACTTTTTTTTCGTTAAATATTTAAATATTTAAATATATTAATATATTAAGAATTATAATTAAACTATGTCATTACCCAAAACATATTCTTGTGGAATATGTAAAACACAACCAGACCAAATATCACATCATAAAAAACACTTATTAACACAAAAACACAAAGATAAATATGAATTATTTGAACTTAAATTATCAAAATTATCAGAAGAACAATTGCTAAATAAATATAATACAACATGTATTAAAGATATATGCGAACAAATAGAAACTATTATTTATAGTTTAAATGATACAAATATAAAAATTGATAATAAATCTTCCAAAGAAGATAAACAAATGATAATGTCAGAAGAAGATAAACAAATGATGATGGAAAATATCAATAGTATTTCCAACAAGGACGCTCTACGTGATAAGATTCATGATATTCATAATTTTTTGAGAAATAATGGTGCCGGATACGGAATGAATGCTCTCAAAGTTTTTAATATATTATATGGTCTTAAGAAGATTGAAGAGAAGGGCTTAGTTGAGAAAGTAGGTTTAAAAGATGAATGTAAATTCTCGAATCTACTTGAAAAGGCTACAGATAATAGTGCTGAAAAATTATCAGATGAAAAATTCGCAGAATTAATATTTGACAACGTTCTTGATTCTATTAATGATAGTGAAATTAAAGATTTACTATTTTATGAAATTCCTAAAAATATGAAAGGCCGCATTTTAAGCCATTTAATTAAAGAAATTAATGATATTACAAAAATTGAAAAAGATTGTAATGTATTACTTTCTGGTAAAATTTATGAATATTTTATTGGCAGAGACGAAAGCGCTATTAGTGAATTAGGTGCTTATTTCACAGATAGGCACATCGTTGAATATATTTTGAAAAAATTGAACCCTTGTATCAATGATGACGGGACTATATCTTCTATGATTGATATGTTTGGAGGTTCCGGAGGTTTTACAACTGGATATATCAATTATTTAAATGAAAAATACGTAAATGGTGAAATTAACTGGGAAACTGAAATTAAGAAAATTAACCATTTTGATATGAATGAAGATGTTATTAAATGTGCTGGTCTTGAAATATTCTGCTTAACTGGTATATTGCCTAATATGGATAATTTATGTTATAAAAATTCATTTATGGACGATTTTAAAGATATTAAATATAAATATCCTATTACAAATCCTCCATATGGCGGAGATAAAAATAAGAAATCTATGGCACAAGAGAAACGGGATAAGATTAAGGAATATATTAAAAAAGATTTGTTAAATATTACTGACGAAGGAGTGAGAATAGCGAGACAGAAGCAACTAAAGGAAATTGAAAATCAAGAAAAAAAAGATAAAATAGATAATAATAAGACTAAGGTATGTTTGGAAAATTGTAGTGCTAGAATACAAAAATATGCTCGCATCAATAAATTGAAGGGAAATGATAAAGAGGCATGTTCTCTTATTCTATTGATGGATATTTTAGAGGTAGGAGGAACAGCAATTGGTGTATTAAAAGAAGGAGTATTCTTTAATAGTTCTTACAAAGATTTGAGAAAATGTTTAATTGAAAATTATAATGTAAGAGAAATTATTAGTGTTCCACCAGATCAATTTGAAAATACATCTACAAAAACATCAATCGTTATATTTGATAATACTGAGGAAAAGACAAGCGAAGTTAAGTTTTATGATTTATTTGTTGAAAAATTTACTGAAGATAAATTTATAGAAAAAAATGGCAATATCCTTATTGTTCAAAATAAAGGTGATATTTCCGGCGTTAGTGATAGACTCGTATCAGTAGCAAACAGAGAAGAAATATTGAGTAATCCCAAACATTCTTTGGATGGTAAAGATTATAATAAGAAAGTAATTGTATGTGGCGAAGGATATGAATTAGTAAGATTGGGGGATATTTGTGAAAGTATAAATAAAAAATATAATTTAGAAAATCAATTATATAATTATGTTGAAATTAGCGATATAGATAATAATATGTTAATGAAATATGCTGAATATAATAAAAATGATATACCAAATAGAGCATCAAATAAAGCTGAATATGGTAATATTTTAATTTCTTGTGTTAGACCAAAACAAAATAAAATTCTACTAATAAATAACAATTTTAAAAATTTAGATAAATTTGTATTTTCATCTGGACTTGCTAATATTGAATTAAAAAATAAAACTATATCATATTATATTTATAGTATCTTATATATTTTAGCCAATAATTTTGAAAAAGAATTATGTAAAGGTAGTTCTTATCCAAGATTTAGCCCTAATATTTTAAAAGATATTCAAATCCCTATCCCAAAATCAGAACAAAAAATAATAGAATGGGTTGATAAGATATCTAAACCATATGATGATAAAAATAGCAAACAAAATAAGATTAAGGAATTAGAAGAATATATTCAAAATAAGATTAAAGATATTGGTGAGAATGAAGAATGTGATGAAGTAGAATTAGAAAGTATTGCTAAAATAAACTATGGAAAACGTATTACTAAAAATAAAGATGAAGGAAGTGAATATTTAGCATATGGTGGTGGTAATTTAATGTCATATAAAGTAAATACATATAATAGAGATGGTATTACATACAAAGTTTCACGTGATGGTTTATCAAAACATAATTGTATAACAAAAATATATGGGAAAATATTTCTTAATGATACTGCATTAACATTAGATACATTAGATGTTAATATTGTAACTAATTATTACATTGGTGAATTCTTATTAAGTCAAAAAAATTATATATATGATAATTGTACTCATGGAACAGCACAAAAACATATTAATATAAATAATTTATTAAAAATCAAAATCAAAATCCCCAAGAATAAGCAACATATCAAAGATCTTGAATCCACATTTGAAGAAATTGAAAAACTACAAGGAGAAGTCAGGGAAGCTGAGACACTATATAATAATCTTATTAAAGAGTTATCAGATGAAGCTATGCCTAAAACTTCAGAGATTAAAGAATTAACAAAAGAGAATTTAGATACATTTGAAGAAATTGTGGAAGTTAAAGAAGAAAAAGCACCTACTATAAAATCAAGTGTAGCCTCGGGTACATCAATTAAAGCTCTAAAAGAACAATGTAAATCACTAGGTATTAAAGGATATTCCAATAAAAATAAGGAGGAGTTAATTAAACTTATTGAAAATCATAAGTAAAATATAGATTATTATTAACTCCGTATATATTATATATTATATATTTTTTCATTTTCTTCTATTAAATAATCCTAATTCATTTTTTAAATTTGTAAAGTCTTTGTAATATTCAGCTGGTTCTTTAGGAAGTTCTTCGTGTGTCTCACATAGCTTAATATAATCTTCTGAAGACCTTACATTATTTTCTTTACATATTTTAATCAATATGTCTTTTGATACATAATTATTAGTATCGTTTCCATAAAAGTGATACCAATTTATCCATACTCCTTTAGATTTAAAGTAATTTTCTGGATTAGAAATAAAGTTAGCGTGTTTATCTTCGCTATTGATATAGTCATATTTAGATTTGATATCTAAGCTGATATTTATAGAGCGTACATAGTTATATTCGTCTTCCTCTTCTGTAAAATTAGAATGTAATGATTTGCTATATCTCAATCTTAATTTAAGTTTTGATAGTTCATTATCATTTTCATTAAAGTTGCTATAGTATATTTGAGTTAGTTTTTTAGAATCTTCTTCTTTATTAATATACTCTTGTGTCAAAACTTTTATTTTTTGCTCTATATTATCATCTTCATTTCTCATCTGTGAAATAATATATTTGATATTATCGTATGAATTATTATTTTCTCCCAACCAATCATCACTATCTATATATGGTATAATTTGATATGCTATTTTTAGTGGATTTCCAATTTCTAATCTATTTGCTCTCAATAGGTATTGAATAATTCTTATTATACTTTTCATATTGCCTGTAATACATACGCCATTTAATTTAGGCATATCAAACCCTTCGCCAAATATATAAATACATGATATAATACCAAATGGCATATTTTTAAATTTTTTAATTTCTTTATCTAAATAATTATTTGTTTTTTCATTATTACTATGTAAAGCATTATTATATATTTTGTCTTTCTTTATTGATATAATATCAAGAGACAATATATCATCTATGTATTTTTTAGCCTGCTCTGCTTCTTTTACCGAATTAGTATATAATAATATATGTGTTAAATCATCATATTTTTCCAATGATTTAAGACACATATAACAAGATATAAATATATTTTTATCACTAACTTTTATATTCAAACTTTTAATTATACTTTCTACTTCATCGATAGTATTTTTAATAACTAATATTTTATAATCAGTAATTTTATTATTTTCAATAGCCCATTTTATAGATTTAACATCAATATATTTTCCAAAAATATCTTCGTCATTCATAGAATATTTTGAGATATTATCATAGTTATCTTTTTCAATAATTTTTTCGGTTGCTGTAAGATATAAGCCTTTATTTGAAATAATTTTGTGAAATTTCCTAAAACCCTTATTGTTTTCATTTTCTATACCAACTAAATGATGTGCTTCGTCACCTACTTTAAAATCAAATGATAACTTTTTATCAACCAAAATATTGCTTGAATGATATGTAGTAATTACAAAGATTGGTGATTTAGATTTTTTGGATAAATTAAGTTTATTATTAATAATATCATAATTATCTGATGATATTGCTTTAATATTTTTATAATTATCAGCATTACCACCTACAAATAAAATGTTGTCTATATTATATAGTTTTAAAATATTATCTGCCCATTGCTTTTGAAGATTTATAGAAGGGACGCCAATAATAACGGAATTATAATTCATATGTTTTATTATTAACAATGTCATTAACGTTTTTCCCATACCGCAAGCCCATATAAGTTTCCCATTATTATTATGTTTATAATAATGATCTATTTTATCTAATATATCTTTTTGATAATTATGTGGCTTAATAATAACATCTTCGCTAATAATATCTTCGCTAATAACATCTTCGCTAATAATATCTTCGCTAATAACATCTTCGCTAATAATATCTTCGCTAATAACATCTTCGCTAATAATATCTTCGCTAATAATATCTTCGCAAATAGTCTGTGTTATATTTTTATAGAACTGAATAATTTCATTATTTATACTTGATACGTCAATGATATCAACATTTAATCCTAAAATATTAAAATCTTGAAATAGTATATTTTTAAATATTTCTAAACCATCTTTGTATATAAATTCTTGAGACCCTCCATTTTTAACAATATATTTTTTAATATTTAGCAGATTGTCAAAATTACATTTATATTTATTTTTCAAATATTCTTGATGAGGTTTATATATTATCTTGTCATATTCCTTGTATCCCAAATTATATTTATCCGTTTTTTCAATTTTAAATAGCATTTTATATATAGATATATGCGAATGTTGTTCGTGACTATTTTTAATTCTCTGTAATGGATTTTGTGTATATCCAAATTTATATTTTTCCTCATAATCCCAGTCATTATTCTGCTGAATATAGATATATTCTGACATCTCTATTAAAGGATGTTTTGTATATTGGTATATATCTTTATTGTATGATAAATCATTTTTTTATATTATAAACGATATAAAAATTGATTATAAGAGGTTTGTGATATAAAATTAATTTTAATTATGGAATGTTCTAAGTGTCATAAGACTAAGGATATATCAAATTATAGCATTAAAAATGTTAAAGATAATATATATTATCAATATTGTAATGATTGTAGAAACTATGTATTATCGGTTCAAAAAAAATATAAAGAGAAATCAAAAGAAGATTATGAGATGCGTAAACATTTAAATACTATAAATTGTGATTGTGGTGTTTCATACGTAAGTTTTAGAGATTATCATATTTATAGACATATAAATAGTTCAAGACATAAAAAGTTATTAGGAAAATAATGATTATTTATGACTGGTTTTTTATATTAAAAAATTATAAAATAAAAGGAGTAGTACATATTGGTGCCAATAAGTGTGAAGAATTAGATTTTTACAAATCGTTAAAAATAGATAATATAATATGGATAGATGCTAACGTCCAAGATACTAATAATAATATATTAGAATATTTAGTAGCAGACATAGACGATAAGGAATATTGTTTAAATATATCAAATGATAACGAATCAACTTCTATATTAAATTATAGTAAAAATCAAAAATATAGTCCAAATATATACATCACCGAAAAGAAAATAATATTATCAAAAACGATAGATACAATATATAACATTCATAATATTGATTACAAATCTTATAATATGTGGTTTATATCTATACAAGGTGCCGAATTGTTGGCATTAAAAGGAGGTATTAAAAATATTAATAATATAGATATTATTTGTATAAAAATATATACGCAAAAAATTTATGAAAATTGCCCACTTATTACTGACATTGATAATTTTTTACATCAATATAATTTTACAAGAATTATAACAGAAATAACAGAGAGTTCTTGGGGTTTTGGACTCTTTATAAAAAAAATGTTTGTTAATAGTATAAATAAGAGTTAAATAAATGCCGAGAGGTGGTTATTGTAATTGTGATAAACAAGGTGGAAATAACGAGGGGTTTGAAGATCCTGAATTATTAGGAGGAAAAAAGAAAGCTAGTAAGCCGCGTAAATTATCAGAATATAATAAATTTATGAAAAAAGAGATACCGCTTGTTAAAAAAAACAATCCCAAATTATCTCACATGGAAGCTTTTAAGAAAGCTGCTGGTAATTGGAAGAATAGATAGATAAATTAATTATTATTTTTTCATTTAATAGAATGAGTTATAAATTAACGGAACCTATTAAAGATGGTTATACAATATATTCAATATCAAATTGTAAATATTGTAAATTAGCAATCAATAATATAAAATCTAAAAAGAAAATAATTAATTGTGATAATTTTATAAAAACATTAAGAGAAAGAGATGAGTTTTATAAAAAAATAGAAAAATATACAAAGAAACAATATATATATTTTCCTATGATTTTTTGTAATAGTAATTTTTTAGGGGGATATAAGGAATTATGTGATTATCAGGGCAAATCTCCTAAGGTGTCGTAATCGCGCGGGTCATAGTGTGTTTCAAAATCTTTGAAATTATTATTAATATTATCGCAATAATCATCGTCGGAATAAGATATATACTTGATGACTTGGATTGAAGTAACACGCCTATTATATTTTTTCGTTTTTTTGACACCAAATACATCATAAGGAACCTTACACGACTTATCAACTGACAGCATTTTTAAAGTGCGATGAATTGATAAGATACTTCTTGTAAAACTTTTCGGGACTTACAAAGTTATTTGCTTGCTTTAATTAAGCAGTAAGAACACATTATCATCAATTTTTTATTAATTTATAACATATTTATTCTACCAAATGTTGATTCGCCATTATAATTTATGTATAAAAAGCCGTCATTTTGCTTATATTCTTCATATAATGAAATCATAGTTTTTGATAGTGGTGGTAATAAATTATTTATAAATATAAATATAGCATTATCCTGCTTTATATTAATACGCTGCCTTATAATAGCTACAAATTGCGATAATGTCATATCTACGGGAACAAGAAACTTATTTTTTCCAATGTCAGTCAATAAACATCCAGGTGATTTAAACACCATAACTGGGACTCTTTCGGGATATTTTAGCCTTACTCTATCAGTTTCATTCTTTCTTTTTATGAACTCACTTTTTAACATACAACGATTACTATTTATTATTTACATAATTAAAAAAGAGTACATAATCTTTAAAAAAATCTCAAAAATAAAAAAGTTATAAAAATAAAAGTTTTTAAAGATTATGTACTCTTTTTTTCTATACTTAAAATAAATAATAAAAAGTTAATGTATAACCCGCTACTAAGGTAATATATATTATCAGCGATTCCACCTTGCGGTTTCTTGACAGATTGCCTTCTGAATAATATACACTATTAATCCTTTTTGCTTACTATATAGTTATTATTATAAATCATAATACCGATTTATATTTTATCTATATAGCAATATGTTATACATTATCTTTACTTTATACTGAAAATAAATAGATACAATTAAATCAATTTTTAATAATATTAGAACATATATATATATAAAAGATATGGGTGGATTAAAATAAAAATTGATAGGGTGCGTTACTATATTATATACTAACAATCTGATTGATAGAATGTCTGCTTACACTTACGCTTACTCCGACAAATACGATAAGTTGACCGGTGCCTTGTTAAAATTCCTCAAGATGCATATTAAGAATGGAGACAAGTTCATTGATTACTTGATTACAAAAGAAATTATGACAAATACCTATGCTAAAGCCAACCTTGCTGAGGCTAAGGAGGTTGTGAATGATTACGGAGTATTTAAAATTATGAAAAATTATATGGATCATTATGGCTTAATTGATTATGAAGTTTGCGAGGATGAAGATGATAATTATATTAATCTATATTCACACTTCATTATAGAATATATTGATAAATATCACTGCGATAAAATCAAAAAATTTGAAAATAGGTTTGGAGACGATGATTGCTACAAAAGCAACGATAGCGAAGAAGAAAATAACCGCAATTAGATAATCTTTATATATCGTATATATCGTATTTATCGTATATATCGTATATATCGTATATATCGTATTTATCGTATATATCGTATATATCGTATATATCGTATATATCGTATATATAAATGAAAAAAAAGAGTACATAATCTTATAAAAATCTCAAAAATATTAAAAATGTAAAAATAAAGTTTTTTATAAGATTATGTACTCTTTTTTTCATTTTAATAAATATTATATATAAAAAGATAAATAATATATTTTATTATATGAAAAATGAGTGGATATAAATTATACAATATATTAGAAGTTAATAAGGATGCTTCTTCAGATGAAATTAAAGCATCATATAGGAAACTTGCTTTTAAATATCATCCAGACAAAAATAAAGGAGATGCTAATGCTGAAGTAAAATTTAAAGAAATATCAAATGCTTATAATATTCTAAGTGATGAAAATGAAAGACGTAAATATGATATGTGCGGGGATGAAAATTATAATAATAGTGGTAATGGTAATAATCATCAATCACACAACGCCCATGAAATATTTGAAGCAATATTTAGAAATCAAGCGAGAGGAAATTGTGAAGATGATATTTTTGGAAGTTTCGGAGGCTTTGGAGGTTTCGGAGGATTTGGAAGAGGAGGAATGAGTAGCAATAGAAATACAAAAGCAGGTACTATTGAAAAAACTTTTACTCTTACATTGGAAGATGTTTATAATGGTGTTAAAAAAGATTTAACAATAACAGTTAAAAAATATTGCCACGATTGTATTACAAAATGTCCTGAATGCGATGGACGAGGTATTATACATAGAATGCAAAATATGGGAATAATGCAAACAATATTCCAGACGAATTGTAATAAATGTGAAGGTGAAGGTACTATTATTAAAGGTAAATCAGAATGTAAGATATGTAATGGAAAAGGAGTATATAATAAAGAGAAAAAAGCAACATTAATTATTCCAAAAGGTGTTGATGAAAATTATAAGACAGCATTTCAAGAAATGGGAGAGCAGCCGAAAAATGAAAATATGAAGGCCGGAGACCTTATTATAGGAATCAATATAGAAAAACATAAATATTTTGAGAGAAAAGGTAACGATTTATATTATAAATTCAAAATATCATTTATAGATTCCGTAGTTGGTACTAAAATAACCATACCATATTTTGATGATAGTTTTGAAATAAATACAAATAAATTCGGGGTATTGTCTAATGGGAAAAAATATTTGGTAGAAGGTAAAGGTTTGCCTATACAGAATAGTAAAAACAAGGGTGATTTATACATAGAATTTATTATAAATTATCCAAAAATTAAAAAGGAAGAAAAATTAAAAGAGTTAAAAGAACTAATGACGGAAATATTTATATAGAATTTTTATTTTTTTGATTATCAATGGCGTATAAAATATTATATATTGGTGCTAAACTTGTAGAATTGTCAAAACCATATTTTTTAACAAATCTGGATAGTTCAACAGAATATCTATCTTTTAATATTACATTATTATCAGATGTAGTAATAATATATAGATATTCGGGAGATGTTATTACTGATTTATTGATATAATATGTATTTTCATAAGTAATTAAATCAACATCTAATTTATTTAAATTAAAAACAGAAAATGCTTTTGAATACATATCATTAATATTTTTACTACTATATAAAAGATGCTCTATGTAATTTCTGGCACCAAAAATAACATCAGACTTTTCATTAACAAAATCATATTTAATACATAAACAGAATTTTTTTAGCATATCATCTGTGTCATTTTTATTAATGATAAAAATGTTATAGTTATAAGGTTCGCTCAATTTAGAGTTAATTTTAATGGTATCTTCAATATCAATACATCTTCTGCTTTTATCAGCATTCCTGTATGTAATATCTCTATATAATATATATAAAATTATAATAATTAAGAATATAAAAATTATATTAATAAAATGCTGATAATAAGGCAAACTAATAGTCTTGTTTTTAACTAATGTTAAGGTATAAAAAATATATTCGGAAAATAATTCAAAATTAAATATAAAATTATTATATTGTTTAAATGCTAAATCAGTATAAATATTATTACTCATTTACAATCTACTTTTATAATGATATTTTATCTTTATTCTTATAGGCAAATAATATATTGTACATTAAACTTGTACTATGATCAACATTACTGGCATATAATTTAGTAAAATCTATTAATAATTTTGCTGTATGCGTTTTAATAGCATTTCCAGATTCATTAACACAGAAATATTTGTATTCATTAATATTGTTTAATGCTTTTACATTAACGCCTTCTTTATAAGAAGGTTTCATGTTATTTAGATTAAAATAATAGAATTTTGTTAAATCGTCTTTTCGTTTTTCTTTATTTAATAAATAAGATTTATATACATCTGATTCCTTCATTATTTTTAATTGATATCCTAATTTATCTACAATACCCATATTATTCTCATTGCGAATATTTTCTTCTATTTCTTTTATTTTACGTTCAATATTACTATGTTTTTCAGCCATAGAATTAAATATATTATTTTCATAACCATAGTCGCTACCATAATAAAACTCGGTATTTTTGTTCTTAAAATCATAAGTAATTTTTATAACATAATTGTTTAATGATGAATCTATTTTATTAATATTCACAATAATTATTGAATAAATATATGGGTTTTTAATAACACTATTATCTTCTATAACTTTAATAATTGAATTACAATTAGATATTTTTACTGAGTTTTTATATACATTATCCCAATATATTATAATTGTTATAATAGAAGAAATAAATATAAACATTAAATTAAATAGTAAATTATAATAATTTATATCAGTATTATATACATCATTTAATTGATATTGTATAGCATAATAATAATAAGACATTTTATATAAAATATTTTGATATGCTATTAAATAATAAATAACTGCTATTACAAATACTGAAATTAAAATGTAAGTTATTATATCAGAATTCTGTATATTAGTATTGTCGACTATTAGCAATAAGCAAAATATTATAATAAATATAAATATAATAATTAAATAAAAATATTGATATAAATTTTCTGTATCATTGTTTAATGTATTATTAAAAAAATCTAACATAACTCTAATCTTTATCTATTCTTATATTATATTTAATCCTATTTATTTCTCGCTATATTATTTTCGCCTTCCAATACATACACTTTACCTTCTAATAATTTATTAGTAGCATATAACATAGATATTTCAACATCATTCATATCGGGCGTTATGATACCAATATCTTTGTATAATTTAACAGCATTGATTTGATCTATGTATTTATAAACATTTACATTATAATATTTTTTCTCTTTAAAAAAATCCGATATTCTTTCGTCGGAATAATAATCATTATCAATATTTTCAGCCTTTTTATTAGTATAAAAATATACCTTTTCATATTCTATATCTTCATAGTCATCTGTTTCATTATTTTCAAAGTTTTCTGTTATAGTATTATTAGTATTAGTATTAGTATTATTAGTATTATTTTGGCTACTATCTTCAGTTAAAAAATTGGTAAAACTTTCATTAACATCTGATTGATATTTTTCTAAGTAATAGTATAAAATATCTATGATTTCATTAAAATAAATATTAAATGTTTTTAGAAATTTCTCTTTACCTTCAAAATATTTAAATATAGGCTTATTGCTATTGTCAAAATTAACAACTTTAAAGGATATTAGCCATATTAAAAACATAATAATAAGCGCTAAAGTAACAAGAAAAAATAGTATAAAGTATATTTTCATCAATGGGAAAACAGTCATCGCAGTATAAAAATGTGCGAAATATCCCAGTGGTGTTGATTTATATGTGAATGTGTATAATACGAATTTTCTAAAAGGGCTAATATTTATTATTATATCTACGAAAAAAAGTATGAATTTAGATATAATTAATAAGAACAATATAATCCACGCGTAAATTATAATTTTAAAAATATTTATTTTAGGACGCTCACTCATAATTTATATAGTATTACTTCCTTTAACTTAATAAAAAGCAATAATAAAAATATATTACATATCATCTATTATGTAATTATGTATTTTAATAATATTATTGTATTTCTGGTTGTTATGTTCAATTATTTTTTGATATTCTTCTTTAACACTTTTTTTAATTTCCGTAAAATTTATATTATTTCTATCTTTATATTTGCTGTTAATCTCGTCAAAAATTTTGTCAATCATATCATTATTATTTATATCGCAATATTTATTTTTTTTATATAGAGATATAATATCTGATTCTAATTTTGTCACATCTGTAAGAAGTGATATGTCCGAATATATATCTTGATTAATATTATTTTCAAAAATATTATTGATATTGTCTATAAACGGCATTATAGCAAAATATCTTAGGTAAGATTTTTGTATGAAAAATTTTAATCAATTTTTTATACTTTCAGTTCATTTTATATATAAAAATTGATTTAATAAAGCATTTATAACTATATAAAACAATATATAGATATTCTTGATAATGGCGAGAAAAAATTGTATCAATTGCCCTAAAATGTTTTATACGGGCAATGAAAAATCTCCTCTTGGTTTTGGATTGTCGGCAGAAGGATATGATATTAATTCCGCTATGGAAGGACATGATAATAAATTATGGGCTGTTGAAATTAAAAATAATAAAAAAGTGTGGGTAAAGCGCGAAAATATTCTCAAAATTACAAAAGAAGATCCTTTAATATCTGATGATTCTGAAAAGCCGCAACATTTTCAACCAAATGAAGATAACAAAGATAATAAAGATAAAAATCGTACAAATGATTATACTATTTATATTAAATACCGACTTGAAAATTTAGACAACAATAGTGATAATAAAGAAATGACAAAAAAGCAAATATTTGATTCTATAAGATTAGAATGGCAAGTATTAAAGAAGGATAAGAATAAATTAAAAAAAGAATTAGAAGAAGCGAAAAAATGGTATGAAAAATGGAGCGAAGAAAATAAAGATAATGCTACTAAGAAAAAAGGAAGGAATAAAAATTGATTATTAATATTTAAATAATAAATATATAGATATTTGTATAAAATGAATATAATCAATTTAAATAAGAATAATAATGTTATTCTTGTTGATTGTAGCTACTATATTTTTCACAGATATTTTGCTACATATAGATGGTTTAGTTTCCAAAAAATTAATGTTGAAATTGAAGATATAGTGGATAATAATATATTTATTTCAGCATTTTATAAACATATTAACAATGATATTAAAAAAATATGTAAAAACTGGAAGACAACTATTGATAATATAGTATTATGTAACGATTGTATGCGAAGTGATATATGGAGAAATGATTTGTATGATAAGTATAAATCAACAAGAACGCAAAAAAATAATTTTAATAAGAAAATATTCAATATATTTGCGGAATATATTAAAACTTTGAATATTAAGAGCTTGTCGTCTGAACGTTTAGAAGGCGACGATATCGTATATATAGCACATAAAACAATTAAACCGCATGTTAATAAAAATATTATTATTATTACTAATGATAATGATTTCTTACAACTGGTAGATAGCAATGTAAATATATACAATATGCAGTTTAAAGAGTTAAAGAAACGTGGTTTTAATGACCCCAATATTGATTTACAATTTAAGGCTATTTATGGAGATAGAAGTGATAATATTCCAAAAATATCAAGTTCTATTACAAAAGATAAAGCTATATATATAGCTAATTTAAATGAAAAAGATAGATTAAAATATTTGGAAGATAATAATTTATTAGATAAATATTACTTTAATTTATCACTTGTATCTTTTGATAAAATTCCCAATGAATATATAGACATATTCAATAATAGCATAAGAATCAATCTATATGAATAAATATGTTCTATTAGTTTTAAAAAATGATTTGCGTTTATCTATTTTTTATTATAAGCAATTATGAAGATGATTATCGACGAAGATATTCCCGCAGGTTCTACTCCCGAACAGGAGGTTGCCAAGCTTGCCAAATGTAATTGTTGCTTTTCTCACAAGTTCAACAAACCTCTTATGCTTAAAGCATGGGTTGAACTCCCTCCCGATCACAACGCTAACAACCCCGACAAAAGCATTTCTAACCGAGATGCTAATGGCGTGAGGAAGTGCCCGTGTTCTTGTAGGCACACAGCGCGTTTCATCTGCCGCAAGTTCTGTATTGCCTAAATGACAAAAAAATAAAAAATGTATGGTGCTTAATATCATACATTTTTTATTTTTCGGTAAATTTTTTTATATAAAGGCATATATATTTTATATACTAAAAATGGAATTAAAAGATATTAATTTGCTTATTACGGGAGGATGCGGATTTATTGGGTCAAATTTTAGTAATTTTTTTTATAACAAAGTAAATAAATTGGTGATAATAGATAAACTAAATATACCAGACAATTTAAATAATATAGTTGATATTATAAATTGTAATAATGTTATTTTTATTAACAAAGATATAAATGATTGTGATTTTTCGGCTATATATGATATATATAATATCAATTATATAATACATTTAGCGGAAGAAAAATATAACGTGGATTCATTTAATGAAATAGATAAATTAATCAATAATAATATATTGTTAACAAATAAAATCTTGGAAAGTTTAAAAATACATAAAATACCTATTATTTATTTATCAACTGATAAAGTATATGGCGAATCTTTGGATTATAATAAATTTTCGGAAAATGCTCTTATTAACCCTTCTAATCCATATGCGGTTACAAAAGCATCCATTGAATTATTAATTAAATCATATATTAAATCATTTGATATTAATGCCATAATTGTAAGATGTAATAATGTATATGGTAAATATGATAACATTAAAAGTGTTATACCTAATTTCATATATAATGCTTGTTATAATAACCCTATAAATATATATAGTAGTGATAGTAGTGATAGTAGAGATAGTAGTGATAGTAGTGATAGTAGTGATAGTAGTGATAGTAGTGATAATATACGGGATTTTTTATACATTGAAGATTTAAACGATGCTATATTATTGCTAATGTCTAAAGGAGAATATTCGGAAATATATAATGTAGGTGTTGATATTCCTTTAACTATTAAAGAATTAGCAAATATTATTATTAAAAAAACAAATAGTAGTTCATATATAAAATATATAGAAAATAAACCTCGTACTAATTATAGATATTATATAAATTGTGATAAAATTATTAAATTGGGTTGGGATCCTAAGCATGCGTCTATGTCCTGCTTTATTAAAAATCTGGATGTATTAATATCATCATATTAAATATGGAAAATATCAATATTATAAATAGGTGTGATTTAAATAATGATGAATTAGAAAAATGTAATATATTAATTAATAATAACTTTAAATCAAATAGAATTTTAGAATATTACAAAGTAATACTATATAAAAAAAGAGATAAAATCATAGGATTTATAGGAATTAGCGATAATTATCTTAATCAATTATGCGTTGATATTAATTATAGAAATCAGGGTATTGCCACTATGATATTATCGGTTGCTCGCAGTCATTTAAATGGTACTATTTATTTATTTGTAGATAAAAATGGAAATCATGAAAGATTAATAAAATTTTATATTAAAAATGGATATTCAATAGAATATGAAAATAATGTGGAATATAAGTTAAAAATTGATTAATAATATTATTTTTATTTAATAATACAACAAATTATTATGGATTATGTCAACGTATATATCGACGGGTCATGCGTCAATAACGGGAAGGATGATGCGAAAGCCGGATATGGTGTTTATTTTGGTGAAAATGACGAACGCAATGATTATGGTCGCGTTTTAGGAAAACAAAGTAATAATACTGGTGAATTAAATGCCATTATTAGGGCTATTGAAATACTAAATGATGAAAATAGAATTATTAATATTTATACTGATTCTGAATATGTAATTAAATGTGCCGGTAGTTATAGTAAAAAATTGGAAAAAAATAATTGGAGAACATCTACCGACAAAGTGCCTCCAAATATTGAATTATTAAAAAAATTACGTAGTTTAATAATTAATAAAAAAAATATCAAAATATTTCATATTAAAGCACATACTAATTTACAAGACGAACATTCAATCGGAAATTACAATGCTGATAGATTGGCAAATTTAGCGATAGGAGTTGAAAATAAAAAAGATTATAAAGATAAAAAAACATATATCAATGTTTCGTATGAATATAAAGATGAAGTCAAAAAACTCGGTGCTAAATGGGATTTAAATGAAAAAAAATGGTATTATGATGAAAATATAAGTGATGAAAATAAGCGCGCTATTAATATTATCGAGTTATCATCGGTTAATACTAAAGAATTAGTACCAATAATTGAAGAAGCCGAAAAGATATATATTAGCATTCCTTATAAAAATAAAGATGCTGCTAAAAAATTAGGAGCGAGATGGGAACCTGAAAAGAAATCGTGGTTTTATTATTCAAATAATAAAAATGCCAAAGCATTAAAGGCTTTGGAAGCTTAATTAATTATAATATAAATTATTTAATTATCTATTATTTTTTTAATATAATTAATGTTAATTAATGGTAAAATCGGGCTACATTCCCATAATTGCGTTTTCAAGAATGTTTGAATAGTATAATTCAATGGGTACATATGAAATAGTCCCATATAAATATCGCTCATATAATTTTTGTATTTATTATTTAATAAGTGCGAGCTTTCTCTTGGCAATACTATTAATAGTTGTATATAATATGGTACGAAATCAGTATTAGTATTAATAATTGGCTCACTATAGGCAATAGAATGATTTGTTAAATCTTTAATAGTAGGTGGGTAATTGTAGGGATAATACCATTCGTTATCTACATTTATACCTTTATAGTATTGATAAACCCAGTAAATACCAATAATATAATTATTACAAGCATTAAACATCACCGTTGAATCAATAGTAATATTGTTGCTAAATATTGACTTATAATATTCTTTGTGCCAATTTCCAGGATTATTATATATATAATAACATAGCTTATCTTTATTTTTCAAAGCATAATTATCACTTGGTAGTTTTGATATACCTTCCTTTTTATTAATATATTTTTCACAGATATTATGAATATCATTATCTTCGCTTGTAGATAAGTATTTAAATATATTTTTTAAAGTATCATAATTTATAACTCCGTCCTTAACAAGTAAGCCATATTCATTTATAGATTGTTTAGCAGCATATAATATTTTATCAATACCATCTGTTTTTAAATCTATTGTTAATAGATGTGGTAGAAAATCGTTTCCTAATATAGATATCATAGTACAATAAGTTTCAATAATATCATTATCATCATTATCATCGCTGCTTGTATTATTGATATTTAATTCCCATTTAATTTTAACTTCATTTAAAATAGCTTTTTTTAAATTATCTATATTTAAATAATTCTTTACTAATTCGCCAGTTTCACGCTCAATAGATTCGCGCATTAAATATATATTATTTTTTCGTGAAATTAATGATAATATAATTAAATCGGCGTCAAGACCATTTATAATAATATCATTATTATCATTTTCAAGTTTCAACATTTTAAATATTTTGTGTTCTCCTTCTCCATTTTCATCACTTCCGCTATATATTATATTAGCTTGATACGTAGAATATCTAATTTTTTTATTAATAAATGTATTTAATTTATTCATAAAATTTGTACCAGGAGTAATAGCATTTGTATCCCAATAAGATTTTTTAATATTATCAGCATCTATTTTATTTTTATAAATTGTTAAATATCTTCTTTTTCTTTGCTGAAACATTTTCGCTACAGGAGCTACACCATCGGCACATATAATATATTTAGATGCTTGGTATTCCTTAATATATAATTCTATTTTTTCCCACACACCTTCAATAATAATATTTTCTATATCTGCGTAATCGGCATTATATATGTGCTTTTGCGCCACGTTATGTATAATACCATTAAAATCTATACAGAATATATCTGTATTATTTGGTTTATTGTTAGAAATTATATTATTATATTTCTGAGATAATTTGTAAAAATAATAAGGAATGCCCATTATTTATTGTTATTAGTAACTTTTTTATATGATTATCATTTTTTATTTTTCTTTCTATCATATAGAGAATTAATATGTATAAGAATAACAATCCACAAATAAGTTTAGAAGCTTTATTTTTAGGTTCTGAGCAATCAAAATATGCGGGTATTGCTTTATTTATAACTATTTTTATATTATGTTTGGCGATATTATTTTCATCAAGTAAAATATCCATAGAGCAAAGATTTGCGTTTGTATTATTTATAATATTAGTTTCATTACCTTCAGTACTTATGTCATTATTTGAATTAACTTGTATTGTGACAGGTGGAAATAGCACAACTCGCTGGTGGTGCTGGGTTTTAGCATGGGTTATAACCTTCTTTATAATAGTATATTGTTTAATGATTATAGTATCTTTAATAATGTCTATGGCTGATTATGATATGGCAAATGAAAGAGTTAATACAACTGAAGAAAATAAAAAAATAGATAATGATACTGCTAATAAATATGCGGCAAATGTTATGATACAAAATGAAAAAGATTTAAATAGCATGAAAAATGAATCTTCGCAAAGATCACAACAACAACCACGAGTACAACAACCGCAACCGCAACCTCAACCGCAACCGCAACAGCAACCACAACCACAACAGCAACCACAACCGCAACCGCAACCGCAACAGCAACCATCTCAAATGAGACCTCAACCTCAACCATCTCAACCACCTCAACCTCAAACATCTCAAATGAGACCACAGCCGCAACCACAACCGCAACCACCAGCACAAATGAGATCTCCACAGCAAGCAATGAATCAATTTGGGGGCTCTAATGGTATTACTGAAGAAGGTTTAAGTGGATACGATTCAAGTGACAATTATTCGTCTTTTTAATAATATTAATTTATTTTTATAAATATATTTAAGAAATCACTAACTATATTATTATAATGTTATAAGATGAAAAATAGAGATGACGATAATAATAAAAAAACTAATTATTTTCGCCCACAAACATGTAGAAATTGTGGATTAAACGGACATTTATATAAAGATTGTCTTCATCCTATAATGAGTTTTGGTATAATTTGTTATAAGATCATTGATAATAATGTAAAATATATAATGATACAGAGAAAAGATAGCTTGTCTTTTATGGAATTTGTAAGAGGAAAATATAATGTAGATGATTATGACTATTTAAAACAATTATTTGAATATATGACTGATAATGAAAAAAAGATGATATTAAATAATAGTTTTGATAATATATGGAATTATACATGGAGTCAAAATACTCATAATAATTTTAAGCAAACAAAAGAATATATAGATTCAAAAAACAAGTTTGATAATATTATAAATACTAGTTATTTTAAAAATTTAATATCATTGAAAAATTATAAAAATAATTATACAGAGCAAGAATGGGGATTTCCAAAAGGTAGAAAAAAAATTAAGGAATCTGATATAGATTGTGCTATAAGAGAATTTTGCGAGGAAACACAATTATATAAAGATGATATACAAATAGACAGCAAAATTATACCATTTCAGGAAATATTTTTCGGCACTAATAATATTTTATATAAACATGTTTATTATATAGCAAAAATAGTGAAAGAAGATGCTAAAATATTACTTGATAATAATTGTATGGAGCAAATTAGAGAAGTAAGGGCTTTAAAATGGTTTACATACAATGAGGTTTTAGAACATATTAAAAATCATAATATAGAAAGGATTAAAATATTTAAGAAGGCACATAATATAATTACTTCAACATTATAATATATCTTTTTTAAATAGAATAAACTATAAAGTATCAATATAATGGATAAAAAAGAATGTCCTGATGGAAAAGAAATTAATCCTAAAACAGGAAGATGCGTTAAAATATGCGAAGCAGGTAAAATAAGAGATCCAGAAACCGGTAAATGTATTAAAAATGTTAAAAATGTTAAAAATGTTAAAAATGTTAAAAATGTTAAAAATGACAAACCTATAAAAGTATGTCCTGAAGGTAAAATACTAAATCCAATTACGAATAGATGTATTAAAATAAAAACTAAAAAGGATACTAAACAACCTAAAAAGGATACTAAACAACCTAAAAAGGATACTAAGCAACCTAAAAAAGACACTAAACAACCTAAATCTAAAGATAGTATTAAATCTAAAGATAGTATTAAATCTAAAGATAGTATTAAATCTAAAGATAGTATTAAATCTAAAGATAGTATTAAATCTAAAGATAGTAGTTTTAATTTATATTATCCAGATTTGAACGACGATGATTTTCAAGAAAAATTATCTGTTAATAAGAACTTTTTAATACATAAAATCCCTACTATTCCTACTATAAATAATATTAAGGATTTCAACGATGTGGCAAATAGAATGTGTGGTAATTTTGAAACAGCTTTATATCAACATTTTGTTAGCCAATATATATCTTATAAAACACCTTATAAAAGTATTTTGTTATATCATGGTGTTGGTGTAGGTAAGACTTGCTCCGCGATAACTATGTCTGAATCTTTGCTAATATCACATAATAATAGTGAGCCTGTTGTGTGGGTAATAATGCCTCAATCTTTGAAACAGAGTTTTAAATCACAGATATTTGATATAGATACTCACACATTTGAAAATATCACAAATCAATGTACGGGAGATATTTATTTGAAGTTACTTAATATATATAAATCTTCTTTTAATAATAAAAAAGTATTAAATACTGAAATCAAGAAATACCTTAAAAATAGATATAGAGTATTTACATATGATGGTTTTGCTAAATTTGTAAATGAAAATTATAATAATAAAATAGTTCAAGATAAGGTAATTATAATTGATGAGGCGCATAATATTAGAAGTACAAACAAAAAAGATAAAGATTCATTTTTAGCATTATTTAATATTCTTAAAAATGGTGTTAATAATCGTCTTGTATTGCTTTCTGCGACGCCTATGTATAATGAACCGCGCGATATTCTTGATTTATTTAAATTAATGTTATTAAATGATGGACGCGAAGATATATTAAATAAATATCAAAAAATATTTAATACTAATAAATTGGTTGTTGATGATAATGTAATTAAATTGGTTAAAATGTTGTCATCAACATATATATCATATTTAAGAGGTAAAAATCCCTTTACTTTTGCTTTAAAATTAAATCCAGAAAATAGCGGTATAGATATATTGAAAAAAATACCATTGAAAGATCCATCAAATAAACTTATACCTGAAAAAGAAAAAGAATGGCTGAATAATATTGATAATGGGGTTGTTACTTCTAAAATGAGTATATCGCAAAAAAACATTGTTGAAAAAATGGGATATAATAAGCAAATTAAAGATGATGTAATTGAAGATGGTGAAAACATAGATGAAACATCCAGTGAAGAAGATAAGATAAATAAAAACATGAATTTATTACAACCTATGAATATTGTTTATGATGTAGAAACAGGTTCAAGGGGTTTTTTTTCGTTTTTTACAAAAGTTCGCGATACTGACCCATTATATCTAAAATATAACAATAATTATGAAAACGCATTATTTCCAGATGAAAACAATTTAGGAAAATATTCTGGAAAATTCTTAAAAATATGTAATATAATAAGAAAATCTAAGGGAATAGTTGTTATATATTCGCGTTTTGTATATTCAGGGATATTACCATTTGCGGTTTGTTTGGAACATATGGGATTTACGAGGGAAGGAACAAATAATATTATTAATAATCCAAAAATTATAGATAATAAACCTACATATGAAAATATTAAATCACCCAAATATTGTATATTAACAAGTGATAATAAAGAAATAATGGGTACTACAAATATAGATACATTGATAAATAAAATTAATAGACCAGAAAATTTAAACGGCGAATTAATAAAAGTTATTTTAATTACTCCTGTAGCGAGCGAAGGTTTAAGTTTTTATAATGCGAGAGAAATACATTTAATAGAGCCTTGGTATCATTTCAATAGACCAGAACAAATTATAGGCAGAGGTATTCGTAATTGTAGACATCAAAATTTGCCTCTCGAAGAAAGAAATACAACAGTATATATTCACGCAACAGAAGATGATAATGATAATCGCGAAACAATTGATATAAATGCCCTTCGTATATCAACGCGTAAATATATAGATAGTATGAAAGTTGATAAAATTATTAGAGATAATGCTTTAGATTGTGTATTAATGAAAAACATTAATTATTTTCCGAAATCAATGTTTAAAATGGGACGGATTAAATTATTAACTTCACAAAATAAGGAATATTTATATGATTTTGGAGACAAAGAAGAATATAATCCAAGATGTAAAAATACAGGTAATACAGGTAATACAGGTAATACAGGTAATGGATATAATAGCGAATCATATAAACATTTGTTAAAAAGAACGCAAAATTCATTGAGAAATATAATAGAAAATAATATTAAATTAAATAATTATTACATAGAATACATCGATATAATAAATGATATAAATGTCGACGAGGAATTGATAGTATATACCTTAAATAAATCTATATACCCTTATGAAATTATAAATAATTATTATATTATTATGCATAAAAATGGTATTAAAATTATTTCTAATAAAAAAGATAAATATAATAAATTAAATATATTATTTCAAAATGACGAATCTAATAATATTAAAAACGCAGAGACGCAAAATAATATTAATATAGATAATATAATTAAAAAAATTAATATAGATTTAAATGATAAAAACGCTACTACAATTTCGCTATATAATGCTTTAAATAACGAAGATTTCCAAGAATTGATAAAATATATATTAAAATCAGAGTATGATAATCCGCAAATTTCGTATATAGCAGAATGCTTATATTATCAAGGTGTTCTAATAAAAGGACGCGAAATCCCATCTTTTAATAAAAATGATAATTTATATATAGGATATGTAAATATATATGATTTAAATAATAAGGAAAATTCAATTGATAAATTAGATATTAATTTACATATTAAAGGTAGTAATAATTTTAATATTGATGTATCTAAAAAAGAGCGTGAAGAATTTGCTAAATATCGCAAGAAAATACAAAGTATACCCGAAGACATGACATTAGAAGATACTCCATGGGGCATAATTGAACCAACAAAATCAAAATCTATAATAATAAATAAGTTTAAAATTTTCTCAACAGACCCAGTTGTCGGGAAGGGTAAAAAAACCGGTAGGGTTTGCGATACATATAGTAAAGAATCCGAACATATTAAGTTCTACAATCAAATAAATAAAACAAATATAGATAAAAATAATTTTAAAAATAAGAAAGTATTTTGTAATTATATTTGTAACAAATTAATGGATATTAACAAACTAATATTATTACCGCTCTATAAACCTGTTTAACATATTGTTTCTATTATTTCCTTACATTTTTCTTTATTATATGTTATAATATTACTATTATAATTAATAGATTTATCAAATAAGAAAGATATAAATAGTGCGATTGATTTATTCCATCTATTATTAACAATACCGGACATAATTTCCGAACATTTTGTCATACCAAATACTTTATTAAATTCTGTAGTTGAAATAAACGCAATTAATTTATTTTTAACAGCATCTTTAAAATCTTCAAATGTTGCCGTCTCTTTCAATATCAAATCTAATGGTTTAATTATATTATCTGTTTTATTTCTCTGCTTTTTTTCGGCAACCTTTTCTGCCACCTTTTCTGCCACCTTTTCTGCCACCTTTTCTGCCACCTTTTCTGCCACCTTTTCGGCAACCTTTTCGGCAACCTTTTCCTTATTATTAATAAACTTAATAGGTATTACTATTGGGACATTATTAACCTTTTTATTAACTAATAATTTATTTTCGGGTTCTATAAATATTTGGGTATGTTTATTATATAAATCTATATTGTCTATTTTCCATATTAATTCTTCTTTATTAGCTGATGGCAATTTATTATATAAATTTTTAATCATTTTATTATAAATATAAAAATAAATCTTATATATCAATTTTTTAAGACATTAAATAATCTTCACATTCCAAATTATTTTCACATATATTATTGTGATTACTATTTAATTTATTGAATTTCTTTTTCAATAAGTAAAATTTCATGCTTGAAGAAAATTTTTGCTTAGGGGTTGCTATATTATTATTATCTATTAAACTTTTACTTGTAGTATCTTTTTTTTCTATTAAATTATTCGAAATTGTATCATTTAATAGGTTTTTCATTACCTCATCGTATTTATATATTTCATTTTGCGATTTAATACAAAAAAGAATATAATTGTTTATTTTAACTAAGTTTTCTTTTGATATCCAATTTAAATTTAAAAAAATCCCATTATTATTTTTTGTATAATTAATATCACACTCTTTTATAATTTTAAATAATTCTATTAGCTCATTAGAAGTTAATCTTGAAACATTCGCCTTTATACCTTTACATAAATCTATTTTATTCATTTTTTTTAAGTTTATATATACACATATATTTTATATGTAAAATTAAAATTCTTCATTGAATAATTCTTCTTCGTCATATTCAAGTTCATCAATATCTTCGTCTTCAATATCGTCATCTTCATCTTCTTCTTCATCATCATCTTCTTCATCGTCTTCTTCGTCTTCCACATCAACTTCATTATCATCATCATTTATAATAGTTATTTTGCGTTTATAATCGTCATCTTCTTCATCTTCATCGTCTTCATTTATTATTTCATCTTCTTCGTCAATAATATCTATTCCGTCGTCCAACAATTCATCTTCATTATCTTCAATATCTGAATTATCATCTTCTATTTTTTCTTCAACTTGGATAATATTATCCTTATCCTTAATTATTTTTCCTATTATAGAAATCATTTTATCATACAAAGTAAATTTCTTTCCACATACTTTAACATTAACCATATCACCAACATTTATGGTGTCAATATTTACTTCAGATTGTATTCCTGACGTAATACGAGGTATTATTACTTCTAATATAGACATATCGTCGTATGTTCCGATACCCCTTAAACCTAAATTGTTTTTTGCTTTAATAATACATTTAATTATTGAATCTTGCGTAGGATTACAAATTTCGGCAATACAACTTAAATCATAAGCGATGTTTCCATTTAAATGGGCTTCTTTAAAATATCCCATAGATCTTTTAATAATTTTAATGCTATCTTTTTTGATATATCCATGCTTACTACATATATTTTCTAAGTTATCTTTAAGTTTTGTAATAATTACATTATCAAAATTTTTATTGAATTCTTTAGGTGTTAATATAACAGTTGTATTAAACTTGATAGGCATAAACATTTTTGACATTATTAATAGTATTAATCTAATCTATATGAATATATCATTTTTTTATTTATATAATTAAAAATTGATATATAAATCTATAATATCTACATTTATTAGATAATTAATATGGAAATTCCCAAAGATCATTCTATATTTTCAGTAATAGATAAACATTATTCGCTAATAGAAGAGGATTGTAATTCTATTGTTAAATTCATAAATAGTTCTAAGTGGAACATTACACATTATGAAAATTTTATCAATGTAATGAAAACTGAAGGATACGAGGAAGATATAGAAAAACAATCGTTAGAAGTATATTCTGATGATACATTATTGAGAATAGATAGTTTATCTGAAATAATTAAATATTGTCAGAATAGCAAATATAAATCTAAACATTTTCAATGGTATAAAAACAAAATAATTTCCAAAGATAATATTAATGATTTATTGGATTCGTCCGTTAATTTTTATTCCATTAAGAATAATATAATACAGGATTCTAATATTCCAGTCAATTGGCATGATGTTAGAAAATTTTATAAAGTAGTTAAAAAAATATCATATACTGATAAAATAAATAATATTAAATATTATGTAAAAATAATAAAAGGGTATGACATTGAATATGATGAAGCCAATGAAGAATTAATGTTTTATAATTTAAAAAATTCAAACATATTATCTAGTGGGCAAAAATATGAATTCTATATTGATATAACAAAATCAAACAAAGATAATATATTACCTACTATAATAAAGATGGAGCAAACATTATATTTATCTTGTAATATAATTTCAAAAGTTCAGCAAAAAGAAATTATTAGCAAATATTACGAGTTAGTTAAAAATGATATTGAAATGAAATATAAAAATAATAATAACATTGATAAGCCTCCATTATTGACACCGAAACCGGTTACTTTAGAAAAAGAGAACTTATTAAAACCAGATGGATATGGTATAGTAAGTATATTATCAGAATATACGGTTACCGAAAAAGCTGATGGTGAAAGATTATTGATGTTTATAGACGAAAAATGTAAGGTTTATTTAATTAATAATACATATAATGTTATTGATACGGGAATTACAACAACAAATGAGTTAAAAAATACATTGATTGATGGGGAATATATAACTTGTAACAATAGAACTGATAATTCACACAAGGGATTATATGCTTCATTTGACATTTATTATTATGGTGGTGAAAAGGTAACAAGCCTTCCATTAATTGATAATGATCCTAAAATAGAAACGCGATATAAATATTTATTAAAAACTTCTAAATTAATGAAATTTAGCGATATTTCTATTGATTATATAGTTAAAGAACATTTATATAGCAAGGATATATTAAAGGATTGTGATAATATTCTATCTGGTAATAAATATTATCCATATGATATCGATGGGCTCATATTTACGCCAGCAAAATTAGCCTTGTATTCTTATTATTCTAATAAAGTAATGAAAATTACTGAAAATGTAAAATGGGAGAGAGTTTTTAAATGGAAACCACCTGAACAAAATACTATAGACTTTTTAGCAAAATATTCACGTAATATCATTATTGAAGGCGTGAGATACAAAGAATATACATTATATGTTGGATATAATGCGTCGCAATGGGAAACATACACTATAGACGAGGCATTAAAATTGGCATATGATAAAGAATATAGAAATTCAACGAAAGATAAAAAAAATAAATATGTTTTAAAATTATTTCAACCTACTATATATTATGAAAAGGGTATTGAGAGAATGCTTGTTAAAGTAGATGTTAATGGAGTTGTAAATTGTGAGAATGGAGAAATAATAGACGGAGATAGTATAGTAGAGTGTAGATATGTATTAGATAATACTATTCCCGCGCATATGAGATGGAAACCTATGAGACCAAGAGAAGATAAAACACGTATATATAAAACTGGAGAGATTTCAAAAACAGCGAATGATATGAGTGTTGCTATTAATATTTGGCGTTCTATACATAATCAAATTACTGAAAGTGCTATACGTGGCAATAATATCATTGATAATACTAATATTGATAGTGGTGAAGGTGGTGAAGGTGAAAGATTGTTAGAAACAGATGATGTATATTATTCGCGTAATATACCAAGAGAGGCGATGCTTTCATTTAATATGTTACAATTTCATAATTTAGGAATAAAACAGATGTTGTATGAGAGGACAAAAAATAAGGGTTCTCTTGTAGAGTTAGCTTGCGGTGAAGGAGGAGATATGCCGCGATGGATTGATAATGGTTATAAGTTTATTTTAGGGATAGATTTGGTTAAGAAAAATATATACGGACCTAAAACGGGGGCATATAGTAGAATGCTTAATAATAGAGCATTATATTTTAGAAGGAAAAGAGAAGATAATTTAATGAATAAAATCAGCTTTCCCGATATGGTATTTATAGCAGGTGATTGTGGAAAAAATATATTAAATGGCGATTGTTCTTTATCAATTGACGATAAAGAAAGTTATAATATGCTATTAAATGTATTAAATGTTAAGAGAAATAATATGCAAAAACATTATAATAATATTGTTGGAAAAGGTTTAAATAGATTTGATGTATGTTCTTGTATGTTTAGTATTCATTATTTCTTTAAAAGTGAAGATACATTGAATATTTATTTAAATAATGTTAGTTCGTTACTTAAAACAGGTGGAGAATTCTTTTGTACTTTCATGGATGGAAAAAGAATTGAAGATGAAATTAAAAATAATGACGGAGATAAGATTGAAGGGTTAAAAAATAACAAAATACCTATATGGGCGATAATTAGAAAATATAACAAAGATACTGATGATAAATTCAATAAAAAAATTGACGTATTTATTGAATCTACAAGTCGCTTAATCCCAGAATATTTAGTATCATATGAATTACTTGTAGAGAAATGTAAGGAATTTAACTTAGAATTAGTTGAAAGTGAACTATTTTCTGAATATTTTGAAAGAGTTAAAAATGAAGGTGCCATGGGAGATAAAACGATTGGTAATAAAAGGGTTAATATTCATAAAATAGTAAATGAATTAGATAAGGATGAAGTACAGAAAAAATTTAGTTTCTTTAATAGATGGTGTATTTTCAAGAAGGTGTAAAAAATATTTGCTTATTATTTGTGTATTATTATTTTTTATTATGTATTATTCAGAATATAAAATATAAGAACAAAAAGATATTATTCGGCATATTATATAGAAACATAGGGTATATGTTATTTTCTATTATTGGTTATAATTGAATTAATATATAAGTTTGTAAAACCAAAGAATATACAAAGTAATAAATATTTTAAATAAAACTTATTTACATTTCAAACGCCAATTTTTAATTATTTAGGAAAAACTATTTTAGTTATTTTTAGTTAAACAATATAAAATATTAATATGCTATATAACTAAATGGATAAATATAGTTGCGAAATACAAAATGATAAGATAAAAGCATTAATAGACATAGCGGTTGAAGAAAAATTGATTTCAAATAATACAAAAAACAATATTACAATTAATAACACCGAACAAATGGATATATCAAAAATGAGTAAATTAGAGTTATTGGAAAAGTGTAAAGAATTGGGTATTACAAAGAGCAGTTCAAAAAATAAATCACAATTAATAGAACTAATTAACAGCAAAAACAAAAATGTTGAAGAACCTAAAATAAATTTATCAAATGAAGAAATAGCACTACAAAATACGCAAATTATTGAGGTTGATACAAAAACATTAAATGTAATTGACCTATTTTGTGGTTGCGGTGGTATGTCAAAAGGTTTAACTGATGCTGGATTGAATGTAATTGCTGGAATAGATATTTGGGACAAAGCGGTTCAAAGTTATAATAAAAATTATCATCACAAAGCATATTGTGCTGACTTAACGCAATTGCCCCCTGAAAAGTTTAATGAATTATACAATAAAGAAAATAAAAATGTTGATATTTTGGTTGGAGGACCACCATGTCAAAGTTTTAGTATTGCAGGAAAAAGGGATAAAAATGATCCAAGAAATGCTCTATTTATGGAATATGTGAAATATCTTGACTATTTCAAACCCAAAGCATTTATTATGGAAAATGTAATAGGGATGCTTTCAAAAAAAACAGCAAATGGTGAAAATGTTATTGACATTATAATGGAACAATTAAATAGAAATTATAATTGTATAATTAATAAATTATACGCAAGTGATTTTGAAGTTCCACAAAATAGAAGACGCACTATAATTATAGGTATTAGAAAAGACCTAAATATTTTACCAAAAGAACCAGAACCCATTATAAAATCAGTCCAAGATAGAATACCAGTTAAAAACATATTAATTCCAAAAGAAGAGGTTGATAAAAAATACTATTTGAGTG
>Ga0315906_10001467_pt1 | contig 34969 bp, 34 predicted proteins | sample LakEriMetagenome_4_FD_203526 | JGI IMG/M metagenome (GOLD analysis project Ga0315906, IMG submission 203526) | Freshwater fungal communities from buoy surface, Lake Erie, Ohio, United States - Buoy 2 MA122 | ecosystem: Environmental > Aquatic > Freshwater > Lake > Lake biofilm | place: USA... | reverse complement strand
GCGCCTGTCGGTCGGCCCGCGCCTGTCGGTCGGCCCGCGCCTGTCGGTCGGCCCGCGCCTGTCGGTCGGCCCGCGCCTGTCGGTCGGCCCGCGCCTGTCGGTCGGCCCGCGCCTGTCGGTCGGCCCGCGCCTGTCGGTCGGCCCGGCCCACGCGGCCGCGGCCCACGCGGCCGCGGCCCACCGCGACCACCAGGCCCAGGCCGGCCACGTGGTCGTCGCTCCCGGTCGTCCGCGGGCATCCGCTCCGCGTCAGGGCCCACCGCGGCCAGCGCATCGCGACGCAGTTCGTCGGCCTCGCTCCACGACAATTGCCGCCACTGCCCCGGCAGCAGATTCCCGAGCGACAGGCCGCCCACGGCGACCCGCTTGAGCTGATGCACCTTGTGGCCGAGCCGGGCGAGCATCCGGCGGATCTCACGGTTCTTGCCTTCGTCGAGCACCATCTCGAGCACGGCGCTTTGCTTGTGCTGCGACTTGATCGCCACCCGCTTGGCGTGCACCTCACCCTCGGCCAGGCGGATGCCGCGCCGCAGCTTCTCGAGCAGTTCCTCGTTCGGCACGCCCGCGACCTGCACGAGGTATTTCTTTTCGACGCCGTAACGCGGGTGGGCGAGTAGATTGGCGAGCGGCCCGTCGTTCGTGAGCAGGATCAGCCCCTCGCTCATGCGGTCGAGCCGACCGATCGCGAACAGCCGCTGGTCTCCCGGCACGAGGTCGACGACCCGGGGCCGACCCGTCGGGTCGTAGTTGGTGGTCACGACGCCCACGGGCTTGTTGAGCAGGTAGACGACGCGACGGACCTTCGGCAGCCGCTCGCCGTCCACGCGGATCTCCTGCCTCTCGGGATCAACGCGGCTGCCGAGCTGCGTGACGACCTGCCGATCGACCTCCACGCGGCCTGTCGTGATCAGTTCCTCGCAGGCCCGTCGGCTGCCGAGGCCGGCCGCTGCCAGCACCTTCTGCAGCCGCTCCAGGCCGTCGTCTGGCACAAGGGGTTTGCGAACGGGCTTCTCTGGGACGGGCATGCGGGGCTTCTCGCGGGTGTCACTCGGATCAAACCGCGATCATACACGCCGGACTGTCACCGCAACGGCTGGCTCCACCAGCGGGAGCGACGGACTTCGGGCACCGGCTCGGCATAGTCGCGGGGCCGGCTGCCATCCATGATGCCGTATTGCCGGAACGCATAGGGGCCGATGTCGTTCTGCATGTAGGGATCGAACCGCACGGCCTTCCGCTGCTGATTGCGGGCAGGTCCCGGCTCAAGCCACTGGGGCTTGCCGAGTGACGCACAGCCCGGGGCCGAGAGCACGACGACCGCGAGGAGCGTGAGGGCAGACTTCATGCGTCGATCCCTTGGGGGGCGAGGGCCGAGGAGTGTAGGCCTGCCACCAATGCCGCCCTAGGCCGGTTTCGCGGCCGGGAACGCCGCACCTCGCCGCGCCGTAGTCCACATGATCCGCATGTGGCCCCCGGCCTGAACACCACTGGCCCGAGCTACTGCCCTTGAGGTCCGCCAACCTCCGCCCCAGTAGCCCGGCCTTTCGGCCCTCAATCCTCTAACCGCACACGGAGTGTGCGGATTACGGACGGAGCAACGCACCTACGTCGCTGCCCCGCCCGGCGTCACATGGAGGAGCTTGGCCGGGCCGTCGGCACCAGCCGTTGCCCGCAGCCGCTGCCGCGGAAGCGATGCCGGCAGTAGCAGGCCCGATCCCCGGCGGAGCGGCGGGAGCCCCCACGCGGGGTCGAGCGTGATCTCGCCGGAGATCACGGACAGCAGGTGGCACGTGTCGTCGCCTCCCACCTGCCACTCCATCCGCGGCGCGACCTCGTCGAACGAAAAATACTCACACGTCACGAGCCGCCGGACCGCGGGATCCGCTGTGGCCGTCGGCGTCACAGGCACGACCGGCCCGAGTCGCGTGACGGCATCCAGGCCCGCGTCGATGTGCAACGGTCGGGGCCGGCCGTCGGGCCCCGTGCGGTTCCAATCGAAGAGTCGATAGGTGACGTCGCTCGCCTGCTGAATCTCGGCCACGAGCAGGCCGCCGCCGATCGCATGCACGGTGCCCGCGGGGATGAAAACACACTCGCCAGCCCGCGGCTCGAACGCGTGCAGCACGTCCGCGCAGCGGCCCGCGCGAATCGCCGCCTCGAGATCCGGCTTGCCGACGCCCTCACGCAGGCCCGCGTAGATCCGGCTGCCGGCCGCGACATCGACCACATACCAGGCCTCGGTCTTGCCGAGGTCGGGGGGCGTGAGCCGAGCGGCCCGCGCGTCGTCCGGATGCACCTGCACGGAGAGATCACGCTGGGCGTCGAGGAACTTGAAGAGCAGCGGAAACGCCCGGGGCCCCGCATGCCGGCCGAGCAGGTCGGTGGCCCGCTCGCGAACGAGCGAGCCGAGCGTCGTGCCGGCCAGCGGGCCCGCGGCCACGACACTCTGATCGGCGCCGTGATCGACGAACTCCCACGACTCGGCGAAGTCGTCGCCGGGGGGAAGCTCGCGGCCGAGCGTCGTGGCGAACCGCCGGCCACCCCAGAGGTAGCGGCGGTAGACGGGATGAAACGTCAGCGGCGGGAGCATGGGGGGGGTGGTCCTGGTCGGTCGGCGGTCAGGCCCCGGCCAAACCCTCCAGGATCCGGCCGATCCAGAAGCAGCAGACCGCGGCGACGAGCAGCATCAGCATCTGCCCGAGCGTGATTCGATGGTTGAGCTCGAGGATGATCGCAAACGCGGGAATCCCCAAACCCAGCAGCTGCCCGAACCGGCCAATGGCTCTCATGGCGGGAATTGTAGCGGCGGCTTGCCGTTCCGCCCGAGCCCGCAATACTGCGGTCGTTCGGGAGCGATGCGGTTCCCGGCGGCGGCTCGGACCTCGGGCTTTTTCAACTCCCAGGCATCATTCAGGAGATTTACGCATGGGTCGGCACGGCGCGGTGACGTTCAAGGGCAATCCGCTGACGCTGGTGGGCGAGGAAGTGAAGGTGGGTGCCCCGGCCCCCGACTTCGATCTCTGCGCCTTCGAGTCGGGCTCGATGAACCACATCCGCAAGGCCGACCTTCTCGGCAAGCCCGCCTTCATCAGCGTCGTTCCGTCGCTCGACACCCCCGTCTGCCAGGTGCAGACGAAGACGTTCAACAAGCGACTCGCCGCCCTGGGCGACAAGGTCACGGCCCTCACCGTGAGCCTCGACCTCCCCTTCGCGATGAACCGCTTCTGCGGCGCTGAGGAGATCACCTCGATGCGGAACGGCAGCGACTACATGGACCGCAGCTTCGGCACCCATTGGGGCGTGCTGATCGACGAGCTGAAGATCCTCGCCCGGGCCGTGTTCGTGCTCGACGCCCAGGGCGTCGTCCGCTACGCGCAGGTGGTGAAGGAAGTGGCCAGCGAGCCCGACTACGACGCCGCCCTCGCCGCGCTCGAGAAGCTCGTCTAGTCGACTCCACCCGAACGCACACCAACTCGTGAAAACCGTCGGTTGTAGGCCCGTCACTCCGTGACGGGCTGCCCGTTGCGGAGCAACGGACCTACGGGAGCGCCTCAATACGCCGTGAGGGGTTGCCCATGCCCCAGGAGCCGGCGTATGCCGCCGAGCGCAGCCAGGATGGCGGAGCGAGGCGGCATCCGAGCGAGCGGAAGGCGGGATGCCTGAAGCGAGCGTCCGGCGACGGGGCATCGGCAGCCCCGAACCCACGCCAACGCCGGCCAGGCCCTACAATAGGGCTATGCCACACCGCGACTCGCTCGGCGGGATCGTTCACACGTACCAGCGGTACGATCCGGCCCGGATCCCGCCGCCACGTCCGCCGGCCGCCGACCTCGTCTCGGCGGCGATGGAGCACCTGCTCGAGTACGGTGATTCCGCAGAAGCGGAGTTCACCGAGGAGCAGCTGGCCGCGGCGATCGAGCTCGACCCCGAGCAGTTTCGCACCCTTGGCCCGTCGCTCGACTCGCTGAAGCGGCTCCTGGAGGAGCAGCGGCGGAAGCTGCTGGAGACTTACGAGACCGCGACGGTGCGAAAGAAGGCCCGAAACGCGTTTCGCGCCGCGGCCCAGCAGGCACGGCCGCCGGCAGCCTTCCGTCAGGAGTTCGAGCGGGCGGTTCGCGAGGAGCGGCTCCAGCGGCTGGAGCGGCTCTGGTATGCGCAGGACGACGACCAAAGCCGGTTCGGCGCCGAGCTGGCGGGGCTGATCGACCGGCTCGGCGAGGTCTACGAGATCGACGAGCTGGCCGCGAAGTGGACGTTCACCGGCCGTGAGAAGCTCACCGTGCCCGAGGCGCTGGAGGTGAAGCGACGACTCGATGAGATCGAGGAGTTGCTGAAGCAGCTGGAGGCGGCCCGGGAGAATGCCCAGCTCTACTTCATCGACATGGAGAAGCTCGGCCGCTACGTCGAGCAGGGGGAGCTCGACGATCTCGACCGGCTCAAGCGGCAGGTGCAGGCCATGGTCGAGCAGATGGCCGCGCAGCAGGGGCTGGAGCGGACGAAGCGGGGTTACGAGCTCACGCCCAAGGCGATGCGGACGTTCCAGGGCAAGCTCCTGGAGAAGATCTTCTCGGCGCTCGATCCATCGCGCACGGGCCGCCATCAGGTGAACGTGACGGGCGATGGCGCAGTCGAACTGGTGCCGACGCGGCCGTACGAGTTCGGCGACTCGGTGGCCCACATGGACATTCCCGGATCGCTCGTGAATGCGCTGCTCCGGCAGGCGGGCGAGCCCGCCGGGAGTCGGCTCCGGCTCACGCCCCGCGACATCGAGGTTCACCGCACCCGCAACACGCCGAAGTGTGCCACGACGGTCGTGCTCGACATGAGCGGCTCGATGCGGTACGGCGGCACCTATATCAACGTGAAGCGGATGGCATTGGCCCTGCAGGGGCTCGTGCACAGGGAGTTTCCCGGCGACTTCCTTCAGTTCATCGAGATGGCGTCGTTTGCCAGGCCGCGGGCCGCGGGGGAGATCGTGAAGCTCCTGCCGATGCCGGTCACGATCTTCGACTCGGTCGTGCGGCTGAGGGCCGACATGAGTGATCCGCGGATCGCGGAGGCCGACGTGCCTCCCCACTTCACAAACATCCAGCACGCGCTGCAGCTCTCGCGGCAGCATCTCGCCCGGCAGGACACGCCCAACAAGCAGGTGATCATCATCACCGACGGGCTGCCCACGGCCCACTTCGAGGGAAGCGAGTTGTATCTGCTCTACCCGCCGCACCGGCGAACGGAGGAGGCGACGATCCGCGAGGCCCAAGCCTGCCGCCGCGAGGGCATCACCGTGAACGTGTTCCTGCTCTCGGGCTGGTCGCAGTCGCGGGAGGACATCCAGTTCGCCTATCGGCTCGCGGAGACGGCGCGGGGCCGGGTGTTCTTCACCGCCGGGAAGGATCTCGACCGATTCGTCGTCTGGGACTACGTCTCCCGCCGCCGCTCGATCATCGGGTGACGTGAATCCGTAGGCCCGTCACTCCGTGACGGGCAGCCCGTTGTGGAGCAACGGAGCTACGTGTGACGACGGGCGGCTTCGCGGGCCAGCATGGCGGCGGAGCCGATGGCGGCGGCGGCGGCGAGGCTGGCGAGCGTCCACAGTGGCACGATTCGCTCGGGCGGCCGAGCGTCTGGCGGCCGTGCCGATTCGGCGAGGTCGGTCGCCGGCAGCCCGGCCGCCCGCCGCTGCCGTTCGATCGCCGCCTCCTGCCGACCGAGAAACCGTCCCTCCACCTGCCGCTGCCGCCGGTCGAACTTCGGGGCGATGGCGATGATGCCGACGAGGGCCATGACGGCGAACATCAGCCCCCAAAACCACGGGCTGTCCGTAAGCCGGAGGGGGGGCTCGGGGAGCCCGGCTGGGGGCGGCAATTCGGGCTGGTGCATGGATGATTCAGGAATGTCGGCCGGCCGGTCGATTTTTTCACACAAGCGCTTGTCAGAATTCAACGCCCCGCTACAGTCAGGGTATGTCACACGCAGGCTCGCAGCCAGAGGCCAGGCACACCGACCAGGCGGTCGTCGACCTGCTCCGGGTCGATGAGGCGATGAGCGTCGGCGACCTCGCATCGGCCTTGGGAGTGACGGCCACCGCCGTTCGGCAGCGACTCGACCGGCTGATGCGGAACGGCTTCGTGGAGCGGCGGACCATCGGTGGGCGACGCGGTCGCCCCTCCCATGCCTACAGCCTCACCGCACAGGGCCGCCGCATCGGTGGCGACAACTTCCGCGACCTGGCATTGGTCCTTTGGCGGGAAATCCGGGACGTCAAAGATCCGGCCATCCGCCGCGGGCTGCTGGGCCGGATCGGCGCGGGCCTGGCACAGATCGACTGCGGTTCCGTCACCGGGGCGACTCCGTTGGAGCGGCTTGGAGGCGTGGCCGATCTCCTCCGCCGGCGACAGGTCGCCTGCGGCGTCGAAACGCAGGCGGGGGGCGGCTTGCCGGTACTCACCACCTACGCCTGCCCCTACCCTGATTTGGCTGAGGCCGATCGTGGCATCTGCGCCGCCGAGCGGTCGATGATCGAGGAACTGGTCGGCAGTTCGGTGCGGCTGTCCGAATGTCGGCTCGATGGAGCCTCGTGCTGCCGGTTCACCGTCGATGCCGCGACCGGAACCGAGCCGACGGGAGCAGCCACGGCACCGCATCACGACGAGCCCTTGCAATCCCACGTGTAACGGCGTCGAATGCCGTCGCCTTCCGGCTTTTTTTCGCGACAAAACCTGCACAAAACCCTCTTCGACCGAAATTTGGAGCCACGTCCATGACCGTCACCGCCCCCACCAACTTCGGCACCGCGATTCCCGGCTCCGCAGCCGCCCCCGGCGCGCCATGGATCGAGGGCCGCTTCGAGGAGAACCTCGTGCTCACGACGGTCGAGCAGGCCATCAACTGGGCCCGCCAGTCGAGCATCTGGCCGATGACGTTCGGCCTGGCCTGCTGTGCCATCGAAATGATGGCCGCCGGCGCCAGTCGCTACGACATGGACCGGTTCGGTGCCGGCGCCTTCCGGGCCACGCCGCGGCAGGCCGACCTGATGATCGTGGCCGGCACGGTGACCTACAAGATGGCGAGCCGCGTCCGTCGTCTCTACAACCTGATGCCGGATCCGAAGTACGTGATCGCCATGGGCGCCTGCACGACCGGGGGCGGACCGTACTTCAAATGGGGCTATCACGTCGTCAAGGGCGTCGATCTCGTCGTGCCCGTCGACGTCTACGTGCCCGGCTGCCCGCCCCGCCCGGAGAGCCTGCTCGAGGGCCTGATGCGGATTCAAGACAAGATCCTCGGCCAGCGGATCGCCAAGCAGAAGGGGGCCGCCGGCAAGGTGGCCGACGAACTGCCCGTCCCGCACCATTCGGGCTACGTGGCTCCTGCGACGGGCGAGGGAACGCTGGTGTTCGATCACCAGAAGATCACCGGCTAGGGCGGTTGGCATCGCGACAGGCTTACGGTTCGACAGATACGACGCAACGACATCCAAGACACATTCAGCGAGCCTTTCAACGGGCGTGGAGCACGAGGTCATGACGGCAGCGGGAACGACGGGCGAGCAACTGGTCATCAAAGGCCTGCACGTGGCGGTGGAGGGGCAAGAGATCCTGAAGGGGGTCGATCTGACGATCGGCCGCGGCGAGATCCACGCCCTCATGGGGCCGAACGGCTCAGGCAAGAGCACGCTCGGCTACGCGATCATGGGCCACCCGAACTACGAGGTGACGGCCGGTTCGATCGAGCTCGTGACGGCCGACGGCACGCGGCACGACGTCTTGGCGATGGAGCCTGACGAGCGGGCTCGGGCTGGCATCTTCCTGGCCTTCCAGCGGCCGATGTCGATCCCCGGCGTGCGGCTCGCCGAGTTCCTCCGGCATTCCGTCACGAATGTTCGCAACCCCGACCGCAAGGAGGGTGAGGAACTGATGCCGATGCGGGAGTTCCGCTCCGAGCTGAAGGCGAAGATGAGCGAGTTGTCGATGGATTCCGAGTTCGCCAAGCGGTACGTCAACGACGGCTTCTCGGGGGGTGAGATGAAGCGGGCCGAGATTCTGCAACTCGCCATGCTCCGTCCGAAGTTCGCGATTCTCGACGAGACCGACAGCGGCCTCGACGCCGACGCCGTGCGACTGGCGAGCGAGAGCATCGCCCGCATCGGCAGCGGAGGCGCTCCTGGCAGCGCCGAGATGGGCATTCTCATCATCACCCACCACGAGCAGCTGCTCGAACACAACATCCCGCTTCGCACGCACGTGATGCTCGGCGGCCGGATCGTCGAGTCGGGCGGTCCGGAGCTGGCGGCCGAACTTCACAAGAAGGGCTACGAGCGAATCCGCGCCGCCTATCCGGAGGCGGCGGCCGCCGAACGAAACCTGGAACGAGCGGCCGAGCCAGTCGGCGCCTAAGCACTGCCGACAACGCACACACACAGAGATCCGACACCCATGCCTACTGCCATCGACCCCTCCCCGACCCTCGCGATCGGTGAGATCAACAAGTACGACTTCCGGACCGACTCGCCGGCCGTGTTCAAGGCCCGCAAGGGGATCGACCCCGAGATCGTCTGCCAGATCTCCGAAATGAAGCGGGAGCCGGAGTGGATGCGCACGTTCCGGCTGAAGTCGCTCGAAATCTTCAACTCCAAGCCGATGCCCAGCTGGGGCGGCCGGATCGGCGTCGACTTTCAGGACATCTACTACTACCTCAAGCCCGCCGAGCAGCAGGGCAAGACGTGGGAGGAGGTGCCCGACGCCATCAAGCAGACCTTCGACCGGCTCGGCATCCCCGAGGCTGAACGGAAGTTTCTCGCCGGCGTGAAGGCCCAGTTCGAGAGCGAAGTGGTGTACGGGTCGCTCCAGGAGGACCTCGCCAAGAAGGGCGTGATCTTCACCGACACCGACACCGCCGTCCGCGAGCACTCCGACCTCTTGCGCGAGTATTTCGGGACGATCATCCCGCCGACCGACAACAAGTTCGCCGCCCTCAACTCGGCGGTCTGGTCGGGCGGCTCGTTCATCTACGTGCCGAAGGGCGTGTCGATCGAGTTCCCGCTTCAGGCCTACTTCCGGATCAACGCCGAGAGCATGGGGCAGTTCGAGCGGACGCTGATCATCGTCGACGAGGGCGCCCACGTGCACTACGTCGAGGGCTGCACGGCCCCGATGTACTCGACCGAGAGCCTCCACTCGGCCGTCGTCGAGATCGTGGTCAAGAAGCACGGCCGCTGCCGCTACACCACGATCCAAAACTGGGCCAACAACATCTACAACCTCGTCACGAAGCGGGCCATGGCCTACGAGGGAGCGTTGATGGAGTGGATCGACGGCAACCTCGGCAGCCGGCTGACGATGAAGTATCCGGCCGTCTACATGATGGAGCCGGGGGCCCGCGGCGAGATTCTCTCGATCGCCTTCGCCTCGGCCGGACAGCACCAGGACGCCGGCGCCAAGCTCGTTCATGCCGCCCCGCACACCAGCGGCCGGATCGTCTCCAAGAGCATCTCGAAGAACGGCGGCCGGGCCAGCTACCGCGGCCTGGTGAAGGTGGAGCCCGGGGCCCGCAAGAGCCGGTCGAGCGTCGTCTGCGACGCACTCATCCTCGACGACAAGAGCCGCAGCGACACCTACCCCTACATCGAGATCGAGGAGCAGGACGTGTCGATCGGCCACGAGGCGAGCGTGTCGAAGATCGGTGAGGAGCAGCTCTTCTACCTGATGAGCCGCGGCCTGACCGAGGCCGAGGCGAGCACGATGATCGTCGGCGGGTTCATCGAGCCGCTCGTGAAGGAGCTGCCGATGGAATACGCCGTCGAGATGAACAAGCTGATTCAGCTGCAGATGGAAGGCTCGGTGGGCTGACATCATGACGACCGCCGTCGCTCCTCCTCCTGCTTCCACGCCCTTCACCCGCGACCTCCTCGAGCTGATGATCCGCGGCTCGGCGGAGCCCGACTGGTCCTCCGACCTCCGCCGCGATGCCGTGGCTCGGCTCGCGGCCCTCGGGCTCCCCAACCGACGCGACGAAAACTGGATGCGGACCGACCTGCGGCTGTTCAAGCCGTCAGGCTGGTCTTTCCGGCCTGCTCCGGCGGCCGACGCTCCGCTGCCCCAGGGCCTGCTCACGGCGGGATCCACGGCCCTCGCCGAGGACTTCGACGAAGCCCCTGCCGAGGCCGCCCCGGCCGTGCTCGCCGGCCGGTTTGCGGCGCTCGACGGCCATGTCGTGGTGGACGAGATCTCACCCGAACTGGCCGCGCAGGGCGTGGTGTTCGGCTCGGCCGATCGGCTGCTGGCCGAGCGGCCCGACGCATTCCGCCCCCATTGGTTCTCGGTGATCGATCCCGGCTGTGACTGGTTCGCCGCGCTGCATGCCGCGTTTCACCGTGCCAGCGCCGTGCTCTACGTGCCCCCCGGGGTTCGCGTGACCACGCCGTTCCATGTGCTCTCCGCCCTCTCCGACGGCGGCCTCGACACGGGGCACGTGCTCGTGGTGCTCGGCGACGGCGCCGAAGCCACCGTGCTCACGGAGACGGCCGGCGGCGGAACCGGCGGCAACGGCGGCCTCCATTGCGGAGGCACTGAGATCGTCGTCGGCCAGTCGGCCTTCCTGCGGATGGTGAATCTCCAAAACTGGAACACCGGCGTCTGGCACTTTGCCCGGCAGAAGGCGGTCGTGCATGCGGGAGGCAGGCTCCAGTGGACGCTCGGGGCCCTCGGCAGCCGGCTCTCGCAGGTGGCGCAGGATGTCGCCCTCGTCGGCCGTAACGCCCACGCCCAGGTGAACGGCGTGATGTTCACGGAAGGCCGTCAGCAGCTCGTTTACAACACGCTCCAGCACCACGAGGCCCCGGCCTGCAGGAGCGACCTGCTCTACAAGGGCGCCCTGCAAGATCGCAGCCGGCTCGTCTGGCGCGGCATGATCAAGGTGGACAAGGCCGCCCAGAAGACCGACGGCTATCAGCGGAACGACAACCTGATGCTGTCGAAGGAGTCGCGGGCCGATTCGATCCCTGGCCTGGAGATCGAGGCCGACGACGTGCGGTGCACCCACGGCGCGACCAGCGGCCGGGTGGACACCGACCAGATCTTCTACGCCCAGGCCCGCGGCCTCACGGCCGACGAGGCGGCGCGGCTCGTCGTGGCCGGCTTCTTTCAGCAGGTGTTCGACCGCATCACGATCGCCCCCGTCCGCGAGGCCCTGGCCCGTGCGATCGGGCAGCGAATCCGCCGAATCAGTTGAGGTGCCGCGACGCATGGCCGAATTCGTGAAAGTCGCCGACGTCTCCGAGGTGCCCGATCCGGGCAAAACGCTCGTCGAGGTCGACGGCGAGATGGTGGCCCTGTTCCACGTCGATGGGCGGTGGCACGCGATCGACGACGTCTGCACCCACGACGGCGGCCCGCTGGCCGACGGTGAGCTCCGCAACCACACGATCTCCTGTCCGCGGCACGGGGCGAAGTTCGACATTCGCACCGGGGCCGCACTGACGATGCCGGCCATCCGGCCGACGCGGGCTCACGACGTCAAGGTCGAGGGCGATGCGGTGCTCGTGCGGCTGCGGACGGAGCCGAGTTCGACGGGCCCGATCGCCCACGGCCTCCCGATTCAGGCCACCGGATCGGCGGGCCCCGCGACGCCGGCCACGCCTGCCGCCGCCGCACTCCCTTCGGTGACACCTCCGGCGGCCGCTGGCCAGCCGCTCGGCGAGGATGCCGTTCGCGAACTGCTCAAGGACGTGAAGGATCCGGAGCTGTTCGTCAACATCGTCGATCTCGGGCTCATTTATGGGGTGACTCTCTCTCCGGCCGCCGATGCGGCCGGCAAACAGCACGTCGCGATCGACATGACGATGACGAGCCCGGCCTGCCCTGCCGGGCCGCAACTCATCGGCGACACGAAGCGGGTGGTCGGCGCCCATCCCGACGTCTCGGCGGTTGAGGTGCGGATCGTGATGGATCCTCCCTGGACCCCCGACCGCATGACCGAAGCCGCCCGCGACCAGCTCGGGATCTTCTGAAGCGCGGCCCGCAGTGGGTCGACCTCCTGTGGCGGGGTTCGGGGCTGCCCATGCCCCGTCGCCGGACGCTCGCTACGAACATCCTGTTCTTCGCTCGCTCGATGCCGCCTTCGCTTCGCCATCCTGGCTGCGCTCGGCGGCAAACGCCGGCTCTCGGGGCATGGGCAGCCCCTCACGGGTCCAATGAGGGGCGATTGAAACTATGCTCTACGCATGCGGCTCCTGATTCACGAATACTGCTGCGCCGGTGGCGGCGGCCTCGATGCGCTCGCTCCCGAAGGGCGGGCGATGCTGCATTCGCTTGCCGCCGATGTGGCGACGAGCAGCGGCCTCGAGGTCGCCGTGCTCGTTGCGGAAAACCTGTCGCTCTCGCTGCCGACCGGCGTGCGCGTGCTGCCTGTCGCTGCGAATCGTGAACTCGACACGCTCGTTGCCGCATCGACGGCCGCCGATGCGGTGCTGATCGTGGCCCCCGAGACCGACGGCATCCTCGCCGCGCGGGTCGCCGCCGTGCGATCTGCCGGCGCGACCGTGCTCGCGCCGTCGCGAGCTTTCATCGAGATCGCGAGCGACAAGCAGGCCACGATCCAAGCCCTGGCGGCCGCTGGTGTGCCGGTGCCGGCCGGGCGGATACTCGCCGCTGGAGAACGATGGCCGGAGGCGTTCATCCGGCCTGCGGTCCGCAAGGCCCGCGACGGTACCGGAGGCGATGGCTTCGTCGTCGTGGACCGCGGCGCCGCTCCGCCGCCCTCCACGCGGCAGCCGACGCGGCTCGAAGCCTTCGTCGCAGGGATGGCCGTAGGCGTGTCGTGCCTCTGTGGCCCGCGCGGCGTGCATCCGCTGCCGCCGTTCCGTCAGGTGTTTGCCACGATGGGCCGGCAGATCTCCTACGCCGGCGGGGAACCGGTTTCCGATCGACTCCTGGCCGCACGCGCCGAGGCCTTGGCCCGGCGGGCGGTCGATGCTGTCGCGCGGGCGACAGGTGACGCGGAGGCGGCTGCGGGCTGGATCGGAGTCGACCTGATCCTCGGAGAGCGGAGCGACGGCCGGGGCGACCGCGTGCTCGAAGTCAACCCGCGGGTCACGACCTCGTTCGCGGGCCACGCATCGGGCTTGAGCGGCGGCCTCGTGCGGGCCATGCTCGATGTCGCCGCCGGCCGGGAGCCGATGTTTCCGGGGGGCGACCGGTTGTCTCCGCGTTCATTCAGGCTCCCCGGTGATGCCCACGCCACAGCAGACTGACCTTGTGGCGGTTGACGTCGGCGGCGCGAACCTCAAGGCCGCCGACGGCCGGGGCTGGACGCGGACCGTCGCCTTTCCGCTGTGGCGGGAATGGCGGCGGCTCCCGGAGGCTCTTGCCGATCTCATCGGGCCCGTCGCACCACGGCGGATCGTCGCCACGATGACCGGCGAGATCGCCGACTGCTACCCGTCGCGGGCGGCGGGAGTCTCAGACATCGTCGAGGCCATCGTCGCCGCGGCGGCTGCGGTGCCGTGCGGCGATGCCCCCGGCATCTACTTGCTCGACGGCCGGATCGTCTCGACTGACGCGGCGAAGGGTCACCCGTTGCAGGCGGCGGCGAGCAACTGGCATGCCCTCTCCCGGCTCGCCGCCGCCCACGCGCCGACCGATCGGTCGCTGCTCATCGACGTGGGCTCGACGACGGTCGACATCGTGCCGATCACCAGCGGCAAGCCGGTACCGCGGGCACACGACGACGCCGGCCGGATGCTGGCCGGCGAGCTCGTCTACACGGGCGTCGAGCGGACGCCGTTGGCGACGGTCGTGCGGTGGCTGCCCCACCGCGGCCTGCGACGTCCCGTCGCCGCGGAACGATTCGCCGACTCCCGCGACGCCTGGCTGCTGCTCGGATCGCTGCCGGAACGTCCCGATGCGACCGACACCGCCGACGGCGGCCCGGCGACCCGCGATGCCGCCCGGATTCGCCTGGCTCGGTCGCTGCTCCTTGAACCGGATTGCTTCACACCGACCGACGCCGAAGCAGCGGCAGCGGCGTTCGCGGCCAGACAGGCACGGCTTGTCACCCAGGCTGTCGGCCGCGTGGTCACGGGCTGTGGCTGGCAACCGACGAGCGTGGTGATCGCGGGGCACGGCGAGCAGCTCGCCCGAATGGCGATCGATCGCACCGGCCTGACAGGGCCGATCGTTTCGCTGCCGGAGGTGCTCGGTACCGAGGTGTCGCGGGCGGCACCCGCACATGCCCTCGCCCTCATCGCCCGGGGAGTGCTCGCGTGAACGCAGGCTGGACGACGGGCACGATTCGCAGCCGAGCGACTTCTGACGACCAGCGTCTGCTCGTCGTCAAGCTGGGGGGCAGCCTGCTCACACGGCCGCACTGGCCCGAGGAGGTCGCCACGGTCGTCGCTGGTCTGCCGCGGCCGTTGCTGATCATCGTCGGCGGCGGCGCGGTGGTGGACGGCCTGCGTGCCATCGACGCGGCATCCGGTCAGCCCCCTGCCCTGATGCATCGGCTGGCGATCGAGGCGATGCGGCTCACGGCGGCGATCGTCGCCGAATCGCTCGCGCTGCCGGTCGTGACGACCGCCGAGGATGCTCACCCGGCGGCGATCCTCGACGTGGCGACGTGGCTCACGATCCAGCCCATGCCTCTGCCTGAAGGCTGGACGGTCACGAGTGATTCACTGGCCGCTGCCGTCGCGAGCACGGTCGATGCCGACCTGCTGCTGATCAAGAGCGTGCCGCCCCCCGCTGCGACGGTTGAACTCCAGGCACTCGTTGACCTCCAGGCACTGTCAGTTGCAGGCTGGGTTGATGAGGCATTCCCGACGGCTGCCAATGCCGTCGCCAGGATCACATGGGCCGCAATCACCCCTGAAACGCCGCACACCACGACGCCGTGAGGGGCTGCCCATGCCCCGAGAGCCGGCGTATGCCGCCGAGCGGAGGCAGGATGCCGGGAGCGAAGGCGGCATCGAGCGAGCGAAGAACAGGATGTTCGTAGCGAGCGTCCGGCGACGGGGTGTGGGCAGACCCGAACTCTCACCACAGGATGTTGACCCGTGGAGGAATAGACGGGTCTGCGGTGTTCAGACCGTCGTCCGCATGCGGAGCATGCGAACTACGGCGCAAGCGTGTGGACTCAGTCCCACCACACGCCCGTCTTCGGACGTGCGGCGAGGGCCGTGGTTCGCTGCGTGTCGAGATCGTCCACAGCCTGGGCATTGGCTGCGAACTGCCATGGCTGAAACTGCACGCCGCCGGATGCGGTCAACACCCAGGTCGTGCCCTTCTTGAGGCCGCTGGCCACGGTCGGCACCGTCTCCGGAACCTCGTACTTCGGCAGCGGAATGACCGCCGCGTCCAGCAACGGCGCGAGGTCGAGACCGGCCCGGGTGTCGAGTTGCCGCCCCTTGATGAGGGCGGCGACCACGGCGAGGTCGACCGAATTCATCAGTTCGGTGAACACCGGGTGCTTCGTGCCGAGCTCATCGTAGTGAGCCGTCATCGCGTCACACCATGTCTCGGCTGCCTTGTCGGCACGCCCCGCGCCACGCTCGATGCCATCCTTGCCTGCCAGATCGCTTTCCGTGAGGCACTTCATCCGGCGGCCGGAGAGTCGCCAGGCAAGCTCGTCGGCGTCGCGAGCGATGGGATCGTATTCCGGTTCGAGCCAGAATCGGGGCAGCGAGGCCCCCCGCCCCCCCGTGGGCACCATCGTGAGGTAGCTCGGCAGTTGTTTCAGTCCCGACGGTTCCAGCCCCATGCTGATCCGCTTCATGCGGTAGTCGGCGGCCACGAGCACCTGGGCGAACCGGCTGTCGGCGGGCACGCCTCCCACAGTCACCGTCTGCAAGCCCAGCGCCTGCTCCATGCCGCGAAACAGCGGCTCGGGGTTTCCCATCACCGCTCGTTGCGTGGCGAGAAAGGCGTCGAGTCGCGCGAGCCCGTCGCGGCTCGGATCGATGGAACAGGTGATGCCCCCCGCCCGGGCGGCGTCGATCGCCCGCAGGGCGACGACGAGATCTTCGAACATGAGCAGCGGCCGCTTGCTGGCGGCGCCCACGATGGCACCTGAGGGCGCCACGACCGGCGTGTCGGCCGGGCCGACGAGCACGATGTCGTGGCGATCGGGATCGACGAACACGGCGGTGATCTGCTGCAGTCCACCGAGGAACATCACTTCAATCGGCACGGCCTTGCCGGCAGTGACCGCATCCCGCACGGCAGCGGTCACGGCGGCCAGCGACACCTTGCGGAGCGGGCCGGCCTTGATCGCTTTCGCATCGGCCAGGGCCGCGCGGCGCTCCGCCGCCAGCGATTCGACCGCCCGGGCGTCGAGATTGCGCACGATGCCGTCGGCATCGATCGCGATGCCGCCGGTGTTTCTGCCGATTCCACCGCCGCCGAACTGCCCGTGGGCATTGCCCACCAGCGCGAGCGCCATCAGTGCGGCAGCCGCCACGGCCCGAATCGGCCGTCGAGATCCGTCCCAAAGATGCATAATCAGGTCCCTGCGTGCGGGTGCGACGAAACCGTCCTCTCCGCAGATGCTAGTTGGCGATGAAAGTGGCGGCAAACCCGGTTCTGGCCTGAAATCCTGGGTTTCGGGCTGTCGTCCCCCAGGAGGCCCCTCGCCAATCCCACGCGCCTCGATCATGATGCGGACTGCAAGCGAGTTCCCCTCCTCCCTCCCCTTCCAGCTCGAGCCGGAGTAGCGCCGCGATGGACGCCCCCCTGCCGCCGGCATTTCTCGTCGTGAACGACCCGGTCATGGGCCGCAGCGTCACGCCGCTCGTGCCCGGCCAACGTATCGCCATCGGCCGGGCGCCCACGAACATCGTCGTGATCCACGACGAGCAGGCCAGCCGATTCCATGCGGAGGTCTTTTCGGGCTCCCGCGGCTGGATGGTTCGCGATCTTCAGAGCCGCAACAGCACCCAGGTCAACGGCCGGGCGATCACCGCCGATCACCTGCTCGCAGCAGGCGACACGATCACGATCGGCCATGCCATGCTCGTCTTCAGCGCGGGCGACACGCCCACCGCCCAGACCGTCTCGGCCGAACAACCGGCTCCGCCCGTCGCCCCACCGGCGGCCCCCGCGTCGCGGCGGCCGCTCGACGAGGTCTTCCTGATGGTCGGACGGAGCGCCGCGACCCAGGCCATCCGCGAGCAGATCGGGCGGGTGGCAGGAACCAAGGCGACGGTGCTCGTCCGCGGCGAGAGCGGCTCGGGCAAGGAACTCGTCGGCCATGCCGTTCACGATGCCAGTGATCGCCGCGGCGGCCCCTTCGTCTGCCTCAACTGCGCCGCGCTGTCCGAGACGCTCCTCGAGAGCGAGCTCTTTGGCCACGAGAAGGGCGCCTTCACCGGAGCCACGGACCGCAAGATCGGCAAGTTCGAGGCGGCCCACGGCGGCACGCTCGTGCTCGACGAGATCGGGGAGATGAGCCCGGCGATCCAGGCCAAGTTTCTCCGGGTGCTGGAGGGGCATCCGTTCGAGCGGGTCGGCGGGAGCTCGCGGGTGCAGGTCGACGTGCGGGTGGTCGCCGCCACCAACCGTGACCTCGAGGCCGCGGTCACCGCCGGCATCTTTCGCCGCGACCTCTACTTTCGCCTCAAGGTCGTCGAGATCCTCGTCCCGCCACTGCGCAGACGGCCGGAAGACATCGCCGTGCTGGCGACGCACTTTCTCGAGCGGTTCGCCGCCGAGACGGGACGGCGGCTTCGGGGCTTCACTCCCGCCGCCACCGAGGCCCTCGAGGGCTACCGCTGGCCGGGCAACATTCGCGAGCTGCGCAACTGCGTGGAACGGGCGGTGGTGCTCGCCCAGCGGGAATGGATCGACGTCGACGACCTGGCGCTCTCGCAGCTTCCGGTGGCCGGTGACACGGGAAAGGTCCCGCAGTCTGCCGGCCCATTCACGCCGATGTCGATCGACGAGATGGAGCGGCGACACGTGCTCGCCACACTCGAGGCCGTCGGCGGCAACAAGACGAAGGCGGCGGCCATTCTCGGCATCGAGCGGTCCACGCTCGACCGCAAGCTCGCGAAGTGGGCGCGGGCGTAGCCGCTCGAGGCGGTCGGGGTTGCCCACGCCCCGTCGCCGGACGCTCGCTACGGCATCCATGCCTTCGCTCGCTCGATGCTGACTGCGCTCCCGGCATCCTGCCTGCGCTTGTCAGCAACGCCGGCTCTCGGGGCGTGGGCAACCCCTCCAAGAACGCGGCTTGAGGCATCACATGTCGAAGTACTTTTTCCAGTATTCGACGTCGGCGGGGGTTGGCGCGGCGGGCTTCTCGTCGGCGGCGCGGTGTGCACGGCGGCGGTGGTCGGCGCGGGCGTCGGCCAGCCACTCTTCGCACGACACGGCCTTGGCACGGCGGCGGCGGGCGGCGGCCTGGAGCCGGCGGTCACTCGAGACGACGACGAGGTGGGCCGGCGCCGTGTCGTCTTCAACGAGCTCCTCGATCAGCGTGTCGGCATCGGGATACTCGCGGGCGAACCAGACCCGGATGCCGCGGTGGACGAGTCGGCCGGGAAGGCCGTCCGGTGCCCGAGCCGCGTCGAACACGACGATTGTGTCGGCGGCGTGATCGTCGAGCAATTCGCAGAGCAGATCGAGCAGTGCCACCCGCGACTGCTCGAAGCCGCGGGGGCCGCGTTCGGCCCCGAACACCCCCGACGCATGGAGGAGGTTGTAGCCGTCGATGATGAGGGTCATGGCCCCGGGTTCATCCCAGCCGATGCTTGATCCGGCCGCCCACGATCGTGGCGACAGCCCTGCCCCGCAGCGTCCACCCGTGGAACGGCGAGTTGATGCTCTTCGAGCGGAAGGTGTCGATGTCGACCTGCCAGGAACGCTCGGGGTCGATCAGCGTGATGTCGGCCACGGCGCCGGGCCGCAGCGTGCCCCGGTTGATCCCCAGAATCCTGGCCGGCAACGTGCTCAACGCCTCGATGAGCCGCGGCCAGCCGATCCGGCCGGTGGCCACGAGGCGGGTCACCGACAGACCCACGGCCGTCTCCAGGCCGAGGATGCCGAACGGTGCCCGATCCAGTTCGAGCATCTTTTTTTCGCGTGCATGCGGCGCATGGTCGGTGGCGATGCAATCGATCGTGCCATCGACCAGCCCCTCGATGATCGCCTCGACGTCGGCAGCCGTTCGCAGCGGTGGGCTCATCTTGTAGTTGGAGTCGAAGCCCCGCAGGCTCTCGTCGGTGAGCGTGAAGTGGTGCGGGCAGGCCTCGGCGGTGACGCGGGCGCCCCGCCGCTTGGCGTCGCGGATGAGGGCCACGCCGCCGGCGGTCGACACGTGCATCACGTGAACCCGACCTCCGGTGGCCTCGGCGAGGGCGATGTCCCGGCCGATCATCACGTCCTCCGCTGCGGCCGGCATGCCCGGCAAGCCGAGCAGCAGCGACACCAGCCCCTCGTTCATCACGCCGCCGCGGGAAAGCTCCAGCACCTCCTCGTGGGCGAGGATCGGCTTGTCAAACATGCGGCAGTATTCGAGGGCCCGCCGCATCAACTCGGCGTCGTAGACGGGCGCGCCGTCGTCGCTGAACGCCACGGCGCCGGCCTCGACGAGCCGGCCGATCTCGGCCAGTTCCTTCCCCTCGCGGCCACGGCTGACGCACGCCACAACGAACACATTGCAGGTGTCGGCCCGGGCCGCCTTCTGATGGATGAACTCGACCGCCGCCTGCGTGTCGATCGGCGGCTCGGTGTTGGGGATGCAGGCGACGCTCGTGAAGCCCCCGGCCAGGGCGGCCCGCGTGCCGGTCTCGATCGTCTCGTCCTCCTCGCGGCCCGGCTCACGGAGGTGCACGTGCATGTCCACGAGCCCGGGCGCCACGATCAGCCCTCCAGCCTCGATCGTCTCGTCCGCGCGGCCGAGAGGCTGCCCCCCCTCGTGGCCGATCGACACCACGAGCCCGTCGCGCACGAGCACGTCGTCGGTCCGATCGATGTTTTGGGCCGGGTCGATCACCCGGCCGCCGCGAATGAGAAGCGTGGCCATCAGACGATCCTTTCCTGTCGGGCGATGGGGCCGTCGGCAGAGCCGCCTCGCGGCCCGCAGAGCAGCCAGAGCACGGCCATCCGCACGGCCAGCCCGTTGGTCACCTGGTCGAGAATGAGCGACTGCCCGCAGTCGGCCACCTCGGCGGTCACCTCGACGCCACGATTGATCGGTCCGGGGGCGAGGATAAGCAGGTCGGACTTCGCCCTCCGCAGCCGCTCGCCCGTCATGGCATAGAGGTGGGCATATTCGCGGACCGACGGAAACGGCCGGGTGTTCTGCCGTTCGAACTGGATCCGCAGCAGGTTCAGCACGTCGCACCGCGGAATGATCGCATCGAGGTCGTGCGACACCTCCACGCCGATCTCCCGCCAGCGATCCGACACGAGCGTGGGCGGTCCGCACAGAATGACGTGGGCGCCGAGCTTCATCAGTCCCCAGAGGTTGGAGCGGGCGGTGCGGCTGTGGGAGATGTCGCCCACGAGCCCCACCGTCACGCCCTTCAGATCCCCGCGCCGCTCGCGGATCGAGAAGATGTCGAGCAGGCCCTGGGTGGGATGCTCGTGCGGACCGTCGCCGGCGTTGATCACGCCGACGTCGAGATACTTCGAGAGCAGGTGCGGCGTGCCGGGGGTGGCGTGTCGCACCACCACGGCGTCAATCCCCATCGCCTCCAGGTTCTTCGCCGTGTCGATGAACGACTCCCCCTTCGACAGGCTGCTCGACGCGGCCGTGAAGTCCACCACGTCGGCCCCCAGTCGCCGAGCCGCCAGCGAGAAGCTCGTGCGGGTTCGGGTGGAGTTTTCAAAGAAGAGGTTGACGATCGTGCGGCCGGCGAGCAGGGCGAGTTTGCTGCGACAGCCGTTGGTCGCCTCCTTGAAGAGGGCCGCGGTGTCGAGCAGCAGCCGCACCTCGTCGGGCGTCAGCCGCTCGAGATCCAGCAGGTGCCGGTGCTGCCATTGGGAGGGGACCGTTTCCCGGTCGAATGTCGCCGCGGGCATGGAGTGCCGTTTCCTTACACAACCTGAATACGATTCAAACACATTCGCGCGGTCGAAGTCTAGCAGAACACCGCAGTTTGCCACGGCCATCGGCGTCCGCGGCCCGCACGCCCCGCCGCCCCGCCGTTGGCCTTGTCGCGGCGGTTGGGCCCCCCCTATCCTCCGCCCCGTCTCGGTCCTGTTTCGGGGACGCACGCCCGGCCGCATGGCCGGCGGGCCAACCGCTCTCGGCGATGCACCACATGACACTCTGCCTCCGCGGTATCCCGTTTTCGCTGCGTGCGATCATGCTGGTCACCATGCTCACGGAAGCGACCGGTTGCACGTCGGCGCTGACCACCGCGTCGCTCCGGGGCCTTCCTTGGGACACCGTCGAACAGGAGGCGGATGTCGCCGACGAAACGGCCGCAGTCGCCGCCGATGGCGATGCCGACGAGCCGGACGCCTCCGAGCCTCCGGTCGATAGTGATGCCCGGCGGGCGGCGGCCATCGAGGAGGCCATCTCGCGGCTCTCCAAGGTCGGCAGCCTCGACGAAGAGGCGCAGGCGACCCTGATGGCCACGCTGCACAACACGGCCCCGGAAGACTGGCCCGTCGTGATTGCGGAGTTCGCGACGGCTCTCGCGAAGGCCGGCACGGCGGCGGCAGCAGTGCCCCACGTGGTGGCCAAGGCCGAGCTCGCTCCTCCAGCTCCCGCTCCCGAAGCCGCCGCGCCGGAGCCTCCCGCGCCAGCTGCTCCGGTGATGGCCGCCGTCGCGGTCGTGGCAGACGACGCCTCGCCTCCCGCTCCGGTGGCGGCTCCGGAACCTGTGCCGCCGCACGATCCAGTCGCTCCTGCCGAGCCGGACCCCAGCGTGTCGATTCGCACCGCCTGCTTCGCCTCGCGGGTACAGGCCTGGGGCGTGTTCGACCGGTTTTCCACCGACCGGTTCGCAGCCGGCCAGGAAGTGATCGTCTACGTGGAGCTCGACGACCTTGCCGCAACAACCGCCGCCGACGGCCACACCACCTGCATCGATGCCACGCTCCGGCTCGTCGATGCCGCCGGCCACACGCTCACCGACTGGAATTTCGAGCCGATCGCCGAGACCTGCGCCAGCCGCCGCCGCGACTACTTCGCTCGCTTCGTCGTGCGGATTCCCGAGACGGCCGCAGCCGGCCGCGCCCATGTCGCGCTCGCCGTCACCGACACGCTCGCCGGCAAGACCGTCGAGACGACCCTGCCGCTCGAAATCACCGCCGACTGACCGGCACATCGCCACATGCTCTCGCTGAGTCACCACAGCGGGCAGGCGAGGGGGTCGGTGCAAGCTCGAGGAGCATTGGGACCGAGTCTTCGAGGTCCCGCGACGCGACTTGCACCGCCCCCGAGCCGGCGCCCATCGCTAAGCGGATCCCCTCAAGCCAGTCCGGCAAACTGTCTGCCATCGTTTCGTCGCATGTTTCCCGACTGACGGCGAACGTTCGTGCCCGGCACACGGTTCCGCCCCTACCGTCTCTCGACCATTCGGACACGAGAGAGGTTCAGGGCGATGCAGACCCAGCCGCAGGTTTCGTTCGACGATCTTCCGGTGAACGAGGCGGTCCGTGACGCCGTGCTCGACCACGTGAGCCAGTTGGAGCGGCTGTCCGACCGGATCACCGGCTGCCACGTCGTGATCGCCCAGCCGCACCGGCATCATCGTGAGGGCCGGCTGTATTCGGTGCGCGTCGATCTGACGGTGCCGGGGGGTGAGATCGTCGTCAATCGCGATCACCATCTCGACCATGCGCACGAGGACGTCTATGTCGCGGTTCGCGATGCGTTCCTCGCGGCCCGGCGCCGGCTCGAAGACCATGTCCGCCGGATGCGCGGCGCCGAGAAGCGGCACGAACCGCGGGCCCAGGGCCGGGTGTCCCAGCTGTTTCCGCTGCAGGGCTACGGATTCATCGAGACGCCCGATGGCCGGGAGATCTATTTCCATCGCCATGCGATCTCGGATCACGACTTCCACATCGTGGATGTCGGCAGTCCGGTCTGGTTCAGCGAAGAGGAAGGGGACGACGGACCGCAGGCACTGGCCGTGCAGCTCGTTCATCCCCACAGCCACGTGCTCCACGAGGGAGCGTCGCCCGAAGGGGAAGCTCCATGACGCTCGTCAACGCCGCCGAGTCGTTCGACGTGTCCATTCCAGCCACGAGCGCCGAGGGGGGCCTGATCAGGCTGCCCGGCACGCTCTGCCTGCCGGCGCCGCCGACCGGGCTCGTGCTCTTCGCCCACGGCAGCGGTTCGAGCCGCCACAGCCCCCGCAACGCCTTCGTGGCCTCGGTGCTCCACGAGTCGTGGCTCGGCACGTTGCTCTTCGACCTGCTCTCCGAGCAGGAGGCCACGGATCGCGTCAACGTGTTCGACATCGGTCTGCTCGCCGAGCGGCTGCTCGCCGCGATCCGGTTCGTCGGTGAGCTCGAGCACACGCGACACCTGCCGATCGGCCTGTTCGGCGCGAGCACCGGCGCGGCGGCGGCGTTGGTGGCGGCCGCCCGCGAACCGAGGGTGGGGGCCGTCGTGTCGCGGGGGGGCCGACCCGATCTCGCGGGCCGCAAGCTACGGGCCGTGCGCGTGCCCACGCTGCTCGTCGTGGGCGAACTCGACACCGAGGTGCTCGCGCTCAACGAGCAGGCCTTCGCGCTCCTCGACTGTGAGAAGCAGCTGGCGGTCGTGCCGGGTGCGACGCATCTCTTCGAGGAGCCCGGCACCCTCGACGAGGCCGCCCGGCTCGCCGCGGAATGGTTCGCCAAGCATCTGCACCTGTGAGCAGTCGCTTCCGTCGTTTCACCGCTCCGGAGAGAACCCCATGAATCACCGCACGTTCACCGACCGCGACGAGGCTGGCTGGATGCTCGTGGAACGGCTCCGTGGCCAGTCGCTCGAGAAGCCGGTGGTGCTCGCGATCCCGCGCGGCGGGGTCGAGGTCGGTGCGGCGCTCGCCCGGGGGCTCGGCTGTGAGCTCGACGTCGTGCTTTCGCGAAAGCTCCGCGCCCCGCACCAGCCGGAGCTCGCGCTCGGCGCCGTTTCGGAGGATGGTGACGTCTACCTGAACCACTTCGCCTCCGCGATGACCGACGTGGGCGACGCCTACATCGAGGCCGAGCGAAAGCGGCAGCTCGCGGAGATCGACCGGCGGCGGACGATGTTTCGGGCGGTCCGCCCGCAGGCCGACGTGAGGGGCCGCACGGTCGTCCTCACCGACGACGGCATCGCCACCGGCGCGACGATGATCGCCGCACTGCACACGGTTCGGGCGGCCGGTGCGAAGCAGATCATCGTGGCCGTGCCGGTCGGCGCCCCCGACCGGATCGACGCGATTCGGCCGCTGTGCGACCGCGTGGTCTGCCTGCAGGAGCCGGAAGCCTTTTGGGCGATCGGTCAGTTCTATCGGAATTTCGAGCAGGTGGAGGACGAGCGGGTCGTCGAATTGCTCCGCGACTACGGCCTTCCCGCCACGAAGTGGGAACGCGCCACGGCCACCCTGTAGGTGCAGACTGGTAGCCTGCACACGCAACCTGTAGTTGCAGACTGGTAGTCTGCACACGCCCGCATTCGCAGAGTGCCACTCTGCGGCTACGGGTGGTGATCCGCTCATCCTTTGATCACGCCCAACGGCCGCAGTCGCGCGACCTTCAGCGACAGCCCCGCGCGATGCACGACGTCCACCACGATGTCCACGTCCTTGTAGGCCGCCGGCTGCTCCTCCGCGAGCCCCTCGCGGCTGCGGCAGCGGGCCACCACGCCGCCTCGCTCGAGTTCGTGCTGAATGTTCCGTCCGCGGGCCGCCCTCGTGGCCGCGGTGCGGCTCAGGCAGCGGCCGGCCCCGTGACAGGTCGTGCCGAACGACCGCTCGAGCGACCGCGGCCCACCGACGAGCACCCAGCTGGCACGCCCCATGTCGCCGGGGATGATGACGGGCTGCCCCCACTCGCGATACCGCGCCGGAATCTCGGCATGCCCGGCCGGGAACGCCCGCGTAGCCCCCTTGCGGTGCACACACACGTCCTTTGCCGTGCCATCGACGACGTGCCGCTCGATCTTCGCCATGTTGTGGGCCACATCGTAGAGGAGCGTCATCCCGAGCGACTCCCACGACCGGCCAAACATCCGGGCGAAGACCTCGCGGATCTGCCACATGAGCAGTTGGCGGTTGCAGAAGGCGTAGTTCGCGGCGGCCCGCATGGCGCCGAGATAATGCCGTCCCTCCGGGCTCTCGACCGGCGCACAGACGAGCTGCCGGTCGGGCAACTCCAGACCATACTTCGCGGGCGCATCTCGCAGCGCCCGCAACGCATCATCGCACACCTGGTAGCCTAGGCCCCGTGATCCCGAGTGGATGAGCACGCAGATCTGGCCGGCGTGCAGGCCGAAGGCGGCCGCTGCCCGCTCGTCCTCCACGCGATCGACCACCTGCACCTCGATGAAGTGGTTGCCGGCGCCGACGGTGCCGCACTGGTCGGCGCCGCGGGCGAGCGCCCGGTCGCTCACGAGCCCTGGCTCCGCTCCGGCGATCGTGCCCTCGGCCTCGGCGCAGGCGACGTCGTCGGGGGTGGCGAGGCCGCGGGTGGCGAGGAAGGGCACGCCCTCCGCCATGAGTGTCCGCAGTTCGGCCGGCGAGAACACATACCGCCCCCCCTGTCCCACGCCCACGGGCACGTCGCGGATCAGCTGGTTGACGAGCTGCACGAGCGTGGGCTGCACGTCGGCGAGCATGAGGCTGGTCCGCATCAGCCGCACGCCGCAGTTGATGTCGTAGCCCACGCCGCCCGGCGACACCACGCCGCCGGCCGCGGGATCGGTCGCGCACACGCCGCCGATGCAGAAGCCGTAGCCCCAGTGAATGTCGGGCATCGCGAGGCTCGCCTGCTGGATGCCCGGCAGGAAGGCGACGTTGGCCACCTGCTCCGGGGCCCGATCGCTGCGCAGCTGCGGGATCAGCCGCTCATCCGCGAAGATCAGGCCATCGACGAGCATCCCCGGCTTGTATGACCGCGGGATCCGCCAGGTGCAGTCGTCGACGCGCTCGAGCGGGCCCTCGAAGGATCGGGCGGCGGCGGGCTCGATACGTTGCGCGTGATCGACCATCGGGCTCTCTCGGCGAAAGGGCTGCAATCCTACGCACGGCCTAGATATCGACGATGAAAAACGCTTCCCAGCCGTCCGGCGTCTGCCGCACGTCCAGCGCGTGCTGCGTGATCGCCTTCACTTCGTGGGCCAGCACGTGCCGGGCCGGGTCGTAGGGCTCACCTCGGGCGGTGGCCTGCAGGCCCTGTGTTTCGACGATCACCGCCACATCGTGAAACAGCAGCCGCCGCACTTCGAAGGCGGCATGAATCTCGCCGAGCCAGTCGAGGAGGAGCCAGGCCGGGTCGGTGCCGGCGATCGTGAACGACTCGGCGACCAGCGGCCGGATCGTCGTCGGGTCGTCGCAGATGACGGCCGTGAGCCCGCGGGCCGCATCGGCCAGCAGGTCGGCGAGCGACGCGGCCTGAACGCGAATGCCGAGGTCGGCCGTGTGGTCGCAGATTTCGTACATGGCGGCATGCGGGGCCGACAGCCGGCTACCGCTTCCGATGAGCGGCCTTCGCGGTCTTCCTCGGAGACACTTTCTTTCGGGCGGCCGGCTTCGCGGCGGCCTTGTTCGTGGACACCTTCTTCGTGGCGGCCCGTTTCATGGCCTTTGCCGCCGGCTTCGCCTTGCGTCGCGGAGTCGATGCGGCCGCCTCCACCTCGTCGAGAAACGCGTTGGCCGTTTCGGTGAGGTCGGAGGCGGAGAGCGGCTCCACCTCGTCGAGGATGAAGAGGGCGAGTTCGCCCCGCTGCTGGGCGGCCATCAGCGTCTGATACTCGGCCAGGGAGAGGTCGTCGTGGTCGTCGTCCTCGCTCGTGAGAAACTCGAACCCGACCCGCTTTTTCGCATCCCAACCGTCGATGTGGAAGCTCGCCCCGTACTCGCGAAACATCACGTTTCGCATGATGGCGTAGCCTCGCTTCTTGAACAGGCGGGCCAGCAGGTCGCAGGCCGTCGTTTCGCTCAGAATGTCAGACATGGGATCTCTCTTCGGTATGCCGGGGACGGAACTGTACGCATCGCACCGACGCCGCGGTCGGATGGGTGACCATACTATCCGGTTCTGAGCCGTGAACGGGAGGCCCGTCAATCCGGCGCAAGCAGCCCGCCGCTGGGCATCGCGGCGATGAAATCGCACTGCCCCCCACCCAGTTTCTGTACCAGTGCTCATGAGAGAGATGGGGAACAGTCCGCGTGGTGTGTCGGAGGGAGGGGGGCAGGTCAGTGGGTCGGCAACACCGAGGAGGTTGCCGAGGATCACTACCTGATAGCGAGGGACGAGGACTTCGACCTGGCCGCCGGAAAAGCGACACCAAAAACGACACTGTCAGCGTTCATCACCGCTGCTCAGGCGTTGTCACCAGAAACGAGAAAAGCCGTATCCCCCGCGATTGCGAAGGATACGGCCGTTTCAGTACCCCCACGGGGAGTCGAACCCCGGTTTTCGGACTGAGAACCCGACGTCCTGGGCCACTAGACGATGGGGGCGTCTACCGACTTGGTTCTAGCAGTGTCGGTCGGAGTGTCAAGCAGTCTTGAACGGAGCGTCCGGCGGGCCGTTTCGGCTGATTTTCCGGTCGCGGCAGCCGTTCAAACGGCTCACGGGGGCCGCCGCACGCCGTCGGGCCGCCGCGGCAGCCGCCGGCCGACGACGAGACCAACCCCGGCCGCGGCCAGGGCGGCCAACCCCGTGAGCATCAGCCGCCTCCGCATGGTCGCCTGGCTCGATATGCCAGCGGCGAGCGCCGCCTGGAGGTGCTGGGTCGCCGTCCGCAGGGCCACTGAATCGATTCCCGACTCGACAACCGGCAGCAGGCCGTCGGCTTCGGACCAGGCCAGCGGCGACGGGCCGTTCCGCGAAGGGGCAGCAGCGGCCGCGACCGCCGACTCCGCAGCCTCGACCGCGCGGAGCAAATCCGCGGGTGTCGCAAACCGCTCCTCCGGCGTCTTCGCCAACAGCCGCTCCACGATCGCCCGCACGGCTGCCGGCACATCGGGCCGCAGCGGTTCGAGCGGTGGCAGCGGCGCGCGAATGTGGGCGAGCACCACGCTCATCGCCGTGGGGCCACTGTAGGGCGGCCGACCTGCCAGCAGGTGATACGCAGTCGCGCCCAGCGAGTAGAGGTCGCTGCGGATATCGACAGCCTGCCCCTCCCCCTGCTCCGGGCTCATGTAGAGCGGCGTGCCGAGCGTCATTCCCGTCTGCGTGAGCTCGAGGTTTTCCGAGGCGATGCGGGCCAGCCCGAAGTCGGCCACCTTCACCTCGCCGGCCCGCGTCACGAGTAGGTTCTCCGGCTTGATATCGCGGTGCACGACGCCGCGATCGGCTGCACGCGCCAGCGCCGAGCCCACCTGCGCGAGCATGGCGAGCGACTGGGATGCATCGAGCGGGCCGCGGACCTGAAGCCATGTCTTGAGCGACGGTCCGGCGACATACTCCTCGACGAGCATGTGGATGCCGTCGATGCGGGCCACCTCGTGGATCTGCACGATGTTGCCATGCACGAGCGCCGCAGCCGCCCGCGCCTCCTGCTCGAACCGCTGCACGGCCCCGGGATGCCGCAGCGTCTCCGGGCGAAGCACCTTGATCGCCACGTGTCGCCCCAGCGACACCTGCTCGCCGAGATAGACGTCGGCCATGCCGCCGCTTCCCAGCCGCCGCACGAGCCGGTATCCTCCGAGCATCCGCCCGGAGAGATCGGCGGCCGCGATCGCCGCGGCAGTCTGATGCGGGCGGGAATCGGTGCTCATGTCGTCGGGCTCGGCGTCATGCTCATGCGATGCAGTATCGACCGCCGCTTCCCGGCGGGCAAACCCAGAGGATCATCCATGCCCAAGCCCAGTGCCGCAGAACTCCAGAAGGCCGCCAAGGATCTCGACCTCGCGACCACCGACTATGAGATCACGCTCGATACGACGCAGGGCCCGATCCGCCTCACGCTCGATTCGGCCGTCGCCCCGGGGCACGTTCGCAACATGGTCGCCCTGGCCGAGAGCGGCTACTACGACGGCGTCACGTTTCACCGAATCATCAAGGGCTTCATGATCCAAGGCGGCTGCCCCGAGGGCACGGGCACCGGCGGCCCTGGCTACCGGATCCCCGCGGAGTTCAACAAGACGCCCCACGAGCCGGGCGTGCTCTCGATGGCCCGCACCAACGACCCGAACTCGGCGGGCAGCCAGTTCTTCATCTGCCTGGAGCGGGTTCCCCACCTCGACAACCAATATACCGCCTTCGGCCGCACGGCCGATCAGGCGAGCCTCGACGTGGTGAAGGCGATCGGCAACGTGCGGACCGGTGGCGGTGATCGCCCGGTCGAGCCCGTCGTGATCAAGAAGGCGACGGTCAAGCGGATCCCGAAGCAGAAGTAATTCCGTCCCGTTCGGGGCGAGAAGCCGGTCGGCCGCGCCAGGTCACTCCCGGCGTCGGCCGCCGAAGACGGTCTTCAGGCCGAGCACGACGAGCGCGAGCCCGCCGGCCGCCGAGAGGAGCGCCGGCCCGTTCGTGAGCGGATTGAGTAGTTGCATGAGCTCGGCCTTTGGATCGGCAGGTGGCGGCGGCTGGGGCATCGGTGGCGGCGCGAGTTGGGCCACGAAGCCCGACGGCGCCGGCACGTGCATCACCCGCTGCACGCTCGCATCGGTTGAGGCCGACGCAAGCCGTGTCGTTGCATCCGCCTCGCCGAGTCCGCGATCGATCGCGCGGGCGTTCGAAAACTCCGCGATCGGCGTGGGCGTGAACCCCTGCGAGCCGGCCGCCGCCAGAAACGCCCGCACCCGCGTGGAGCAACTGCCGATCGTGCGGCCGTCGTTTTGGCCGAAGAGCACTCCCGCCAATTCGCGGCGTTCGTTGAAGATCGGCCCGCCCGAGTCCCCCTGCCTGGCCTTCGCCACCAGCTCAACGAATTCCTTTGGATAGCCGGTGCCGGGCGAGAGGTAGTCGGTGCATGCCCCCGTTTGCTCGCGGTAGGAACCCCGGCCGTAGCCCGCGATCGTGAGCTGCTCACCGAGCGCCGGAGCTTCGGCGGCAACCGCCACGGGCGTGGCCTCCGGCTTCCAGATTACGACGGCCGCGAGATCCCAGGCCTCGTCCCAACGGATCACCGTGCCGGCCGACTGAAACCCGTCGGCGAACTGCACGAGCACGGCCGAGCGGCTGTCACGGACGACATGCCAGTTGGTGAGCACGAGCCCCTGCGACCGGTTCGCGTCCACGAGCACACCCGAGCCGAGCGACGTGCCGGTCCGCTCGGGAGCCACGATCCGCACGACCGCCGGATGGGGCGTGTGACCAGTGAGCAGGTAATCGGCCACCAGTTCGGGATCCCACGTATTCGTGGGGCTGCCCGCCTGACCCCAGCCCCACCATGGCAGCTGGGCCACGGCACAGCGTGGCACCGTCCCCAGAGCGACGACCACGCAGCCGATCGTGAGCAGCTGGCGGAGACATCGCATGGTGGGGTTCCACTCGTGGAGTGTCAGGCGATCATCGCGGCACGCCTCGCACCGCCTGCCGCCGCATCTCGCGATCGAGAATGCGTTGGAGCAGTTCACGCCGGAGCCGCTCGCGTTCGCAGGCGGATCCAGGCACCGAGGACGAACCGTTTCTCGCCGGCGGCCCGAGCAGGCCTTTTTGATGGGTGATCATGCCGACGCTCCTGTCGTCAGGGCAGCTGCCGGTTTCAGTCGCAGCCAAGGAGAATCGGCCGCGGGCCCACACAATCTGTAGCCGGCCGCAGTCCCGCCGCGCCACCCGCACGACCGCTACAGATTGCGGACCGCGAAGCCTTCGGCGCGGAGCCGTTCGAAGAGGGATTCTGCGTGGCTGCGGTCGGCGGTCTCCACCGTCACCTGCACCGCCGTCGAAAACACATCCGGTCCGGAGAACGCCCGGTCGTGCACGATCTCCTGCACGCTCGCGCCGGCCGCGGCGATCGCCGCCGTGAGCCGGGCAATGCCCCCCGGCCGATCACTCACCTCCGTGACGAACCGCCAGCGGCGGCCGTCGGTGGCCAGACCGTGGTCGATGAGCCGGTCGAGGATCGTGAGGTCGATATTGCCGCCGCAGAGCAGGAGCACGACCCGCTTCCCGCGGAGATCGCGGCAGCCGTCGTCGAGCAGCCCCGCCAGCGCCGCCGCACCTGCCCCCTCCACGACAGTCTTCTCGAGTTCGAGGAGCCGCAGTACGGCCAGCGAAAGGGCGTCTTCGCCCACGGTGATCACCCGATCGACCAGCGGCGCGGACAGCGCAAATGAAAGGTCGCCCACCCGCCCCACCGCGAGGCCGTCGGCCAGCGTGGGCCGAACGGGCACCTGCACGGGCCGGCCCGCCGTAAGCGAGGCGCCGAAGCTCGGGGCCGCCGTCGGCTCGACCGCGATGATCCGGGTGTCAGGCCGCAGCGCCTTCGCCACGATCCCCACGCCGGCCAAGAGGCCCGCGCCCCCGGTCGGCACCACGATCGCATCGACGTCGGGGACCTCCTCGAGAATCTCGAGGGCCATCGTGCCCTGCCCCGCGATCACCCGCGGGTCGTCAAAGCCGTGCACGCGGTTGAGCCCTTCGCTCTCGGCCAGTTCGAGCGCGAGCCGACGGGCGTCGTCGAACGTGTCTCCTTCAAGAATCACTCGAGCCCCGAGCCGGCGGCACGTGGCCACCTTCACGAGCGGCGCGAACCTCGGCATCACGACGGTTACGGGCACACCGAGCAGCTTGCCGTGGTAGGCGAGGCCGAGCGCATGATTGCCGGCCGACGCGGCGACGACGCCCCGGGCTTTCTGGGCGTCGTCGAGCAGGAGCAGCGCGTTGCGGGCCCCGCGTTCCTTGAAGCTGCCCGTCCGCTGCAGAAGGTCAAGCTTGCAGAAGACCTCGGCGCCGGTGAGTTCGGAGAGCGGCACGCTCGGCGGGCACGGCGAGCGGTAGATGCCGGAGCGGATTCGCTCGTGGGCCGCGCGGATGTCGGCGAGCGTGACGGCGGCGGTCATCGGCTGGTGATCCTTCGTGGAGCATGGAAGGGGCGGACGTCGATCCATTCCATCCCGGCCCGGCGGGCGGCCTCGATGCCGAGGTCGCTGTCTTCCCACACGACACACCGTTCGGGCCGGGCTCCCAGCCGCCGCGCCGCCTCCAGGAATGGATCGGGGTCGGGCTTGTGGCGGGAGGTGTCTTCGCTGGCCACGATCGTGTCGAACGAGCCGGCGAGGCCGATGTGGGCGAGGATTTTGCCCACCACGTCGTGGTAGCCGCCAGTCACCACCGCCATCGGCACACGGCCCCGCGACCGCCGCACCACGTCCACGACCGGATCGATCGGCATCACTTCGGCGAGCTGGTCGAGGAACGACCGCTCCTTCACCGTCGCCGCGTGCTCGACATCAACCGAGACGCCCGCCTGGGCGAAGAGCGTGGCCACGATGTCGCGGGTGGGCCGGCCGCCGAGCGAATAGAAGTGGTCTTCGTCGAACTCGATGCCGTGCGGGTTGGTCACCTCGAGCCAGGCGAGGTAGTGGGCCGGCATGGTGTCGGCGAGCGTGCCGTCGCAGTCGAAGAGCAAGGCGTCGTGGTTTTGGAGTTGCCACATGGTCGGGGAGGCTCGGCGGGGCGGGATGATGGGGTCGGGGCGGGGTGGAACCATCCGGTTATACGGCCTGGAGCGGTTTTTCGCCGGAGCGAGGAGGGCCGCGCGAAGCGAGGGTAATCTATGGTTTTGATCATGAAGCTGCCGCCGCTTGGAATCCGGTCTCGCCTATTGCTGCTGGGCATCCTCCCGGCGGCCGTGATCCTGGCCGTCGTGCTGGCGGCCAACTTTCTGCGGATGCGGAGCCTCTTGCTCTCGTTCGGCGAGGAGATCCTCCGCGACCGCGTGAAGGCGATCGCCGCCGGGATCGACCGCGACACCCGCGAGGCCGTGACGGTGGCCCGCGGCCTGGCGATGGCCATGGAAAACGGCCTGCTCGGCCGCCGGGCCGATGCGATCCGGCTGGCCCGCGACGTGCTCGAGTCGTATTCGCAGTTCACGGGCGTGTCGATCGGCCTGGAGCCGAATGCCGACGGACTCGACGGCAAGGCGAGCCCCGACGTGCCGGCCGAGGCGCTCGGCGAAGGAGGCCGGTTCATTCCCTACTGGAGCCGCGATCCCGCGAACCCCACCACGCTGCGGCTCAACCGGCTCGTGATGCTCGACAGCCTCTATTACGCCGGCACGAAGGAGCGGTTCCTCGATCCGGGTCAGGCCGACAAGGCGCTCGTCACCGAGCCTTACGACTACGACGGCCGGCTGATGGTCGAGCAGATGGTGCCGATCGTGATCGACGGCCGGTTCGCGGGCGTGGCCGGCGTCGATCGGGCGCTCGACCAGGTGGCCCACGACCTCGCAGCGATCCAGCGGCAGCAGCGCGACGCCGGCTGGCACGTGGAGGTGTTTCTGATCAGCCGCATGGGCAAGGTGATCGCGAGCACCGTCAAGCGGGAGGATTTCCGCACGAAGGCGGTCGCCGACACGCCCTACGCAGGAATCCTGGGCGACTTCCACGCAGCGATCGCGAGCGATCGCGTGCTGGTCGCTGCCGATCCGTTCACGAACGCCGAGTGCCTCTATGCGTCGGCGAAGGTGCCGAGCGGTCCATGGACGGTCGTGATGCAGATGCAGCGGGGCGACCTTGTGGGCCGGATTCAGTGGCCGCTGCTCGTTTCCGCCGGGCTCGCGGCAACGGGCATGGCGGGCATGCTCGGCCTGATGCTCTGGATCACGGGCAACCTCACGAAGCGGATCGGCCGGGCCGTGGCGGCATCCCGCCGGGTGGCCCAGGGCGACCTCACAGGCGGCATCGACATCCGCGGCGGTGACGAGACGGGCCAGCTCCTCCGTGACGTCGGCGCGATGACGATGAGCCTGCGCGGGATCGTGTCGCAGGTGAAACAGGCGAGCCTCGACCTCAATGCGACGGCCCGGCAGCTCGCCGCCGCTGGCAAGCAGCAGGAGTCGGCGATCGCGTCGCTCGGGGCGAGCACGAGCGAGGCGGCCGTGGCCAGCCGGCAGATCTCGGTGACGGGCCGCGAGCTCTTGGGCACGATGCACGAGGTGGCGGGCGTGGCGGCCGAGACGGCCCACGTGGCCGACGCGGGCCGGGAGAATCTGGCGGAAGTGGGGGAGTCGATGGCCCACCTGGAGCAATCAACCACCGACTTCTCGGAGCGGCTCGCCGCCATCCGCCAGCGGGCGGAAGACATCAACATGGTGATCACCACGATCACGAAGGTGGCTGACCAGACCAACCTGCTCTCAATCAACGCGGCGATCGAGGCGGAGAAGGCTGGTGAATATGGCCATGGCTTCATCGTGGTGGCCCGCGAGATCCGGCGGCTGGCCGATCAGACGGCCGTGGCCACGCTCGACATCGAGCGGCTGGTGGAGCAGATGCAGCAGGCGGTGAACGCGGGCGTGGACCAGATGGACCGGTTCGCCGCCGAGGTGAAGACGGGCGTCGAACGGGTGGCCGGGATCAGCAGTCAGTTCGCGGAGGTAATCGACAAGGTGCACGGCCTCTCCGACCGGTTCGACCATGTGAAGGAGGGCATGCAGGCCCAGGCCGCCGGAGCCCAGCAGATCACCGAGGCCCTGGCCACGCTCACCGACGGCTCCCGCGCCGCCGCCGAAGCCCTCCGCGAGTTCAAAGACGCCTCGCAGCACATGGTCTCAGCGGTGGACGGCCTGACCGGCACCGTCAGCCGCTTCCGCGTCGACGAGTGAATCCCGGCAAGCTGCGCAAACCCCTCCAATACGGGGCCATCTGCCGGAAATGCTCATGGATCGGGTCGCGATGAGTCGATCACTGCTGACGATCATGCCGGTTTTTCGG